>QFCS01000217.1_pt1 | contig 33673 bp, 39 predicted proteins | sample 3576561 | NCBI WGS metagenome assembly QFCS01 | reverse complement strand
GCGGCGCGCGCACCGCTACCGGCCAGCTTGGCGGCAGCCGGGGCCATGCGCGCACCAGCAGCCACGGCGCCACCCACGCCCGTCGCGGCGGCGCCGATGGCGACGGCCGTGCCGGCAGCGCCGACAGCAGCACCGGCCATTGCGCCAGCGCCGAGCTGCGGCGCACCGGAGACGAGGCCCGTGGCGATGCCAGGGCCGAAAATCCCGAGCGCCAGCAAGGTGAGCGAGGCCAGCATGATGACCAGCGCGTGGTCAATAGACGGCTCGGCGGGATGGACTTGGAACTGAGCGAACAAGCCCGAGCCGATACCGACGATCACGGCCAGCACCAGCACCTTGACGCCGGAGGCCACCACGTTGCCCAAGACCTTTTCGGCGAGGAACGCGGTCTTGTTCCAGAGCGCGAATGGCACCAGCACGAATCCGGCGAGCGTGGTCAGCTTGAACTCGATCAGCGTGATGAACAGTTGGATCGCCAGCACGAAGAAGCACAAGACCACGACCAGCCACGCGAGGAACATCACCACGATGGGGTCGAGGTTCACAAACACTTCGGGAAAGCCCGCCATCTCGCCGATCTGCTCCAGAATCGGCGCCCCGGCGTCGATGCCGGTTTTCGCCAGCCGGCCCGGCTGCAAGAAGTTCTCCATCGTGATGGCCGAGCCGGTGGCTGTGATGCCCAATCCCGCAAACGAGCGGAACACGATGCTGGCCAGCCAGTTGAAGTTATTGATGATGTAGGCGAAGGCACCGACGTAGAGCACCTTGCGCAGCAGCTTGGCGATCACGTCCTCGCCCTGGCCGGTGGCATGGCTCATGGCCCAATACAGGCCGGCGATCGTCATGTCGATGACGATCAGCGTGGCCGTGAGGAACGCCACTTCGCCCCGCAGCAGCCCGAAACCCGAGTCGATATAAGCGGCAAAGGTGTTGAGGAATTGGTCGATGATGGTCACGTCATTCATGGCGTGTCCTTCGGTTCGGCGGGAACGGCCGGCGCCATGCCATCGGCCGGTTCCTCGAAGCTCGGCGGGATCGGCGGCAGGTCGGCCAGCGTCTGGTATTCATCCGGCCCAGCCTGGCCGGAGAAGAAGCGCCGCCGGAAGGCTTCGGCGGCGGCGCGGCAAGCGTCCTCGCCCGTGGCCTGCCGGTCGTCCGCGCATTGCGCGCGCAATGCCTTGAGCCGCAAGGGATCGGCGGCCAAGGCATCGGCAAGGTGGTCAGCCGGCTGTTCGCTGCAAGCGGCCAGCAGCGCAGCAAGTACCAGAACAGACGGGACGAGGACGCATCGCATAGCGGCCTCCCGTCAGTTGCCGTAGAAATCCACGCGCTGCGGCGTGTATGGCGTGCCATCGCCCAGGAAACGCCGCCGCACCTCGCGGGCGCGTTCCGTGGCCGCGGTCTGCCGTGCCAACTCCAGCGAGGCGGCCCGATCTTGCGTGATCTGGAGCCGCTGCGACTGGATCGACTGCTTGGCCTGCAAGGCCAGCAACTGGTTCATGGCCTGCATGGCTTGCAGCGCGCCTTCGGCCGACTGGCTCTTGCCCACGAGGTCGGCCAGCACGCTTTCGTCTTCGCCCAGGTTCTGCGACACCTGGGCCTGCATCCGCATGGTGGTCTGCAAGCCGTTGAGCGTGTTCCGCCAATGCTCCTGCGCATCGCGGTACATCTGGTCGCCGCTGACGGTGGCGGCGTACTGCTCGGGATACAGGCGCTGGAACTCCCGATCCAGATTCGTCACGTCGTAGGCCAGGCCGCGCGCCTGGTCGATCAGCCGCTGCGTGGTCGCCAGATTGGCGCGCAACTGGCCGACCACGCTGGACGGCAGGCTGGCGAGGTTGCGCGCCTGATTCATCAGCATCTGCGCTTCGTTCTGGAGCTGCTGGATCTGGTTATTGATCTGCTCCAGCGTGCGGATCGCGGTCAGCGTGTTCTGCACGAGGTTCGTGGGGTCGATCACAACCCATTGCGCGTGGGCGGTGGCAGTGCAAAGCATGGCCGAGATGGCGGCGGCGACAAGACGCTTTTTCATGGCAGGTTCTCCTGTGGGTGGTCGGTGGTACGGAAAGAACCCGGCGCGAGGCCGGGGAACGAGGCCAGCAGGTCGGCCGCCCAATCGAGGCCGCGATGGCGCAGCCAGGCGCCCGCGAAGCCGGGCACGCCGGCGTCCAGCAGCACGCGGTCTATGTCGCGCTGGTCTTGCGGCGTGGAAGCGCCCGCGAAGGCCAGCGCCGCCTGCCCCAGGTCGAGGTCGAACAGGCGATTGCCGAGGCGGGATTGGTAGTAGTAGTCGCGCTTGGGGCTCGCGGTGGCGACGATCTCGATCTGCCGGCTGTTCAGGCCGAAGCCTTCGTAGATCGTGCGAATCTGCGGTTCCGTCGCCTGCGGGTTGGGCAAGAAAATCCGACTCGCGCAGCTCTCGATGATCGCGGGCGCGATGCTCGAATCCTTGATGTCGGCGAGGCTCTGCGTGGCGAAGATGACGCTGACGTTCTTCTTGCGCAGCGTCTTGAGCCACTGGCGGATGCGTGCGGCAAACACCGGGTCGTCGAGGAACAGCCACGCTTCATCGAGGATCAGCAGCGTGGGCGCCCCGTCGAAGCGTTCATCGAAACGCGCAAAAAGGTAATGCAGCACGGCCATGACGGCGGCCTTGCTGTGCATCAGCTCCTCCATCTCGAAGCACTGCACGTCGGCCATGCCCAGCCGGTCGTGGTCGGCGTCCAGCAGCTTGCCGTGCGCGCCACCCAGCACATAGGGCGACAACGCCTGCCGAAGCGTGTTCGATTGCAGCAGCACGGAAAGCCCGGTCATCGTGCGCTGCTCCACCGGCGCACCGGCGAGACTTCCCAGCGCCGACCAGATGGCCGCGTTCTCGTCTGGGCCGACCGCCACGCCTTCGTGCAGCAAGCGGCCTTCGATCCATTCGGCGGCCCAGGTGCGGTAGCCCTCGCGGTCGATGCGTGCGAGCGGCTGGAAAGCGATTTCGCCATCCGTGCCGAGGTCGTAGTGCTCGCCGCCCAGCCCGAGGATCGTGGCTCGCATCGAGCGCCCCATGTCGAAGGCGAAGATGCGCGAGCCGCGGTAGCGGCGGAACTGCATCGCCAGCGTGGCAAGCAAGACCGACTTGCCCATGCCAGTCGGCCCCGCGACCAGCGTGTGGCCCACGTCGCCGATGTGCGTCACCAGCCGGAACGGCGTGGCGCCATCGGTGCGCGTGACGATCAGCGGCGGGCCGTCGAGATGGTCGTTCTTCTCCGGCCCGGCCCATACCGCCGATACCGGCATCATGTGCGCCAGGTTCAGCGTCGAGACGATGGGCTGACGCACGTTGGCGTAGGCGTTGCCCGGAATGGACGACAGCCACGCATCCACGGCGTTGAGCGTTTCGGGAATGGTGACGAAGCCCCGGCCCTGGATGGCACGCTCCACCATGCGCAGCTTCTCGTCGGCTGCGCCGGCGTCCTCGTCCATGACGGTGACGGTCGCCGTCAGGTAGCCGAAGGCGACTTGATCGCTGCCCAGTTCCTGCAAGGCGGCATCCGCGTCCGCCGCCTTGTTGTTCGCGTCGGTATCGACCAGCGGGCTTTCCTGCTGGAAGATCGTTTCGCGCAACAGCGCGATGACGTTCTTGCGCTTGGCGAACCACTGGCGGCGCAAGCGCCCCAACCCCCGTTCCGCCTCGGATTTGTCGAGGCACAGAAAGCGCGTGCTCCAGCGATACCCAAACCCCAGGCGGTTGAGGTCGTCCAGAATCCCCGGCCAGGTCGAGGTCGGGAAACCTCGCACCGACACCACGCGCAGGTGCTGGTCGCCCAGCATGGGCGCCAGGCCGCCGACCAGCGCGGAATCGGTCAGCAGCGCGTCGATGTGGAACGGCACTTCGGGCACGCCCACGCGATAGCGCAGCGTCGAGATGGTCGCGTGCAGGTAGGTCAGCGTCTGCGCGTCATCGAGCCAGTCAATTTCCGGCATCACGCTGTCGAGCAGGTCGAAGACGCGATCCGTTTCCGCGACGAAGGCTTGCAGCCGCTCGCGCCAGTCCACGCCATTCGTCGGCGTGTTCTCGTAGAGCATCCTGGCTGCACGAGCGCGGGATTCTTCCGGCGGCAGGTAAAGCAGCGTCAGGTGATAGCCGCTCTCGAAGTGATTACCCGATTCCTCGAAGGCGGCCCGGCGTTCTTCCTCCACCACCCACGAAAGCGGCTCGGGAAACTCCGAGTGCGGATAGTCGGCCGCAGGCCGGCGCTCGGCTTCGATGAATAGCGCCCAGCCCGATCCCATGCGGCGCAGCGCATTGTTCAACCGCGCCGACGTGGCGACCAGCTCGCCTTGCGTCGCGCTGTCGAGGTCAGGCCCGCGAAACCGGGCCGTGCGCTGGAAACTGCCGTCCTTGTTCAAGACGAGGCCCGGCGCGACCAGCCCGGCCCAGGGCAGCCAGTCGGCAAGCAAGGCCGGGCGCTGGCGGTATTCGGCGAGATTCAGCATCGCGGCGTCCTCCCCTCACACGTCCAGCAGCGGGCGGTGCTTGATGTGCCGGGCGAAGACCTGCATGAACTGCGGATCGACGCGCGCACCCCACACCGCCAGCGAATGGCCGACGATCCAGAGCACCACGCCGGGAATCCACAGTTGCAGGCCCAAGCCGACAGCGGCGGCCAGCGTGCCGTTGGCGATCGCCACGGTGCGCGGCGCACCGCCAAGCAGAATCGGCTCGGTCAGTGAGCGATGCAGCGGCACCTCGAAGCCGTCCCTGAAGGTGTCCGGGGCACTCATACGACCGCCCCGCCGGAGAAGCTGAAGAACGACAGGAAGAAGCTGGAAGCCGCAAACGCGATGGACAGACCGAAGACGATCTGGATCAGCTTGCGGAATCCGCCGGACGTGTCGCCGAAGGCGAGCGCGAGGCCCGTGGCGATGATGATGATGACCGCGACGATTCGCGCCACCGGCCCCTGGATGGATTCGAGGATGGATTGCAGCGGGCCTTCCCACGGCATCGAGGAACCGGCGGCCTGCGCGGTTCCGGCTAGGAACAGCAGCAGCGCGGCCAGCAGCAGCCCTTGCCCCGCAGGGCGGGCCAGGCAGCGCAGCCGCGCGTGGCGCAAAGCCGGATTTGCAGAAAAACGGAAAGCAGGAATGGTCATCTGCGTCATGGCAGTTCTCCAAGTGAGTCAGGGGATGGGGAAGTCGCCGCAGCGGGTGCGGCATTGGGAAGCGGCGGCAGCTCGGGAAACGGCGTTTCCAGCGCGTCCGCCAGTTGGTAGCCCACGCCGTCGAAGCCGACGACGCGGGCGATGCTCTCGATGCGGCGTTTGCGCCCGCGCCCGGCGATGTGGATCGCCACGTTGACCGCCTCGGCGATCAGCGCACGGGGCGGGTTCACCGCCACTTCGAGAATCAGTTGCTCCAAGCGCAGCAGCGCGCCGAGTGCGGAGCCGGCATGGATCGTGGCGATGCCGCCGGGATGGCCGGTGCCCCACACCTTGATGAGATCCAGCGCCTCGGCGCCGCGCACTTCGCCAACGACGACGCGATCAGGCCGCAGGCGCATGGACGAGCGCACCAGCTCGGTCATGGACACCACGCCTGCGCGGGTGCGCAGAGGAACGTGGTCACGGGCCGCGCATTGCAGCTCCACCGTGTCTTCGAGCACCAGCACGCGGTCGCCGGTGGCGGCGATTTCGGCGAGCAAAGCATTGGCGAGCGTGGTCTTGCCGCTGCTGGTGGCGCCGGCGATCAGCACGTTCTGCCGCTCGCGCACGGCGCGAACGAGAAAGCCCGCTTGCGCGCTGGTCATCATTCCGTCGATGACGTACCGCTCCAGCGGAATTACGCCGATGGCACGCTTGCGCAGCGCGAAGGCCGGCCCCGGCGCTGCCGGCGGCAAGATGCCCTCGAAGCGTTCGCCGGTTTCGGGCAACTCGGCGGACAGCAGCGGCTGGCCGCGATGGACTTCTGCGCCGACGTGGGCCGCGACCAGGCGGATGATTCGCTCGCCGTCCGCCTCGGACAGTTCCACGCCCATCGGCGCGCGCCCACTAGAAAGCCGATCCACCCAAAGGGTGCGATCAGGATTCAGCATCACCTCCACCACGTCCGGGTCTTCGAGCGCGGCGGCGATCAGCGGCCCCATCGCCGTGCGCAACATCTGGATGCGGCGGTCGAGCGACGTGGCGGTCATGGACTGCGGAACGGCACTCATGACGCACGCTCCTGCGCTTGCGCGGCTGCCGCCGCGTCTTCCATCCGCATCGGGTCGGGATGCAGTTCCTCCACCACGTCGCGCACCAGGCTGCGGCCCCGCAGCAGGTGGCGGCCAAGCTGCTCGGTGAACTGCTCGAAGCGCGCTTTGCCCTGCGCGCGTGCCGCGTCTTGGTGCGCCTCGGGGACTGGTGTGCTGACCGTGAGGTAGTAGCGAATGAACAGCGCCAGCGTTTCGATGGCGATGTTCTGGTCGCGCTCCATGCGCTCGGCCTGGCGCGACAGGCGATCCAGCCGCTTGGCGATGGCCGCTTCGCGCTGGTCGGCGGCATCGGGCGACAGCCACGATGCGAGCGCCGCCGCGACGATGGACGACTTGGACACGCCTTTCTTGGCGGCAAGCTCATCGAGCCGCTTGGCGTGCTCGGGCTGGATAAAGAGGTTCAGGCGGTAGTGGCTCATAGCTCGATTCCGTCGTTGGGGTCGAGGGAAGCCAGCCGGGCCGTGCGCTGCATGGCTGGATCAAGCTGGCGAGGAAGGGGAAGCGGCAGGTCGTCGTCGTCATCGAGCAGCCCAAGGTCGGCCGCAGGCGCGGCCAGCACGGGGTCGTAGGCGACGGTTTCGGAGAGTTCGGGCTGACGGCATGGGCCGCCGTCGTCGGTGCTGTCCAAGTCGTCGGCGGATGCCGTGCCCGGTGCTGCCGGCATCAGCGGAATCGCCAGCCCGCTCCAGTCATCGGGCCGCGATGGCGGCGCGTCGGCGTACTGCCCGTCCGCCAGCGCGGGCGGCGGCAGCACGCGACGCTTGAAGTTGCTGTCCACGTAGTAGCGCAGCTTCTTCGCCTTGATCGGCGCCATGCTGGACACCATCACCACTGCCTCGTCGGGTGGAAGCTGCATGACTTCGCCCGGCGTCAGCAGCGGGCGGGCCGTCTCCTGGCGCGACACCATCAGGTGGCCCAGCCACGGCGCGAGCCGATGGCCCGCGTAGTTGCGCTGGGCACGCAGCTCGGTGGCCGTGCCCAGCGTCTCGGAGATCCGCTTGGCGGTGCGTTCGTCGTTCGTGGCGAACGTCACGCGCACATGGCAGTTGTCGAGAATCGAATGGTTCTGGCCGTAGGCTTTGTCGATCTGGTTGAGCGACTGCGCGATGAGGAAGCTGCGGATGCCGTATCCGGCCATGAAGGCCAGTGCCGTCTCGAAGAAGTCCAAGCGCCCCAGCGCCGGGAACTCGTCGAGCATCAGCAGCAGCTTGTGGCGGCGCTCGATGCCATCGGAGCCATCGAGCGATTCGGAGAGGCGCCGACCGATCTGGTTGAGGATCAGGCGAATGAGCGGCTTCGTCCGCGAAATGTCCGAAGGCGGCACCACCAGGTACAGCGACACAGGATGCGCTGCCGCGATCAGGTCTGCGATGCGCCAGTCGCAGCGCGAAGTGACTTCGGCCACCGTGGGATCGCGGTACAGGCCGAGGAACGACATGGCCGTGGACAGCACGCCCGAGCGTTCGTTGTCGCTCTTGTTGAGGACTTCACGCGCCGCCGACGCGACGACCGGATGCGCCCCATCGCCGAGGTGCGGCGTGGTCATCATCCGATGCAAGGTCAGCTCGAAGGGGCTGGCCGGGTCGCTAAGGAAGTTGGCGACGCCGCGCAGCGTCTTGTCCTTGCCCGCGTAGAGCACATGCAGGATGGCCCCGACCAGCAGTGCGTGGCTGGTCTTTTCCCAATGGTTTCGCTTCTCCAGCGCGCCTTCGGGATCAACCAGAATGTCCGCGATGTTCTGCACGTCGCGCACCTCATGCGCGCCGCGCCGTACCTCCAGCAGCGGGTTGTAGGCCGCCGACTTCGCATCGGTCGGGTTGAACAGCAGGCAATGTGAGAAGCGCGAGCGCCAGCCGGCGGTGATCTGCCAGTTCTCGCCCTTGATGTCGTGGATGACGGCGGATGCGGGCCAGGACAGCAAGGTGGGCACCACCAGGCCCACGCCCTTGCCGGAGCGCGTGGGCGCGAAGGTCAGGACATGTTCCGGGCCTTCATGCCGCAGGTACTGGCGGTCATGCTGGCCCAGGAACACGCCGGCCGGCTGCGTGAGGCCCGCCATGCGAATGTCCTGCGCGTTCGCCCAGCGGGCAGAGCCGTAAGTCGTGACAAGGCGCGATTGGCGCGAGCGCCAAATCGACATGCCGATGGCGACCACCACCGCCAGCAGGCCGCTGCCGCCCGCGATGGCGCCGCCGGTATCGAACACGCGCGGCGCGTAGGCATCGAAAACGAACCACCACTCAAACAGCTTCCACGGGTGGTAGATCGGTGTGCCGAGAAGGTCAAACCAGGGCGAGCCAAGGCGTAGTTGATAGCCAAGAGCCGCTGCTGTCCATTGTGTGGCGCCCCACACGCCGGCGATCACGATGCCGAATACCACGGCGATCTGACCGAACAGCACGTTCGTCCCTTGCATGACCTGGCCTCCGATTTCTCCTGCGCTGATTCCTCATGGGGAAGGCGGCACAAGAACGTGCCGCAGGCGTCAGGATGGGTGTCGGGTCAGTGCCGGTCAAAGACTGCTTCGAGCAGAAAGGTCGAGCAAAAAGACAGAATTAGTGCAGGGGCGAACCAATGAAAAACACCGCAAGCGATAACGCATTGCGGCGTGTCGAGCAGAAATATTGAGGCGATGCTGCGAACCGCCAACGATCAGAACTTGGCTGATTCCTTCGGTGGTGTGTACGGCGTTTCACCGTCGCCATAGAACCGCTTGCGCGTGGCTTCGGCTACCCGATTGCACAGCACGTCGCCCAGCTTGGGGCGATCCGTCTTGCATTGTTGGCGCAGCTCTTTGAGCCGTTCGGGGTTGGCCGCCAGTTCTTCCACCGTCGGGATATTCGCCTCCGGAACGTTGGTCGTTTGTGGCGTCTCGGAATTGCCGCAGGCAGTCAGCGCGGCCACCAGCAGGAACTGGATGAGCTTCTTCATGGCGTGGATTCCTCCAAGGGATCGGAATGATGGCCCGGCTTGGGCCTTGGGGGTTCCGGAGATTCAATGGCCTGCACGCGCTCAATGAACCGGGCCAGAACATCGGACGGCTCGCCTTCGGGGAACAGTAGGTAAGTTGTCAGCGGCGGCACGCGCAATGCCAGCGGTCGGGCCACCACACCTGCGTCAGGGTTAGCGGCAATGCGCGCGGCACCCGTAAACCCAAGCGCCAGGCCAGCCGACACCAGCACCATCATCAGATCGCACGTAGCAACCCGTTCTGCGACCAACGGCTCCGTGCCGGCCCGGCGTAGCACACGATCTACGAATCTGGCATGGCCTTCGCAAACTTGTGGATCGCATAGAACCAGCGGATAGCGCAGCAACTCCTCCAAAGGAATGCGCTTGTACGCAAGCAGCGGATGCCGGGCTGGCACCGTTACTATGAGCGCGTCTCGCCATACAGGTATGGCGGCGATGCTGTCACCTACTTCATCAGACTGCGCAAACCCCACGTCGTACAGATCGTCGTGCAGACCTTTGATCTGCTGTGATAGCGGTACCTCGAAGAATCGGAGTTCAAGTTCAGGCTCTTCTTGTCGGCATAGCGCCAGCAGAGCCGGTAGGCGCGACGGTGTGATGCCGTCCGACAATGCCACTCGCAATTGCCCATGGAAACCATTGGCCGCCGCTTTCACGCTATCGCGGGCTTGCTCCAAGACAGTGAACACGCGACGCACGTGTTCCAAGAACAGTCGGCCAGCGAGCGTCAATCGAGTGCTGCGAGTGGTGCGAGCAAATAACACCGCCCCGAGTTCCACCTCCAACTCCTTGATAGCGCGCGACAGAGGCGACTGCTCAATGTGCAGCCTCTCCGCTGCTCGTGCGAAGTGGAGTTCTTCAGCAACGGCCAAGAAGCAACGCAGATGACGAAGCTCCATATAGTGCCCTCTCAAAATGCATCTTCATCGCAGAGCCTCCATGCTCAATCTCGTCACAACGATCTGTGTGGACGACGATTGGCGTCCCGTACAGATGTAGATCGGATGAAAATCGGAGCGATCATGACGCCCCGCCACGATTGCATTTCCCGAATCGTTGAGAGCCTGGCCTTACGTGTGCAACGATGGCCGCAGACACACTCCGTCGATACTCGAGGAGGAGCCTTTTAGTTGGTTAAATCGGCAATTGACAAGAGCAAGGTGGTGAGTTGCTCTGGCATGGTGATGTGGGGGTTGTGCGAAGCAGGCAGCTCATAATATTTCCACCCTTCTCGGGCTTGAGCGCGGGACGCCGAAAGACCAAAGGTGTCATACAGACCAGTCTTCGTACAGTAAATATACGCAGAAGGGATGTTTGAAGCTTCTCCCGCTAGACATAGAGGAGATGTGAACGTAGCAAGGGGTTGCGGTCCGCGCCTCCCTTGGGCGAGCTTTTGATCATGGTCAGGGGTGTCCGGCGGAAGTGGGCTTGGGGGGACCAGCCAACCGAATCCATTGTTCTTGACGTCTTCCAGGATGGCGGCTCGCTGAGCCTTTGGCATGAGATCCAATGCGCACTCATCGGACTCCGGTAGTAGTGCGTCGATGTATATCAACTGTTGAATCCGATCGGGGATTCTGTCGGCCACACCAGTCACGACCATTCCCCCATAGCTGTGCCCGACCAAGATGACATGGTTGAGGTTCTCCGACTCGATAGCACGGACGACATCATCGACGTGCATATGCAGGTCGATACGAGGTCCAAGCAAGTGCGAGCGTTCACCCAGCCCCGTACAGGTTGGCGTCAGGAGTCGGTGATGCGCTGCCAAAAAGAGAGAGTGCATTCGCCACCACGCCCAACCTGCTGACCAGGCCCCATGGACCATCACAAAGGTGTTCATGGGGCGAGACTCAGTATCGATATGCCAAGAAGCCGCCGTCCAGCAGTATCTCGGCGCCAGTCACGTACCCAGCCTCTTCTGATGCAAGAAACAAGATTGCGTTCGCGGCGTCTTCTCGCTTACCGGTGCCGCCCAGTGGAACGGTTTCAAAGAACTTTTCCCGCATTTTGGGATCAGCGGACACCACTGAGGTTCGCATGGGGGGCAGAAGACCGGGAACGATGGCGTTTACCCGGATCCCTGATCTTGCGTACTCGCCTGCAGCAGAGCGCGTCATGGCCAACACCCCGGCTTTCACGGCGCAATAGCCCATGTGGAGACCGGGCATGCCTGCATACGCTGCGATGGAGGAAATCGTGATGATTGATCCCCCACCTGCACGAGTGATGGCGCGGGCGCCATGGCGGATGGCTAGGAAGGTGCCGCGGATATGGATTGACGTCAGTCGGTCGAGATAGTCGACCTTTTCATGATCAGGAACCATACCGCTTATGCCGGCATTGCTTACAACGATATGAATGGCTTCGAAGGATTGCTCCCCCTTCTGAAGGGCTTCCTTCCAGTTTTCCTCTTCAGTGACGTCTAGCTTGACGAAGCATGCTTCGCCACCCCCCTCGGTAATCGACTGTGCGACTGCTTGGCCTTCTTGCTCTAGTAGGTCAGCGATGACCACGCGCGCGCCCTCGCGCGCAAACATCCTTGCTGTGGCTTCACCAATGCCGCTCGCGGCGCCTGTCACGAAAGCAGTTTTTCCAGTGAATCTCATACACGTCTCCTTGCAATATGAAAAGGGCAGAGGGGGTTCAGAGTCTCGGCCGTCTAGCATCTTACACATATCTCGGTAATATTCAAGATGTCAGCAAGATTCCGTTGTCGGCTGGCTAAGAAGCTTGACGCGAGTCGAGGCTGACTCTCGCTTGCCGCCGCTTACGTCATTCGGGCTCTAGGGAATGTCTGCAAAACTCAGGCGCTGGCCGCGTAGCGTGAACGGCAGCGCCCTGCGATGATCTGCGGCATGAAGCAACTCGGACTGGGCCTGAACCTGTCGACTAAGAAGACGCGCAAGCGGGAGTTCTGGGAGGAGATGGAGCGCGTGGTTCCGTGGTCGGCGCTGGTGCAGATCGTGAAGCCGTACTACCTGAAGGCGAAGACGGGCCGGCCGCCGTTTGCCATCGAGACGATGCTGCGGGTTCATTACCTCCAGCAGTGGTTCGCGCTGAGCGACCCGGCGATGGAAGAGGCGCTGCACGACATGCCCGTGTTTCGCGAGTTCGCCAAGCCAGGCGACGTGGCGCGGTTGCCGGACGAGACGACGATCCTGAGGTTCCGCCACCTGCTGGAGAAGCACGACCTGGCGACCGACATGCTGCGAGTGGTCAACGACATCCTGCAGGCCAAGGGCCTGTTGATGAAGAAGTGCAAGGTGGTCGACGCCACGCTGATCGCAGCGCCGAGTTCGACGAAGAACGCGTCGATGCAGAGTCGGGACTGGTGCACAGCGTCGTGGGCTGGTCGGCCAACGTGAACGACGTGACGCAGGCAGGCAGCTTGCTGCACGGCGTTGAGGAGGTCGCCTTCGGCGACGCCGGCTACCGCGGCGTTCACAAGCGCGGCGAGGCTCAGGGGCTGCAGTGGCACGTGGCGATGCGCGCCGGCGACCGCCGCAAGCTGAACCCATTCCTGCAGCCCGACTTCCTGGCAGAGCAGGCGGAGAAGCTGACGGCGAGCATCCGAGCCCAGGTCGAGCACCCGTTCCGTGTATTAAAGCGGCAGTTCGGCTACACGAAGGTGCGGTACCGCGGCCTGGCGAAGAACACAGTTCAGATCGTCACGCTGTTCGCGCTGTCGAACCTGTGGATGGCTCGGCGCAGCTTGATGGGGCGCGCAGGGATGAGTGCGTCCGCAGCCTTATGCGGGGCGGCCTCGAAGGGCACCGAAACCATCATGTAGCGCCGCGTACGGGCAGTGATTTGAAGCAACCATGCGTAGCGTGGCGTAGTCAAGATGCTTCCGAATCGGCGCTGCGAATCACGTTGCGCAGACCTTTCCTCGCGTAGGTGATGCAGAGGTCGCGGACAACGGACCAGATACAGTGGACCCAGAGCAAGGGCACTGCGAAGCGGCCGAGGACCATGTGCTGTCCAAGTTCAGCTAGCATGTCAACAGGACACAACTTGTTTTTTGCCCCATCGCGCTGACGAAGGGCTCGTTTTATACCGGCAAAGGCATTGCATGAAGAAGTCGCTCGCTGTTTCCTCTAGGAGACAAAAATCCAACTCCAACCGAACTGAAGCGCCGACTCTGGCCGAGCAGGCTTATAAGAGGCTTGAGGAGATGATCATTACTCTGCAGCTAGCACCAGGCGTGGTGCTTTCTGAGTATGGTTTGTCGGAACTGCTGGAAATTGGTAGAACACCAATCAGAGAGGCGCTCCAGCGTCTCGCCGGAGAGGGACTGGTTGTGGTCCTCCCCAAGCGAGGGGTTCTTGTTTCCGAAACCAATATTCGCACCCAACTCCGATTGCTGGAGTTGCGAAGGGAAGTGCAACGTCTTCTCGCACAACTCGCAGCAGAGCGGGCAACAGAGGAGGAGAGGGCGCATTTTGCCCAGATCGGCGCTTCTCTGCTTCATGCAGCTAGCGCGCGCGACGAAGGGCTTTTTGCTCAGCTAGATCGAGAACTCGATGAGTGCATGTGGAAAGCGGCTCGCAATGAGTTCATAACCAAGACGATGGCGCTCATGCGCGGTTTATCGCGCAGGTTCTGGTTCGAGCACTATCGCAGGGTTGGAGATCTTCCGCTGGCGGCCACATTGCATTCAAAAATGGCCGAGGCGATAGCCAGGGGTCACTCTAAGGATGCCGCTGCGGCCTCCGATCGTCTTGTTGACTACATCGAGAGCTTTGCGCGAGAGACCATCACCAATTAGAACTTGGGTACCTTGGTGCTGCGAATTGGCCCCGGCGCGCGGAGATTAAGTCAGGCAGTTTGACCCTGCCTCGATTTCGCGTACAGCAAGAAGTTGGAAACTTCAAAGGTTCGATCACGCGACCTCGGCCGCCTTCCTGTAACCCGTCTCGTCACGCCGATCACGGGCCAGCAACGCCCAGACGATTCGAGCGTTCTTGCTGGCGAGTGCCACCGCCGCCACGTTCTTGTTGCGCCGCTGGACCACAAAGGTGGCCCCGGAAATCTGAACACGGCGATGAGTGAAAACTCTGCCCTGTGAGCGGTCCGCGAAGAGCGGGCTGACATGGAGCGAGAGCATGAGCAGAAGACCACGCCGGAACTTCTCACCGGCGTTCAAGGCCAAGGTGGCGCTGGAGGTCAACCGTTCGCCGGCAGCCGCATGCCGCGCCACATGCTCAAGGCACGAGGCTTCGAGGTCGGGCGCAAGCACGTGGCGCCCCTCATGCGGCGCATGGGCATCAAGGCGCTGTACAGCAAGCCCAACACGAGCCGCAGCATGTGTGATCTACCCGTACCTGTTGCGCGGCCTGGCGATCGAGCGTGCGAACCAGGTCTGGGCGATGGACCTGACCTGCATCCCGATGGCACGCGGCTTCGTGTACCTGGCCGCGATCATTGACTGACATAGCCGCAAGGTCCCGGCCAGGGACGTGTCGATGTCGATGGAAGCGGACTTCTGCGTGCGCGTGCTCGACCATGCGATCGCGCGTCACGTCAAGCCGGAGATCTTCGATACCGACCAGGGTTCGCAGTTCACCAGCATGGTGTTCACCGAGCGGCTCAAGGGCGAGGGCATCGCCATCAGCATGGGCGGTCACACGAGATGCCCACCGCGTCGGTCGTGCGTTCGCGCAAGCGACGCCCGCCCGCCACCGTGGACATCTCTGCACTGCGGTCAACCCCGGCAGCGTTCCACTTGTCGTCGCCCGACTCGTGTTCAGACCGATGGGGCCACCTCTCGGCCGCACATCCTCTTAGTACCTCATTTCAAGGGAAAACCCTCTATGAGATACTTTTGCCGCTCATGTAATATACTTGTGTCATGCAAGTTGGCATATGACTGCGAAACTGCATGACATCGATTGGTCCTCATCTATCTGTGTCATGCAAAGGAGACAAAATGAAGTTAAGTCGGCGGACTTTTACCCAAGCAACCCTGGGTGCGGCGGCGATATCTGTGGGTGGGCCTCTGTTTGCGCAGGACCGACCTCTGCGTCTTGGCCTGTTGGCGCCGCGATCAGGGGTGGCTGCCTTCATGGGGGAGGACAGCATTCGAGCCGTTCGGTGGGGGGTGGACCGAATCAACCGGTCGGGGGGGATTGCAGGTAGGAAAGTGGAGCTCGTCATTCAGGAGGAGACCACTCCCAAGGACACAGTTGAGCGGTTTCGCCATCTGGCACTGCAGGAGAAGGTGGACGCCATTCATGGACTGATTTCTACCGGCGTTACTCTGGCAGTCGCCCCCGTCGCAGAGGATGAGCGTGTTCTGCTCCAGTGCTGGGATGGAACGACACAAAACGGAGTGCAAGAGTCGATGCCAAAAACTCGTTTTGTGTTCCGGTCGACTGACAACGAGTGTGAAGCAGTGATGAGTTCGCTCATGGCCATCAAACGCTTCAAAGGTAAGTTCGCAACTATTGCAGGAGTGAATTCCGACTATTCGTATGGGCGAAACTGCTGGGAAACGTTCAAGACGTTGTTGTCTCGCTATGACATCGAGGCCAAGGTTGTTTCTGAGCAATGGATCCGGGTTGGTGCCACCGATCTCACGACGAACGTGGCGGCATTGAACGCCGCCAAGCCTGATCTGATTTTCAATTCGCTCTTCCTCTCCGATCTTCCTATCTTTCTTCGGCAGGCCTCCGCGGCAGGTCTGCTGGCCAACGCAAAGATCGTGTCGACCGTGGCGGGTGGTCAAATCAATGACCTGCGGTCCAGTTTCGTTCCCGAGGGTGCATTGCTGGGGCAGAACACCTTCTACTTTGACTTGCCCGGAGCATCCGAATTGCAGAAGTCGTTTGTTGCGGAATACAGGGACCGCTACAAGGCCATTCCGACCACATCGGCTGACCGCGCCTACTTCAATCTGATGGCTTACAAAGCCGGTGTCGAGAAGGCGGCGAAGGCTGCCGGCCGCTGGCCAAAAACTGATGAGATCGCTGATGCCATTGCCGGAAACGACATCGAAAGTCTAGGTGGCCGAGGGCGTTATCGGGCCGACAAGATTGCCGAACAGATGTTCTACCAAGGCTTCAGTAAGAACAGTACTCAGCATGAGTACCCGGGGCTGTCCGATATTACCGCCGCGTTTTCTGATCAATTGCAGAAGCCTGCAGGCGCAGACTACTGGAAATGGATCAAGACTGCAGATTTCCGCGTGTAATTATTCGTTAGCGGAGTGTGCTTTAAGCGTACTCCGCTAAGTTAAAAATTCCGTACACGCATGAAATGGATGCTTCAATGCAGTATGCCAACCTCTTTTTAGCCGGTCTCTTCCAAGCCGCGATTTTGTTTCTTGTCGCCTGCGGTCTGCAACTCATCTTTGGCGTTCAAAAGGTCGTCAATCTTGCCTGTGGTTCGTTCTATGCGCTGGGAGCGTTTTTTGCTATTACGGCTGTCGGCCTCTTGCACCAATGGCAAATGCCGATGATTTTTCTTGTTCCAGCACTTGTGTTGTCTGGTGTACTCGTTGGAACAGTCGGAGCTCCGTTAGAGTTGTTGTTACGTCCCGTATATAGGCGAGACCCTAGCTATCAACTTTTGCTGACCTTTGGTCTTTTGCTGATGTTCCAGGATGTTTTTCGTTTTTTCTGGGGTGCTGCACCGAGATCAATGGACAGCTCTCTATATGGAATATATGGAACGATCGACATAAGTGGATTGCAGATCCCTGTATATAACTTTCTTGTCATTGGAGCGAGCATCCTAATCGCAATGATTTTAGGATTGTCACTCAAGCGAACCCGTATTGGACGGATCGTACGGGCTACGGCTGAAAATCGGAACATGACTGAAGCATTGGGTGTTAATTCATCCAAAGTATTCACAATGGTTTTTACGCTGGGCTGCATTCTAGGAACTGTGGGTGGGGCATTGGTTATTCCCACTTCGGCTGCCTCTATGACCATGGCCGCTGAACTCGTGGTGGAGGCCTTTGCAGTTGTTGTGATCGGGGGCTTGGGCAGCATGGCTGGGGCTGCTGTTGGCGCCATCATTGTCGGGCTCATGCGGGCGTTCGCAGTTTCGTTAGCTCCTGAAGTGGAGATTCTCTCCATCTATCTAGTTGTCGTTGTTGTCCTCTTGATTCGCCCTGTTGGATTGTTTGGAAGGAGCGCATCTTGAGCGCAGTATTTGACGTAATTTCTCCGAGAATTCGGCCTCGGCCGAAGCCGCGGTTGCTTAACGGCGTTATTCCATTTGTTGTGTTGCTAGCTGGACTTGCAATTGCACCTTTGATGCTAACGCCGTACAGCACCGTGATGCTTATGCCTGCCTTGGCATTTGGAATCGCTCTTCTCGGCATGAATCTTCTGTTTGGCTACACGGGGTTGCTGTCCTTTGGCCATGCAATGTTCTTGGCTGTAGGGGCATACGTGGCGGCCGCAGCGACCCAGGCGGGCGTTCTCCACTTTGAGTTGATCTTGATCGCAGCAGCGAGTTTGGGAGGACTATTCGCATTGGCGATTGGTGCTCTCTGTGTCCGTTTCACACATATCTTCTTTGGCATGCTCACACTTGCGTTTGGCATGCTTCTTCACTCTTTCCTGTTCAAGTTCTACAACTTGACAGGAGGTGATCAAGGTATGCGTGTCCTGCGGCCGATGTTACTGGGGCAGGATTGGGATATGACTGCGACTCAGTTTCTCAGTGGTCCGTTCTATTACTACTGTTTGATAGTTTATGTGCTGCTCGGATTGCTCACCTGGCGCATCGTCAGTTCGCCTCTTGGCCTCCAGCTGCGCGCTATTAGAGACAATGAGAGCAAGGCTCGGTACCTTGGCGTACGTGTCTATCGCCTCCGACTGTTTGCCTTTGTAGTGTCTGGCGTTTTCGGTGCAATCGCTGGCGCGATGTTGGGGGTTTCCACTGGACTTGCTGATCCGGAGCTTGCGTATTGGCCTCAGTCAGGCAATCTTATTTTCATGATGATTCTTGGGGGGGCTGGAACCTTTGTGGGGCCTGGGGTAGGGGCGCTCATTTTTGTTCTGCTGCATGAAGTACTGGTATCGAGTACGGCCTACTGGAGATTTATGTTGGGTGCTACGTTGGTGTTTCTCGTGCTTGTGCTTCCAGAAGGATTGATCGGCACGATTTCCAATCACTTGCAACGTCGTGTAAGGGGAGATGCCCAATGAGTGCCATGTTGAGCGCATGCAATGTATCCAAATCTTATGGATCGTACCAAGCTCTAAAGAATGTGTCTTTGGAGATCGGAGGCGGTGAATTCGTGTCAATAGTCGGCCCGAATGGAGCAGGGAAGACCACACTCGTCAATGTGTTGACGGGGTTGGCGGCCCCCTCCCAAGGGACGGTGCATTTCATGGGAAATAGTATTGCTGGAGTAGGTCCGGTTAAGTTGGCTGCGATGGGCATGGCCCGTTCATTCCAGCTGGTCAATATTTTTCCAGAGGTGAGCGTTTGGGAGACGATCGCAGTTGCTGTAAGTTCAAGGTTGCGTAGAGCTTCGAATCCATTACGAACATTGACCAAAGATCCTCAGATCGAGGACGAAGTTCAGCATATTGCTGGAACACTTGGCTTGCATCACAAGCTTTTTGAACGAGCTGGTTCTCTCTCACAAGGAGAGAAAAAACTCCTTGATATCGCCAGCGCATTTGCACTTCGTCCTAAGGCCATCCTTTTAGATGAACCTACTTCGGGCGTCTCAAGTGGAGACAAATACGGGATTATGGAACTGTTAGTGAAGGCGGCACGCTCGGAAGGGGTGAGCGCCATCATTCAAGTCGAGCATGACATGACACTGGTCGCACGTTACTCGCATCGGGTGATCGCGCTTCAGGAAGGGCGTGTGATTGGAGATATGTCTCCGGATGTTTTCTTTAAGGACTCCTTGATGCTTGAAGCAGTGATCGGCCCTGTCCACAGTAGTCAGAAAAAAAACGAGGGGGAACACCAGCCATGCTGAACGTGTCCGAACTGACCGTGGACATCCAGGGAAGTCGAATTCTTCGAGGTATCAGTCTTGAGGTTCGCGCCGGTGAACTGGTATGTCTTCTCGGCAGAAATGGAGCGGGAAAGACCACCACTTTTCGGTCGTTGATGGGCTATCTTCGGCCCGTTTCCGGGCGCATCTCGTGGGAAGATAAAGATCTTGCGCGCTTGAGCACATGGCAGATTGCGCAACTGGGCATTGGCTTTTCCCCTGAAGAATCGGAAGTGTATGCCGACCTCACGGTCGAGGAAAACATTGAACTTCCGACGTGGACTCGTACCTGTGGCAGACCTGCTGCGGAGCGCATTTCGGAAGCATATCGTATTTTCCCCAAGCTGGAACGATACCGTAAACGCGGGGGGGCAGAGCTTTCGGGTGGCGAGCGCAAGATGGTATCTATCGCCCGCGCATTGGCTCTCGACGCAGAACTCCTTTTACTCGACGAACCTTTTGAAGGTCTCTCACCCGCCATCATTCCACTTGTAGCGGAGGGAGTCGCCGCGATTCGCCAATCTGGGAAAGCCATTGTGATGGCTGAATCCAATTTGCATCATGTTCCAGATTACATAGATAAACTAGTGGTGATTGAGCGCGGTGAAATTATTTACACGGGCTCGTTGAGCGGAGCTCTCGGGGACGTGGAGGTTATGAAAATTATCGCGGGTGCCGTGGATGCGGAACCTCAAACTTGACCAGGGGCGAGATATGAAGACATATACGGGCGATCGAACTATCGATGGAATTAAAGTGCTCGCCGATGGCCAATTGTTGCCTGACCGGACCGACCTGCGTCGCTATGCGGAAATGGGGTTCGAATGGGGGTACGAAGGTGCCGAGCCGCGGCAGTTGGCTTTCGCTCTTCTTTTGGATCACACCGGTGACTTGAATCTTTCCGCTGATTCTTGCGAATCTTTCATGAAGGTCATGGTTGCAAATTTTGATAATGAGTGGAGCATTGCTTCCGCAGATATTGAAAACTGGCTACGAAGCAAGTCAAGGTATTGACTGCGGCTGAAATCGAGTGTTGTTGGCAGGCATGCCCCTGTTGGGGTGAATTTAATTGGAGGTTTTCATGGAGCTTCAATCTACTATGATGAAGGAACGCCAGCGTCGATATCGCAAAGAGTATCGACATCGTGTGGCGGGTTGGTACCACGGTTGGCTGCACTTGGCGATCATTGCCATCAGCGGTTTCACGGCGCTCTACATCTATGCTGCCAATCTTCGCAACGTCCAACTGTGGGAATGGCTGGCCTTGCCATTGGGTTTCATGGCTTATCAACTCACCGAATACTTGCTGCATGCGCATGTAATGCATCGGCCTCGCAAGAACGTCATTTTCCGGGCGCTCTATGTGCGACACACATTGATGCATCATCAGTTCTTTACGCGCGAAGAAATGCGTTTCGCGGATCATAGAGATTGGCGTGTAACGTTCTTTCCCCCTTTCACAATGATCGTGCTTACCTTGCTGTCTCTCGTGCCATCGCTCGTCGCTGGCTGGATTCTCTCCCCTAATTTCGGCTGGCTGTTGATGGCCGCGCTGACGGGTAGCTACATGTTCTATGAACTCGTTCATTTCTCATGCCATGTGAACGACAACTGGCTTATTCGAAATACGCCGATTATTAATACTGCGCGCCGGCATCATACGGCGCATCACGATCATCCATTGATGATGGAAGTTAATATGGGTATCGGAACCCCTATTTTTGATTGGTTGTTTGGAACCTCCGATCTCAAAAGAGGATTTTGGGGTCATATCTTTAACGGCTACAGCACGCGTTATTTGAAGCAAGATCTTCGAAAAACAGTTCGTACACCCAATTCAAATGATGGCGTTGTGAAATCGGCAAGCTTCTAACATGACTGCCAAATATCCGGAGTGATTAAATGCCAACTAAATTCAAAGTAATTATTTCCATACTGATTTTGATGCTCTTCGGGGTGATAGGTTTGTATGAGTTTTCGATTGATCTTCGAACGGCTGGTTGGGCTGCATTTTTCTTGGGCGGGTTTATGGTGTTTTCGATCTGGATTTTTCCTGAGGTAAGCAGGGATGATCCTGTCGACGCCAATTGAGCGGCAGAGGGGTGCTCTGATTACTTCTACTTCAGATCGGATTAAGAAAATGTTCGCTCTCAAGGCAGACGCAGATGTGTGGTCGTTCTGTTTGATTTAGAACAAGTTCGTTGGTACAGCTTTGGCGGCCAGTGACGTCATACTTAACTTAACCTAGTACATCCTGATGAGATTCAATGATTTTCGCAATCTCTCCATCGACGACCGTGATGCCTTCTGGACCGAACAGGCCGGGTTGGTGGACTGGCACAAGCCCTTCGACCGGGTGTGCAACCACGACAACCCACCGTTCGCGCACTGGTTCGAGGGCGGGCTGACCAACCTGTGCCACAACGCGGTGGACCGGCACCTGAAAGACCGCGCAGACCAGAACGCGCTGATCTACGTGTCCACCGAAACGGACACCGAGCGCACCTACAGCTTCCGGGAGCTGCATGCCGAGGTCCAGCGCATGGCGGCGGTGCTGCTGGGGCAGGGCGTGAAGAAGGGCGATCGCGTGCTCATCTACATGCCCATGATTCCCGAGGCCACCTTCGCGATGCTGGCCTGTGCGCGCATTGGCGCCATCCACTCGGTGGTGTTCGGGGGGTTCGCCAGCCATTCGCTGGCCAACCGCATCGATGACGCCGCCCCTGTGGCCATCGTCAGCGCCGATGCCGGATCGCGCGGCGGCAAGGTGGTTGAGTACAAGCCGCTGCTGGACGAAGCGCTGCGGCTGTCCACCCACAAGCCAGCGTCGGTGGTGATGGTGAACCGTGGCCTGGCGCCGATGAGCCTTGTGCCCGGGCGGGACCACGACTACGCGGCCCTGCGCGAGCAGCACCTGGACGCACAGGTGCCCTGTGAGTGGATGGAGTCCACCGCCATCAGCTACACCATCTACACCAGCGGCACCACGGGCAAGCCCAAGGGCGTGCAGCGCGACACGGGCGGGTATCTCGTGGCCCTGGCCGCCAGCATGAAGCACATTTTCATGGGCGAACCCGGCGAGACCTACTTCTCCACCAGCGACATCGGCTGGGTGGTGGGGCACAGCTACATCGTCTACGGCCCGCTGATCGCGGGCATGGCGACCATCCTGTACGAAGGCCTGCCGATCCGGCCCGATGGCGGCATCTGGTGGCGCCTGGTGGAGAAGTACAAGGTGACGGTGATGTTCAGTGCGCCCACCGCCGTGCGCGTGCTCAAGAAGCAGGACCCGGCCTACCTCAAGCAGTACGACCTCTCCAGCCTCAAGGCCCTGTTCCTGGGCGGTGAGCCGCTGGACGAACCCACCGCGCGCTGGATCAGCGACAGCCTGGGGGTGCCCATCATCGACAACTACTGGCAGACGGAGAGCGGCTGGCCCATTCTCACCATCGCCAACGGTGTCGAGAAGAAAGCCAGCAAGTTCGGCAGCCCGGGTGTGCCGATGTATGGCTACAGCGTCAAGCTGCTGCACGAATCCACCGGCGAAGAACTCACCGGTGCCGATGAGAAAGGGGTGGTCGTCATCGAAGGGCCCACGCCACCGGGTTTCATGCAGACGGTCTGGAAGGACGACGCGCGCTTCGTCAACACCTACTGGAAGAGCATTCCCGGCAAGCTGGTCTACAGCACCTTCGACTGGGGCATTCGCGACCAGGATGGCTACTTCTACATCCTGGGCCGCACCGACGATGTGATCAACGTGGCGGGCCACCGCCTGGGCACGCGGGAGATCGAGGAAAGCATTTCCAGCCACGCCAATGTGGCCGAGGTGGCGGTGGTAGGGGTTGCCGACCAGCTCAAGGGGCAGGTGGCGATGGCTTTCGTGGTGGCCAAGGACAGTTCTTCGCTCTACGACGATGCCTCGAAACTCAAGCTGGAGGGCGAGATCATGAAGCGGGTGGACGAGCAGTTGGGTGCCGTGGCGCGCCCGGCACGGGTGCGCTTCGTGACAGTGCTACCCAAGACCCGCAGCGGCAAACTGTTGCGCCGCGCCATCCAGGCCGTGTGCGAGGGGCGCGATCCGGGTGACCTCACCACCATGGACGATCCTGCTGCGCTGCAACAGATACGTGCATTGTTGGTAGAAGAATACTAGAAGAAAACACACCGGAATTGCCGAAACGTGCCTCACTTGCGTACGGTAGTAGCAAAGCTTTGAAGTCAGCCCTCTGTCACAAACAGACGGAGAGAGTTGTGCAGTCCATCACCTCGGTATCAAAGCCAACACACGGTAAAATCCCAGTGATTGCTGGCCCGAATGAGGGGGCGTGTTGAATCTCTGATTTGCTCCATTCATCATTGGATGGACAGGTAGCGCCGTCGCCCGATCTTCCATGACACGCTCCCGCCTCGCATTGTGGCGACGAGTTGCTGCCCCAGCCGCTGTTCAAGCACCGGCTTCCAAGGCACCAAGCTGAACCCCATACCCTCATCGAGCAGTGCGTAGCGTCCGCTGGCAAGCATCACGCTGCGCCGGTAGATGCCGGCCACGCGCTGGCCGTCAGCCACGGGGCGATACCCCAAGCCGGTTTCGGCGGCAATGTCCTTCGCGGCGAGCGTCAGTTCCCGGTCGCGCAGCGTGCCCAGCAGGTTGCGCGCCAAGATCACGCGCTGCCCGCGCCGCTCGGCCAGCCCCTGTTCCGTCAGGAAGTTGGCACGCTGCTGCATTGCCTGCTTGGCCTCGCTACCAAAACCCAAATCACCCAAGCCGGAGCCGCCGCCGATCAACTGCTGGTCGAGCCAGGTGGCGCCGATGACGCGAGCTTGACGCTCAATGGGCAGGTGCGATTTTAGCTCCACGGCCACGCCGCCCAGGCGCTGCGCGTCGTACTGGCGGCCACGCTCGGGCAGGTCGTCCGGCACCTTCCATAGCCCCTCGGCCACGCGCTCCACGATGCCAGCCCGGCGCAGGGCTTCCAGGCGCCGGACATGGGCTGCCACGACTTCTTGCGGATCGCGGCCAGGGACAGTCTGCCCTTGCGCGATGGCAAGGTGATGGTCGGTGCGGTACAGGCCATTGCTTGCCATCGCGGCGATGGTCTTGTCCGCCGCCCGTATCTCGGCAGAGCCTTTCACCTCGACCACCGCGCCCATCGGATACTGCTCCAGTTTCGTCCTGGGCGACAGCGCGACGTAGTGCGCCTTGCCGTCGATGCCATCGACCACGAGATAGCCCCGGTCGTACAGTTCGTCGGCCAGCCCCTTGCCCGCTACGCGGCCGATGATGGAGTGCCCATCTTCGGCCGGCTGGAACACGGCCAGGTCGCGCTGCCTGCCGCCCATCGCACGTTGCATGGTGCGGATGATGTCGCCGCGCTCGCCCATCGCCCGCAGGGTGGACTCAGCTTCGGCGTGGACGGCACAGGTGCCAGGCTGGGTTTCCGTCGCCAAGCCCATGCGCTGAAGCCGTTGCAGTCGCCCGACCAGCAGCAGGCGCTGGCGCTGCAGCTTGGGATCATTGAAGCGTTCGATTTTCACCAATCCCTCTACCGCTTCACGCTGCAAGGTTCGATCCAGAGAAGTCCAGCGCTCCTGCTCCACCTCGCGGGCCAGAGTGCGCTGGATCTCCAGCTCGGTGCGTGGCCCGAGCCATTCGGTGGCCAGCTCCATCGCCCGCTCGCGCATCCCGCGGGTGATGTACTCCTGCGAGATGATGAGGTCTTTGCCCGTATCGTCCTTGCCGCGCAGCACGACGTGGGTGTGCGGGTTGTCGGTGTTCCAGTGATCCACCGCCACCCAGTCCAGCCGGGTGCCCAGATCAGCCTCCATGCGCTGCATCAGGTGGCGGGTATAGGTGCGCAGGTCTTCGAGTTGGTCGGCATGCTCGGGCGAGACGATGAAGCGGAACTGGTGACGGTCGCCCCGCCCGCGTTCCTCGAAAGCTGCCGTGTCCGCCTCGTCGGTGATGGTCCCATAGGCCCGTCCCTGTTCGCCCTGGCGATCCACGCCTTCGCGCCCGATGTAACGCAGGTGCTGCACCGTCGATTTGCCGCTGGCCTGCTGCAAATACACCAGCCGAACCTTGACCGTGGCCCGGCGTGAATAGGCAGTCAAGGACTGGCCCGTGAAGCTCGCCGCCGTATGCCCGCGCCCCAGACGAGAACCAGGCGCCTTGCCGGTGGTTTTGCCCCTCACCTTGCCACCCATTCCGCGCTTGCCGCCTGTAACGCCAGCCGCCTTGCTGGTCTGACGCAGCACCTGCGCAATGAAGGTGTCGCCGCGCTGCTTCGGCTTGCCTGGCCGCACGCGGAAACGGTCATCACCATCCGAGTTTCCGCGCTGGCTCATGATGCGCCTCCAGCCAAGCCCATCGCGCCCGAGCGGATGCGGCACACGGTGTTCCCAATGCCTGCATGGCATTTGCGCTGTTGGCGGCACGAAGCCACCCTGTGGCGCGTGCTGCCCCAAACCCATGTGCAGACTGGCTTTGCGCGCACCGTGGTGCCGCGCCCTTCAATCTTGCCTTCCGCCTTTGCCCCTCGCTGGCGCTCCGGGCAGCGGCGGCCCGGCGGCGCTGCTGCACGAGCAGCCAGCACGCCGGCGAACGCAGCGACGGCCACAGGCCGGGCGCGTTCGAGGCAAGACACCTGCACGTTGGACGGCTGCGCCGAAGGCAGCGCGAAGTGCGGCGCGGATGCGCTCGCACTGCACGCGCGACGACACGGCGACGGCCAGCAGCACGACACGCCCGATGGCACGACAAGATGCACGGCAACGTGCAGCAAGTCGGCGGCCATCATGGGCGGGACTCCAGCCAGACCGGATGCGCGACGCCAATCACGGCGCCCACACTGACCGGCCCGAAATACCGGCTGTCGAACGACGCCGGGTTGGTCACACTGAGCAGGAACAGTTCACCGGGTTCGAGGCGACGGCACTGCTGCCAGGATGGCAGCGGCCGGCCCCAGCGGTCGGCAGGCAGCACAGCGGCCGAAGGCACGCCGTCGATGCGGACGATGCGGCCAGTGATGCACACCTCCTGCGGCGCGATGGCGCCCACGCGCTTGAGCAGCGGCACGCGCGCCGGCAGGTAGCCGCGCTGCGCGGCCAGCGCGGCGGCGTCTGGCGGCAGCGTGGTCAGGACGATGCTGCCCACTTCCAGCCGACGCGGCAGCGAGCCGGTGCCGTGGCGCTGCGGATTGACGCGATACCAGCCGACCGCCACGCTGTCGGACGGGTTGTAGATCAGGCGCGGCAGCGGCTGCACGAAGGACGCCCAGGCCAGCGCAGCGAGGCCGCAGGCGGACAGGCCCGCCAGTACGAGGCGAGCGCGCAAACGTGCGCGGGGCGAGCGAGGACGCGACGCGGCGCCGGCAGTCGAAACGGCGGTCATGGCAGTGCCCTCCCGGTCAGCCAGGCGGCGTGCCGCTCGGCGGTGTATTCGGGCAGCGGCAGACGCGCAGCGAGCCGGTTGGCGAGCGTGCGCCAGTACACGGGCGAAGCGGCGGATGGCGCGATGCCTAGCGCCTCGATGGCGTCGATGCGCTCCAGCACGGCGCGCACCTGGTTCTCCCCCTCGGCGTGCAGCAGCAGGCGCGCGCCCGGCTGCACGCCGGGGATGCGCTGCGCCGCATCCAGCGGCGTGCAAGCCTGCATCACCATGAGCTGCCAGCGGATCGTGCCGTAGTCGTTGGCCTGCCAGCGGATGCGGCTGAACATGGCGCCCGGCAGGAACACCGCGCAGCGCCGCCAGCGGTCGAGCTGGAGCGTGCGCGCAGGTTCGCCGAAGCGCAGGTAGAGCTTGAAGCGCGGTTCGATGTAGGCCAGCGCCACGCGCGTCAGCGGCGTGCTGGCAGGCTGGCCGGAAGGTGCTGCGTGCGCAGCCGTGGCCGCGCACGCAACAGGCGCGGCGGCAGACGAAACGGATGCAGTCATGGGGTGTTCTCCCTGCGGTGCTCTGGAAACTCCCGCTCCAGCAGGCCGCGCAGCAGGTCGGCCACGGTCACGCCCTGCGTGAAGGCCGACACCTTGATGCGCGCCCGCATCGCGGGCGTGATGTCGAGGGTCAGGCGAGCCGTGTAGAGGTCGCCCTTGCCCAGCGCATCGGCATCGCCCTGGCGAATCCACGCCTCGGCGTGCGGATTCGCGGGCGGACGCGCGCCGATGCCGACGCGCTTGGCCGTGCGTTTGCTGTTCGGTGGCGGCGTCGTTGTCATGTCGTCCACCGCAATAGTTCATCGACCAGCGCAGTGATTTCGCGTGCGGCGGTGCTGTCCGGCGCCGTCTCGCGTGCAAGCCGGCCAGCGGCGACGCTGTCGGCGAACACGATGCGCTGATGCACTTCCGCGCGCAGCGCAGGAAGCGGTTGGTCGGCCAGAGCCTGGCGCGCTTCGCGCCCGATCACGGTGGTGCTGACGCGCCGATTGATGACGAAGGCCGCGCGCAGCGCTGGCCGAAACACCTGCGCCTCACGGATCAGCGCCACCATCTCCGCGCTGGCCCACAGGTCATAGGGGCTGGGCTGCACGGGAATCAGCACGCGCTCGGCCGCCAGCAGCGCGGAACGCGCCAAGGCAGCGATCCTGGGCGGGCCGTCGATGATGACGTGATCGGCCCGCCTGGCGAGTTCTGGCGCCTCTTGGTGCAGCGTTTCGCGTGCGAGGCCCACGGCGCTGAACAGCCTTGGCAAGCCTTGCTGGCTTCTGCGCTGTGTCCAGTCTAGCGATGAACCCTGCGGGTCGGCGTCCAGCAGCATGACATGCTGCCCGCGCATCGCCAGCTCGCCGGCGATGTGCGTGGCGAGCGTGGTCTTGCCCACGCCGCCTTTCTGATTGAGCAGAGCAACGATCATGGCTTGGCCCTCCATGCTGGAAAGCCGGGCTTTTGCTGCTGCCTTTCATGCCGTGTGGTGGTTATCCACCGTGGCGCGGCGCTTCTACTAAAAGTTAGAGAATTTAAGTTAGGGAAGTTAGAGGGACGCGAAACCCAGTGCTGGCGCGGGTTTGCGGCCGATTTTGTTGCCTGATAGCACGAGGATTCGTTGCCTGATAGCACGACACCTCTGTTGCCTGATAGCACGAGTCCATCCACAGACTCTCCCGAAGTTATCCCCGTGCCGTTTGCGGCACGGGCCGGAAGGTCAGCAGCGGCGAGGAAATCCCGGACGCGTGCTCGATGCCCAACAGGTAGCCCGGCAAGGCTTGCCGCGCCACCAGCGCCCGCAGGTCGGCGGCGAAGTCGTAGTAGCGCGCCACGCTGCCCGATTTGCGGTACAGGTGCTGGAAGTCGAATTGCCAGCCGCCCGGCTGCCGCCCGCCGTGCTTGCGCACCAGGCGGTACAGCCACCGCTCGATGCCGCCCGTGAGCCGGAAATACGCCGGGTCGATGGTCAGCACCAGGGCGGCGTCGAGCACGCCGGCAAAGAACCAGTCCGGCAGGATCAGTTCGAGGCCCAGCGGCGTGCCGCTGGCATCGGCCAGTTCCTTCCACTCGTTGATCCAGGAAAACCGATGCAATCGCCGCCCGGTCGTCTCGCGGATGGACGTGGCCACCGTGGTCGATTGCAGCCGATCCAGCGCAGCCTTGAGGCGCTGGTAGTCGCGCAGCGACGTACCGCGCCCAATGAAGCGCAGCACCTCGTAGGGGCGTACCTGCATCAAGCGCGAAGGCCGCAGGCCCGCGTCGCGCGCCTCCACGATCTGGCTGGCGGCCCAGATCAGGATGTCGGCATCCCAGATCGTGGCGATGCCGTGCTCCTGCGTGCCTTCCACGCGGATCGTCACGTTGCCCGCCCGGAAGTCGATGGGCTTGACCCGTTTGGACTTCGCCAGCGAGAAGAACGGAAAGGCCATCAAGTCCTGGCTGTCGCGTGGCGCCATGTCGCCCGGCAGCGCGCGAAACAGGTCGAGCTGTTCGCGCTCCTGCAAGGGTGTGGACATGGCGAAGGCCATCCACGCGCCGCCGATCAGCGCGCACGGCTGTCGGCCGAGTGGTGCTCGGCGTACTCGGGATCGGAAGTCGTCTCGAAACTGCGGTCGGCGGCCCAGGCATCGAGGTCGGCCACGGCGTACATGACCCGCCGGCCGAACTTGCGAAAGCGCGGGCCGCCGCCGATCACGCGCTGCTTTTCCAGCGTGCGCGGCGACAGGCGCAGGTACTCGGCGGCTTCGTCGTTGGTGAGATAGCGTTGGGGCTGCGCGGCAGCGGTCGAGACAGCGGCGGCAGGCCGCAAGGGAGCAGGACGCATGGTGTGAACCTCCATAGCTTTCAAAGCTCCGGCCACACAGCGCAACCGGATGGAGGCAGTCTCAGAAAACGCGGCCCACTTGCTCAGGGTCGTTTTGCGTCGCCTTCAAAACGACCCTTCTCAAGCGGCGCAAGCTGTGCTAGGCGGCGATAGCCGCCGCGCATCAGCGCATCGCCACGCCGCACCAAGCGGCGCACCTTGGAGCGCAAGCCGCCGTCGGCGTACCAGTCGGCCACGGCGTCGGCACCGAACAAGCCTTCGCCGACCTCACGCGAGGACGCGCCCGCCAGGGTCGCGTCGAGCGCCTGCAAGGTGTGCAGTTCCAGCAGCGCGGAAGGTGTTGGCCTGGGCGTGGCGGCGAAGGTCACGCCGGGCACATGACCGCGCACAGGCGCGGCAGTGCCGCCGCGATGGGCATAGGCGACAGCCATGCCGTCTTCCAGGCCGGGGGCCAGCGCAAAGCGCAGGCAATGGCCTGGGCTGCGCGCGATCAGCGCCAGCCGTTTGCCGTCATGGAGCAGTTGCTTATGGCCAGGGATGCGCCAGAACGCGAAGATCGAGGCATCGGGTGGCGGATCTTCATCCGGGTAGAGCTGCACCATCGCAGCGTGGCCGGGCAGCCAGGCCGGATGCGCGTCGCGCGCATCCAGGGCCGGGTCTTCCAGCAGGCGCAAGCCCCAGCGTTGCGCCGCTTCCTGTGCCGCCTGCGACCGACGACGATGGCGCAGCCAGTCGAGCCGGTAGTCGGGGTGCCTGCGCAGGTACTCCCAGGCGAGCGCAAGGCTGTCCAGATGCAGCACGTACAGATACGCGGCAGTCGGATACCAAGGCTCGGCGGCGCGGTCGGCCATGACGCAACCTCCTGGGAACAGGAATCGCCGCCACGGCTGGGCTACGCGCTACATCGCCATCGTCAGAACGTCATGGGTAAAAATGGTGACTGGGGTTGTCAAGACCGATTGGCTCCGATGCGTTGCGGTTTCCGTCTCAATGCGGCGGTGGCAGCGCCCCGACCGTGGGACGCCGTATCGGCCAGCCTGCCGCAACCCAAGCCAGGCATCATGACTGTTTCGATCAGACTGGCCGGGGTATGCCGCAAGAATCCCGATTGAGACCTGCCCGGCATGACGCCAGACTGAAAAAGTCACAGTAGGCCGTATTCAGTCCGGGATCGCTCCGTCGCGCTCGGCCAGCCGGGTGTATTCCGACAGCGTGCGCGTGGGGCGGAAATAGAGGTCGCGTAGCACGGGCTGCTGGCGCGGCCCGACGATGCCGGCCAGGTCGGACAGCTTCACCGTCCCCAGCTCTGGCATCCCCAGCCCGAGGTCGATCAGGCCGTAGGCCGTATCGCCGTCCGCAGGATCGAGCGCGGCCAGCAGCCAGGTCACATGCGCGTCCGGCGTGAACAACCGCACCACGGGCACCGGGTCGATGGCCTCGCCAGCGGCGCGGGCCTTGCCGTGGGCCAGCAGGCGCGCGCGGTCGTCCTCGGTGATGAGTGCCGTCATGGCGCCACCCTCCGGCCGCACGAATCCGCCGAAGCGCAAAAGCGCAAAGCCGTACCTGCGGATTTGGGCATAAACACGATGGCGGTTCCGTGATTTCGCGCCTTTGTTGAAACCCGCAAATGCGGATTTCTGTAGAAGCGCAGAACAGTGAGCTTTTGATGAATGAGTTAAAGATAACGTGGTTTTAATTGTGCTGCGAATCGACGCTTCTGTCCATGCAGAAGCGATCCGTCCAGCCCGGCCGACCGGCCGGCGCCACCACCTTCGACGCCGAGCTGGCTCAAGCCTTCGGCGCGGCGGTGCGTGCGCTGCGCACGGAACGCGGCATCGCCCAGGAGACGCTGGCGCACCTGGCCGGCGTCGAGCGTTCGCACATGGGCAAGGTGGAGCGTGGCGAACACCAGCCCACGCTATCGCTGATCTTCAAGATTGCCGGCGCGCTCGAATGCAGCACGGCGGTGCTGATGAGCGAGGCTGAAAGCCAGCTCGCGGCAGCGGCCCAGCCGTAGGCGCTGGCCGGGCCGATCCGGCGCAGCCGGTTCGGCGGCATCGAGGGGCGCCAAGCATCGCGCGGCGGGGATAGCCCACAGGGCTTTCCCCTGGAGTGCAAGCGCCAGCGCGTAGCGCCGCAGGCGCGAAGGCGTGAGGGATTGGAGCCGAATGGCCGTGACGGCTTGCCGGCACGGGGCGCAGCCCGAAAGCCCGGCGGCGCTTGCAGCGCCGACACGCCATCCTGGGCTTGCTACGCCACGGGCTGCGGGCCATCCACCGATGAATACCGGCCCTGGTGAACATGCCAAGAGGCACCCGTTGCCGAACCCCGTGCGTGCGGTGCTGCGATGAGCAGCACAGCGCCCCGCCGCAATGGGCGGGGCGCTGTGGGCGGCCGTCAGGCCGCCTTGGGCTTGTTGCGCGACCAGATCAGGTCGTGCGTGCCGTCCTCGTTCTCGATCAGGCGGGCATAGACCGTTGCCGGGAATGAAGGATCGTCCAGGGTCACGGACACGTAGGGGCGTCCGGCCTCGCTGGTTTTCTTCCACGCCGCGCCGATGTCGTGGCCAGCCGCTTGCAGGCGGAAGTCGGGGGCGCTCTCGTTGTTGCCCTTGTCGTTGGGAACCAGCTTGACCTTGACGTTGAGCGTCAGGGTGCGGAGCTGGCCGTTGAAGCCGTCTTTGTCTGCGGTGAAGGTGCCGATGTTGGCCATGATGATTTCTCCTTTCGGGTTGAACAAGGTCGCGCCAGTGCGTCCTTGTTGTGATCCGTCCGGCGGGGGATGGGCTGGCCGCACCGCGCAGCGGTCGCAACACCGTGGAGAACCTGGAGGCGAAAAGAATTTGTCCCGCGAGGAATGCGCGCAGCGCAGGGGAAATTGTTTTCGCTGGAAGGTTGCGGCCATGAAGCCCAAGGCGCAGCCGCGCCACCGCCAGGATTCACAACAAGACAAGGACGCACAGGCCGCCCGCTCCCGAATGGAGACAGGGCCGACTCGGCATCCCCGCGTGACGGCTTCACCGGCTTGCGCCCTGACGCGGGCCAGGTCAATGCCCCGACGACAAGGCCAGAGCGCCCCAGCCGCAGCTCGCGGCACATGCTTGAGGCGTGGTGAGGAAGCTCCATCGGGCGAGGCCGAGCGGTGTGTCGGTGAACCGTCCTTCGTGACGTACAGGCAACGAATCGCCAGCGTCGAGGACGGCACGCTTTTGCACAACCTGCCGCAGCAAGCCGGGGCGTAGCCCCACAAGCTCCGCCCATTGCGGCGGGGCGCAGCCTTCCTCGCAAGCGAAGCGCGCAGCGCCACAGGCGCGAAGGCGTGAGGGATTGAAGCCGAATGGCCGTGATTCGGCACGAAGCACGGGGCGCAGCCCGAAAGCCCGGCGGCGCCTCGCGCCGACACGCCCAGGCCGTTCTATATTTTCAGGAAGTAACCCAAGACAAGCCCATGACTCTCCAGCTCCGACACGAAACCCCGGACGACATTGCTGCCATCGAAGCCGTCACGACGGCCGCTTTCGCCGATGCGCCGCACACCAGCCACACCGAGCAATTCATCGTGCGCGCACTGCGCACTGCCAACGAACTGACGCTTTCCATCGTGGCCGAAGAACACGGCCAGATCATCGGCCATGTGGCCCTGTCGCCCGTGACCATCACCGACGGCCACGGCCGCCAGGCTGAGGACTGGTACGGGTTGGGGCCGATCTCCGTCCTGCCGCAAAGGCAGGGGCACGGCATCGGCTCGCGCCTGATGGAGCAGGCGCTGTCTGAACTGCGGGCCATGCAGGCCGCAGGCTGCGTGCTGCTAGGCGATCCCGCGTATTACGCGCGTTTTGGTTTTCAGGCCCATGCGGGCCTGCAACTGCCGGGCGTGCCGCCCGGCTACTTCATGGCGCTGGCCCTGCATGGGCCAGTGCCCGAAGGCATCGCGCGCTACAGCGATGCCTTCAACGCCACCGCCTGAGCCACCGCGAAGGCGGCGGCGTTCTGACTCGGCTGCTGGCCTTGAACACCGGGCGCGGCCACTGCCGCGCCCGGATTTTGCGTCCACCGCGCCCAGGACGGAACGGCCTGGGCGCGGTGCTGAACGCGGTTATTCCTTCGTCTCGATGAGCCACCACACGGCACGCGGCAAGGCGCGGCCCGTGATGGGGTGAATGTCGGTGAGGTCGGCGCGGGCCGACCAGCCCGAGGGCGGGCGGTAGCCGCGCACGTCGCCATCGTCGTGC
>QFCS01005131.1_pt1 | contig 33710 bp, 40 predicted proteins | sample 3576561 | NCBI WGS metagenome assembly QFCS01 | reverse complement strand
GAGGATCGACTACAACACCAACCGACCGCATACGAGCCTCAACGGGCTCACACCAAGCGAGTTTGCCAACCGTTCAAACAGGGACGAAAACCAGAACAGAGTCTACTTATAAACGAGGGCAATCAGGGGTGCAGGTCATCGGCGCTGCGCCGCGCGCGGCGGCCGAACGAGCAAAGCCCGTAGAAAGAAACAACAATGCTACAAAAAGCATTGCCATAACGAACACCGAAACCTGTCTTACGTCGAATGCTTTAGCCTCTACAGACATCCCGCGCCCATCAGCCAGCTTGAGGGTGTATAGCAGACATTCAGTCCATAACCTTTTTGGACAATAATGGATCAATACTGCTATTTCTTCTTCTGCGGCTTTTCAGACAATTGCAATTCGACCGTGTAGTTAAAGACCAAATCTACGGGCGCGGAGGGCGCAAACTTTGCGATGAATCCGAACTGGTCGACCGTTTCAACTGTAGCTTCATCGAAGTTTCCGCCAGAATCGATTGCAACCTGTGGAACACCCTCGAGCAGCTCGGGAAAAAATACGTGCACTCGCTTATCATCGAGCAAAATTCTTACATCAGCATCCGGAAACTGCAGCGGCAAATCTGCACCGGAATGCTTAATAAACGAACTCATGGCGGCAAGAAGTTGCAACGCAAGTTTCTCTCTGTCTCTTTTTGGGCTATTCTCTAAACGACGAAACTGTGCCGATACCAAGTTAGCGGTGAGCGCAACTTGTGGCATGCTGGCCTCGGGATGGACGCCAACCTTCAAACGCAAGCCACCCGCATAATTGTCGCCGTGCTCGTCCTCGACGAACACCTTAACGGTGCCTATTTCTGTAATCTCAAAGGGCGCTATTCGAACTATCGATTGAACTTGCCAAAATCGAGCTTCTTTGCTGGGTGGGGAAGAAGGAGATGAAAGAAGGTTGGTGTTGTCGAGTTCAAATGGTGGATGTCCAGGGCGCTCTATTCTGACTTTGAATTTTTTTGGACGATTATCTATTGGCGTTCGAAATCTTACGACAAAGAATAGCTGCGGAAGCGTGTAAGGAATTATAGGAACAAGCATATCGGAATTATAAATCCCGATAAACGCATACTTTCCCATTCCGGCAGGCGCGACCTCATCACAAACCTGAAATGTTGCAACGCGTGTCACGGCGCTTCCGTCGTAATAAACATTTGCCCAAAGTTAGTCGCTGAGTTCGCAGAGGCTAGACTATTTGTTCCTTTGAGCTTTTTACGGCGCTTGGACAGCTTAAATTCCGCGTCCCGTCCTAATGCCCAGGCCAACTGTCCTATAGTCTTCAGCTCAAGCGGCGCAGTACCATTAAGCATTCTGGTTACGGCAGACCGATGAATGCCTAGCAAGCGCGCGATGTCGCTCTTTTTTAATCCTCGCTCCGCCAACTCTTCTAAAAAAGCTAACAATAGTTCTTCGCGCACATCACCGACGAAGCGCGATCCGCTAACGTCGAGGGGCGATAATGAATTTTGTGAGGATGTCATTTGGCGTAGTTCCTTGGATATAGTCAGCAGCCTCGAAGCCTAGGTTTTTCCTTACGTAGCTTGTCTGATTGATAAAGCCGCTATAGTTCAACTTCCCGGACTTCAGCAACTTCACATCGCAACCGGAATCGAGCACTAAGCAATCTCTTTCAACAAACCAGCCGAATAACCTCACATCCAACGTTTTCATCTCCCATATGGCATCTCTCAAATGCCTAATCGGTGAGATCGGCGAGCGAAGTATGAATGGGCGATTTGTGAGAAACCGACCGAACAGGTTAGCGGTCTGTTCCTCGGTCGATAAAACCGAATCTTGAGATGGTATCTTTGGAAGATCCTCCCCGAGAAAGCGAAACAAGCGCTGAGTTCCAAACAACCCCCTTTCGGCAAGCTCATCACCCAGCAATCCCATGTTTACAGATTGCAGTGTTCCCTTGCTTATTAGGGTGGCCATTGTTGACATGCAAGTCAACACCTTGCAATCAGCATGAGTGTCCGCCGGAAGGTTAAAATCAATAAAACAAGCTCGATATTGCCCCAAGCAAAGCATTATTGCCATAGAATGGGATACTTTTCTCATAAACTAGAGATTAATGATGCCTCTGTCCGGGAGAGTTTATTTCTAGGATAAACTCTCCCTAACCCTTAAAAGGCCTCCCCTCAGCTCGCCGCGAACTTCACCAGCTTGATCGCGTCGAAGTCCTGGACGCCGCCGCCGACGCGCTTGGTGGTGTAGAACAGCACATAGGGCTTGGCGGAATACGGATCGCGCAGCACGCGCACGCCGAGGCGATCTACGATCAGATAGCCGCGGCGGAAATCGCCGAACGCGATGGAGAGCGAGTTCGCGCCGATGTCGGGCATGTCCTCGGCCTCGACCAGCGGGAATGTCATCAGCGAGGCGCGCCCGCCCGCCTGCGCCGGCGGCTGCCACAGATACGCGCCGCCCGAGTCCTTGAACTTGCGGATCGCGGCCTGCGTCTTGCGATTCATCACGAAGGTGCCGTTCTGGCGATAGCCCGCCTTCAGCGCGTAGATGGTATCGACCAGCACGTCGGACGGATTGGAGCCGGGAAACGCGCCGGCCGAGCCGCTCGCGACATAGCCGAGATTGCCCCAGGTCCACGAGCCGTTGGCGACCGCCGTGTAATTCAGGAAGCCCTTCGGCTTGTTGCTGCCGTCGCCGTTGACGAAGGCCGCGCCCTCCTGCACCGCGAACGTCAGCTCGACCTCGGAGGCGATCCACTCGTCGATATTCACCGCCGAGTCATCGAGCAGCGTCGCCGTCGCCGCCGGCATGGCGTAAAGCTCCATCGCCGGGAAGCTCAGTGCATCGAGCGTGGGCGACGTGGTCTGCGCGCGCGCGTCCGTCTCGCCGACCCAGCCGGTGGCGGGGCCCGCGGTCATGAACGGCTTCTTGTAGACATTGCCGGAGATTTCGCGCACCGACGAGATAGCGCGGATCGGCGAAATCACCGCAAGCCGCGCGCCGATCTCGCGTTCCAGTTCGGTGGGCACGAGATAACCGCCGTCGGCATTGGAGCCGGCGGACAGCGCCTTGGTCTCCAGCGCGCGCAGCGCCCCGCTTTCGCCCTGGCGCACGTAGGCGTCGAATGCGCTCTTGTGCTCGCGGGCCGAGGCGTCCGCAAAGCGCGAGCGGCTGGTTTCGCGCCGGGTGCCTTCAAGCACGGGACGCGCGGATTTCAGCGCAAGATCGTCGATCCGCTTCATCTGCGTGTCGAGCGCGCTGTTGATGCGGTCCACCTTCTCGTCGAGCAGCACGTCGGCGCGGCGGCCCATGGATGCGAGACGCTCGTCGTTCGACGCCTTGAATTCCTCGAACATCGCCATGATGGCGTCGTGCTCGCCGCGCGCGGCGGACGAGATGCCGGACTTGTGCTCCGGCGCGGTGTCGTTGATGTCGTAGTCCATCTGGTTCTCCTTCTGGGATCAGGTTGAAAGTGAATGCACAAACAAAAACGCCGCCCGAAGGGGCGGCGTCGTAGATGCTCTCGGGTCCTATTCAGCTAGTGACGAGAAAATCTCGGGTCAGAAATCCCTTTACAGAACCTCAGAGGAACTGCGCATCATACCCCACCAGCAGATCACGACAGTTGTTCGTGAGCGGAAAGCCGTACCCGCCTTCGGCGCCCGGCCACCGCAAACGTCCATCGCGATGCTCCTGGCTGGAATAGAGTTCGATTCCGACCATCTGCAAAGCATGCAGCAACGCCTGTACTGCATCCTCTCCACCGGCGGTGTTACTCCGAATACCGGCTGGCCATCCGATCTCCCAGCGACACTGCCAATAGCCCCCGAGACGGACAGGCGGCAAAATCTTTACGGGCAGGTCCACAGTCCCGCTCGTCGTCTGCAGCTTGAGAACGCGGTCCCATCGTTGACATTACAAGAACCTCAGCCGTGGAATGGGGCGACCACTCAAACAAGCGCCATAACACTCAGCGGCTTGCGCCCGACGCAAGACTAGTTCAAACCGATTGCCACAATTTCAGGCCAGCGAGAATTACTGTGCCAGATTCTGACTCGTGTCAGCGCGGTAGAAACACCAAGCTCGAGAACCGGCTGATCGCCCCCGACTGTTGTAACGACAACAAGTCTCTCGGAGAGTATCTATCATTTCCTCAAAATGCCGGAAGCGTCTGAGGGGCAACTTCCTCACCAGCTCCTTGGACGACTTCAGTCGGACCTTCAATTTCAGGATAACAAGCAGTCGCGACACAGGATGGAGTGAACCATATTAACTGCCCCTTACAGGGAGGGGGAAACCCATTTATTGGGATCGTGAATGAAAATCAAAGAATTGACGGGCGAGATTCTTATCGAAACTGCGCATACTGCGATCTAGCCAAAACTCATGCTGCGAAATTCAACCGGAAAGTATTCGCGCTTCAAATCGTCAATAATCCTATCGCTGGAAATAACAATGCCCATTCCGGGCCACCCCTGCGGGCGTCCCGCAAGACGAATGGTGATCCGCCAATCCGGGTACCGGGCAAGAAGGAGCTGCAGCTTCTTTGCAATTGAGGGCCAAGCCAAAGACAACGGTAACTCGACTTGCAGGACATCCCAGCCCCAATCTTCGTTGACAAGCCAATAGTCGGTCTCCCCGATAATCCCTTGACGTGCACAATCCTTGAGAATGGCCTCCGTCTCGTCAAACAGGTTTTTCCAGACGCGTTCGTGCGCTCGTATTTCTTCAGGATCATTATCGCTCATCAGGCTCATTCCCTTCCACCGCGAAGCCGGAATATTCGACGCAACATTCTCACGGTGCGATTAAAGAGGTTTTCCATTGTCTCCCGCAAGCTGGACCCCATCGACCGCACCATCGCTTGGCGTGATTTGAAATAGCCCGAACAGATCGCTGAAGTTCGGCAAGTCTCCGAAGTTGATCCGCCCCATGGGTGATGCTGAAGGGCTACCGGACCCGCCACCTCCGACATCCGTCCATCTGCCGCGCCAGTCGCGCGGCTGGCTCGGGCTGTATTTCTGCTCATCGGGATGCGGCAGCTTCTGCCACCTCGTAGCATCCGGACGAATCCAGCGATGTGCATCGGGACGTGTGAACCGCGCATGTTGATGCGCGCTGTAGAGATCACCATATCGGATCATCGGCGCGTCTCCGTGTAACTACGTACACACGCGGGACTCCGCCGCGACCGCGTCCTGCCCTTCACCGCCCGCACCCGCGCCCCGTTGAGCAGCGGAAACGTGACGATGGACACCTCCCAAAGATCGACCTGATAGAGTTTGCGCACGCGCGTTTTCGGATCGATCTGGCCGCGCACGGTGCGATAGCCGATGGAGAGCCCGTCGATGGCGCCCTCGCTGACCAGCGCCAGCAGTTCGCGCCCGCGTGCGACATCGGGGATCAGGCGTCCCCTCGCCCACAGCCCGCGGAAGTCTTCATGCAGATCGAGCCAGATGCCGACCGGCTCGGCGGGATCGTGCTGAAACAGCATCGGGATTTTTCGCAGGCCTCGCTGCGCCAGCGTTTTGGTGAACGCGCCTGGCATCACCATGTCGCGCGCCTGGTCGACCTCGCCGAACAGGCTGGCGTAGCCTTCCACATTGCCGTCGCTGGAGAGCGAGATGCGGGAGGACGATGAAATCGGCGCGTGCATGGGCATCCTCGCGAACGGCGCGTGGGTGGAGAGGCTTGCGATGTGAAAGAAAGAGAGAGAGTTACGTCGCCTTGCGGCGTGCTGTTTTCCGCCGCGCGGACTTTGCGCGCGCGGGCTTCGATAAAGGCTTCAACGGCGCCTTGTGCTGAATGCGGTCGAGATGCGCGAGAAACTCGCGAAACACCGTCAGATGATCCGGCGACGATTTCTTCTCCGGCTGTATCGCCCGCAGCACCGTATGCAACGTATCCATAAATCAATCCTCGCTGATGAAATGAGAAAGGCTGCGCCGGCCGGTCGCCTTGCGGTTGAATCGCGCGAGCTGGCGGATGAATTCATCGAAGCGCCGCGATGCCGCGGCCAGCTCGCGCAACGTGACCAGGAACGCGGCGCTCGCCGCCAGCGCCCACAGCAACAGCGCCAGATGCGCGAGATCGCCGCGATCGGTGAAGATGCGGATCAGGTCGGACATGATGACTCTTTGAAGGGGCTGCGAGCAGCGGACAATAAAAAAGACGCGCCGAACGGAATGCTCGACGCGCCTTCTTTTCCGAATCTCGCTGAACCAGGCGGAGAGAACCGCCCTGTCCGAAGTTCAAATGAACTTAGCGGGCGGCCTCAGCGAGGTGACAGCGCTTGGAATGAGACACTGGACCACCTCCTTTCGTTGTTGACGATGGGTTGAAGATAGTGGCCCGCGTGCGATTCCACAAGGATCGTTTGGCGCGGCTACGCCAGCCGGTTCCCGTCCTCGACAGGCGCGTAGCCAGCCGCCTCGCGCTTCTCGTTCAGCGTCAGGAACGGCGCATTGGCGATGCGGTCCCACAGCGCCGCGCGATCGGACGCCAGCGCGTCGATGCGGTCGGTGTCGACAACAATACGCAAGCTCTCGCCGAACTGCGGCGACAGCCAGTGCGCGATGGCGCTGCCGACGCGCGAGGCCAGCGGCAGCACCGTCTGCCGCCAGAACACGCGATTGGCCTCCTGGAAATTCGCATAAGTGTTGTCGCCGGGAATGCCGAGCAGCATCGGCGGCACGCCGAAGGCGAGCGCGATCTCGCGCGCGGCGGAATTCTTCGCCTCGAGAAAATCCATGTCCTTCGGCGTCAGCGACATCGCTTTCCAGTCGAGCCCGCCTTCGAGCAGCAGCGGACGCCCGGCGTTCACCGCGCCCTGATACGTGTCGGTGAGTTCGCGCTTGAGCCGGTCGAATTGCTGATCGGACAGCACCGCGCCCTCCGGCCCGGAATAGACCAGCGCGCCGGACGGCCGCGCGGCGTTGTCGAGCAGCGCCTTGTTCCATTGCGAACTGGCATTGTGAGTATCCACCGCGACCGCCGCCGCCTCGATCGGCGCCAGCCCGTAATGATCATCGAGCGGATGAAAGAAGGTCAGATGCAGGATCGGTGGCACGCTCGAGGCGAGCTGATCGAAGCGTACGCTACGCCCCGCGACGCTGTATTCATACGCCTCCGCCCAGCCGTCATGCCCGGGCACAACCTTCATGCGATCCGGCCGCAGCGTATAAAGCTCGCGCACCTCGTCGCCCAGCGCTACCGCCTCAACATAGGCGTTGCCGGCGAGCAGCATATGCGCATAGAGCGCTTCAAAAAACGTCGCGCCATCCTGCCGCGCATTCGGCCTGCTCAGGAGCCGCGACAACGGATGCGCCTCGCGCTCCTGCGCACCTTCATAAAGAAGAAAGCCACACGACGCGGCGTTCTCCGCGATCAGGCGCACCGCGCGGTGCACGATGGCGTTGGCGAGATAGCCCTCCCGCGCTAGCGCCGCATAATCGCGCGGCGTCCACCGCGCCCGCCCGCCGCTCTCGAACGCCAGCACCTGCGCTGTGCGCGAGGCTTTGGCTTCGGGTGCGCGGAAGAGATTTTTGAAGTTGAGCATGGATGTTCAATCTCCGGAGAGAGAGAGAAAAAGCAGACGTCCTGCATGTCTCTGAGTCGTCCCCGCGAAGGCGGGGACCCATAACCACCGAGAACTGTGACGACGGCGTGCAGGTTGAGACAACGATTCCTAAAGCTATAGTTCAAGGAGTGTGGGTCCCCGCCTTCGCGGGGACGACGTCTTCATAAGACATTGTCCAATCCAGAACTCTCACAACCCCCGCACCCGCGGCTGCGCCCGTGACGTGAACGTCAGCGACGCGATCGCCCAGACCAGCGCATCGAGCCGGTCCGGCGAGCGTCCCGACGTCAAACCGCCCGGCCCGAAGTCGCACATTTCATCTTCCAGCGCCGAAAACGTCCCCGCATGCTTCACCCCTCCCTGCTCATAGAGCGTGGCGACAGGTTCGGCGCGCAGATATTTTCCGCGATGCGCACGCACCGGCACCACCGGCACGCTGCCATCCACCTCGTTGATGACCGAGCGGACCATCTCTCCGCCCTGGTTCACTTCCGCGACCAGCGCATCGGCCTCCAGCCGCCGCCACAGCGCGATCGCCTTCGCCGCCCACACCGCGGGCGACGCCTGCGACACCGTCTCGTCGGCGAGCACATAGATCGCGCCCTCGCCCGTGATGCCCGCCGCGACAATGCCGCAAGCGTCGGCGCGCTTGCCGCTCGATGCCGGCGGATCGACCGCGACCACGATGCGCGCCAGCGGCGGCGCCTCGCTCACGCGGCAGGTCTCGATCAGTGCGCGCGGCCACAACGCATCGGGCCGGTCCTCGATGATTTCGCCGTCGAGTTCCTGCCGCCCGAGCCGCGTGTCCTTGTAGCGCGCCAGCACGCCCTTCAAAAAGGTCGGCGCAAGATGATACGCGTTGGCCTGCGTGCCTGCGCGCGTGACCACGCTGGCCGGCTCCAGCATCAGCCGCTTGATCAGCGTGGTCGGCCGGGGCGTGGTCGTAATCAGTTGCCGCGGCTGCTCGCCGAGACGCAGACCGAACTGCAGCATGTCGAACGCCGCCTGCGCATAGCGCCACTTCGCCATCTCGTCGGACCAAGCACAGCCGAATTGCGGCCCGCGCAAGCTCTCGGGGTCCTCCGCCGAAAACGCATAGGCCACCGCGCCGTTGCTCCATTCCAGCCGCCGCCGCGACGGAGTCCATGCCGGACGCTCGTCGCGGCGATGAACCGCGAGCAGTCCTGACACGCCTTCGATCATGACCTCGCGCACGTCGTGCTCGGTCTCGCCCACCAGCGCGATATGCGACACCGGCGCATCGGCCATCGGCTCAAGGCCGAGCGCCTGCGCCCTCACCCATTCGGCGCCAGCGCGCGTCTTGCCCGCGCCGCGCCCGCCGATCAAAAGCCAGGTCAGCCACGGCTGGCCGTTCGGCGCGAGTTGCGGCGGCATCTGATGTTCGTGGGCGAAGACATCCCAGCGCGACAGCACCAGTTCCATTTCAGCCCGGCTCATCCCCTCCAGCAGGAACCGGCGCTGCTGCGGCGACCATCCCTTCCAGGCGTCGCGAAAGCTCGCGGCGGAATTCGTCGAGGTCCCGGGGCATGGCATCGTCGTCGGCCTTCGCGTTGTCGTCGCCCGCCCCGCGCTCCTGCTCGCGCAGCCGCATCACTTCTTTCAGGGTACGTGCCAGCGAGGCCAGCACGCGGGCGCGGCTTTCGGCTTCGATGCGATAGGCCGGCACAAGCCGCTCGGGATTGCCGACCAGGCGTTCGATCTTGGTCAGTTCACGCTCGATGGCGTTGCTCACGCGCTCGATCATGGAGCCTGCGGGCGTTTCGCCGGCCTCCGGCATCGCCGCGCGATCCGCCGCGCTGCGCTTGCGCATACGCGCGGCCTGATCCGCCTTCGCCTTCTTCAGATCAATCGCCTCGATCGCGGCATGATCGGACGCATCCACCACCAGATTGCCGGGATGCTCGTTGAGAACTTTTGCACGGGGACGTTTCTTCGTCTCCGGTTCTGCCGGGGCCGGTTTCGTTGCCTTCTTCCCGGTAACAATTTTTCCGGTGACAGTTTTTCTGGCAGTCTTCTTCGCTGTCTTCTTCACGACGGTCTTGCGCGCAGCCTTCTTCACCGCCCGCTTTTTCGGCGGCGCTGAGGACGGCTTCTTCGGCATGTTCAGAGACTCTCACGCTGACACGAAAACGCCGCGCTGAAGGCGCGGCGGTGATTACGGTGTTGTCATTGCCGGGCTTGATCCAGCAACCGGTCCTCATCCTGAGGAGCGGCCACCGGCCGCGTCTCGAAGGATGAAGCCCATACGCCTCATGGTTCGAGACGCGCGAAGCCGCGCTCCTCACCATGAGGTTCACGTCCTGAAGAACACGAACCAGACAATCGCCAGCACAAACACCGCGGCGATGGTGCTGACTGTCAACAGCGCCAGGATCGAAGGCCCCGGTTCCGCCTGCCGTGCCTCGGTCGGTGTTTCGACGATCCGGCGATGACCGTCCGCATGCTCAACTTTTGCCATGGCATCCTCATTCATTTGACCGCGCGATCAACCGCGCACAACATGAATGGCAACGCACGATGACAGCCGCAGTTCCTGCGCCGGTGAGCTGCATCTGTCCCTGCTTTGTCGCTCCATCCGCGCCTCGGACACAACTCTGGAGCATGCCGAAACCCTACTGCGCGAGCGTCACGGTGTCAAGGATTATTTTCCTAGTACGTTTGTGATCGGAATTCCATCAAGAGCAAACGAATGTTCAGTCGCGTTTGCGCCGCTCAAATCGAGAAAGCAGGACTGTGACATCCTGCATCTTCGCGCGCTTCACGAATCATGATTGAGTTTGCACAGGGGCAATTACGTCGGGAGTTTGTTGCTAAGAAATCGGTTCCGGAACCTGCATCAATTCAATCTCCGCGATCAGCATCTGGAATGACGGAGAGAGGTGCGAAAAGGGTTGTCCTTCAAAAAACACGATGCCCGGCCTTTGACATTTCAACCGTCAAATTGGTGGCATATGACAAAGATACTTTCAAAGACTTCATATCACCCTTCTCATTCTGTTTCACTCGTCGTGCGGCCGCGTCCGCCGGACACAAGACGAGGAAAGCCGCTCGGTGATCTTTGTCTCGAAATCGCTGAATTCGCCAAGGATCGAGACTACCGCACGCTTGACTATCTGATGCGGATGGCGGCTGCGGAAGCCTACGATCGAACTTCAGAACCCCTGACAACAGAATGCCCCGGCAAGGGCGAGCTGGTCGGAATGTGGGACTGGGACGTCACCAACGACAAGGCCTATGTCGATCCGCCCGCGGCGCGGCTGTTTGATGTCAATCCGAAAGCCTCCGTGACCGGACTTCCCCTCGAAGAATATATGAAGGCCATTCACCCCGACGATGTCACCTCTTTCAGTGCATCCGTCTGTCGGGCGGCTCGCGAGGGCGGACGTTTCAAATCTACTTATCGCGTCGTCAATCAAGGCCGGATCATCTGGGTTTATGCCGAGGGCTCATGCTTCGTCGGTCCCGGCAAGGTGCCGGTGAGATTTCCCGGCGCCTTGTTCGATATTACAGCGGCCATGACGGGCGAAGCGGGCTGAACGTTCAATGCACGGCATGCCGCTGCCTTGATATCTCCGCCTGCCGCAACAGCTCCAGCGGCAGCCAGGGCTTTTGCATGAACACGACATTGTCCGGGACGTGATCTTCCACATCGTCGCCGGAGGTGATGATGACGTCGAGATTCGGAAACCGCGACGCCGCGATTTTTGCAAGATCGACGCCGGTCATGTCGCCGTCGATGTCCGCGTCAGCGAACATCAGCGTCAGATCCTCGCCAACCTTTTCGAGCACGGCAGCGGCCGCTTCCACGCTCATGCATGCGATGACATGCATGTCGCTTTCCTCGAAGATCACACTGACGAGTTCCCGCTGGAGCTGGTCGCCTTCGACGACCAGCACCGTTTGTCTCAGAGCGCGTCCCATGAAGCCTCCCTGTCCCTGAAGAACCAGCGACGCGGGGTTAATGCATGAAGCCCGCGGAGGTTCACCGACTCAAGGAACCAAAGCAGACGTGCCACGTTTTCCCAGCCGAAACGAGCTACACCATCGAGGTACATCGTGAAGCAGACCGTCGATCGCGTGATGAAGGCCTTTGCGAAAAAGCACAAGGAAATGACGCCCGATCAGGAGCGCCGGGTCCGCGATGAAGTCTCGGAGTTCGTTGCAGAACTTCTGGAAAAGCGGGCCGCGCAACTCACGCGCTTCGGCAGCGCGGGTTCCCCGGGAACGAGACCGTCTGCGTAGCTCGCCTTTAAGATAATTTTTCCGGTAAACCGGAGCTGTCCGCCCGGTGGGCGGCTTTCGGCATCCTGAACAGGAACAGAATTCGTCCATGGCCGTTGCCGCCTCACATCGGAGGTCCAGCCATGACTTCTCAGGAACATGTTCTCGATGCCGTGCTGCGGGCACAGGGCGTTCTGGCCGATTACATCGAATCCGGCCCACGCGACTGTGCCAGGACGTTGAGCAGGCTGTTTGCCATCTTCGCCGATGACGAACTGACCGACGCGGTCCATGCCCTCAATCTGCGGGCGATGAGCGCGGAGATGCGCGCGGGCGAGTCTCCTCCGCGTTCACCCATCGCTCCTCCTTGTAATCGAACCAGCGGCTGAAGCGCGCGCCGTCCCATTCATATTGCAGATGCCGCTCCTGCACCGGCACGCCCGCGACATCCGGCCAGAAGGCGGCGATACATGAACCGCCGTCATCCCGCACGCTCGGATAGACAAGGCCGTCGCTGCCCTGCTCCCGCAGATTCGCCGCGAACGGACGGCTATGCGTGTAGCTTTGCGGATCGAGAACCTTTCGCTTCAATTTCTCGCCCAGCTTTGAAACATCATGCAGCGTTGCGCTCACGCTTCCGAGCAGCACGCGCATGTCCTCGCGGCGCGGCGGATCGCCCGAATCCGCGGCGAAGCGCGCGAAGTGATGGCCGGTTTCCCTGATCGCGGTCTGCAGCGAGCGCGCGGCGTAATAGACGCCATAGCTCCCATCCGAAAACCGCGACCCGTCGCGGTTGATATGCGTGAACGGCGCCATCACCCAGGAGGCATTCGGCCCGCTCACCCGCCGCCCCAAGGGCACCAGCGCGATCTCCCCTGCCTCATCGCGCACGCGCGGATTGGTCGCCTGTTCGAGTTCGATCAGCACGTCCCACACTGCGGGATTGTCCGACACGCGCTCGAACAACGCGATCGGCGGAAAGCGCGAGGCGATGATCCGCCACGCCTGCCGCCAGCGCAGCCGCGTGGTTTCAACACCGGCCTTCACGACCACGGCGAACGCGCCGCATCGACATAGGCGCGCACGGCAGCGAGGTCGGTGACGTCGCCTGCGGTCATGCGTGCGAGAGGTGTCTGCCCTGCGAAGGCGCGGTTGGGCCGCAGCACCCAGCCATCGGCCAGCGCCGCATCCGAATAGACGATCTGCAGCGCCTTCCAGATGCCCGCGACATAACCGATCCGCCGCAGCGTATCGTCCGGCAGCCGCGCGGCCTTGCCGCTCTTCCACTGAAAGAATGTACGCTCGGCAGGATTGCCGAGGATGCGCCGCGCATCGCCATTGCCGACACCCCATCGCGCCATGATGCTGAAGAAACCTTCCAGCGCGAGGCTGTGGCGGCTGGCCGGAACAAGATCCGGGGTAATCTGCGATTTTGCAGTCATTGTCCTATTCTCTGCAATTTTGCATAAGATAGGAACCCGGTCCGCAGGCGTCAATGGCGTTCCGGCCCTCAACGGGATCGCCGGAAATACAATTCTGGAGCGTGTCCGGACCCTAATCCGGCAGCGCCACGGTGTCAAGGATTTATTTCCTAAGATTGAGGCGTCCGAGGGGAGAGGTGTCGCGAGAGACACAGGGAACTGACTGTAAATCAGCCGCCGCGCGATCTCTTCGAGGCGCAGACACCCATCGCAACCCGCTGCGGGATTTTGGTCTCGCAGTAGCTGTTGCAGATCGCGCCGTTGAACGGGCCGCATTTCGCCATGCAAGCCTGGTAGGTGCAGCTTATCCCTGCGGGTCTTGTGGCGGCACTCTCAGCCACCGGTGCCGCACTCGCTATCAAATGAAGGATCAGCCAGGCGGCGTTCAGCATCGCACTCTCTCCGGGCGGCAGATTGCATCACGCCGTGACGACGCGCGCAACATACGCGAGTGATCGCCGCGCGCCTTATGGAACGGAGTTTCTCACCGTTTCGCCCTTTTGGGCGAAAGCGCCCTATTCCGCCATCTCGGCGGGTGCCTGCTGCGGCCCGGCGAGCGGGCGTTCTTCCATCAGGATCACCAGCGTCGCGGACGTCGCCAGCAACACAGCGGCGGCGCCGAACACATAACGGAACGCGACGATCATGTCGCTCGCGGCAATGGCGTGCGCGCCGCCGATCTTGTGCTCGGCACCGATGGTCAGATTGCCGCCGAGCATCATCAGCAGGATCGCCGTGAAGATCGCGACGGTGAACGACGCCAGCAACGAACGGAAGAAATTCATCGCGCCCGTGGCCGTGCCGACCTGCGCGCGCGGCACGGCATTCTGGATCGAGACCACGCTGACCGGAAACACGGTGCCGAGACCGACCGCCATCAGCGATAGCGCCGCCAGCAGTTGCCACAGCGGCAGCGGAGTCGCGAATGCAAGCGCGGTCGCTGCACAGGCCGCGAGGGTTACACCGCCGATGGCCGCACGCTTGTAGTGTTTCGTGTACATCATCGCGCGGCCCGCAGCCCATGCGCCCAGCACCGAGACTGCGACCAGCGGGATCAGCGCGATCCCCGCTTCGCTAGCGGTGAGGCCGTACACGACTTCGTAGTAAAGCGGCATATGCACCGTGAGGCCGATCATGGTGCCGATGGCGCAGCCGCCCGCCGCCATCGCGAACGGCACCACCGAACCCGAGAGCAACGGAATGGGAAGAAACGGCTCCGGCGCGCGGCGTGCGTGCCAGACGAAGGACGCGCCGAGGAATACGGCGGAGCCGATCATCGCGACGATCAGCGGCGAGGCCCATGCAAAGCGGTTGCCGCCCCATGTCAGCACCAGCATCACGATCACGGCGGAGGCCATCAGCAGAATGCCGCCGAGCCAGTCCACCTTGCGCCGGCGATGGAAGACCGGAATCTTTTTCATCTTCGGCAGCAGCAGCGCCAGCGACAGCGCGCCGAGCGGAAGATTGATCCAGAAGATCACCGACCAGTGCAGATGTTCGGCGAACAATCCGCCGAGCACGGGGCCGCCGATGCCGGCCGCCACCCACACCGAGGAAAAATACGCCTGATACTGGCCGCGCTCGCGCGGCGTCACCACATCGGAAATCACGATCTGCACCAGCGGCAGGATGCCGCCGCCGCCGATGCCCTGAAGCGCGCGTGCAAGAATCAGCGTCAGAATGTTCGGCGCGATCGCGCACAGCACCGAGCCGATCAGGAACAGCGCGAGCGAGGCGATGATCATCGCGCGCCGCCCGTAGATGTCGCTCAACGTGCCGTAGACCGGCGCGACCGCCGTCGCCGACAGCAGATAGGCCGTGATGACCCACGAGAGATTGCTCACATCGCCGAACTGTCGGCCGATGGTCGGCAGCGCCGTCGCGACGATGGTCTGATCCAGCGCGGTCAGGAACATCGTGAGCATCAGGCTCAACAGGATGGTCCGCACTTCGCTTTTGCAGAGCGGCGGCGCGGGCACGATCGGCGGCGCCTCCGTGAGGTCGATGACTTCGGTGGCGAGATTGGCGATGTCGTCAGGAATATCCAGCGCCTGCGCTTCGTCGGCGTCGCCGCGCTGTCGATGTGTCTCGGTCATGAGTCGGGATACAATCCGAAAAGATTTTCTGACGACGGGTCAGGCCGCAGGGCCTGCACGCAAAATGCACGGGATGACGCCAGACTTATCCTGTTTCCCGGCACTTCATAACCAGCAAGCGCGCATGGGTGCATCGCGCGGAAAGACCATCACGCGCGCGTTATCCGGAGTCGGAAAAGCCGACCTGGAAGAGTCTATCTGGCCGGACGTTTCTTCAGCCGCGCGCGCTTGGGGATCACGCCGGGCCAGCGCACGATATGGTCTTCAAGATCGGCGACATCGACCTCGTCTTCCGTGCCCCATACGCGGCCCTGGACCGACACCCCGGCTTCGTGAACCGTGTTCGGATCGCCGGACACCAGAGGATGCCACCAGTAGAGGTCGCGGCCCTCGGCCACCAGCTTGTAACCACAGCTCGGCGGCAGCCAGTTCAACGTCCGGACGTTCTCCGGCGTCAGCCGCACGCAGTCGGCCATCTTGGACGAGCGGTTGGGATAGTCCTTGCAGGCACACAGCCCGGCATCCAGCAGCGTGCAGGAGATATGGGTGAAGTAGATTTTGCCCGTATCCTCGTCTTCCAGCTTCTCCAGGCAGCAGCGCGCGCAGCCATCGCACAGGCTTTCCCATTCGCTGTCGGACATCTCCTCCAACGTCTTGGTTTTCCAGAAAAATTCGCTTTGGGTCGAAGGCGGCCTGGGCCGGGCTGTCATGGCATTAAACCTGTGAGGATTCGGCAGTCCTGCAAACGCTTTATGGACCTTCGGGGCATCGGCGCAAGCGGCAAGGTACAACCTTGCACCACCCGACGGAAAAGCCGTGGGCAGCGTTCACCGCAATCATTAAAAATCCAGCGCGGCCATTGGTTTATGGTTCCCGGTCGGCTAGAAGATGGCGGATTCCCTGACGGCAAATTCGTCGCTTTGGCCGCCTTGCGGATGCCGCAAATTGATCAGCATCGTCTGACCAGCGCTTTTCATTGTTTCAAGGGTTCCGGTGCGCCAGATCGTACCCAGCGAGTGGAAGAAGCGGTTCCGGCATTTTCTGCTGGACCTCGACGCGCGCATCGATTCCTCGCTGTTCAATTCCGCCGTCGGCCTGCGCGAACTGTGGGAGCGCTATTCCACGTTCATGGATCGCTTCTATGTCGGCCGCTGGAAGCGCTGGGTCTTCATCGAGCCCCTCTCCGAGGGCGCGACCATCGGTCTGGCCGGCATGGTGCTCATGCTGGCGCTGGCGATCCCCGCCTTCCGCGAAACCGCCGATGACGACTGGCTGAAGAAATCCGATCTCGCGGTGACCTTCCTCGACCGTTATGGCAACCCCATCGGCAACCGCGGCATCAAGCATAACGACTCGATTCCGCTTGAGGACTTTCCCGACAACCTGATCAAGGCGACGCTCGCCACCGAGGATCGCCGTTTCTACGATCACTTCGGCATCGACATCGCGGGCACCGCGCGCGCGCTGGTCACCAACGCGCAGGCCGGCGGCGTGCGTCAGGGCGGCTCCTCGATCACCCAGCAGCTCGCCAAGAACCTGTTTCTCAACAACGAGCGCACCATCGAGCGCAAGGTGAAAGAAGCGTTCCTCGCCATCTGGCTGGAAACCCGCCTCACCAAGAACGAAATTCTCAAGCTCTATCTCGATCGCGCCTATATGGGCGGCGGCACGTTTGGCGTCGATGGCGCGGCGCATTTCTATTTCAACAAGTCGGCGCGCGACGTGAACCTCGCCGAGGCGGCGATGCTGGCCGGCCTGTTCAAGGCGCCGACCAAGTACGCACCGCACATCAACCTGCCCGCGGCCCGCGCCCGCGCCAACATCGTGCTCGACAATCTCGTGGATGCCGGCTTCATGACCGAAGGTCAGGTGTTCGGCGCCCGCCGCAACCCCGCCAACGCGGTCGACCGCCGGGATGAGAATTCGCCGAACTACTATCTCGACTACGCCTTCGACGAGATGCGCAAGCTGGTCCAGACCTTCCCGAAGTCCTACACCGAGCGCGTGTTCGTGGTCCGCACCGCGATCGACATGAATGTGCAGCACGCGGCGGAGGAAACCGTCGAGAACCAGTTGCGGCAGTTCGGCCGCGACTATCATGCGACGCAGGCCGCCGTGGTGCTGGCCGATCTCGACGGCGGCGTCCGCGCCATGGTCGGCGGCCGCGACTACGGCGCCAGCCAGTTCAATCGCGCGGTCGATGCGATGCGCCAGCCCGGCTCGTCCTTCAAGCCCTATGTCTACGCCACCGCGCTGATGAACGGTTTCACGCCGAAATCCATTGTGGTCGACGGGCCGGTCTGCATCGGCAACTGGTGTCCGCAGAACTACGGCCGTTCCTATTCCGGCTCGGTAACGCTGACACAGGCGATCACGCGCTCGATCAATGTCGTTCCGGTCAAGCTGTCGATCACCATGGGCGGCAAGGCCGGCCCCCGCGCGGGACGCGCCAAGATCGTCGAAACCGCGCGCAAAATGGGCATCACCGCTCCCCTCATCGACACGCCGTCACTGCCGATCGGCTCGACGGAAGTGAGCGTGGTCGAACATGCCGTCGCCTACGCCACCTTCCCCAACAAAGGCCGCGCGGTGAAGCCGCATGCGGTGCTTGAAGTGCGCACCGGCTCCGGCGATCTGGTCTGGCGCTGGGATCGTGATGGCAAGAAGCCGGTGCAGGCGATTCCGGCCTCCGTCGCCGCCGACATGGCCGAGATGATGAGCCATGTGGTCGACGAAGGCACCGCGCGCCGCGCGCGGCTCGACGGCATTCCGGCCGCCGGCAAGACCGGCACCACCAACGCATTCAGGGACGCATGGTTCGTCGGCTATACCGGCAACTTCACCATGGCCGTATGGTACGGCAACGACGATTACTCATCCACCAACCGCATGACCGGCGGCTCGCTTCCCGCCCAGACATGGCATGACATCATGGTGGTCGCGCATCAGGGCGTCGAGATCAGGGACATTCCGGGCATCGGTCCCGGCAAACGGCTGTCCCCTGACGCGCACACCGCGGCCAATGCCAATGCCAGGGCCCCCGAAATCAACCCCGGTCCGCCGCCGATCCTGACGCGGCGCGGCGCCGGCATTCTCGTGCGGGTCGAAAAACTGCTCGACGATGCCGCGAAGACCGTCACGCCGCCGGGCAAGACATCGTCGAACAGCACGGGCAAGCCTGCATCGCCCTCCAGCGTGGCCTTCCCGGACAGCTTTGCGGCGGCCACCTCGGAAACGCCGGCAGCACCTCCGCCGTCGCGGAAGAACTGACCGCCCATGAGAACGCTCCTGCCGTGCGGCTGATCCTCATCACTCTTGTCACACTGATCATCGCGTCCACCGTCGGCCTCGGCACGACGTGGATGACGGCGACGCGCGGCGTCAATGTAGGGACGATCAAGATCGGCCCGTGGACCGCGCGCCCGAAAACCGGAACGAGCGACATCGACCCCTATTCGCGTGCCTCGGTGGCGCGCAGCGGTGAGCTGCCGGTCGGGACCGGCGACGGCGTGATGTTCACGACGGCCACAGACGACACCGGACGCAAACTCGATGGACGCTGCGATGTCGTGGTGAAGGGCGTCACACCCGCGGCGCGATTCTGGACCCTGACGATTTACGATCTCAAGGGCCGCCTTGTCGCCAATTCCCTGCAGCGCTACGGTTTCACCAGTCAGGAAATCGTCCGCGCATCGGACGGCAGCTTCGAGCTTCGCCTGACATCGCGCGCGCGCGCCGGAAACTGGCTGCCGACCGGCGGCCTCGACCGCTACATGCTGGCGCTGCGGCTCTACGACACCCCGGTTGGCGTCGGCACCCGCACGCAGAAGGATGCGCCGATGCCTTCGATCATGACGGTGGGCTGCCCATGATCCGCTGGCTGTTCGCAATCGTCGGCGGCGTGCTGCTTGGCGGGGTCGTGCATCTGGTCAGCGTGCTCGTGCTTCCGCGCGTCGCCACCCTCGACGCCTACTCGCGCCTTGCGCCGATCACCAAACTGAATGCCGTCACCGCCCTGCCCGCCGCGGAGCCCGGCAACGCGCCGATGCCGTTCATGGATCCTGCGTTCGCTAGCGCCGCCTGCCGCTACGATCTCTCAACCGGTCCGATCAAGCTGACCGTTCCGGTGAGCCAGGCCTACACGTCGGTATCGTTCTACACCCGCAACGATGTGGCCTACTATGCGATCAACGACCGCTCCGCCGGACGGCGCGTGATTGAACTCGACCTGATGACGGCCGCGCAGCACGCCGAACTGCCGGAAGACGAAGACGTCACCTCCGCCGACCGGCTGATCATCGACTCGCCCACGACAACAGGACTTATCCTCCTGAAGGCCCTCGCCGCCGAACCGGGACTGATGGCGCAGGCGCAGGCGTCGCTCGCCGCCGCGAATTGCCGCGTCCAGACCGACCCGCCGCAGGCGAAGCGATAGGCCGCTAAAACGCCGCCCGCAATCAACCTGCGGGCGGCGTTCTCCGGCATCACTTACTTCATATTATTCAATTGCGGCCATATCTCCAGCGCGCCGCGATAGATCATCTCGCCCGCGACATAGAGGATAACGGCAAGACCGACATAGGCGATCCAGCGGTGTTTCTGCAGCAGTTTTGCGATAAACGATGCGGCAACGCCCATCAGCGCAATCGACAGCGCAAGTCCGAACACCAGAACGACCGGATGTTCGCGCGCCGCGCCCGCGACAGCCAGCACGTTGTCGAGTGACATCGACACGTCGGCGACGATGATTTGCCAGGTGGCCTGGGCCAGCGTCTTGGTCGGCGCGCCTTCAACCGCCGGCCCGTTATCCGTCACGGCATTCTCTTCGTGCCCGGCGCCGGCGCGCAATTCGCGCCACATCTTCCAGCAGACCCACAGCAGCAGGATGCCGCCCGCAAGCAGCAGACCGACAATGGCGAGGAGTTGTGTCGTAAGACCCGCGAACACGATGCGAAGCAGCGTGGCGGCGACGATTCCGATCAGGATGGCTTTGTTGCGCTGTTCTTTTGGCAGGCCGGCAGCGGCGAGACCGATGACGATGGCATTGTCGCCGGCAAGAACAAGATCGATGAGGATGACCTGAAAGAGTGCGGTCAGTATTTCTGGGGTAAGGAATTCAAACATAAGCCGGGCTTCCCTTTTTGCTGAGGAAGAGCGGCCTCCTGTCACAGGCGATTGCGGGTCTTCGCCGCCTGTCACCCACCAACTCGCTCAAGTCAGTGCATCACGAGCGGACGTTGCCGCGTATCCAAGGGGCCACTCCAAGTGAATTCCAGTCCGACATCGCAGCTTCAAAAGCTGCCAGAGGGGCCCGGCCTGGTCTTAGTATTCCGGATATCTCCTTGCTGATCGTGACAAGTTACTGATCGTGACGAGAGCGCTCGAACAGATGCTCGAACAATTGTGCGACCTGCTCCGGCTCGCCCATCACTGACGCGGCGCAGCCGGTGATGACAAGACCGCCGGCAACATCCCAGAGATTGAGAGTCTCTGTGTCCTTTTTGGATCTGACCGAAAAGGCCATGATCGCGGCCAGCGCCGCCATTCCGAAGAACAGCACGCTGAGTGCGGGCAGGACCAGATGCGTTTCAAGCGTATGGACGATAAAAAACGCAGGCACTGCAACGGCAAGTGTCAGCGCGATCAGAGACCCGAAGTTTCTGCCGAACAGAAACATTCTGGTGATTGGGGAACCTGTCATTCCATCCCCCATTTCATCCCGCGACAAATCACAACCGTTCGGACAACAAAACAGCCGATCGGGAACCGAGACAACGCGACTCTGCGCCGCATGCCGGAATGCCGTGACCGAAGGTCGCAGATTGAACGGATGGAACCGGAGAAACTTATCCGCCGACCCGGAGCGCACGGCCCACCACCGGCGTCGCCTTGATCCAGGCATCCGACGCACGCCGGGACAACCCGACGATCAGACGGTCGGCATCAGCCGCCATGGCGTCGGGGGCGTGGATGACCAAACGATCCAGCGCCCACCGGTAGGACGCGACACGCTGCTGCAGGCACAGTTGCACCCACTGAACCACCAGAACGTTTTCACGCATACGCGCCTGCGCATCGGCATATTCGCGCGGCGAGAGTTCGGAGACGATCCCCAGCGCCCTGTTGCGCTTGATGTCGAGATCGTTGACCTGCATCGCGACGGGAATGAACTGATCGAGCATCACCCCGTCGTTGCGGATGTCCTCAATCAATCCGCCGTAGGCCGCGGCCTGCGAGCGATGCGGCTCGTCGATCATGCGCCGGCCATACAGCGTGTGGTCGAAGACCGCCTTCTGGCTCCATGGCGCCGGAATTTTCTTGTAGTCGCCGAATACGGCCTTCCATGCCGGATGCGAATGCGGCGGCTCGATGAAGTAATAGGCGAGATCGCGCAGCGAGCGCTCCAGATCGGTCAGCGCAAATTGCGATGGCTGGCCGCCCATGCTCGCGGTCGCCTCAGCACCGACCCACTTGTGCATGTCCTCGTGATAGAACGTCTCGCGGGTGCGGCCGAAATCATCGCTCGGGCAGGCAAGGCTGGCGACGAATGGCAGGATGTAAAGCGGATTGCACATCGCGGTCCGGTGTTTCTGCGTTGCCGGTCCGGCTTAATCTTGCCGGACAAAACTGACTGCCCTCAGGAACGCGCCCGGCGCTTGCGGCGGCGGCCCGAAGCCGTTCCCTCGCCCGGCCCGATCCCGTCGCTGGTTTCGTCAGCGTAACGCTCGATCCGGATGGCGGGGAGGATCAGGATGGTCGCCGTTCCCTCGCGCGGGGCCACGTTCACGTCCAACCCTGCGCGGCGCGCCGCGGCATCGGCCGGAAATTCAACGATGGTGCCCATGTTCGATCTCTCCTGGCCGCCCGGCTTTCCCCCAAAGGATCGGCGGCGCACGGTCATTAAGAGTGAGCATGGTTAACGGCTCATTAACAGGCTCCGGATAACGTTGGAACACGATGCAACGCGCGTATCCGGCATGACCAATCTCCCGATGTTTCAAGGCTTCGATGGCCTGATGACGCTCTCCCGGCGCGAGGGAGTCGACATTCGCCCGACGCTGCTGCGTGTGCTGACGGACCTCTATGTCCAGACCCCGAACCACACGCGAGACGAAGAGAGGCAATTCGGGGAGTTGGCGTCCCGTCTGATCGACGAAGTGGATGACGCCACGCGCGCCGCCGTGCGCGCCCGCCTTGCGATCTATCCGAATACGCCACGCGAAATTGCGTGGAAGCTGCAACTGACGCGGCAGACCGAAGCACAGTCGCAGCCTGAGGAGACGTTTGAACTCGATCCGGCGGCCGACCTGGAAATCGTCTCGGAGCCTGAGGCCCCGATTGCCCCGGCAGCCTCCTCGCCGATCATGTCGATGCAGCCGGACGACGCGGCAAAGCTGATCGAGATGTTTCTCGGCGCGGACAGCATCCATCGGGCCCAGATGCTGCGCGGCCTGACCGCGACGCCGCTGAAGCCATCGACCCCGGTGGATCCCAGGCGCGCCGCCCGCGCCGTCACCACTCTGGAGCAGGCCGCCTTTGCCGCCGACACCGGCGGCTTTGTCGCCGAACTCGCGGATTCGCTGATCCTCACATCGAAGGTTGCGTCCCAGATCGTGAACGAGGCAGGCGGCGAGCCGCTCGCCTGCGCGCTGAAGGCCCTCGGCATGCCGGGCGAATCCTATCAGCGGGTGCTGCTGTTCCTGAATCCCTCGCTCGGCGCCTCCGTGATGGACGTCTACCGGCTGGCACGGCTGTATGAAGTGATCGACCTGCGGACGGCGCTGATCATGCTGGCCGCATGGCGTGGCTCGGCGCTGGCCGTCACCCGCGCCAAGTATCGCCCCGCGCTTTACGACGACGAGCGCCAGCGCGCCCGCCAGACGCCAGCGCAGTCGCGGCCCGTGGTGCAGCCGGGTACACAACTGCCGGCACGCGACAGATCGCGCGGCTAGCCCTTCGCCAGATCGAGGAAGTGCCGCCCTGCCCGGTCCTCGATCTCGACAATCCAGACGTCCGGATCGAAATTGATTTCCCTGGCGAGTCTTGCCTCGATGGCCGCTTCATCCGCCGCCTGCGGCGGTGACTGGATGAACACGCGCTCGACGGGCCTGCTGTCATCGTAGGCGGTTTGCGGCGCCGGCACGAACAGCAGCGCCGTGCCGTCCATCAGCGCGATTTTCACGAACACCGCCCCCGCCTCCTCGGCCCCCCGTCGCCGCACGGCGCCGAACATACCTTCGCCCTGACACCGCCGCAGGTAGCCCGCGACCCAGATGGACGATTTCAGGCGGGACATCAGGTTGAACCGATCAGGCGCATGGAGAGACCAAGGAAGGAGCGACAACAGAATCGAGACCGCCATGTTCGCGGCGCTGCTCTATATCCTACCCTACCTCCTCGGCGCAGCGCTGTGTCTTTTCGTGCTGGCTGGATTTTGGCGCGGGTTGACCCTGCCTCCGCACAAGGAGGGACATCGTCCGCGCCAGTCGATCCACTGGTGGTACGGGCTGCGCGATTAAGCTGCTTACTCGAGCGGGCGGCCCGTCAGAACGGTCAGGCCGTGAATCAGGCGATCCGACAACTGGCCCGTGACCGGCATCTTGCGGTCACGCTCGAATTTCTGGATCGCAGCCTGGGTGTCGGTTCCAATCACACCGGTCGGCTTGAGCTGGCCGTAGCCGAACTCGGTCAGCGCGCGCTGAACCGCCGCGATGCGCCGCTGCGAGGCGATCAGATCTCCCACCGGATCGGTTTTCGCGGCATGGACAGGGCCCGGCGGCCGGGGCGCGGCCGACGTCATCGCCTGCTTCACGGGTTCAACCGGCTTATCGGCCACACGCGGCTCTGCCTCCGCCGGGCGCACGCGCGGCAGGGGCGCCGGTGACGGAGCAAGTGCGGCAGGCAGCGCGGACACAGCAGCGGTGCTGAACATCGGGGACGGATGACGGCCCGCCTGCAGGAACATCGCATTCGTGACGATGGCGATCACAGCAGCGAGCGCAGCGGTTGCCGCGAGCGTATCCTTCGGGCTGTGAAGCAGCACCCGCATAATCAGTCCGCGTTCCGACTCCGGCTCGGCTTCGACCGCAACAGCGGCCGCACGGCGGCGGCGGCGTGGCTTCTCATCGTCTTCTGCGATCTGTCTAGGCACTTTTCTTCACCTGATAGTCTCGAGGTTCGGCGCGCGGCGGCGCAAGGGTCGTGATGTTGCTGGGCTTCTCGGCGGGTGGCGTGAACACCATCGGCAGTGCGACCGTCACGGTGGTGCCGACGTCGATCTGACTCTCGACGCTCATCTCGCCGCCATGCATCGCAACGAGGCTCTTGACGATGGAGAGGCCCAGTCCGGTGCCTTCGTGGCGGCGCTGATAGGTCTTTCCGGCCTGGAAGAACGGATCGCCGATCCGCTTCAGGTCGTCCGCGCCGATACCGACGCCGCTGTCGATCACACGCACCACGAGGCGCGATCCCTCGACAGCGCCGGTCACAGTGACCGCGCCGCCGCGTTCGGAGAACTTGATCGCGTTGGAGAGCAAATTCAGGATCATCTGCTTGAAGGCGCGCGGATCGCCGGTGATCTGCGGCAGGTCGGCCGGCGCGCGCGTGACCAGATCAATGCCGTTCTCGCGCGCTTTCAAAACCATCAGGTTGCAGCAGCCGATCAGGGATTCGCGCGGCGAAAACAGCTCCGGCACGATCTCGAAGTTGCCGCTTTCCATCTTCGACATGTCGAGGATGCCATTGACCACCGACAACAGATGCAGGCCGGATTCGTTGATCAGCTTGGCGTACTCCTGACGGCGCGCGGCGTCGATCATCATTTCGTTTTCGCGAACGATCATTTCCGAGAAGCCGATAATGGCATTCAGCGGCGTGCGCAGTTCGTGGCTCATGGTGGCCAAGAAACGCGATTTCGACGCGCCTGCCCGCTCCGCTTCCATATGCGCCGCTTCCAGCGCCTGCTCCTGAATCTTTCGTTCGGTGACATCGCGCATCACGGAGACCACCTCGACACCGGGATCGGTCACGGAGCGGGACGCCGCGTCGATCGGACGGCACCGCATTTCGATCCAGATGAAATCTGCCGTCTGCGTGCGCTCCTGAATATCCCGCCGCACCCGGAATTCGACGCTGCGCTCGTCACCGCTGCGTGCGGCCTCGGAGAGAGCCGTCAGATAGGCCGGACGGTCCGCGACGTGAACGCGGTCAAACAGTCCATGCTCGAGCAGCAGCGCCGCCGGCGTTCCCAGCAAGGCCTCCGCCGCGGGCGAGATGAAGCGGATCGCGCCGTTGCGGCTGTGCCGCGAGATCACATCGCTGATGTTATGGGCAAGGAGGCGGTAGCGCTCTTCCTCCACCGTCAGCAGGGCCCGGCTCATCTGCGCCAGGGATTCCGCACTGAAAGCCAGCGCCGATGCGTAGATCGTCGCGGTCGCAATTCCCAGTGCCTCGAACAGCGAACCGTATTCCGCCGGGATCTGAGATGCCGGCAGCACGCCGAAGGCCTCGATCATCACCAGTCCGAGCGCGCAGCCCAGCGCCAGCACCACCGCGATGGCGACCGCGCGCCGCGATGCGGACAGCGCCGCATCGAGCGGAACGGCCACGAGCCAGATCGCGGCGAATGAGGAAATGCCTCCGGTATTGATGCAGACCGCCATCACCACGGCGGCAAGCGCCATCGACGACAGGATATGCGCGCGCTCGTAGTGACCGGTGCGAGACAGATAATAAGAGATGAGGATGGGCGCGATCAGCCACGCGAACACCATGACCTCGACTTCCTGCGGCGCACCGCGCAGCGCAAGATAAAGAGGAAGCGACGCGAGCGCGGCAAGGCCGCCCAGCAGCCGCGGGGCAATGAAGGCGCGGTGACGGGCCTTGGTCATCAGATCCCGCCGCGCTGATGGATGCAGCAGCGAGTCGAGATGATCGCGTATGATTCCGGACAATCTCACGTTGTTCTCACCGTTCGGCCGGTCATCGTCTCGACAGCCGGAACGCCCCCGTTTTTGTTCGCCGGATCGTGTCAGAGCGAACTTAAGCGAACACTAAGGCGCCGGACCGATTGCGAACGACACGTGCTGAATGCGTCATTTCGCGCCAAATCCGCGTTTTCATTCGGCCCGAATGGTGAACACGAAGTTTCCGCCGCCCGCCGCCATGGTTTCAAAATCGTGCATGCGCGGCGGACGCATGCCGGCGCATTGACGGCGTATCAATCGAAAATTTACGCCAAATCAAACCATTCAAATTTTACGCAGCGTGCGAACCGGGGATTTATCCGTGTCTGATACGACAGGCGATGATTGCGAGATCAATCGCAACGGGGCGGAGCGCTTCATTCCGGTGAAGCAACTCCGTGAAGCGATCGACGGGGTGTGTGATGTTCTTCCTTCTTCGCATGGCATTCTGGCTCGGGCTTGTGCTCGTGCTGCTGCCGACCGACAAGTCGTCCGATCAGGACAAGGGTCCGCAGATCGGCGCGTCGGACGCCATTTCGGCTGCGACCGCGGCCGTATCGGACATGAGCCAGTTCTGCACGCGGCAGCCCGCGGCCTGCACCGTGGGAGGACAGGCGGCGACCGTGATCGGCGAACGCGCGCAGTCCGGTGCCCGCAAAGTCTATCAGTTCATCACCGACAAGGCGGAAAAGAACGAGAAGAAGGCGCCGGAGCCCGCAGAGAAAACCGCGAAGAAGACGCCGGATCATACCGGCTCCATCGGCACGCCGGACGATCCGCAGCCCGCCGATGCGGATACCGTGATCTTCGCACGCCACACGCTGACCCACGACGATCTCGCCATCGAATGGCAGGCGCCCGGGCCGTAAGCTGTTCCGGGCCGGTTTTTCCAGCCGAACTGACCGGAACTTATGGCTATCGAGGCCCCGCGTTCTCATATATGGCTCGTGCCCACATCTGACACGAGCTTGCAGACCAGCATGACCATCGACGACATCCGGGACAATTTTGAACTGCTCGACGAGTGGGACGACCGCTACCGCTATGTCATCGAGCTTGGCCGCACGCTGGCGCCGATGTCCGAGGCCGAGCATTCCGCGCAGAACAAGGTGTCAGGCTGCGCCAGCCAGGTCTGGCTGTCCCGCGAGATCGACCGCAGTGGCGGCGAACCGGTGCTGAATTTCAAGGGCGACAGCGACGCGCATATCGTGCGCGGCCTGATCGCGATCCTGCTCACCATCCAGTCTGGCAAGACAGCGCAGCAGATTCTGGACAGCGATCCGATCGCGATCTTCGACGAACTCGGGTTTCGCGAGCACCTGACGCCGCAGCGTTCCAACGGCCTGCGGTCCATGGTGGAGCGGATCAGGAACGACGCCCGCGAAACGCTGGCTTCGGCATCCTGAATCTTTACGGCGTGAAGTTCGCATCCTCCGCCAGCCACGTCCGGATGGCCGCGCCGGTGCCTTTTGTGTCGCCGCGCAATCCGTAATGGCGCGCCAGCCGGTCGAGCGCCAGTTGCAGCACCACCTTGGCCGAACGGGACGGCCAGCCGCGCTCGCGCTCCACATCTTCCAGACCGCGCAAGAAACAGCATACATCGAGCAGCAGCCCTGAAAATTCGGGGCCGCAGGCCTCCAGTGCAAGGCGTACGCGCTGACGCGATGCAATGATGAGGTCCGTCATCTGGCCTGCGCCGCCGCCCGAGCCTTTCGTTCCCGCAACGCCCGTCCAGTTCGATGTCACGCGCGGCATCATGTGAGCGCGCGTGAAGTCGGCGCGCAAACGCTCGCCCGCGATGAACTGGTCGGGCCCGATCATGGCGCGGCCATCGCGTCCCTTGCGGCGCGCGAGCCACGCCAGCGGACTTTCGCTGTCGTTGACCAGAACCTGCGCCACGCCGGCTTCGGTCATGAGGTTCTGCATCCTCAGGTCGAAATGCTGCGCGCGAAACCGGTCAATCGCATCGCTGCGATCGGCTGGCAGGGGCGTTTTGACGGAGTCCGTTGGACGGCGCTGACGCTTCATCGCGCGCCTCCGCCGGTGGACATCACGTCGCCGGTTCGCGGCGGACGGGAAAGTGCGAAAGCAGGCTTGGTCCGATTGCGCATGGTCACCTCACTAGGAATATATACCTAGATTTGGAGCATGTCGCAACAGGTGAATATGGAATTATTCCTAGGCTATAGCGAGTCGTTTTCGCGCTATTTGCGGCGGCGGCGCTGCTGGCCAAGCCCCATTTTCTTCGCGAGTTGCGAGCGGGCGACGGCATAGTTCGGCGCCACCATGGGGTAATCGGCCGGAAGGCCCCATTTCTCGCGGTACTGTTCCGGACTCATGTTGTACTGGGTCCGCAGGTGCCGCTTGAGCGACTTGAACCGCTTTCCATCCTCAAGGCACACCAGATAGTCCGACGTCATGGACTTCTTCACCGACACGGCGGGCTTGGCCGGCTCGGGCGGAGCCTCGGCCGCGCCGTTCGACACCCGCACCAGCGCCGCATGGATCTGGCTGATCAGCGCCGGAATTTCCGAAGCGGTGGTCGGGTTGTTGCTGACATAGGCGGAGACGATCGACGCGGTCAGATCGACAAATCCCTTGGGACCGGACTCGCTCATGATGGTGTCTTTCCAGACGTTTCAGTTAAAACCGGCGCGCTTCAAGCAACGAACGGCCTCGCGGCAGAGTCGCCGCCGTCTATACTTGCGACTATGAAATATATACTGCCCGCCTGACAAGACGAGCCGGGCAGGTCAGCGTCGTATTCGATTGAAATGGCCTGCCGGAATCCGCATCAGTTTCGCTGATCCAGATGCGCGCGCAGTTCGTCGATGGAGGCAAACCGCACCATGCCCTCGGGCATCTGCGCTTCGATGGAGCCATCGGAATAAAGCGAATAAGCCATCGAATCGACCACGCCCGATTTCACGATCGTCACCGATGACGCGTCGGCACGGCGTGGAAACTGAAACCGCTCGCGCGCAGGTTCCGGTGCGTCCTCCGCAGCAGGCTCAGGCGATGGCCGACCGCCAGAAAGCGGGGATGGATCTTGTCGTGACTCGTGCCGCGTTCTGCTCGGCTGCGGCCACGCCCGGTCGAACGGATCGGGTGCAGCGATGTCGGTCTCGCTCTGTTGCGGCTCCTCGGCTGCAGGTCGGTTTGGGCTGTCCTCCGCTGGCGCATCCTCGCGCGGCTGCAGATCGCGGCTCTTGTCGCGCCGGGACGATGAAAACATGATGTTGCGGCGCTGACGCGGTGCGGGTTCAGGCTGCGGCGCATCGAACGGTTCGGCGGACGGCGGGACGGGACGGCTGCGCGTAACCGGATGGTCTTCCCAGGCGGGCGGCTCCGGCACGCGATTGTGCGCATCCCTGGCCCCGAAATCATCCTCATCCCGCGGCGCGTCAGCGGGCTGGTCGCGGGTAAAGAGCGTATCTTCCCTCGGCGGCCGCGGACGGGGAACCGGCTGCGGCTCCGGCTGCATTCGCGGCGGACGAACAACAGCAGGTGCGGCCTCGGCTTCGGCCACCGGCTCGCGGGACAACGTCTCGCGAGACGACAAAGGCTCACGAGGCAGAGATTCGCGCGGCAGGATCGCCGGCGATGGCGCAGGTAGCCCGGCCTCGAGCCGCCGCGTCAGAGCCCGAATCTCCCGGCCGAGCGCATACAGCCCCACCAGCAGCAAGCCTGCGCAAGACACCACGGATCCAGCCAGGATCATCGTGCTGCCAAGGCTGAATTCCTTGATCGGGATGCCAAAAACCACCGTCAAAAGGCCGATGCAGAGGACGACCGTTCCGCCGATCAACAGCGCAATCATTGCAAGCTCCAGACCCGCGCAAGTAGAAGCGGACTCAACAAGGTGAGTTCCATAATAGTTTCAAGTTGAAGCATTACCAATCGGTAATTGCCGATGACCTTAAGATGGCCGCGCCGCTCAGGCGCCATTCACATTCGGCCGGCTAAGGAAATTATGGCGCGAAGATAATTTTACCTTGCCCTCATGTTGCATCGCAATTTGGGAAAATGCGCCACAATTGGCGATTACCTGAACACCGAACTGGTATACAAGTTCCCGGGACCGCCTGCCCGGAATGCAGCAGCAGCAGGCCGGGGAACGCCGGATTCAATAGCTGACATGTCATCCATCACAACATCGGCGCTGTACACGTCTGCCGGGCGCTCGGTCGAACGAACCTGTGACGATCTCGCGCTCGCCGTGCTGGCGGTCGTCTCGGTCATCGCGGGCCTGACGTTCAAGGACTATGGCCTCGGCTGGGATGATTACACGCACGCCGAATATGCCGACCTTCTGCTGAAAATGTTCGGCAGCGGCTTCACCGACACCGGCGCGCTGTCGTTCGCCAATCTCTACATGTATGGCGGCGGCTTCGACATGGCCGCGGCGCTGCTGCACAAGATTGTCCCGCTGGACCTGTTCGCGACACGGCGCCTGCTCGGCGCCATCGTCGGCGTGATCGGCATCGCCGTGACATGGCGGCTGGCGCGGCGCGTCGGTGGTCCGGTCGCCGGCGTCGCGGCAACGGTGCTGCTTGCCCTGTGTCCGATTTTTTACGGGCACATGTTTATGAATCCGAAGGATGCCCCCTTCGCCGTGGCGATGATCATCCTGATGCTGGGCATGGTGCGGCTGGCACAGGAATATCCGTCGCCGAAACCCCACACGATCCTGATCATCGGCATCGGCGCGGGGCTTTCGGTCGGTTCGCGCATTCTCGGCGGGCTGGCGCTGGTTTATGCCGCGATCGGTTTTCTGCCGCTCTGGATGTCCGACCTCCGCGCCCATGGCCTGCGCGAAACCGTCCGCCGCCTCGGCCATGTCGTCTACGTGCTGCTGCCCGGCGTGTTGCTCGGCTATCTGATCATGGGTCTGGTCTGGCCGTGGTCGATTATTGATCCGGCCAATCCGTTCCATGCGCTGACCTACTTCTCGCACTTCTTTGAGAAGCCGTGGAAAGAACTGTTCGACGGCGCCATCGTGTCGGTGCCCGATATGCCGTGGTCATACCTTCCGACACTTTTCGCGCTGCAGCTTCCGGAGGTCCTGCTCGGCCTGCTCGCCGCAGGGGTTGCCGGCACGCTCGTTGCCGTCGTACGCCCCGACGTGGATGCGCGGCGCAAAACCATTCTGCTGATGCTGGTGCTGGCTGCGATGCTTCCGCTGATCATCGCGATGGTGAAGCGCCCTGCCCTCTACAACGGCATCCGCCATTTCATCTTCGTCATTCCGCCGATGGCCGTTCTGGCCGGCGTCGCTTTCGCGACGATCGTCGGCTGGCTGCAACGGCAGGGCCGTCCCGCACAGGCCGCCTTCGCCGCGATTTTCGTGCTCGGGCTGACGCTGCCGCTCAATGAAATGATCCGGCTGCACCCGTACCAGTACACGCACTTCAATCACATCGCCGGGACTGTTCGCGGCGCCGACGACCGCTACATGCTCGACTATTGGGGCCTTGCCCTGAAGCAGGCGTCCGAAGGGCTGCGGGAAGAACTCGACGCGCGGCAGGAGTCGGCGCCGAGAAACCGCAAGTGGCGAGTCGCGGTGTGCGGCCCGCAACGACCGGCGCAGGTCGCGCTCGGCCCGGATTTCGTGATCGGCTGGGACAGTCACGCCGCCGATTTCGCGATGACCCTCGGCGAATTCTACTGCAAGGGCCTCAACGCGCCCGTGGTCGTCGAAATCAAGCGTGACGACGTGGTGTTCGCCCGGGTCTACGACATCCGCGGCAAGAGCATCGCCAGCCTGCTCGCCATTCCCGCGCCCTGATCCATCGCCGGCTGCCGCACGCCACATGCCATCCCTGCGGAGGCCGCATGTTGCGGCGGCACGGCCACGGGTCTAGGCTCCCGCCACAAAATAACTGCGGGAGAAACGCCATGTCACCGGCCGAAGCACGTCTCAAGGAAGTTCAGTCCACAATGGTCCCCGGCGAATGGGAGCAGCGCGTCAATCTCGCGGCCTGCTATCGCCTCGTCGCCCTCTATGGCTGGGACGACCTTGTCGACACCCACATCTCGGCCCGCGTTCCCGGCGGCGAGCATCATTTCCTCATCAATCCCTACGGTTTGATGTTCGACGAAATCACCGCATCGAGCCTGGTGAAGATCGATCTCGACGGCAACCAGTTGAGTGAGAGCGAATACAGCATCAACCCGGCGGGCTTCACCATCCACTCCGCGATTCATGAAGTCCGCGAGGATGCCGGATGCGTGCTCCATCTTCACACCGCCGACGGCACGGCGGTCGCGAGTTGCATGGAAGGCCTGCTGCCGCTGAACCAGACCGCGCAGCTCGTCACCGGCGACCTCGCCTATCATGATTATGAAGGCATCGCCCTCGACCACGATGAGCGTCCGCGCATCCAGAAAGACCTCGGCACCAAGAACCATCTCCTGCTGCGCAATCACGGCACACTGACCGTCGGACGCTCTGTCGCCTCGGCTTTCGAGCGCATGTATCATCTCGAGCGCGCCTGCACGATGCAGGTCCGCACCCGGATGCTCGGGCCGACCGCCTATCCGGTGGAAAAACTCGTGATCGAGAAGAACGAGAAGCTGGTGAGCGACCCGGATCGCGCGGACATGCGTTCGACCAGGCTGGTCTGGCCGCCGCTACTGCGCAAGCTCGACCGGCTCGACCCCAGCTACAAGACTTGACAGGAACGGCTCCGGACATAGATTTGATCTGTCAGCCTCTACACTGACAGAGAGTACAAACGCCGCCCAATTCCGGGCGGCGTTTTTGCGTTTGGGGTGGATGTCGCCCTGCGCCAACATCGTCCGCCGAAGTCCGCCGAAATCTGGATCGGTCGTGTCATCCTGAGGTGCGCGCTTGCGCGCCTCGAAGGATGGCGCAACACACGCGATGTCTCTCGTTGTCATTCCGGGATGCGCCGCAGGCGCAGGCCCGGAATCCTCTCTCGAATCCTGAAAGTGATTGTGGATCCGGGCTCGCGCTCCGCGCGCCCCGGATGACGGTTGTTGGATTCCCACCTTAACATCCGGCCCGTCATCCTGAGGTGCGCGCCCTTGCGCGCCTCGAAGGATGACGGTGCGATCCCGACTCTTCGCCGCTCATCCTTCGAGGCTCGCCGCAAACGCGGCTTGCGCCTCAGGATGACGCGATGTCTCTGCTTGTCATTCCGGGATGCGCTGCTTGGCGCAGGCCCGGAATCCATCCTGCCTCGAATCCTGAAAGTGATTGTGGATTCCGGGTTCGCGCGATAACGCGCGCCCCGGAATGACGGCGTCGGGCAATCGGCTCCTGACGATCGTTCTTGACATTCTTCAATTTAGGAATATAGTCCGCATCATCCTGTTCACG
>QFCS01002033.1_pt1 | contig 33750 bp, 35 predicted proteins | sample 3576561 | NCBI WGS metagenome assembly QFCS01 | reverse complement strand
TACCTCGGCCGCCAACCGGTCCGCCGCCCGCGCCTGACCGTTCGGCATGGACGCCAGCCCTGGTGCTACAGCCCGAGTGCTACAGCCCGAGTGCTACAGCCCGAGTGCTACAGCCCGAGTGCTACAGCCCAAGTGCTACAGGGGGCTGGCGTCCTGCGCTATACTTCGACCGTGTCGGATTTTCGCCCCGGCGCGGCCCCGCGGCCTGCTGCCAGCACAAACCTCCCCGCACCGCCTTCGCCAGGTTCACCGCTGCGGCGCCAGGAAGGTCCCGTCATGCGCGCCGTGCGGCATGTCTGGAACCTCGCGATCTCCGTCATGCTGGGCACGATGATCGGCCTGATCGGCCACGAGTTCGCCGCGGAAGCCCTCGGCCACCTCTGGCCAGAACAGGCTTTCGTTGCGGACATTGCCCGCGCCCTTTTCTGGACGCTGGGGATTGGCGCAGGCGGCGTGCTGTTCTTCTCGTACTACCTCGACGACTCGGCCCGATAACGCGTAGAACGGCCGCATGGCCACAGCGAAGAAATCCGCCCCCAAGAAGCCTGCCCGCAAGACCAGCGCCGCAGGTGCCCCGGATGCCAACCTGCTCGCCGACCTGATGGGTTGGGCGAAGGCTGCCGGCGCCGACGCCGCCGACGCCCTCTACGTCAACGGCGAGTCGATCTCCGTCGCCCAGCGCATGGGCAAGAGGGAGAAGCTCGAGAGCAGCGAGGGCCGCGACCTCGGCCTGCGCGTGTTCGTCGGACAGCGCCAGGCGGTCGTGTCCACCACCGACTTCGATCCCAAGGCGCTGCGCGTCCTGGCCGCTCGTGCCGTCGACATGGCGCGTGCCGTGCCCGAGGATCCGGTGTGCGGCATCGCCCCCGAGGAGCTGCTCGCCACCGACTGGCCCGACCTCGATCTGTACGACAAGCACCGGCCCTCGGCGCGCGCGCTGCTCGCCATGGCGGCCGAAGCCGAGGATGCCGCCCGATCCGTGAAAGGTGTGACCAACTCGGAAGGTGCCGAGGCGAGCTGGGGCCGCACCCTGGTGATGCTGGCCGCCAGCAACGGCTTCTCGGGCAGCTACCGGCGCAGCGGCTATTCGCTGTCCTGCTCGGTACTGGGCGGCGAAGGCACTGGCATGGAACGCGACTACGAATGGTCGAGTGCCGTGCATCTCGAGGACCTGATGGCGCCGGCCAAGGTCGGCCGCAACGCCGGAAAATTCGTGGTGCGCCGGCTCAACCCGCGCAAGGCCAAGAGCGCGCGCGTACCGGTCGTCTACGACCGGCGCGTGTCGGGCGGCCTGATCGGGCATCTGGCGGGAGCTATCAACGGCCGGGCCGTAGCGCGCGGCACCTCGTTCCTCAAGGACCGCATGGGCGACAAGGTGTTCGCCGACGGTATCCGCATCGTCGACCATCCGCTGCGCAAGCGCGGTCTGGGCAGCCGTCCGTTCGACGCCGAGGGGCTTCCGACGCGGCGCTCCGCCGTGATCGACGACGGCCGGCTGACGACCTGGCTGCTCGACCTCGCGGCCGCCCGTCAGCTCAAGCTCGCGCCGACCGGTCACGCCTCGCGCGGCACCTCGGGCCCGCCCTCGCCCACGACGTCGAATTTCTACCTCGAGAAGGGCAAGCTGTCGGTCGACGATCTGATCGGCGACATCAAGAGCGGCCTCTTCATCACCGACCTGATCGGCTTCGGTGTCAATGGCGTGACCGGCGACTACAGCCGTGGCGCCTCGGGCTTCTGGATCGAGAAGGGCGAGCTCGCCTGGCCGGTCAGCGGCATCACCGTCGCGGGCAATCTCAAGGACATGTTCCTGAAGCTCACGCCGGCCAGCGACCTGCAGTTCAAGAGCTCGACCAATGCGCCAACGGTGCGAATCGAGGGCATGACCGTCGCCGGGTCGTGATAGGTTGGGACGCATGAGCCCCCTTGCCCGAATCATCCTCCCGGCCGCAACGACGGCCCTCCTTGCCGGCACGTTGTCCGCCGGTCCCGCGCTCGCCCAGTCGGGCTTCCAATCGTGCCTGCAGGACATCAGAGCCGAGGCGATGCGCCAGGGTGTTCCTGCGACCGTCGCCGACCGTGCCTTCCAGGGCCTGACGCCCGACCAGAAGGTGATCGACCTCGATTCGCGGCAGCCCGAGTTCTCGCTGACCTATTCGAGATACATCGGCAACGCGGTCACCGCCGACCGCATCGTCAAGGGCCAGCAGCGCATGGCGCAGCACCGCTCGCTGCTCAATGCCCTGCAGGGCGAGTATGGGGTGCCGCCGCAGTACATCATGGCGTTCTGGGGCGTCGAGACGAACTACGGCTCGTTCATGGGCGACTTCCAGGTCGTCCGCTCGGTGGCCACGCTGGCCTGCATGACCAAGCGCCAGGCCTTTTTCAGCAACGAGACGGTGCAGGCGCTGCGCATCCTGGCGATGAACCACATGACACGCGAGCAGATGCGCGGCTCCTGGGCCGGCGCGATGGGCAACATGCAGTTCATGCCCTCGACCTTCATGAAGTACGGCGTCGATCGCACCGGCGACGGCAAGGTCGACCTCTGGAACAGCCTGCCCGACGCCTTCGCCTCGGCGGCGAACTTCCTGCGCGGCATCGGCTGGCGGCCTGGCCTGCCGGCGGCCGAGGAGGTGAACCTGCCGCAGGGCTTTCCGCTCGACCAGGCCGACACCACCATCGACAAGCCGATCCGCGCCTGGGCTCAGATGGGCGTGAAGCGGGCCGGCGGCGGCCCGCTGCCGAACGCCGACGAGGTGTCGTCGATCATCCTGCCTGCCGGCCATCGCGGACCGGCCTTCATCCTCTATCCCAACTTCAAGGCGGTGATGAACTGGAACCGCTCGACGCTGTACGCACTGTCGGTCGCGATCCTGGCGCAGCAGATCGCGGGCGGTGCGCCGGTCATGCAGACGCCGCCGCCGGACGACGAGCCACTGTCGCGCAACACCATCATCGACATGCAGAACCGGCTGGCCAGGCTGACTCTCTATACCGACGAAATCGACGGCCTGCTCGGCCCGAAGACCCGATCCGCGGTGCGGCTCTACCAGAAGCAGATCGGCATGCCCGCCGACGGCCATCCCACGCCGGAATTCGTACGAAAGCTGCAGCAAGCGCGGTGACCCCTGCCGGGCGAGCGCCACGCCGTGGCGCGCCCGCGGCAAAGCTCAGGCCGGCTGCAGAAGGCGGACCGCCCCGCCGCTCAGGCCGATCGACACGGGCAGGGTCAGTGCATTGTCGCCATCGACCTGGACAGGCTGCACTCGATCTTCGCCGGCATCGCTGAGCACCGAGACCTTCACTGAGCGGCCTGCAATCACGCGGTAACCTGCAGCGCGCGGCAGGCAGCCGAGCAGCAGCGCCAGGCCGTAGCGCAGGGTCTGGCCACGCCCCCAGCGCTCGAACAGGCAGACATGCAGCCGAGGCTCGCCGAGTGCCGCCTCGGGCGCCACGACATAGGGCCCGGCATAATGGCGGCTGCGCGTAACGATCACCGACGAGGCCTCGTGCACGACACCGTCGATCTCGACGCGATAACGCACCGGCCGATACCGCATTGCCTCGACGAGGGAGCGCCAGACGTACGCCGCTCGACCCCAGCGGCGCTTCAGCCGGCTGCTGACCCCGGCCACGACCTTGGCATCGAACCCCGCTCCGGCCATCAGCGAGAAACAGCGGGCGCCGGCACCGTCGGCGGCCTCGCCGGGCTGCACCAGAAGCGTATGGCCGCCCAGCATGGTGCGCACGACCGATGCCGCGGAGAAGCCAAGACCGAGCTCGTGCGCCAGCACGTTGGCCGTCCCCAGAGGCACGATGCCGACCGGCGGCGCATCGGCGCTCCGCCCGGACAGCCCGTTGATGACCTCGTTGATGGTGCCGTCGCCGCCCGCCACCGCGACCACGGCGTACCGTGTCGCGTCGCACGTCGCGGCCAGCCGGCGCGCATCGCCGGGCGCCGCGGTCTCGACGATATCGACGCTCCACCCCTGCTGCCGTATGCGCCGGACCACCGTATCGACGAGCCCTCGCCGCCGCCGCCCGGCGACCGGATTGAGAATCAACAGCACGGCCTTGGAAATGACGTCGGTCATCGAATTGTCACACTCGATTAATGGCTGCGCAATCGCCGACATACACAATCCGCTGCGTACCGTGCAATCGCGCACGACAGATTTTGTGCCGTTCGGGTTTTATCCACATGACGGTGTTCGAGCGACATCAGCCCGCCCGCCATCGGACGATCTTCCTGTCCGACATCCATCTTGGCACGCGGGGCTGCCAGGCCGAGCTGTTGCTCGATTTCCTGCGAAGGAACGAGAGCGACACGCTGTATCTCGTCGGCGACATCGTCGACGGTTGGCGCCTCAAGCGCTGGTGGTACTGGCCGCAATCGCACAACGACGTGGTGCAGAAGATCATGCGCAAGGCCCGCAAGGGCACCAACGTGATCTACATCCCCGGCAACCATGACGAAGCCGCCCGGCAATACTGCCAGCTCACCTTCGGCGAGGTACGCGTCGAGGAAGAAGCCGTCCATGTCCAGCCTGACGGACGCAAGCTGCTGGTGACCCACGGTGACCAGTTCGACGGTATCGTGCGCTACGCGCGCTGGCTCGCCATCCTGGGCGACTGGGCCTACAACGTCGCGCTGCGCCTCAACACGATCTTCAACGCGGGTCGTCGCAAGCTCGGTCTGCCCTACTGGTCGCTGTCGGCCTACCTCAAGCACAAGGTCAAGAACGCGGTGCAGTTCATCGACGACTACGAGCACGCGCTCGCCAGCGAGGCGCGGCGCCGCGGCGTCGACGGAGTCGTTTGCGGCCATATCCACCACGCCGAGATCCGCACCATCGAAGGCATCCTCTACTGCAACGACGGCGACTGGGTCGAAAGCTGTACGGCGCTGGTCGAGGACTTCGAGGGACGGCTGCGCATCGTACGCTGGGCGGAAGAGGTCGCACGTCGCAACGCCGCGCTCCCGCGCCTGGCGCCGGCGCGCCTGGCGGCGGAGTAGATCGCTTGCGCCTCGCCGTCGTGTCCGATGCCTGGCGGCCGCAGGTCAACGGCGTCGTCCATACCATCGCCAGGGTCACGGGTATCCTGGCCGAGCGCGGTCATCGTGTGGAGGTCTTCGGACCGGAGCGCTTCTCCACCATTCCCTGCCCTACCTATCCGGAAATAAGACTGGTGGTCGGTGCCAAGACGGGATTGCGCCGGGCTCTCGCCGAGTTCGAGCCCGATGCCATGCACATCGTCACCGAAGGCCCGCTGGGTTGGGCGGCGCGACGCATCTGCCTCGACCGCGGCTGGCCGTTCACCACCTCCTATCACACGCGCTTCCCCGAATACGTCCATGCCCGCGCGGGCGTGCCGCTGGCCTGGACCTACGCATTGCTGCGCCGCTTCCATGCCCCGTCGGCGGGTATGCTGGTGGTGACCGAGAGCATCCGGGCCGAGTTGCGCCGTCGCGGCTTCCGCAACATCAAGCCCTGGTCGCGCGGCATCGAGATCGACAAGTTCGGCATCCGCGACGAGGCGCAGAATCTCGATCCGCGACCGATCTGGCTCTACGCCGGCCGCGTCGCCGTCGAGAAGAACATCGACGCCTTCCTCGCCCTCGACCTGCCGGGCACGAAATGGGTCGTGGGCGGGGGTCCACAGCTCGCGCCACTGCGGCGGCGCTTCCCGACGGCGCGCTTTTTCGGCTCCGTCGAGCACCGCGAGCTCGCCTTCCGCTACTCCCAGGCCGACTGCTTCGTCTTTCCCAGCCGTACCGACACGTTCGGCAACGTGATGGTCGAGGCACTGGCCTCGGGCCTGCCGGTCGCCGCCTACCCGGTGCCGGGACCGATCGACGTCATCACCCATCCCGTGCTCGGACGTCTCGACGACGATCTGCGCGTGGCCTGCCTTGCCGCGGTGTCGCTGCCCGACCCGGCGGCGCGGCGCGCCTATGCCGCCACCTACACCTGGCAGGGTTGTGCCGACCAGTTCCTGGCGAACCTCGCCCCGATCCCAAGCCGTCAGCCGGAAGACCTGCAGGTCGCCGGCATGCGGCCAAGCCGTGGCGGCTGAGCGCGTGACGCAGATCAGCTTCGTCGTTCCGGCCTACAATGAAGAGAGACTGCTGCCGAAGGCGCTGCAGGCGATCCTCGACGAGATCCGGCGCACGGCGTGCGATGCGGAGATCATCGTCGTCGACAACGCCAGCACCGATTCCACGGCAGCGGTGGCCGCGTCCTTCGCCGGCGTACGTGTCGTCGGCGAGCCGGTGAAATCGCTGGTTCGGGCGCGACGGGCCGGCTTCCTCGCCGCCCGCGGCACGCTGGTCGCCAATATCGACGCCGACACCGTCTTGCCGGAGGGATGGCTGCAGCAGGTGATCGACGCCTTCCGAGCCGATCGCGGCCTGGTGGCCTTGAGCGGACCCTACATCTACGACGACCTGTCGCTTGCGGCGCGGCTCGGCGTGCGGCTGTTCTACCGGATCGGCTATGGCTTCCATGTCGCAAGCCGCTGGGTGCTCGGAGTCGGCGGCATGCTGCAGGGCGGCAACTTCGTCGTCACGCGGCAGGCACTGCAGGATATCGGCGGCTACAGCGACTCGTTCGAGTTCTACGGTGAAGACACCGACGTCGCCTGTCGCCTGGCCCGCATCGGCACGGTGCGATTCTCCTTCGCCTTGTGGGCACATTCGTCGGGGCGCCGCCTGAGCAAGGAGGGTGTCGTGCGCATGGCGATGCGGTATGGGCTGAATTTCCTGTGGACGACCTTCCTGGGACGCCCGTTCACGCGCCGCGCCATCGATATCCGCTGATCATCGACGCCGCGGCAGTGCCTTGTCGACGGCCGACGGCAGCCCCATCTCCAAGAACAACGTTTCGGGAGGGATTGGACGATGGCAGCCCTCAACCACATCATCATTCCGGCGAAGGACAAGGACGCGTCGGCGGAGTTCCTGGCAGGCATCCTGGGCGTGGAGGCGGGCCGCCAGTGGGGTCCCTTCCGGCCGGTCCAGACCAGCAACGGCGTGACGCTGGACTTCGTCGATTCCCCGGACGTGCGCACGCAGCACTATGCCTTCCTCGTGAGCGACCGGGAATTCGATGACGCCTTCGAACGCATCCGCCAGGCCGGCGTTGCCTACTATGCCGACCCGCGCAGGAGCAGCCGCGGCGAGATCAATCATCACTGGGGCGGCCGCGGCGTCTATTTCGACGATCCGAACGGCCACCTGCTCGAACTGATCACCAAGCCTTACGGCGCGTTGTCCTGATTTCTATTGCAAGGCACGCGTGCCCGCCATGATCGCGGCTCGGCCCGCCTCGGGGCCGGTTTCCTGGATGGTGCAGGCATAGGCGCCGACCGGTTCCTGGATATCGATGAAGCGCATGTCGCCCGGCGCGATGGAGAGCGACAGGCTGTTGGCCGAGTTTGGGCCGCGGCAGTGCAGGACATGCCCACCCGGGCTGAGTTCGACGCGCGCCCAGGTCATGGGGCCGAGCCGCGTGACGCGTTGTGGCCCCACCCCGACATTGATCGCCGGTCCGACCGTCGCCGGATAGTAAAAATAGACGGCGCCAAGTCCTGGCGGCGGCGGCGCGAACTGCTTGCCGGAGATGTCGGCGCCGGGTGGCGCCGTCGCGACCGGCGTGGCCGCGCAACCCGCAACGCAGACAGAAAGCACGGTCGCCGCCGCGACTGCCCGGACACTCCGCATCGATTACTCCTTACTCACCCGTTCGGCGGCTCGCCCGCCTTGATCCATGCCTGGTAGAGCGCCTTGGTCTCGTCGTTGGGCGGATAGGTGCCGGTGATCGGCTTGCCCTGGCCGACGCGAATCGCGACGAACTTCTCCAGACGCTCCTGCTCGAAAGAATCGCGCGCCACCTCGTCGGCGATATGACGCGGCACGACGATGGCGCCGTCCTCGTCGGCCACGATGACATCGCCCGGATAGACCGGCACGCCGCAGATGCCGACCGGCGTCTGCACCTCGACCGGATGCAGATGATTCATGCTGGGCGGCGCCGCGGCGGCGGTGCAGAACACCGGGAAATCCATCCTGCCGATCACCGGCGTGTCGCGCATGGCGCCGTCCGACAGCACGCCGGCCACGCCGCGCACCTTGAGGCGCAACGCCAGGATATCGCCCAGCGTGCCGGAGCGCGTGTTGCCTTCGGTGCCGATCACCAGCACGCAGCCGGCCGGCGTCTCCTCGATTGCCGCCCGCTGGGCGCTCGGCGGATCGGCGGGCGTCGGCGGCTTGTCGAGATCTTCGCGGCCGGGAATGTAGCGCAGCGTATAGGCCGGCCCGACGAGGCGCGTCGCCTGGGGATTGAGCGGGCGCACGCCATTGACTGCCGAATTGCGGAAGCCGCGCTTCAGCATCTGCATCGAGATGGTCGCGGTGCTGGCATACAGGAAATTCTCGACGGTCTTCGCCGACAGCGGCTCGGTGGTCATGAACATTTCTCCCTACAACAATGATCCTTGGGAGCCGCTGCCACCGCCGCGCCGGCGGGGCGTCGCCAGTGCCGCAGGCGATGCCGATGCTGCAGGCGATGCCGGTCCCATGCCATTGGTCACCCGCGCGCCGACCCGGCCGTCGGCAAATTCGATGCTGATCGAATCGCCGACCCGCGCTTCCGTCGCCGCCAGCACCGGATGGCCGTCCTGGTCGCGCACCAGCGCGAAGCCCCGCTTCAGCACCGAATGGAACGAATAGCTCTCCAGCAGCTTGCCGAGCTGGTCGACCTGGCGAGCCCCGTGCTCCAGCAGCGTCGCGCCGCAGCGGCGCAGGCGGTCGGCATACTGCTCGATGCGATCGGCACCGCGCTCGATCTTCTGCCGCGTGTCGCCGACATAGCGTCTCATCGCCCCCTCGAGCACGCGCGACTCTGCCGCCAGCGCCTGCTGCTTGGCGACCAGCACCGCCACGGGGCTGACCAGACGTGCCGCCGCGAGCTGCTGGCTGCGCCGGTCGACGAGGCCGCGCGTCGCCAGCATCAGCCGCTCGCCGCTCACATCCAGCCGCTGCTGGCGCTCCTCGATCAGACGACGCGGATCGCCCAGCCCGCGCGCCAGCCCGTTCACGGCCAGCGACGCCTCGCGCAACAGGCGATTCATGCAGGCGATGCCGCGCTGGCCGAAGTCGAGCGTCTGAGCCATCAGGTCGGCACGCACCGGTACTGCCATCTCGGCTGCCGCCGTCGGCGTCGGCGCCCGGCGATCGGAGGCGAAATCGATCAGGGTGGTGTCGGTCTCATGACCGACGGCCGAAATCAGCGGGACCGTCGACTCGGCGGCGGCCCGCACCACGACTTCCTCGTTGAAGGCCCAGAGATCCTCGAGGCTGCCGCCGCCACGTGCGACGATCAGCACGTCCGGCCGCGGCACCGAACCGCCGATCGCCAGCCGATTGAAGCCTGCGATGGCATTGGCGACCTCGCCCGCCGCCTTCTCTCCCTGCACGGCGACCGGCCAGACCAGCACGTGGCGCGGGAAACGATCGGAAAGGCGATGCAGGATGTCGCGGATCACGGCGCCCGAGGGCGACGTCACGACACCCACCACCTCCGGCAGGAAGGGCAGCGGCCGTTTGCGCTCGGCGTCGAACAGGCCTTCGGCGGCGAGCTTCCTGCGACGATCCTCCAGGAGCTTGAGCAGCGCCCCCTCGCCCGCCAGCTCGAGGCGGTCGACGATGATCTGGTAGCGCGACGAGCCGGCATAGGTCGTGAGCCGGCCGGTCGCGATCACCTCCAGCCCCTCCTCGATCCTGAGTCCCAGCCGCGGGATCGTGCCTTTCCAGCACACGCCGTCGATCACGGCATTCTCGTCCTTGAGGCGGAAGTAGCAATGGCCCGAACGCGGGAAGGACGGCTGGCTGATCTCGCCGCGCACGCGCACGCGCGGGAACGCCGTCTCGATCTCCCGCTTGAGCGCAAAGGACAGTTCGGAGACGCTGAACTCCGGAACGTTGCTGCTGACCTGCTCGGGTACTGGCGTTTCCATGGCGCGCGACGCTACACCCGCGCGTCGATGCAGGCGAGCGGCCCTTGCCAGGCGAGCAGGCGCGCATCGGATGTCACGAGGGTGGCGCGCTCTCTCAGGGCTGTCGCAACGATGAAGCGATCGCCGGGGTCAGCGTGCAGGTCGGCAAGACTCGCGGCGTCGATGGCGAGTTCACCGGTCAAGGGGACTTCTTCGATTCCAAGCTGAAGCACGTCCAGGCGCCATTGTTGAACCGACCGCCCGAGGACAACGCGATTCTTGGAGACCAGCACGGCCACCTCCCACACCGAGGCGGCGGAGATCAGCACACGGCCGTGATGCAGGGCCTGATCGACCGCGGCGACGGCACTCGTGCCGATCCGCGGGTTCTGCTCGAGCAGCCAGATGAGCGCGTTGGTGTCGAGAACGACGCTCACTCCTTGAGCACCTCCCAGTCGACACCGAGAGGCTCCTCCAGATCGCCCAGCACCTTCACCGAATCCTTCATCGCGCCCAGGATGGTCTTTGGCTTGTGTACGAATGGCACGATCTCGGCGACGGGCTTGCCGTTCTTGGTGACGATCACCCGCTCATGGGTCGCCGCGACCTCGTCGAGCACGCCCAAAAACTTCGCTTTGCACTCCGAGGCTTTCATGGTTTTTGTCATGGCGGAACCCTCGATGTGACCATTGGTCATGACTATTGGTCATATTGTCAGAAAGCGACCGTTTTTCAAGAGGTTGGAGATATGCGCGTTCTGGTGGTCGGTGGCGGCGGACGAGAACACGCGCTGTGCTGGGCGATCGCGGCTTCGCCGCTCTGCACCAAGCTCTACTGCGCGCCCGGCAATGCCGGAATCGCGCAGGTGGCCGAGTGCGTCGAGGTGGCGGCGGAGGACGTCGACGGCCAGGTCGCGCTGGCCCGCCGCGAGAAGATCGACTTCGTCGTGATCGGGCCCGAGGTGCCGCTGGCGATGGGGCTGGCCGACCGTCTCGCCGAAGCCGGCATCAAGGCCTTCGGCCCCTCGCAGAAGGCGGCACAGCTCGAGAGCTCGAAGGGCTTCACCAAGGACCTGTGCAAGCGGCACGGCATCCCGACGGGCGCCTACGAGCGCTTCACCGATGCCGACAGGGCCGTCGCCTATATCGAGGCGCAGGGTGCGCCGATCGTGGTCAAGGCCGACGGGCTGGCCGCCGGCAAGGGCGTGGTGGTCGCCGAGACGGTCGAGCAGGCCGTGGCCGCCGTGCGCGACATGCTGTCGGGCAACCGCTTCGGCTCGGCCGGCGCCTCGGTGGTGATCGAGGAATTCCTGGTCGGCGAGGAGGCAAGCTTCTTCGCCCTCTGCGACGGCGAGCATGCCCTGCCGCTGGCCGGCGCGCAGGACCACAAGCGCGTGTTCGACGGCGACAAGGGCCCCAACACCGGCGGCATGGGCGCCTATTCGCCGGCGCCGGTATTCGACGACGCCATGCAGCGGCGGACGATGGACGAGATCATCCTGCCCACCGTGCGCGCCATGGCCCAGGACGGCACGCCGTTCCGCGGTGTGCTCTATGCCGGACTGATGATCACCGCCCAGGGGCCGAAGATCTTCGAGTACAATTGCCGCTTCGGCGATCCGGAGTGCCAGGTGCTGATGATGCGGCTCAAGTCCGACATCCTGCCGGCGCTGATCGCCACGGCCGACGGCGGCCTGCGCCACTTCGACCTGCGCTGGTCGAGCGAGACCGCGCTGACCGTGGTGATGGCCGCCAAGGGCTATCCCGATGCCTATCGGAAGGGCAGCGAGATCCGCGGCCTGGACGCCGCTGCGAAGGTCGACGGTGTCGAGATCTTCCATGCCGGTACGAAGTTCGGAGCGGACGGCAAGTCGGTGCTGGCCAACGGCGGCCGGGTCCTGAACGTCACCGCCATGGCCCCGACCGTCGAGCAGGCGCGCGATCGCGCCTACCGTGCCGTCGATCTGATCGACTGGCCGGAAGGGTTCTGCCGCCGCGATATCGCATGGCGGGCAGTAGCCCGGCGGTCGTGACAGGATCGTTGGTCTGGCGCTAGGGTCGAACCATGCCCGATTCACCCGATCTTTCGCAGCGCCTGCTTGCCCAGCTGCGCTTCCCCTGCGGCGACGTGCCGGAGCCCGGTGACGTCAAGAACGTCGCACCCGGCATCTACTGGCTGCGCATGCCGCTGCCGTTCCAGCTCAACCACATCAACCTGTGGCTGGTCGAGGACGGCGATGCCTGGACGATCGTCGATACCGGCATCAATTCCGAGCAGACCCGCGAGCTGTGGGAACGCATTTTCGCCGACAAGCTGGCCGGCAAGCCGGTCAAGCGCGTGATCGCCACCCACCTGCACCCCGATCATGTCGGCCTCGCGGGCTGGCTCTGCCAGCGCTGGGGCGCCGATCTATGGATGACGCTCGGCGAGTACATGAGCGCCATGGCCGCGCGCAGCGACATCGTCGAGAACGAGGATGTGCGGGCGGCGCATCTGCGGCGCAACGGTGTGCCGGAGGATCGCATCGCGCTGTTCCATCGCCACAAAGGCGGCTACGCCAAGGGCGTGGTGCCGCTGCCGCCCGCCTTCCAGCGCATGATCCACGCCCATCCCATCACGCTGGGCGGCCATCGCTGGGACGTCATCGTCGGCCGCGGCCATGCGCCCGAACACGCCTCGCTGTGGTGCCCCGAGCTCAACGTGCTGATCGCCGGCGACCAGGTGCTGCCCAAGATCAGCACCAACGTCGGCGTGTGGCCCAACGAGCCGCGGGCCGACGCGCTGACCTGGTTCCTCGACGGCTTTTCGCGCTTCCGCCGCCTGCCGGCCGACGCGCTCGTGCTGCCGAGTCACGGCTTCCCCTTCGTCGGCTTGCATACCCGCCTCGACCAGCTCGTGGCCCATCACGACGCCCGCCTGAACGACATGACGGCCGCCATCGCCCGCCGCGGCGCCGAGGGCGCCACCGGCTGGGACATGGTGCCCGTGCTGTTCCCGCGTCATCTCGACAACAATCAGATCGTGTTCGCCTTCGGCGAGACGCTGGCGCACCTCCACTGCCTCGAGACGCGGGCGCGCGTGAACCGGGTCGTGATCGATGGCGTGCACCGCTTCGTCGCTCTGGTCGATCCGGCGGTCGAGCCGCCGGTTGACGATTCGGCACCGGACGTGATGGATGTCAGCACCGCCTGACCCCAGCGCCTGATGCGCGTCGACCTCTTCGACTTCGACCTTCCCACCGACCTCATCGCCCAGCGGCCTGCACATCCCCGCGATGTCGCGCGCCTGCTCGATGTGGCTCCCGATGGGCTACATGACCGATCGGTGCGTGACCTACCGGCGCTGCTGCGCAGTGGGGATCTGCTGGTGTTCAACGACACCAGGGTGATCCCCGCGCGACTCCGCGGCATCCGTCACGGCCACCGCGTGCGACCGGAGATTCCTGTCGAAACCCTGCTGATCCGCGACCTGGGCGACGGCCGCTGGCTCTGCTTCGCTCGGCCCGGCAAGCGCCTGCGTCCCGGCGACCGCCTGTCATTCGGCGGCCTCGCCGCCAGCGTCGAACGCCGCCACCACGACGGCTCGATCGTGCTGGCCTTCGACCTCGCCGGACCGGGCTTCCTCGCCGCCCTCGAGAAGGAAGGTGGCATCCCCCTGCCGCCCTACATCCGCGGCGGCACTGGCGATGCGCAAGACCGTTCCGACTACCAGACGATGTTCGCGCGCCGCGACGGCTCGGTCGCCGCCCCGACCGCGGGCCTGCATTTCACATCCGACCTGATGGCGGCGCTTGCCGAGGCCGGCATCGGCACCGCGGCCGTGACCCTGCATGTCGGTGCCGGCACATTCCAGCCCGTACGGGTCGAAGACACCGAGGCGCATGCCATGCACGCGGAATGGGGCGAGGTTCCGCAAGCCACTGCGCAGGCGATCGCCCGGGCACGTGCGGACGGCGGCCGCATCGTGTCGATCGGCACGACGTCGCTGCGGCTGCTCGAGACCGTGGCAGCCAGGCATGACGGCGCGATCGTGCCGTGGACCGGGGAGACCGACATCTTCATCGTCCCCGGCTTCCGCTTCCGCGCCGTCGACCTGCTGCTGACCAACTTCCACCTGCCACGCTCGACGCTGTTCATGCTGGTCTGTGCCTTCGCCGGCCTCGAACGCATGAAGGATGCCTATGCGCATGCGGTGCGCGCGCGTTACCGCTTCTATTCCTACGGCGATTGTTGTTTGTTGCGCCGATGAGCGTGTCCTTCGAGTTGCTGGCGACCGACGGCGTGGCCCGTCGCGGCCGCATCACCACCGCACACGGAACAGTGGAGACCCCGGCCTTCATGCCGGTCGGCACGGCGGGGACCGTCAAGGCGATGCTGCCCCAGTCGGTCGCCGAGACGGGTGCGGAGATCGTGCTCGGCAACACCTTTCATCTGATGCTGCGTCCCGGAGCCGAGAGAGTCGCCGCGCTGGGTGGCCTGCACAGGTTCATGAACTGGCCAGGGCCGATCCTGACGGATTCGGGTGGCTTCCAGGTGATGTCACTCAAAGAGCTGCGCAAGCTCGACGATGACGGCGTCACCTTCCGCTCGCCGATCGACGGCTCGCAGCATCGCCTGACGCCCGAACGATCGATAGAAATCCAGAAGCTGCTCGATGCCGACATCACCATGTCGTTCGACGAATGCACGAGCTGGCCGGTCGAGGAGGACGCGGCGGCCTTCTCCATGCGCCTGTCGATGAAGTGGGCGGAGCGCGGCCGCCGCGCCTTTGTCGAACGCCCCGGCTATGGCCTGTTCGGCATCGTCCAGGGCAGCATCTATCCGGACCTGCGGCTGGAGAGCAGTCGCGTGCTGGCCGATATCGGCTTCGATGGCTACGCCGTCGGAGGCCTCGCCGTCGGCGAGGGCCAGGAGACGATGTTCCGCGTACTCGACGTGACCAATCCGGCGCTGCCGGCCGGGCGGCCGCGCTATCTCATGGGCGTGGGTCGACCGGGCGACATCGTCGGCGCCGTGAAGCGCGGCATCGACATGTTCGATTGCGTCATGCCCACGCGGGCAGGCCGCACGGCGCAGGCCTTCACGCGTCGCGGCGAGCTCAACCTGCGCAATGCACGCCATCGCGACGATCCGCGACCGATCGACGAGCACTGCGCCTGCCCTGCCTGCCGCCACCACAGCCGGGCCTATCTGCACCACCTCATCCGCAGCGAGGAGATTCTCGCCGCCATGCTGCTGACATGGCACAATCTGCAATATTACCAGGACATCATGCGGGGCCTGCGCGGCGCGATCGAAGCCGGATCGCTCGACGACTGGATCGCCGCATTCGAGGCCGAGCAGGCGCTCGGGGACATACCGCCATTGTGACGGAGCGTAGGTGATGCCGAACGAGGCGCTGATCGTGATCGACATGCAGAACGACTTCTGTGACGGCGGAGCGCTCGCCGTGCCCGGAGCGAATGCTGTCGTCCCCCTGGTCAATCGCCTGATCGGCCGCTACGAAAATGTCGTGCTGACGCAGGACTGGCATCCGCGCGGCCATGCTTCCTTCGCCAGCTCCCAACCGGACGGCCAGCTCTTCTCGACCGTGAAGTTCCCCTACGGGCCGCAGACTCTATGGCCGGATCATTGCGTGCAGGGTACGCCGGGCGCCGAGTTCCATCCCGATCTCCAGATCACCAAGGCGCAGATGATCGTCCGCAAGGGCTTTCACGCAAATATCGATTCGTACTCGGCGTTTCGCGAGAACGACCGCATGACGCGCACAGGATTGGACGGCTATCTCAGGGCACGCGGGTTCACGCGGCTGATTTTCTGCGGCCTGGCGCTGGACTATTGCGTTGCCTGGTCAGCGATCGACGCGCGACAGGCCGGCTTCGACGTCGCCGTCGTGCAGGAAGCCACGGCAGCCATCGACCTGGAGGGCAGCAGGAAACGCATGCTGTCTGAGATGCGTCAGGCCGGCATCAATCTGAATATATCAGTCTGATCGCAGCCACCCGAACCAGCTGCGTTCCTGGGCAGCTCCTCGGCAAGCCGGCGGGCAGCCTGCGCCGCGGCGCAGAGCGCGCCGCAGCGTTGGCAAGCTGCCCTCTAGATTAGACGCGCTCCAGTGCCAGCGCGATGCCTTGGCCAACACCGATGCACATGGTGCACAGGGCGCGCTTGCCGCCGGTGGCCTCGAGCTGGTTGAGCGCGGTGATCATGAGCCGGCCGCCCGAAGCGCCCAGCGGATGTCCCAGCGCGATCGCGCCGCCATTGGGATTCACGTGCTCGGCGTCATCGGGCAGGCCGAGCTGGCGCAGCACCGCCAGAGCCTGCGCGGCAAAGGCCTCATTGAGCTCAACGACGTCGAAGTCGCCGATGGTCATGCCGAGCTTGGCCAGAAGCTTCTGAGTCGCCGGCACCGGCCCGATGCCCATGACCCGCGGCGGCACGCCGGCCGACACCGTTCCCAGGATGCGTGCCCGCGGCTGCAGGCCATTCGCCTTCGCAGCCGCTTCCGAGGCGATGATCATGGCGCAGGCACCGTCGTTGATGCCCGAGGAATTTCCTGCCGTCACCGAGCCGCCTTCGCGGAACGCCGCCGATAGCTTGGACAGGATCTCCATGGTGGTGTCGCCGCGCGGATGCTCGTCCTTCTCGACGACGGTCTGCGTCTTGCCCTTCTTCACCGCGACCGCGACGATCTCCTTGTCGAAGAAGCCGCGATCCTGCGCGGCCTTGCAGCGGCGCTGACTGCGGTAGGCGAAGGCGTCCTGGTCGGTGCGGCTGATCTGGTGCTCTGTCGCCACGTTCTCCGCCGTCTGGCCCATCGGATCGATGCCGTAGGACGACTTCATGCGCGGATTGACGAAACGCCACCCGAGGACGGTATCCTCGAGCTTCATGCTGCGGTCGAACGGCCCTTCCGGCTTGCCCATGACGTAGGGCGAGCGCGTCATGCCTTCGACGCCGCCAGCGATGATCATGTCCGCCTCGCCGAGCTTGACCGCCCGAGCGGCGTGGCCGGCGGCCTCCAGGCCGGAACCACACAGACGGTTGACGGTCGCGCCGGCCACTTCGACGGGCAGGCCGGCGAGCAAGGCCGCCATGCGCGCAACATTGCGATTGTCCTCACCCGCCTGGTTCACGCAACCGTAGATCACATCGTCGACCGAACCCCAGTCGACGCCGGCGTTGCGCTGCATCAGCGCGGTGATCGGATGTGCTCCAAGATCGTCGACGCGCATCGCCGCCAGGCCGCCATTGTAGCGGCCGACTGGGGTGCGAATCGCGTCGCAGATAAAGGCTTCGGTCATCGTGGAAACTCCCGCTGCTGTGTCTTAGCCCGGTTAGCATCGGGCTCGTCAGCTTGCCAGTTTCTTGGCCGCCGTGGGAATTTCTAGGGGCGGAACACGCGCAGCAGGACCGCGTGCTGCGCATAGCCCCGGTATGGTCTGTCGAACTTGACGACCTCGACCGGCAAGCTGCGAAGATGTCCCTCGAGTCCGTCGCGCGGTGTCACATGGAAAGCCGCCAGCCAGCGGCGCAAGCCCGCCCGGAAGAGGATGGGCAGCCGCTCCTGCCGGCCGAAATCGATGATGTGAAGTTCGCCGCCTGGCGCAAGCCAGAGCAGTGCCTGTCGCAGGGCACCCTTCCAGTCCGGCATCATGGACAGGCTGTAGGATAGAAAGATGCGTGAAAAGGAAGGAACGCCGAACAGGAGGGCGGGATCGAAGTCAGACGCGTCGGCTCGGGCCAGGCAGATGCGCTCGGCATGGCCGGCTGCCGCGATGCGCGAGTGAGCCGTCGCGAGCATTTCGGCCGAGATATCGAGGCCGTAGAACTTCGCCTGCGGCCATGCATGCGCTGCGGCAATCAGATTGCGCGCGGTGCCGCAACCGATCTCGAGCACGCGGCCGCCGCTCGGTGGGGCCAGACCCTCGATCAACCGGTCGCGACCGAGCAGATAGTGTTTGCGCGTGATGTCGTACACGTGCCGCTGGCGGCGATAGATGCGATCCATCAAGGCGGCAGCAGCGGCGTCGGTCATCCCTCACGCCTCGAGAAGATAGAGATGAAAACCGCCATAGATCGCCGAGCGGTCCCGCGCGGCGAGGTCGCGCGACAATTCTTCTTCGTATCGCCAGCGGCGCAACAGCCGGTCATCGAGCCGGCCCGGCAGGATCGACGGCTCGGCCGCGGTACGGAAGATCACCCGTGCACCCGGACTTGCCGTGCGCGTGATCTCGGTCCACAGCGCACCGAGTTGCTGGTCGGTCATCCAGTCCTGCGCATCCAGCAGCACATAGCGGTCGTACGACTCCTCGGGACAACTGGCGAGATGCTCGGTGACCGAACGATTGAGCACCTCGACCCGATGGGCGCGGCTGCGGACGGAATCGAACTGCTCGCGCCGCAAGTAGGGCGGCAGCGGCCCGCTGGCATCGCCGGCATAGGCACGGCCGAAAGCCTGCCAGGCGAAGTAGTTGTCCGCGAGACTGAAGCCGCAGGCGAGCCGCTCGAGGCGGGATCGCAGCACATGGCGGACGTGGCCGTCGCCCGCCAATGCATCGTACTGCGCTGGCGGAATGCCGAGCCCGTACAGCGACAGCCGATTCGCGGTCGCCCAGCGCACCGCCGGCTTGTCGAACAGCGGCGCCAGCATCGTCTCGAAGAACTGCCTCTGTTCCTCGATCGACCGGGCGCTCAGAAGCTGCTTCAGGTCGACGCCATAGAGGCGAGCCGTGGCATGTCCCATGCCGATGAAGCTGCCCAGCACGCCATGGCGATAGGCGTTTCGTTCGAAGATGGAGATCCGACGCCGGCCCAGCTGTTGCGCGCTGCGTCCCTCCCAGTAGGCCCGGCTCATCGGATCGAGATGTGGGGCGATCAGGCGGTCGTAGGCATCGATATTCGCGGCATCGTCCGCCGCACCGAAGAAGCGATAGAAGGCTTCCCAGGACGGCAGGCGACTCGCGGCGGCGAGCTTCAGTCGATTCAGGGCGACATGCGCCTGGCTGAGATCGACGGCGGTTATCTTCGCCGGGTCGGCCGTCAGGTACGACAGGATATTGCAGCCACCGGAAGCGATCGCCGCAACGCGGCAGTGCGGCTGCAGCGCCAATGCCTCGAGATCGATCTCCGGATCTTCCCATATCTGGGTGTAGACGAGGCCACGGAACAGCCGCTCGAACAGCCGTTCGAGCAGACCCTCACGTGACAGGGCACGATGGCGGCGAACCGCCTGCTTCAGGCGAATGCGGCTCTCGCCCCGCAAATCGTGCACTCAGGCCACTCCAAACTGCCTCATTCTGCAACATATATCCCCGTATCCATGCCAGTTTGATGACGGTCGATGCCGTTGACGGGGCGCGAACGATTGCGGCTCCTTGCGGAAATCAGCTGGCGATAGATGCCGACATACTGCTCGGCCATGCGGCGCGCAGTGAATCGCTTTTCGAAGCGCGCCCGGATCCTGTCGCGCGACATCCGTGGAAGCTGCTCACGGATCGCATCCACCGCAGCGTCCTCGTCGCGGACGATCAACCCCGTCACGCCGTCCTCCACGACCTCCGGCACCGAGCCGCTGGGGAAGGCGATGACGGGCGTGCCGCACGCCATGGCCTCGATCATCACGAGACCGAATGGTTCCGGCCAGTCGATCGGCATGAGCAGGCCCAGGGCGCCGCTCAAGAATGTCGACTTCTGCTCGTCGGTGATCTCCCCGATATATTCGATGCCCGGGTGATCAAGCATTGGCCTGATCTGCTGCTCGAAGTAGTCGTGGTCGACCCGATCCACCTTGGCGGCGATCTTCAGAGGCAAATTCGCACGCACCGCAATGCGGATCGCGCGATCGACCGACTTCTCCGGCGCAATACGTCCAAGGAAAGCCAAGTATTCGGGTTTGCCGGCGATCGGTGAAAGGAGCCGTGCCGGAAGGCCGTGATAGATCGTCTTCACCCAGCGCGCTTGCGGTACGGGCTTGCGCTGCATGTTCGAGATCGAGACGACCGGAATCGAACCGAACGCATCGAAGACAGTCTGATGTTCCGGCAAATCAAGCCGGCCATGCATCGTCGTGATGAACGGCGTGCGCTGCCGCGAGAAAACGGAAAAGGGAAAATAGTCGAGGTGAAAATGCAGGATGTCGAACTGGCGCGCGCGCCGCCGCACGCGTTCGAGCATTGCCATGTGAAGCGCCATCGGATCGCGCACCGATGCATCGAAACGCAGAGCGCGCGGCCATATCGGCTCGAGTTTGGCCGAGGTTCGCGAATCGCCGCTGGCATACAGCGTGACGTCGTGACCGAGTTCGACGAGTTCCTCCGTGAGCCAAGAGACGACGCGCTCGGTGCCGCCATAGAGAGCAGGCGGGATAGCCTCCGTCAGCGGTGCAATCTGGGCGATACGCATGAATGCTGCCTCCTGTTTGCGTGAACTCCGCCGGAGAGGATCGAATCCCGGAGCCTGTCCGGGGTTCGGCGGCGAATGCGGCAGCGTTCGACATGGGCGGCAAGTGCGTTTTCGAGAATGCCTGCCCCCTTTTTGTCACAACGCACTCCACTGGAAGGTTGTAACCACCGGCGTGCCGAAGCATTGAACCTTCCGAATGATCAGCCTCTGCGATTACGCTGGCCGGCCGATTGCGTTCTTGCTGCGTTACGTGCGTCGGCGGGCGCTGGCGCATGCCGCCATTCTGATCGCGGTGATCGTCGCCGTCGGCTGCTCGGTGAGTTCCCAGTATGGCATCAAGTTCCTCGTCGACGTCCTCTCGGCGGGGACGAATGGTTTGATCTGGCTCGCCTTCGGCGTCCTGGTCGCATTGATCGCCGCCGACAATCTGCTCTGGCGCGCCGCCGGCTGGATCGCCAGCCACGCGTTCGTCGGGGTGACCGGCGACCTCCGCAGCGAGCTGTTCCGCCACGTCACCGGCCATGCGCCCAGCTACTTCTCACGCCGGCTGGCAGGAACGCTCACGGCGCGCGTCACGGCGACATCCAATGCCGCCTTCGCCGTCGAGAACCTGTTCATCTGGAATGTCCTGCCGCCCTGCCTCGCGACCGTTTGCGCGATCGGTTTTCTCTCCGTCGTCAGCGTTCCCATGGCGCTGACGCTCACGGCCATCGCCGCCGTGATCATGCTGTTGCTGTTCCGGCTGGCGGCCCGCGGAGCGCCGCTGCATCACGGGTTCGCCGATCGCGCCGCCAAGGTGGAAGGCGAACTCACCGACGTCATCGGCAACATGCCCCTGGTCCGCACTTTCGGCGCCATCGCCCGCGAACATAGCCGCTTCGATCGGACGGTCGGACGGGAGATGTCGGCCCGACGCCGCAGCCTGCAGTATCTCGAACGGCTCAGGCTGCTGCATGCGGCGGTGACGATCGTCCTGACCATAGCCATCCTCGCCTGGGCGATCGTGCTGTGGCAGCGCGGCGAGGCGAGCACCGGCGATGTCGTCCTGGTCTGCACGCTGGGCTTCACCGTCCTTCATGCGACGCGCGACCTCGCCGTTGCACTGGTCGATGCGACTCAGCATATGGCGCGGCTCGGCGAGGCTATCGCCACCTTGCTGCAGCCGCATGAAATGGCCGAGCATCCCCTCGCGACGCCGCTGACGCGACGAAAGGAAGGCACCGCGACAGTAGCCTTCGATGCCGTCTCATTCAGCTATCCCGATGGCCAGGAGGTCTTCAAAGGCCTCGACCTCGAGGTCCCGGCCGGGCTACGTGTCGGGCTTGTCGGACCGTCCGGCGGCGGCAAGTCGACGGCGCTCGCCTTGCTGCAGCGGTTCCACGATCCCGACCAGGGCCGCATCCTGATCGACGGGCAGGATATCGCACACGTCACCCAGGAAAGTCTGCGGCGCGCCATCTCCTTCGTGCCGCAGGACATCTCGCTGCTGCATCGCTCCATCTTGGAGAATATCCGCTACGGCCGCCCGGAGGCGACCGACGACGAAGTGCTGGCGGCCGCCAGGGCCGCCCGTTGCCGTGACTTCATCGAAACCCTGCCAGACGGCTTTTCGACGATCGTCGGAGACCGCGGCCTGCGGCTGTCCGGCGGGCAGCGACAGCGCATCGCCATTGCGCGAGCCTTGCTCAAGGACTCGCCGATCGTCCTTCTCGACGAGGCGACGTCTGCTCTCGATGGCGAATCGGAGGAGATGATCCGCCAGGCGCTCGATCTTCTGATGCAGGGACGCACCGTGATCGCGGTTGCCCATCGACTGTCGACGTTGCGCAGCTTCGACCGCATCGTCTTCCTCGACCACGGCCGCGTGCTCCAGGACGGGCCGCCCGACGAGCTGCTGCGCGGCGACGGTCCCTACCGCACGCTCGTCGAAGGCGAGCTCGCGCGGCTGCGCCACGCGGCCTGACCTTCTCGATCCACTTGACGGCATGACCGGTTAGATCCACCGTAGCCGCTATGTCTGCCCCTGCATTTTCCCTCTTCGACACACCTATCGGTGCCTGTGGCATCGTCTGGAACGCAGCAGGGATCGTCGGCCTGCAGCTGCCGGCGACGAATGCCGACGCCACCCGTGCGCGCATGGTCCGGCGCTGGAGCGGCGCCGTGGAGAGCCCCCGGCCGCCCGGTGTGGAGCGCGCGATCGAGCGGGTGCAATCCCTGCTCGCAGGGGAAGCTGTGGACCTCGGCGATATTCCGCTCGACCTCGCAGACGTGCCTGACTTCCACCGCAGGGTCTACGAGGTCGCCCGCACCATCCCGGCCGGCGAAACCCTGACCTATGGCGAAATCGCGCGCCGGCTTGGAGCGCCTCACGAGGCGCGCGAGGTCGGCCAGGCGCTTGGACGCAACCCTGTCGCCATCATCGTCCCCTGCCACCGCGTCCTCGCTGCCGACGGCAAGATGGGCGGCTTCTCGGCCTCCGGCGGCGTCGCGACCAAGCGGCGCATCCTCGAGATCGAAGGCGCCGCCGCCCTCTCGGCCGGACCGCTGTTCGAGCGCCAACCATGACGACAGCAACGGCTGAAGCCACGCCGACAGCAACATTCGGCTTCGATCCGGCCCAGGCGACCGCACACCTGGGCACAGCCGACCCCGCGCTCGGCATGGTGATCGACACTGTCGGGCCCTTCGGCATGCAGCTCAAGAGCTCGCGCAGCCTGTTCGGCTCGCTGGCGGAGGCCATCGTCTACCAGCAGCTGTCCACCAAGGCGGCCGCCACGATCTACGGGCGTCTCGAGGCACTCTATCCCCGCGCGACACAAGGCTTCACGCCACTTCACATCCTGCGCTCTCCCGACGAGAAGTTGCGCGGTGTCGGCCTGTCCCGCGCCAAGGTTCTGGCCCTGCGCGACCTCGCGCAGCGGGTGGCGCAGCGGCAGTTGCCAACCCTCGAGGAAGCGCAGGCGCTCGCCGACGACGCGCTGATCGAACGACTGATCGAAGTGCGCGGCATCGGCCGCTGGAGCGCGGAAATGTTCCTGATGTTCCGGCTGGGCCGGGCCGACGTGCTGCCGGTCGACGACTACAGCCTGCGCAAGGCCTACGCCGCCGCCTTCCGCAAACGCAAGCTGCCGTCCGGCGAGGCACTGGCGAAGGCCGGCGAGAGATGGCGACCCTACCGCACCGTCGCCAGCTGGTATCTGTGGCAGACGCTGAACGCGCCAGCGACCAAAGACCGCAAATGAAGCGCCGTTTACGCGTGCCACTGGAGTGACATGGTGGCCATGACATAATCCGCTCATGGCTCTCCGTCTTTCAAACTCCGTCGTCGACCGCACGCTCGGACGTCTTCGCACCGCCTTCGTCGATACTGCGCGCGGCGCGCGCGAGGCCGTGGGTGCTCCCCTCCGACCCGACCTGCCCGACGACGATCTCCCCAGGCTCCGCGGCCGCATCGATGCCTGCCTCGAAGGCAAGGGCGGCGAGACGGCCCGGCGCGGGCGCGCCGCCCAGCTGGGACAGGCCTACCTCTCGCTGTCGCCGGCCGGCCGCAAGAAGTTCCTGCTGACGCTCGCCCACGAGTACGGGCTGGCGCGCGAGTCGGCGGTCGAGATCGTCGAGCGCTGGCGCGCCTCGAAGGACCCGGCGCGTGCTCTCCTGCGGGCGCTGGAGCCGCCGGCGGTGCGGCTGATGCGCGAGTTCGTAAGCCTGCCCCAGGGCGTGAAGTTCGTCGTAGACCTGCGCGCCGAGCTGCTGGCGCTCGGGCGCAGCGACGCGGCGGCGCGTGCGCTGAGCGAGGATCTGCGTCCCCTGCTCGGCGCCTGGTTCGACGTCGGCTTCCTCGATCTCGTCCGCATCGACTGGAAGGCTTCCGCAGCGCTGCTCGAGAAGCTGGTCGCCTACGAGGCGGTGCATGCCATCCGCTCATGGCGCGACCTCAAGAACCGGCTCGATTCCGACCGGCGCTGCTTCGCCTTCTTCCATCCGCGCATGCCGGACGAACCGCTGATCTTCGTCGAGGTCGCCCTGGTCGACGGCATGGCCGGCAACGTGCAGCGCCTGCTCGATGCCAAGGCCGAGACGAGCGATGCACGTCAGGCCAACACGGCAATCTTCTACTCGATCTCGAACTGCCAGCAGGGCCTCGCCGGCATCAGCTTCGGCAATTTCCTGATCAAGCGCGTCGCCGAACAGCTCGCGCGCGACCTGCCCAACATCAAGGACTTCGCAACGCTCTCGCCGATCCCCGGCCTGCGCCACCATATCGATGCACGGCTCAAGAACGAGGGCGACGGCGCATTGACGCAACCCGAGATCGCCTCGCTGGTGCCGGTGACCCACGAAGCGGCCGGCGCCGCCGCCGTGCGCAAGCTGCTCGACCGGCCGGTCTGGTGGGAAGTGCCGGCGATCAACAAGGCGCTGCGGCCGATCCTGACGCGCATGGCTGCCCAGTTCCTGACCGGCACCGACGAGAAAGGCCGTGCACTCGATCGCGTCGCCCACTTCCATCTCGGCAACGGTGCGATCGTCGAGCGCCTCAACTGGCTGGGCGACCTCAGCGCCAACGGGCTGAAGCAGTCCTATGCCATGATGGTGAACTATCGCTACAAGCTAGGCGACGTCGATGCCAACCACGAGGCCTATTCGGCCGGCAGGGTCGTCGCCAGCCGCGAGGTCCGGGGACTGGCCAAAGGCTGAGGCGCCCCCTACTTGTTCAGATACTCGAGCTTCAGCCCGGGCCGCGGCCACTCGAAGCTGACCAGCTTGCCGGTCAGCGACAGGGTGGCGAAGGCGGTACGCAGGTCCTTGCCGCCGAAGCACACATTCGTGACCATCGGGTCGGGCAGCTTGTACTGGGTGACCGACTTTCCGTCGGGCGAGATGTCGGAGACCGCGCCGGTGATGAGCGTGGCGACGCAGATATGCCCGGCCGAATCGACGGCGAGCGAATCGAACATCTGGTAGCCCCCGAGGCCCACGACGATGCGGCCCTTCTCGCCGCGAAACGCGCCGTTGGCCGACTTGATCTCGCCCGGCGCACTGAGCTCGAATGCCCAGCAGCGCGCCGTCGGGGTCTCGACCACGTACAGCGTCCTGCCATCGGGCGACAGGCCGCAGCCGTTGGGCCGCTCGAGCGGGAAGATCTTCTCCTCGATCTTCGAACCGTCGGCCTTGGCGTAGTAGACGGCGCCGCGATCGGTCACGCGCTCGCGTGTCTTGCCGAGATCGGTGAACCAGAAGCCGCCGGCACCGTCGAACACCAGGTCGTTCGGGCCGTTCAGCTTGCGGCCGTCGCAGGAATCGTAGAGCGTCTCGAACTTGCCGGTTTCGGGATCGACGACCTGGATCGACCCGCCCTTGTAGTCGGGCGGCGCGATGCCCGGATAGAGGCCACCGCCGGGCCGCTCGATCCAGGTGAAGCCGCCATTGTTGGTCACGTAGATCCTGCCATCCGGTCCCATCGCGGCGCCATTCGGCCCGCCCCCGAGATTGGCGATCACATGCTGCCTGCCGTCGGGCATCACGCGGGTCAGCGTCTGGCGCGCGATCTCGACCAGGATCACCGATCCGTCCGGCATGGCGACCGGCCCCTCCGGAAACCGGAGGCCCGAGGCGATCTCCTTGTGCGGCGTCGTCATGAAGGCATCTCCCCTTTCGAGCGTCTCACTTGCCCTTGAAGTCGGGCTTGCGCTTGGCGAGGAAGGCCGTGACGCCTTCCCGGAAGTCCTCACTGCGGCCGAGCTCGCGCTGGAAGTCGCGCTCGAGATCGAGCTGGCTGTCGAGCGGATTGCCCGACGCACGGTTCATCGCCTCCTTGATGCGGGCGAGCGACAGGGTCGGCCCATCGGCCAGACGACGCGCTACCTCGGTCGCCGTCTTCATCAGTTCACCGTCCTCGACGACGTCCCAGATCAGGCCCCATTCCTTGGCCTGCGCGGCGGTGATCTGCGGCGCCAGCATGGCGAGCGCGCGCGCCCGCTGCTCGCCGACCAGCCGCGGCAGGAACCAGGTGCTGCCCCCGTCCGGCAGCAGCCCGATGCGTGCAAAGGCCTGCAGGAAGGTCGCCGACTTCGCCGCAATGGCGATGTCGGAGGCGAGCGCGAAGCTCATGCCGACGCCTGCCGCCGGGCCGTTCACCGCGGCGACGACCGGCTTGGGAAGCGCCCGCATGATGCGGATCACGGGATTGAAGAACTTGTCGAGCGCCGAACCGGAATCGCCCGCCTCGCTGCTGTTGCGATCGGGGTCGCTGAGATCGGCGCCGGCGCAGAAGCCGCGGCCCGCCCCGGTGAGCAGGACGGCGCGCACCGAGGAATCGACGGCGAGCTTCTCCCAGCAGTCCTTGAGCTCGGCGATCATCTTGCGCGACACGGCGTTCAGCTTGTCGGGCGCATTCAGGGTCAGGGTCGCGAGGCCGCGATCGCTGGCGATGGTGATCTTCTCGTAGGTCATCGTCCTACCGTCCGGTGAACTGGGCGGGGCGTTTGGCGAGGAAGGCCGTGACGCCCTCCCTGAAGTCGGCGCTGCGGCCGAGCTCGCGCTGGCTGTCGCGCTCGAGGTCGAGCTGCTGGTCGAGCGTGTTGGTGGCGGAGGCATTGATCGCCTTCTTGATCGCCGCATAGGACAGGGTCGGCCCGGCCGCGAGCCGGCGGGCGAGCTTCGTCGCCTCCGCGAGCAATGCCGCGTCATCGACCGCCTGCCAGATCATGCCCATGCGCTCCGCCTCCTCGGCCGGCACCGAGGTGCCCAGCATGGCGAGCGCCCGCGCCCGTGCGTCACCCACGGTGCGCGGCAGGAACCAGGTGCCGCCGAGGTCGGGCATCAGGGAGATGCGCACGAACGCCTGGTCGAAGCGCGCCGAACGCGCCGCCAGGACGATGTCGCAGGCCAGCGCCAGATTGGCGCCGCCGCCGGCGGCGACGCCGTTGACCGCCGCCACGATCGGCTTGGGCAGCGCCCGCATGGCGCGGATCATCGGATTGAAGATGCGGTCCATGTTGGCACCGAGATCGGGCGACGCAGCGGCCCCCGGATCGATCGTCCCGCCGCCCGCCAGGTCGGCCCCGGCGCAGAAGCCGCGGCCGTTGCCGGTCAGCAGCACGGCCCGGATGTCCGCATCGTCGCGCGCCCGGGCGAGCTCGCGGTTCATGGCATCGATCAGACCGTTGCTCATCGCGTTGAGCCGGGCGGGACGGTTGAGCACGAGGGTTAGGACGCCGCTCTCGAGGACGGCAACGACGGGTGTTCTATCCATGCACCGCAGATTGACATGACCGGGGCCCTCCCCTCCATCCCCGCGCTATCCGGTCGCGTCGCATCGCGGCTCACCCTCGCCTATTCCCGGACCTCATGGCCGAGATCCTCATCCTGGTCGGCACCGAATCGGGCAATGCCCAGATGGTGGCCGACGCCCTGAAGCCGGTGCTCGAAAGCGCCGGCCATGCCGTCGACGTCAGCGACAAGGCGGCGACCGCCGCCGATCTCGTCGCCCACCAGGTGCTGCTGGTGGTCTGCGCCACCCACGGCTCGGGCGACATCCCCACCAACATCCTGCCGCTGGCCGAGACGCTGGAGCGCGACCGGCCCGATCTGTCGGGCCACCGCTACGGCGTCATCGCGCTGGGCGACATGACCTACCAGGACACGTTCTGCGGCGGCGGCAAGAAGCTCGACACGGTGTTCGAGCTGTGCGGTGCGCGCCGCATCGGCGACCGGCTGGAGGTCGACGCCTCCACTCAGCCGCTGCCCGACGAAGAGGCGCTGGGCTGGATCGAAGGCTGGAAATCCCTCGTCTGACATTCCCCCGGTCGGGTCTCAGTCCGGCAGGGTGAAGATCTCGACCGGCGCCGGTATGCCACGCAGCCGGTGCTTGCCGAGCGGCTTCATCGCCACCATGGAGACCTCGTTGAACTCGGCCGAGGCGCAGACCGGGACGCCGAGCACCTTGGTCAGCCCCTCCAGCCGCGAGGCGCGGTTGACCGCCGATCCGATGACCGTGAAGTCCAGCCGGTCGGCCGTGCCGACATTGCCGAAGGTGACCGGCCCGACATGCAGGCCGATACCGAACCGCACCGGCTCGTGGCCGCCCGAGATGCGCGCCTGGTTGGCGGCGTCGATGTCGCCGATGACCTGGCGTGCGGCCGCCATCGCCTGGCTGGTGACGATGGGCAGGAACAGCGCATCCTCGGCGGGGAAGTATGCCATGACGCCATCGCCGATGAACTTCAGGATCTCCCCACCGTTGGCTGCCAGCGCGTCGCCCACGAGCTGCAGGTAGTTGTTCAGCAGGTCGAGCACCTCGCCTGGCGGCAGGCGCTCGTTCATACCGGTGAAATCGCGCAGGTCGGAGAACCACAGCACGGCGCGGATCTCCTCGCCCTCGCCGCGATGGATGGCGCCGTTCAGCACACGCTGCCCGACCTGCCGGCCGAGATAGGTGTTGGCGACGATCTCCGCGACGCTGCGCTCGACATGCATCTCGACGATGGCGCCAATCATGTCGACCAGGCGCAAGAGGTCGGCGACGTCTTCGTCCGAGAACCCGGCGGAGCTGTCGGTGGCAAAGGTGATGACCGGCACCGGACCCTCGCGCCGGATGTGCATCGGCACGGCGAAGTAGTCGATGCCGCCATCGGCCTTCAGCTCGTGCAGCAGCACATGGTCCTTGTCGGCGATGGCGGTCAGGTCGTGGCGTACCATCCGTCCCTGCTCGCGCGCCGCCTGCAGCGGGCTGCCGATATAGGCCGGGGTGAGCTGGATGCCGTAGGCGCGCGCGATCTCCTGGACCTTCTCGCCGCGCCGCCACATGAAACCCATCGCCTGCAGCTGAGGATGGATGAGCTGCAGGCCGAGATAGACTCGCCACACCGGAATGCCGGCCTGCAGCACGCGGTTCATCAGCTGCTCGAGGAAGAGGCTGGGGCGCGGCACGAGCCGGCCCTCGCGCACCAGCCATTCGGCGACGGGCGCGAGGCGGTCTCCGAGGGACAGGCCGGCGTTCAGGTGCCGACCACCGCCGCCACTTCCTCCGACGAGGTCCGGTAGACCTTGCTCGTCGAAAGATCGGCGATCTTCTCGATGTTCTCGGCCACGTCCTCGATGGTCGGTGCGCGACCTTCGACACGCACGCCGGGCGCCTCGCGATACTCGATGCGCGCGAAGTAACCGGCGCCGGCGCTCCAGATCTCGCCGGTGCGCTGGCACTGCTCGCTGCACAGATAGGCCACCATGGGCGAGACATACTCCGGCTTCAGCTTGGCCAGCACCTCGGGCGTCATCAGGCTCTCGGTCATGCGCGTGCCGGCGACCGGCGCCAGCGCGTTCACCAGGACGTTGTATTTCTGCCCCTCGAGCCGCAGCGCGTTCATGAAGCCCACGACCGCGAGCTTGGCGCCGCCGTAGTTCGACTGGCCGAAATTGCCGTAGATACCGGAGTTCGACGAAGTGACGACGATGCGGCCATAGGCCTTGGCGCGCATGATCGGCCAGGCAGCATGGGTTACATAGGCGGTACCAAGGAAGTGCACCTTCACGACGAAGTCGAAATCATCGATCGTCATGTTGTGGAAGGTCTTGTCGCGCAGCACGCCGGCATTGTTGACCACGATGTCGACGGTGCCGAAGGAATCGACGGCCGTCTTGACGATGTTGGCCGCGCTCTTCGGATCGGCAACCGAATCGTAATTCGGCACGGCCTCGCCACCAGCCGCCTTGATCTCGGCCACGACCTTGTCGGCAGCGGCATGATCGCCGCCCTTCCCGTCGACGGCTCCGCCCGGATCGTTCACCACCACCTTGGCGCCGCGGCTGGCCAGCAGCAGCGCATGCGAGCGGCCGAGCCCGTTGCCGGCGCCGGTGACGATGGCGACGCGGTTGTCGAAGCGAATTGTCATTCCTCTATCTCCCCTGGGGTCTTTCCCTCGTCGTCGGCGGCGAACCCAATGTTTGTTCGCGACACCCCCGTTTCAAGCAGCGCGCGAGGAACGCTGCCCGTCCAGCCGGTAAGGCTGCACCAGAATATCAGTCGGAATATCCCAGGCTTCGAGACGGTCGGCCTGCGGCGTTCCGCGCCTCGCTCCCATCAGTCGTCCGATCTCGACCACGGCGCGCTGGTGATCGGCACGCGTGCGAATAGGCTTGATCTGCATTCCACCCTCAAATGGCCTAGGGGGCGATCCGGTCATAGGCAGCATGAACCCCGACGAACCTGACCAACACCAGCCCCACGACATGGTCGACCTTCACCACCAGCCGGTACTTGTCGCCCGCGACATCAAAGATCACGCGATTGCCGGCCACGAAACGACATGCGCTCAAGACCGCTGCAGGATCACCACGGATGCGACGGCCTCTTCCATGCCGATGACGCCGCCGCCGTTCTCGGCCAGGGCGATCTCGGCGCCCTTGACCTGCCGTGCGCCGGCCTCGCCACGCAGCTGCGCCGCCAGCTCGGCCAGCATCGACAGGCCCGTCGCGCCGACGGGATGGCCCTTCGATACCAGCCCGCCCGACGTGTTCACAGGCAGCTTGCCGCCCGGTCCGGTCGCGCCGGACTCGATGAAGCGGCCGCCTTCGCCCTCGGGGCAGAAACGCAGCATCTCGCACTGGTAGATCTCGCAGAAGCTCGTCGCGTCATGCACTTCCGCAACGTCGATGTCCTGGGGCCCCAGGCCCGCCATCCGATAGGCCTTCTCGGCAGCGGCGCGCGTCAGGCCGGGCGCATCCAGATTCCGGTACATGCCCCCGGAGAAGCCCACGCCGGCGATTCGGATGGCGCGATCCCTGACCGAGGCCGGAAGCTTCTCGAGATATTCCCTGGAGCACAGCAGGGCCGCCGCCGCACCGTCGCCGATCGGCGCACACATCGCGCGCGTCAGCGGATACGACACGGGCCGGTCCTGCAGCACCGATTCCGGCGTCATCTGGAAGCGGTACTGCGCCTTGTCGTTCAGGGCGCCGTAATTGTGGTTCTTGGCGGCGCCGACCGCGATCTGCTCCTGCGTCGTGCCGTACTTCCACATGTGCCACTTGGCCTGCATGGCATAGGTGTCCATGAAGATGGTGCGGTCGTCGCCCGGCTTGAATTCCGATCCGACCATCTTGCCGACGCGGTCCATCTCCGCGACCAGCCGGTCGTGCTGGCTGGTTATGTAGCCTTGGTTGAACAGGCTCGCCGTGCGCTCCGGCGCTTCCGGGCTGAACAGCTTTTCGATGCCGATGCAGAAGGAAAGCTCATGGGTGCCGGCCAGCACGTCCTTCCAGGCGCCCATGAAGGCAGTCGAGGCGGTGGCGCAGGCATTCTCGACGTTGAACATCGGCACCCGCTCGGGGAACAGCCCTTCCTCCACCAGAGGCTGGAACAGGGCCTGGGCGCGGATCGAGTTCTGGCCCCAGAAGCCCATGCCGCAATTGCCCTGCCAGCCCGATTCGATGTCGGCGCCGGTCTTCATGCCGGCATCGGCCAGGGCGCCGACGTAGGCCTCGCGGGCCAGATCCTGGAAGCTCATGCCCGGGTGCTTCTTGAACGCCGTGGTATAGGCGCCGACTATGTAGACATCACGCATGAGCGTTCCCCCCGTTGGCTTTCGACCCATTTGAGCGTATCCAAACCGTCCAGGCTAGGAGAACCCACATGGCCGCAACGGCCCAGGCGAAAGCGCCCAACGTCGACATCACCATCGCCGAGCTGAAGGCGCTGTTCGGCGACCGGGTCAGCACGGCGCACGCAGTGCGCGAGCAGCACGGCAAGGACATCTCCTATCACGAGGCGCACCTGCCGGACGCCGTGGTGTTCGCCGAATCGGCCGAGGAAGTGCAGCAGATCGTGCAGCTCTGCGCCCGCCACAAGACGCCGATCATCGCCTTCGGCACCGGCACCTCGCTGGAGGGTCATATCAGCGCCCCCAACGGCGGCATCTCGCTCGACCTCAGCCGCATGAACAAGGTCCTCGCCGTCAACGAGGCCGACCTCGACGTGGTCGTCCAGCCGGGCGTCACGCGCAAGCAGCTCAACGAGTACATCCGCGCGACCGGCCTGTTCTTCCCGATCGATCCCGGCGCCGACGCCTCGATCGGCGGCATGACCAGCACCCGCGCCTCGGGCACCAACGCGGTGCGTTACGGCACCATGCGCGAGAACGTGCTGGCGCTGCAGGTCGTCACGGCCGACGGCCGCCTGATGCGGCTGGGCCGCCGCTCGCGCAAGTCGAGCGCAGGCTACGACCTCGTGAAGCTGTTCGTCGGCTCCGAAGGCACGCTCGGCATCATCACCGAGATCACGGTGCGGCTGTACGGCATCCCCGAATCGATGGTGTCGGCGACCTGCGCCTTCGACAGCCTCGAGGGCGCCGTCAACACGGTGATCCAGACCATCCAGTCGGGCATCCCGGTGGCACGCATCGAACTGATGGACACCGAGACGGTCGACACCGTGAACAAGTACTCCAAGCTCGACCTGCCGGTGAGGAACACGCTGCTGCTGGAGTTCCACGGCACCGAGGCCGGCACCCGCGAGCAGGCGGAGATGGTGCAGGCGCTGGCGGCGGAGAATGGCGGCGGCCACTTCGCCTGGACGCAGCAGGCCGAGGAGCGCACCAGGATGTGGCAGGCCCGCCATGACGCGGCGTGGGCCGCCAAGGCGGCCAAGCCCGGCTGGGGCATGTGGGCGACCGACGTCTGCGTGCCGATCTCGCGGCTGGCGGAGTGCATCCTGGAGACGCAGAAGGACATCGTCGCCACCGGCCTCTACGCGCCGATCGTCGGCCATGTCGGCGACGGCAACTTCCATCTGACGATGATGGTCAATCCCGACGACCCCACCTACCTGCCGCGCGCCGAGGCGCTGAACGACCGCATGGTGGCTCGCGCCCTCAGCCTGGGCGGCACCTGCACCGGCGAGCACGGTGTCGGCGTCGGCAAGATCAAGTTCCTCTACGAGGAGCACGGCGAGGCAATGTCGCTGATGCGCTCGATCAAGAAGGCGCTCGATCCCGACAACATCATGAACCCGGGCAAGATCATCGGCCCGATCAACTGACCGCCGTGGCGACTGGCGCCATGGTGCCTGGTGCGGTCGTGACTGGTGCGGTCGTGACTGGCATTGGCGCCAGTTTCCGACATGCGGCCCCCGCCGGAAACCGCCCGCCAAGCCCTTGATTCGCAAGGGTTCCGGAATTTCCGCTATTTCCGCTATTTCCGCTACCGGTCCATCTTTGGAGTGCACCCCCAAAGTGAGACAGTAAAATAGCGGACAGTTTCTCAGGAGAGGAACTGATGAAGAAGTCTCGATCGAGATTTTCGTCGGCGCAGAAGCGTCGAGCGGTAGAGCGTGTAGCTGCCGGGGAGGAAGTTT
>QFCS01002032.1_pt1 | contig 33902 bp, 38 predicted proteins | sample 3576561 | NCBI WGS metagenome assembly QFCS01 | reverse complement strand
CGAGAGCGTCGGCGTGCCCTTCCTGTGGGTCGACCTGCCGCTCGTCTTGGCCTTCGGCGCCGGTGCGTTCCTGCTGGCCTGCATCATCGGCATCATGGGCGTGCTCTATCCCGCGTGGGCGGCGAGCCGGCGCGATGCCTACGACCTCGTGCGCGGCGAGGGCTGACCGTGCTGGCATGTCGTTCGCTGCGCAAGACCTACCTCACCGAGCGCGGCGAGGTGACGGCTGTCGACGGCATCGATCTCGAGATCGCGGCGGGCCGGTTCGCCGCCATCATCGGACGCTCCGGTTCTGGCAAGTCGTCGCTGATGGCGATGATCGGCGGGCTGAGCCGGCCTTCGGACGGTGTCGTGACGATCGACGGGGTCGATATCTGGAGCCTTTCGGACAATCGGCTGGCCGACTTCCGCAACCGCCGCATCGGCTTCGTCTTCCAGTTCGCAAGCCTGCTGCCGACGCTGCGCCTGGTCGACAATGTCGCTCTGCCCGTCCTCCTCGGCGAACGTCGCGCCATGGGCGACGTCTATGCGAAGGCATCGGCGCTGCTCGCCCGGATGGGACTCGGTGATTACCTCGACGCCTATCCGTCCGAAGTCTCGGCCGGCGAGCAGCGACGCGCCGTCATCGCGCGCGCGCTGGTCAACGATCCGGTGCTGCTGCTGGCCGACGAGCCGACCTCCGATCTCGACGAGCAAACCGAGATCGAGATCATGGACGAGCTGATGGCGGTGAACCGCGAGCTGGGGACGACCCTGCTGCTCGTCACACACAACCTGGCCTTGGCCGGCCAGGCCGAGCAGATCATACAGATCGCCGACGGCACGGTGGTGTCGTGAGCGACGAGCGGCCCGATCTCGACAAGCTCACCCTGGAGCAGAAGGATGCGCTGATCCGCGATCTCTGGCGGCAGTTGGCAGCGGGCCAGTCCGAGCTGCGGCTGTTGCGCCGACGGCTCGGCGCCGCCGAACGGGCGGGCGCGCAGGCCAGCGGCGCCCTGCTCGATCGGTTGCGCGAGGCCGATCCGCGGCCTTCGCCGAAGGCGCCGGAGGGAATCGCCGTCAAGCTCGGCCGCAGCTTCCGACTCTGGGATTCGTCGGTGGTGAAGGGCGTTGCGGCGGCTGTCCTGATGGCCTTCGCCGTCGATGGCGCGATCGGCATCTGGCAGGGCCATGAACTGGAGCGCCAGCGCGAAGCACGCCTGTTGCTTGATCACGATGCGCGGACGTCGCTCTATGTCGAGCTGCTGCGTGTCGTGCAGCAGCCCGACGGCAAGTCCTATCGCATGACCATCGGCATGCAGAACATCAATCCGGCAGTACCGCTGTATGTGATGCTGAACGCGGTGGGCGTCTACGTGCAGGTCGGCATGGCGTGGCAGCAGGTGCCGTCACAGCCGGTTGGCGAGGGCGGCCGCGGGGTCGTCAAGCTTACCGGCAACTACGCCTACGACGTCGACTTCACTCCTGATGTCGCCAACTGGAGCGAGCTGATACCCGGCTACATGCATGTGCGCATCCAGGCCGACATGCTGATCAGCCGCTCGGCGCAGCCCGGCAACGACATCACGGAACGCCGCACACCTTACTACGTGTACTTGAAGCCGCACGGCGCCGACGACGCCGAGATCAAGGCACGCTCCAGAATGTCCGGTACGCCGCCGGTTTTCATCCCGATGCCGCCGCATTGAGTGACCGGCGACTTCGCGGCTTGCAGTCTCAACCGGCCAGGGCTGCTTCGCTGCCCGGATCGCCGGCAATTCGGCTGTGCCACATGATGCGGCGCTGGGTCATGTCCCATGGCGTGGCTTGATGCATCAGGCAGCGATTGTCCCAGATCAGGGCGTCTCCAGGCCGCCAGTCATGGTGGTAGATGCGCGGCGGCTGGCAGGCGAAGTCGACCAGCTCTCGCAGCAAATTCTCGGACTCCTGTTGATCGAGGCCCGGTATGTTGTGAGCGTGGCGGCCGACCAGCAGCGACTTGCGCCCCGTCTCGGGGTGGGTTTTGACCAGCGGTCGCAGTGGCACGGGTCCATCGTGGAAGCCGTACCCGTTGTATTCGCCGTCCACGGCCTTGGAATCGTGCCCGACGCGGCCCTGGCTGTAATGCAGTGAATGGTAGGCGGCGAGGTCCTCGATTTTCGCCTTCATGTCCTCTTCGAGCGCATCGTAGGCGGCGCGCATGTCGGCGAAGCCGGTATGGCCTCCCACGCTCGGCACCTCCTCAGCGCAGAACACCGCGCCTTTGGCCTGAACCGGCATGTAGGTGCTGTCATGGTGCCAGCCCATGTTGCCCTTCAGCACCTTGATCATGTCGTCATTGTCCTTCTCCCTCCGCAGGGTGCCGTCAGGCCGGACGTTGCTGATGGCAAGCATGTCGAACTCCAGAGGGCCGAAGCGCTTGGCGAAGGCGATCTGCTGCTCGCGCGTCAGGTGCTGCTCGGGGAAAACGAGCAGGGCATATTGCAGCCAGGCGTCGTGGAGTTCGCGAAAGGTCGCGTCGTCGACTGTGGCGACCTCGAGCCCCGTGACGATGGCACCGAAAGTGGCGTCGATGGGCTCGATGTCGAACGTACGAGGCATCACGAACCTCCAAAGCGGATATGGTCCGCCAGTCTAAAGGCCAAAAGCCTACTGTCTCAAGGGACACTCCGGCCGCTGCAAAAGAAAAACGGCCGGAAAGGATCCGGCCGTTTCGAAGAATGGAAGGCAGTCCGACGTCGTTACTGGACGACGATTTCGACGCGGCGGTTCTGCGGTTCGCGCACGCCGTCGCCGGTCTGCACCAGCAGGCCCTGCTCGCCGCGACCGACGACCGAGATCGCCTGCGCCGGCACGCCCTCGCGGACCAGGGCGTCCTTGACCGCGTTGGCGCGGCGTAGCGACAGCGCCATGTTGTAGGATTCCGGTCCCGACGTGTCGGTATGGCCGGTTGCCGTGATGCGGGCGTTGCCCTTCGTCTTGAAGGCGTCGGCGGCCTGCTTGATGGTGGTGAGCGCCTGCTGCGAGAGATTGGCGCGATCCCAGTCGAAGAACACCATGAAGGACGGTGGTGCCACAGCCGGTGCCGGCGGTGGCGGCGGAGCGACGGTCTCGGTCTGGCCGAACTTGTAGCTGAGGCTCAGCATCGTCATGATATTGTTGTTGTTGTACTGGCCGGGGTTGGTCGTGCCGTAGTAGCGGCCGTCGAGGTTGACCCTGAAGGCATCCGACACGTTCCAGCCCACGCCGATGATGCCCTGATAGGCGAACTGGGTGCTGCACAGGTTGCAGCCCTGAAGCGTCGAATCGACGAAGGCAACGCCGGCGCCGGCGCCCACGAACGGCGTGATCACGCTGTTGGGCATGAAATCGTAGAGCAGGTTGGCCATCACCGAGACCTGCTCGATGCGGCCGTGGACGTTGCCAAAGCCCGTGGGGAACGCGACGACCCCGTTTCCGGTGTTGGAATGATACAGGCCTTCCAATTCGACGCGTGGTCCGATGAAGTCGTAGCCAACCTTGCCGCCGACGGCCCAGCCGGTATCCATGGTGTAGCTGTTGTTGTTGAGCAGCCAGTTCAGGCCGCCTTCGGCACCGATATAGAAACCGGGCTGCTGGTTCAGTGTCTGGTCGAAGATCTGGGCGTGGGCGGCGATGGGCAGGGAAAACGCCGCGGCCGCGGCGGCCAGGACGAGCTTGTTGTTCATCTTTGGGAATCCCTCGTTGGAGGCTGGTTGCAACGCCCCAACGAGGTTTCTTCCAGTCGAGTTGCCGCCTTGGCGAGGTTCGCCGGCAGCCGTTGCAGCCATGCAACACATGGCTGCAGGAGAGATTGCGCGCGCGGCTACTGCATGAACCAGCCGTGGCTCACGACCATGGACTGGCCGGTGACCGCGGTGCTGGCAGCGCCGGCGAAATAAAGCACGGCATCGGCCACCTCGTCGGTCGTGGTGAACAAGCCGTCCACGGTGTCCTTGAGCATGACGTGCTTGATGACATCGTCCTCGCTGATTCCCAGTTCCTTGGCCTGCTCCGGAATCTGCTTGTCTACCAGCGGCGTGCGCACGAAACCCGGGCACACGACGTTGGCCGCCACGTTGTACTCTGCGCCTTCCTTGGCGAGCACCTTGGCGAGGCCAATCAGCCCGTGCTTGGCGGTCACGTAAGGGGCCTTCAGCTTGGAGGCTTCCTTGGAATGGACGGAGCCCATATAGACCACGCGGCCGTACTTGGCGGCGTACATGTGCTTGAGGCAGGCCTTGGTGGTCAGGAAGGCGCCGTCGAGATGGATCGACAGCAGCTTCTTCCAATCAGAGAAGGGAAAGTCGACCAGCGGCTTGACGATCTGGATGCCGGCATTGCTGACCAGGATATCGATCTTGCCGTACTTGGCCATCGTGTCGGCGACGCCCTTCTCGACCTCCGCCTCGTCGGTGACGTTCATGGCGACGGCGAAGGCATCGCCGCCCTTGTCCTTGATCTCCTTCGCCGTTGCTTCCGCGGCACTGAGGTTCAGGTCGGCGATCACGGGGATCGCGCCTTCGGCCGCGAAGCGCAGGGCGATCTCCTTGCCGATGCCGCTCGCGGCGCCAGTGACGATCGCAACTCTTCCTTTGAAACGGGACATGACGTGTTCCTTTCAGGTCTTGGCGGGGTCAGTCCTTGGCGAGGTAGTCGAACACGACTTCGCCGAGACCGAGAGTGAGGTCGGTCACGAAGTGCGTGGCCGACAAGACTTCCCGAACGGGCAGCCGGGCGACGTCGCACATGGCATGCTCGAAAAGCTGGATGGCCGCTGGACCGGACCACGCGCCCTTCAAGGTGACGTCCTCCGTGTAGTAGCGCACCAGTTCGCAGATGCGCGGCGTGCAATCCACATGTGGGATGATCTTGATCATGAAGTTGGGCTTGGCGAGGCTCTTGAGCAGCGGCGCGTGGTCGATCTCGCGGTGCTTGTAGCCCATCGTGGCGATCACGCAGGGTACCGAGCCGTAGTGCAGGGTGCAGAGCAGCGTCTCGCTCTCGTGACTGATTCGCGGCGTGGCGAGCTTCTTGGGAAATCCCCAGATCTCGCGACCGCCGGCAATCGGTGAATTGTCGTCGAGATACATGGCGTGCACATAGCCGCCTTCCTGCACCGTGCCGTCCTTGTCCGTGAAGCGGACCGGGATGACCTGGCCGGTTTCGGTATAGTCGCCAAAGCCGGTCGAATCGGGCATGCGGATGAATTCGTAATTCACCGTGTCGCCCACGACCTCGAGCGGCTCCGGCACGACGGCACGGAGAACCTCGGGGTCGGTGCGATAGGAGATGACCACGAATTCGCGATTGTAGAATCTGTATGGACCCGGCGGATAGGCCGGGTCGTTGAGAGGCATGGCGAAAGCCTTCTTGCGGACGTCGGCAAGCTTCATTTCTCGATCTCCTGCTCGCGACCCTGTTCCTTGAGGTCGAAGGTGAAGACGCCGTCCTGGCTCTGCGGGCGCTGCAGGACCTCGGGATGGCGCAGGGTGCGCTCCATGTCGCTGTAACCGCTCGCCCAGTGCTCCTCCATGGTGCGGCGAGAGAACTCGTAGTCCTTCGACGCACCTTCGTATCTTTGTGCCCGATAAATCAGGTGGATGATGTTGTAGACCTTGCTGTCGGCCTCCTGTGCCAGCAGCTCGGCCTCCGGGGTCTGGCGCAGCTCGGGCCCCATGCTCGCGAGCAGCTTGGCGGCGGCGCGACGGACCGACTGCATGCGGCGGAACTGGTCGGTGCTGGCGCGGGTGCGGCTGGAATAGCGAATGTCCTTCTGGCGGACGTCGACCTCGATCATGTCGCGCGGCAGTTCTCCGCGGGCGCTCCACAGATCGACCTGGAAGGCAAGCGTGTCGGCTCTCGGACGGTTGTCGAGTGCCCATTGCAGCGGCGTGTTGGAGACGATGCCACCGTCCCAGTAGTACTCGCCGTCCACTTCGGTAGCGGGAAAGCCTGGCGGTAGGGAGCCGCTGGCGATGACGTGATGCGCGCCGATCGTGTGCGTCAGGTTGTCGAAGTAGATGAAGTTGCCCGTCTGTACGTTGGTGGCGCCGACGCCGAACCGGATCTCCTTCGCGTTGATGCGATCGAAGTCGACGAGCGTCTCGAGCAGGGCCTTGAGCGGCTGCGTGTCATAGAAGGCAAGCGTCGCCGGTGTGCCGGATGGCAGGAAAATCGGCGGCGGAATGCGCGGATGGAAGAAGTCCGGGGCGCCCCACAGAAGTGCACCCATCGCTCGCCACTGGTTGACCATCTGGTGCTGCAGGTCGCTGGTGATATCCAGCTTGGGCAGATGCGGAATGCCCAGCGGCGGCCGTGTTACAGTTTCCCAGAAGCGCCGCAGCGCCTCCACGCGCTTTTCGGGCGGGTTGCCCGCGATGATCGCGCTGTTGATGGATCCGATCGAGATGCCGGCCACGCAATCCGGGTGGAGACCGGCCTCACTGAGGGCTTGATAGACCCCGCCCTGGTAGGAACCGAGCGCGCCGCCGCCCTGTAGCAGAAGTGCAATCCGTTCGAAATCTGGCCGGCTTTGCACCGGAGCGATGGTCATGAGTCTCTCCCGCGTCCCAGCCCCTTTAGCACGATGTGGGCCGGACGCTATGGGCCATCTCGCCGCTTGACGGCCGGGACACTCAAGACAGGCTAGTCCGCCGCGACGGCGTACCGGAGGTCTGGCAACGGCCCGGAGCGATCGACCGACGCGCCGGCGTCGAACGTTCGGAGTTCCGGCATGACCGTCGCTGCGAACAGGCGCATGTTGCGGGCTGCCTCTTCGTGCGCCATCCCCGCATAGGAGAAGACGCCGACGAAGCCGGCATTCCGGGTCTGCCGGTGGATCGCCATGATCTTGTCGTGGACCTGCTCCGGCGTGCCGTAGACCTGCAGATCGGCAAAGAATTCGATCGCCTTCTGGTCGCCGTAGACGGCGAGCTTCTCGTTCATCTTGGCATAGTACTCGTAGCCGCGCTGGTTCTTCATGTGCGCGCCGGCGAACTGGTAGTGGTCCAGCACGGTCCGGTAGTAGCCGCCGATGTATTTCATTGCCATTTCACGGGCGCGTTCGGCGCTGGGGTCCACGAAGACCCAGCCGGCTGAGATCGGCTGCGGGGCTTCCGTCCCGTTGATCTCGCGATAGAGCGCATTGTAGTCGGCCAGCTCCTTCTCGACCTCACGCCACGGCTTCTGCGGGATGATCAGCAGGCCGACGCCGAGGCGCGCCATGATGCGCGCGCTTTCGGGGCTGACCGCGGCGGCATAGGTGCGGCCACGGAAGCTCTTGAAGGGGGCGGGCCTGATCGGCGTCGGCGGCTGACGATAGTGCTGGCCATCATAGGCCATCATGCCGCTTTCGAGGCCCTTGAGGAGCGCCTCCCCATACTCGACGAACATCTCGCGGCTGTCGCCCATGTCGAGACGGAAGCCGTCGAACTCGACTTTCCCTGCACCGCGTCCCAAGCCGAGGATCATGCGACCCCCCGAAAGGTGGTCGAGCATGGAGATCTGCTCGGCCACACGCATGGGATCGTGCCAGGGCAGCACGACCACCATGGAGCCCAGCCTCGCATGACGGGTGCGGCCGGCCATGTATGACAGGAACTGCACGACGTCCGGGCACATCGTGTAGTCGGTGAAGTGATGCTCCACCGACCAGATCGATTGGAAGCCCAACGGCTCGGCCATGTCCGCCAAGGCCAGTTCGTTCAGGTAGACTTGGCGGTCGCTCAGGGTCCGGTCGGTATTCTGGAAGACGCAGGCCATTCCAATATGCATTCGCGGCGCTCCTCCCGGGCTTTGCCCGCTTCTATTTGGCCCATGGTAAACGCTCATTTACCGACGGGGGAAGCTTGATTCCGCCAGAATCGGAGATCATATCGCGGCAATGCGCCTTTTGATCACCGCTCTGTCCGCTGCCATCCTGCTCCTTGCCGCTGCTTTTCCGGCCGGGGCCCAGCAGGTCGGCGTTCCCGAGATCGAGAAATACTTCAACTCGATTCGCACGCTTAAGGCGCGCTTCGTGCAAAGCAATCCCAACGGCTCGGTAGTGCAGGGCACGCTCTATGTGCGCCGTCCGGGGCGCATGCGCTTCGAATACGATCCACCGTCGCAGCTCAAGATCGTCGCCGACGGCATGCAGGTCACGATGTGGGATAACGCGACGCGCGACTTCGGTCAGTGGCCGATCGGCTGGACGGCCGCTTCGTTTCTGGTGAAGGAGCCGCTGTCGCTCACCGGCGGTGACCTCCAGGTCGAGAAGTTGGATCGCGTCAACGGCATGCTCGAAGCCACCATGAGTCAGATCCGCAAGCCGCAGGAGGGCAAGGTCATCGTCCGCTTCGCGGAAAACCCGCTGCTGCTGCGCGGCTGGACCATCATCGACAATCGCGGCAACCAGGTTACCGTTTCGCTTTCGGAGATGCAGACCGGGCTTCAGCTCGCCGATTCGCTGTTCAAGAACGAAAGCGGGCGCTGACTCCCTCTGCGTCGGTGCAGCCTTCCAACCGAAGGGCTATAGTTCATCCCCCGTGTTGAGTGGGGATATCGAAGAGTGAGTGGCTTGATCGTGCGGGCCTCGACGGAGGCTGACGTGGCGCGCTGCGCCGAGATCTACGGACATCATGTTCTGCATGGCACCGCCTCGTTCGAGGTCGAGCCGCCGAGCCTTGTCGAGATGGCCAGGCGCCGGGCGGCCGTGCTGGAACTCGGCCTGCCCCATCTGGTTGCGGAACGCGAGGGCCGCATCCTGGGCTATGCCTATGCCGGCAACTGGCGACCGCGACCGGCCTACAAGTTCTCCGTCGAGGATTCCATCTACATCGACAAGGATGCAGTCGGGCAAGGCGTCGGCAAGGCGCTGCTGCCGGTGCTGATCGACCACTGCACGGCGCTCGGCAAGCGGCAGATGGTGGCGGTGATCGGCGATTCGGCGCAGACACCGTCGATCCGCCTTCACGCCGCTTGCGGATTCGAGATGGTTGGCACGCTGAAGAACATCGGCTTCAAATTCGGTCGCTGGCTCGACAGCGTGCTGATGCAGCGGCCGCTCGGTGTCGGCGGCGGCATGCCGCCGGGGTGAGATCAGGCGGCGACCAGCCGGTTCGTCGGTAGCGATCCCGCCCGATGCCAAGCCCGTGAGCCGACCGTCCTTCAATCGTGGTGTGTCGACGCGGGTCAATGCAGGCCGATGCTTGCCAGCGCCGCCTCGGCAAAATTATATGGGAGGTCAGGAGGAAGCGTGAATGGATCGTGCCATGCGACGCCAAGCGGCCATATGAGCGGTCCATCTCCATGCGCCTGATCGATTTCTTCGACCGTGGCGCCGACCTCTTTCCCGAGCGCGACTGCCTGCACGACGGCACGCGCGGCTGGACCTATCGCGAGGTCCGCACGCAGACGCACCGCGTCGCCAACGGTGTGCTGGCCGCCGGCCTGCGGCGCGGCGCCAAGGCCGCGGTGTACAGCCCCAACCACGCAGCGGCCTATGCCTGCCTGCTCGGGATCGTACGCGCCGGCGTCACCTGGGCGCCGGTCAATGCGCGCAATGCGCTGGAGGAGAACCTCTACATTCTGAACAACACCGATGTGGAGCTGCTGTTCTATCATTCCAGCTTCGAGTCCTCGCTGCCGTGCATTCGCGAGGCCTGCCCGAAGATCAGGGAGGTGATCTGCATCGACCAGCCGTCATTCGAGGCGTGGCTGGAACGGCAGGACGCTATAGCGCCGGACCTTCCCGAGGATCCGGACGCGGTCGCCTTCCTGGCGAGCTCCGGCGGCACGACCGGCCGGCCCAAGGGCGTGCAGATCACCAACCGCAACATCGAGACGATGAACTCGATCTTCTGGGCATCCATGCCGGTGACCTCGCCGCCCGTCCACCTCATGGTCGCACCGATGACCCACGCCGCGGGCGTCTGCTCCTTCCCGCTGTTGCCCTACGGCGGCACCAACATCTTCATGGGCACGTCCGATCCGGGGGCCATCCTGGAGGCGATCGAGAAGCACAAGGTCACGCATATCTACATGCCGCCGACGTTGATCTACATGCTGCTCGCCCATCCCGACGTCGGCCGCTACGACTACGGCTCGCTACAGCATCTGGTCTACGCCTCGGCTCCGATGTCGGTCGACAAGCTGGTCGAGGCCATCAAGGTCTTCGGGCCGGTACTGACCCAGACCTACGGTCAGGCCGAGGCCTGCATGATCTGCACCTTCTTCTCGCCCGCCGATCATGTCGCTGCGCTCGACAGCAACAAGCGCCATCGTCTGGCGAGCTGCGGCAAGGTCACGCCCCTGATGCGGCTCGAAGTGATGGACGATGCGGGCCGCATCCTGCCGCGCGGCGAGCGGGGCGAGATCGTCGTGCGCGGCGGGCTGGTAATGGCGGGCTACTACAAGAACGAGGAAGCCACCCGGGAAGCGTCGGCGTTCGGCTGGCATCATACCGGCGACATCGGCGTTATCGACGACGACGGTTTCGTCTATATCGTCGATCGCAAGAAGGACATGATCATCTCCGGCGGCTTCAACGTCTTTCCGAGCGAGGTCGAGCAGGTGTTGTGGAGCCATCCGTCTGTCCAGGACTGCGCCGTGATCGGCGTGCCGGACGAGAAATGGGGCGAGGCCGTGAAGGCGGTGATCGAGCTGAAGCCCGGCGCGTCGGCCACTCCCGACGAACTGATTGGACTCGTCAAGGAGAAGCTGGGGGGCGTCAAGGCGCCGAAGTCGGTGGACTTCGTCGCCAGCCTGCCGCGCAGCCCTGTCGGCAAGGTGCTGAAGAAGTCCCTGCGCGAGCCCTACTGGGTGGGCCGCGAGCGCCAGATCTAAGGCGCCCGGGCGTGCACGATTGGCTGCGACGCCTGCCGCCCAACGTGCAGGGTGCGCTCTGGTTGGTCGCGGGCGGATTCATCTTCACGTCGACCAGCGCGATGATTCGTCTGCTGTCGACACAGATCGAAAGCGTGCAGACGGCGTTCTTCCGCGCCGTCATCTCGGTGATCCTCCTCCTGCCGATGATCGCCGCGGGCCGCGTGAAGCCTTGGGAGTCCAAGCGCATCACCGGCCACTTCTGGCGGACACTCATGGGCACCCTCTCGATGGTGCTGGGCTTCTACGCCGTGTCCCTGCTGCCGCTGGCCGACGCCACGGCCATTGCCTTCTCCCAGCCGCTGTTCTCCGTCGTCGTGGCGGCGCTGATCGCCGGCGAGAAGGTCCGCTGGCGACGCTGGAGCGCGACCATCGTCGGCTTCGTCGGCGTGCTGATCATGGTGCAGCCCGGCGAAGGCAGCCTGCAGCTCGGCGCGCTGGTGGCGCTGGCGAATGCCGCCTCGGTCGCGATCTCGATTCTCTTGGTGAAGCGGCTGTCGGGCACCGAGACACCGCTGATGATCCTCACGCAGTTCGCCCTCTTCTCGACCGTGTTCCTGACACTGCCGGCGATATGGGTGTGGCGCTGGCCCGATCTCTGGGGCTGGGTGCTGGCGGTCGGCGTCGCGCTAACCGCGACGGTCGGCCAGTATTTCTGGGTCCAAGCCTTCAAGGCCGGCGAGATGTCAGCGGTGGCGCCATTCGAGTACCTGCGCCTGCCGTTCGCCGTCTTCGTCGGCTGGTTGATCTGGGGCGAGATGCCGGTGATCTGGACGTACGTCGGAGCGGCCATCGTGATCGCCTCCGCACTCTACATCGCCCACCGCGAGGCGCAGCTTGCCCTGGAGCGACGGCGGGCCGCCGTCAGGAATCCGGGGAAACCTCCGGCTTGAACAGCCAGGCCCGCGCCCGCCCGCGGTGCGCATCCGTGATGTGCGCCTTGGCTGCAGTGAACGCAGCGAACAGGACGGCTGCATCGTCGGTGAAGCCCAACCCGAGCAAGATGTCGGGGATGACGTCGATCGGCACCACAAAATAGGCGAGGGCGCCGAACAGCGTGGCCCGGATTGGGAAGGGCGTTGCCGAATCCGTCGCGCAATAGAAAGCGGCGACGGCCTCCTCGGTGAAGGGCACCTTGCCTATGGTCTTGCGGGCCTTCTGCCAGAAACCCTGGCGGACCAGGATTTCGTCGTCCATGACCCGTTCAGTAGAGCTCATTTGCTCCAAATTGGCACCCGGAGCCAGCTTGGCAAGGGGGCCGGACCTGCTAAAAAGCGCCCCAATCGGGTCGAAGAGGAGAGGCTATGAACGTGAAGGGCCAGGCCGCCATCGTGACGGGCGGCGCATCGGGACTGGGGGGCGCGACGGCGTCTGCGTTGGCCGCGGCCGGCGCCAAGGTTGCGATCTTCGACCTGCAGGACGAGCTAGGCGAGCAGAAAGCCAAGGAGATCGGCGGCCTCTATCTCAAGACCAACGTCGCGGATGCTGCCAGCACCGAAGCATCGGTCAAGGCGGTCGTCGAGAAATTCGGGGCGCCCCGCGTCGTCGTCAACTGCGCCGGCATCGGCCGCGCCGCGCGGACCCTCTCCAAATCCGGTCCGCATGACTTGGCGATGTTCTCCCAGGTCATCCAGGTCAACCTGATCGGCACCTTCAATGTCATCCGCCTGGCCTCCTGGCCGATGAGCCAGGCCGAGCCGCTGGAAGACGGCGAGCGCGGCGTGATCATCAACACCGCTTCCGTCGCGGCGTTCGATGGCCAGATCGGCCAGGCCGCCTACTCGGCGTCCAAAGGCGGTGTTGTCGGCATGACCCTGCCGATCGCGCGCGATCTCGCTGGTGTCGGTATCCGGGTCTGCACCATCGCGCCGGGCCTGTTCCTCACGCCGATGATGATGGGGCTGCCGCCGGAGGCGCAGAAGAGCCTCGGAGCGCAGGTCCCGTTCCCTTCGCGTCTCGGTGATCCGAGAGAATACGCCCAGCTTGCCATGCAGATCGTCGAGAACAGGATGCTCAATGGCGAGACGATCCGGCTCGACGGCGCCATCCGCATGGCGCCGAGGTAGGATCGCATGCGCTGGGGCGAAGCGCTCCTCACCCTGGCCCTTCTCGTCGCCCTGGCGCGGCCGGCCTTGGCCGAGCCGCGCTGGCTGGCGTGCAAATACACCGATGCAGGCGGCGCGGCTCGGAACTTCCACATGGTGTTCGACGACAGACGCAACACCGCGGCGCTGTTCGATTCCGGCGAGCTGGTCGAGGGTACCAGCACAGCGATCACCTTCCAGGCGCTGCGGACGCGTTTTCCGCAGTTCATGGTGACCTACAACAGGAACGACGGGGCGCTGTCGCTCACACCGCTGCAAGGCGCGGGCGGTCTGCGTCACGGCGCGTGCCGGCGCAGCCTGCCGCCGCCAGGGGCGCCGCAACCCTGATCGGTGATCGAGGAGAGCAGCTTATTGCATTGTCGCCGCGAGAATATGCGGCTAGGGTGATATTGGACAAGTCTTGGCAGGACGCACAATGAACTGGGGTCGTCTTCTTCTGGCAATAATGTGCGTCGCCACAGTGGCGAGCTGTGGCTGGTGGAGCGGCCCGAAGCAGGTCAAGTCGACGGCCTCCCTCAAGCAAGCCTACTGGGGATTGCCGCGGGACGGGCTTGGTGCGGACGTTACCAGCCGCGTGACCTGCCCCAACGGATATCCCTGCGATGTTTTTGCCAATTCGGCGAATTTCGGCGACCCGCGCCCCGACATCGACAAGCGCCTGACAGTCATCTGGACCTGCCAGCCGCAGCGCTTCGTGCTGTCGGAAGTCGTGATCAGCGGCCTCAAGGTCCGCATGGACTGTGTCGGCGGGCCGCCGGTCGTGCCGCGCACGATCAATATTCTCGAGGCGACGTGGGGCTCCGGCAGCGCCAGCTCCACCATCGACGTCACGCAGCAGGTACGTGACATCTGCGGCACGGATTCGACACGCTGCCAAGTGCCGGCAATGGCGTACATCTTCGGCACGCCGGATCGTAATCCCAAGATGTTGCGCGTGCGCTTTACCTGCAACGGGGAGACCACGCCGGGACAGCAGTCGCTGGAGAATGGCATCGCCGACCTGCGGTGCGAGCGTTTGGCCGATCTCGGTTACTGATATCCGCGTTGTGGGCGCGGCCGTCGCCTGCACGCTCGGCACCGCGATGCTATAAAGGGGCATGACTGACACATCCCTGCCGGACCGGCTGTCCACCAATCCGAAAAGCCCCTACTACGACGAGGCGCTCCTGTCGCGCGGCATCGGCATCCGCTTCGACGGGCAGGAGAAGACCAACGTCGAAGAATACTGCATCAGCGAGGGCTGGATCCGTGTCGCCGTCGGCAAGACGGTCGACCGTAAGGGCAACCCGCTGACGATCAAGCTCACCGGCAAGGTCGAGCCCTTCCTCGAAAAGTAAGGCGGAGCCATGCACAGCCACACCCTCGACAGCTGGCGCCATGAGCATGTGTTCCTGGGGGCCGGGCACGATCACAACGAGCGCCGTACGTGGCTGGTGGTGGGGTTGACGTCTGCCACGATGGTCGTCGAGATCGCTGGCGGACTGGTCTTCGGCTCGATGGCCGTTCTGGCCGACGGGTTGCACATGTCTACTCATGCCGGCGCACTCGCCATCGCCGCCTTTGCCTATCGCTTCGCACGCCGGCACGCGCGCGATCCGCGCTTTGCCTTCGGCACCGGCAAGCTCGGTGACCTGGCGGGGTTCGCGAGTGCGGTCATGCTGGCGCTGATCGCCCTGCTGATCGCATACGAGTCGGTGGCACGCCTGCTGCAGCCGGTGCAGATCCACTATCCGCAGGCCACCACGGTCGCGGTTGTGGGCCTTGCCGTCAATCTGCTGAGCGCCGCGCTGCTGGGATGGAGCCACCATCACGACCACGACGATGATCACGACCACGATCATCACCATCACGATCATCATCGCGCTCATGACGATCACAACCTGCGCGCTGCTTTCTGGCACGTGATGGCCGATGCGCTGACATCGGTGCTGGCGATTGCCGGGTTGCTTGCCGCCTGGGCGTATGGCTGGAGCTGGGCCGATCCGGCGATTGGCATCGTCGGTGCCGCTGTCATCGCCCTCTGGTCATGGCGGCTCATCCGCGATGCCGGTGCCGTCCTGCTCGATACAACACCGGACGGTCACCTGGCTCCGACGGTGCGCGAGCGTCTGGAGACCGGCGACGACCGAATCTCGGATCTTCATGTCTGGCGCCTCGGACCGGGGCATTTCGCTGTCATCATCTCGCTGGTGTCGGATGCGCCGCGGCCGGTCGAGGAATACAAGGCCCGGTTGGCGGATCTTTCCGGCCTCAGTCACGTCACGATCGAAGTACATCGCTGCAGCCACGGCCACTGACGCTACTCAGTCAGCGCCACGCGACGATGCGTGGGGCCGCCGCCTGTTGCGGCGGCGGCAAGCGGTCGAGCGAAACATCGAACGACGAGCGAGGGAGTCCATGAGATGCCTTTCACGAGACGTGGTGCGCTCGCCGGCATCGTCGGTGCCACCGCCAGCCGCCTGCTTGCTCCCGGGCCGGCATTTGCGCAGCTGGAAGCGTCGATGAAGATCCGCCTTGGCACTGCTACGCCGGGGGGTGGCTTTCCGGTCTTCGGCGCGGCCTTCGTCGAAGGCGTTCGGCGCATCGATCCCGCACTCGAGATCGATGCGATCAACACCAAGGGCAGCGTGGAGAACGTGCCCATGCTCGAGGCCGGTACGCTCGACATTGCGTTGGTGCAGGGAGAAGTGGTTCACGAATCGCTGTCGGGCATCGGCCGGCCGCCTGCCGAGCTGCGCGTCATCACCGCGATGTATCCCACCGCCGGCATGTTCGTGGTGCGAGCCGACCGGCCATACCGGTCGATCGCTGATTTGAAAGGCCGGCCGATCGCCTGGGGGGCGGGAGGCTCGGGCCTGGTGATCCTGGGCCGCTACGCCATGGACGGTCTGGGGCTGAATCCGCAGAAGGATTTCGAGCCGGTCTATCTCGAGCGCGCGGGCGACGGTCCCGCGATGGTGCTCGATGGGCGCGTGTCGGCGCTGTGGGGCGGCGGAGCGGGCTGGCCGGGATTCAGGGCAGTGGCGGAAAGCGCGCAAGGGGCCCGCTTCATCGCGCCCGACGCGGACGAGATCCAGCGCATCCTCGCGCGGCATCCGTTCCTCAAGCGGGTGACGCAGCGCGCGGGAGCCTTCCGTGGCCAGGCCGAGGCGATCCCTTCGATCGGCTCCTGGAGCTTCGTGCTGGCCCGTCCGGGCCTTGACGAGGCGATCGCATTTCGTTTGGCCAAGGCCCTGCACGAGCTCGAGCGGCAGAACCCGCCGCCGCAGCTTCGGGATACGACGGCCAGGAATACCATCGACGCCGCTCCGGCGGGCCGTCTCCATGTTGGCGTTGCACGATATTTTCGCGAAGCCGGCCTGGTGTCCCCGTAACCTTGTGGGGTCCCGCACGTTTCCTGATCGCCAACCCAGGAGCGTTTCATGGATGACAAGACGAAGAAGGACAGCCGCATCGAAGGCGAAGGCAGCTACAGCGGGACCAAGGCATACAACGAGGCCACCTCGGAATTTCTGAAGAAGGGCAAGGTCGACAAGGCCGCCGAGGATGCCAAGCGAGCGCTGGAATCGGGTGAAGGCGCCGAGCTGAAGGCGGCCGAGGCCAAGGGACGTGCAGGGGATCCGCGCGGGATGGACGGCCATGGCAAGGCTGGCCAGACGAAGGCTGGCAAGCGTCCGCTCTGACCCGGAGGCCCAGGCCACAACGCCCACTCCCGACGTGCAACCGACAGCCATGGTCGGCCTGTGGCGTCTGCTGCGGCTGACCGGAGAGGGCTTTGTCGCGGATGACGCCTGGAGCCGCGGCGCCTCCATCGCGTATTTCACGCTGTTCTCCATGGCGCCGGTGCTGCTGGTGGTGATCGCCGTAGCGGGGCTGGTATTCGGTCAGGATGCCGCCGAAGGCGCCATCGTGGCGCAACTGAGCGGGATGATGGGCGATGCCACCGCCGAGGCGCTGCAGGACATGGTGCGTAGCGCGTCGGACCGCATGAGCGGCGCCATGGCGACGCTGATCGGCCTGGGCACGATCATTGTCGCGACGACAGGCGTCTTCGGCGAGGTCCAGGCCGCCCTCAACGCCATCTGGAAAGCGCAACCGCGACGGTCGACCATGACCCGTCTGGTTCGGGCACGACTCGCCAGCCTCGGGCTGGTGCTGGTGTTCGGGTTCGTTCTGATGGTGTCTCTGGCCGTAAGCGCCGTACTGCAGGCCATGTCCACCTATCTGCGTGGCGTCTTTCCCGCCATGGAACTGGTGCTTGGAGTGAGCGACTTCATGCTCTCGACGGTGCTCATCGCCGCGCTGTTCGCTGCCATGTACAAAGTGCTGCCTGACGTTGACATCCGCTGGCGCGATGTCGCGGTCGGCGCTCTGGCTGCAACGCTGCTGCTCGGCGGCGGCAAGTATCTCATCGCCCTCTATATTGGCCGCAGCGCCGTCGCATCGACCTTCGGGGCGGCAGGAGCGCTGATCGTGCTGCTGCTCTGGATCTTCTATTCGGCGCAGATCTTCCTCGTGGGCGCCGAATTCACGAGGGCCTGGGCTCGTATCCACGGCCGGGCGAACTGAGAAGGAACAAGTTGCGGGGGCCCTACGTTTCCGGAGCAGGCTAGACGAATGGGCCTCTCATGAAATACAGCGCCATATTGGCAGCAGGGGTGGTGGTGATAATCGCCGCTGCTGGACATGTCTTCACGGCACGCTCGCACGGCGAAGCGTCGCAGCGCACGGCCGAGACGGTCGCTCCGATTACGTCCCCAAGCGATGCGCGCAAGCCTGTCGCTGGGCAAGTCGCGCCGGCGCGGATCGTCTCCATCGCGCCGCCGGCCGTGTTGCAGAAGGCATCGGTGGAAACGCGGAGGGCGCCGGTGCCCCTGTTGCTCAAGCCGCGGCCGGCGGTGGAGGCAGCATTTGCAAACGAACTCGAAACCGTACCCGAAGAGCCCGCCGAATTCGACGACAAGGCGGCCAAGGCGGCCATCGAGGCCGACGGTTACCGAGGCGTGCAGATCCTGCGCAAAGGCGGCGATGGTGTGTGGCACGCGACCGGCCTGCGCGGCACGACAGCGGTGATGCTGACCGTCAATGCCGATGGCGCCGTGACCGCCGACTGATTCCCGGAATTCAGGCCAGCGAATCGATCAGCTTGGCGAGTGCGACATCCTTCTCGCTGACGCCGCCCGCATCGTGCGTGGAGAGCACGATCTCGACATTTCCGTAGACGTTCGACCATTCGGGATGATGATCAGCCTTCTCGGCGGCTAGCGCGACGCGCGTCATGAAGCCCCAGGCTTCGCTGAAATCCGCGAACTTCAGGCTGCGGCGGATGGCGTCGCGGCCCGCAACCTCCTGCCATTTGGGCAGCGATGCAAGCGCCTGGGTGCGGTTGGTGCCGGTCAGTTTGATGGTCATGATGTCCTCCGCAAGATGGCGCGAAGCTTGCCTCATTCGCGGTGAAGCGCCTAGGCTTGCGCCCATTGACAGGAGGCATTCGTGAAATTGTTCCGCCGTACCGCTCTCATCGCTGCTGCAGCCGCCGCGCTTGCGCCGCCGGCCTACGCGCAGAAGAGCGCCAATTCGCTGCGCATCCTGTTCCTTGATGCGGTGCCCAACATCGACATGTACTTCAACAGCCAGCGCACCGGCCTGATCCTCGCGCATCAGGCCTGGGACATGCTGGTCCATCGTGATCCGGCCACCTTCGAGATCAAGCCGGCCCTGGCCACCGACTGGAAGTTCACCGATTCCAGTACGCTCGACCTCACCATTCGCCAAGGCGTGAAATTCCACGACGGCAGCACGCTGACGCCGGATGACGTTGCCTACACCATGAACATGGCCGCCAATCCCGACAGCAAGGTGGCGACGCCGTCGAACTACGCCTGGATCGACAAGGTCGAGAAGACCGGCGACTGGACGGTGCGCATCAAGATGAAGCGGCCGACGCCGGCAGCGCTGGAATACCTTGCCATGGTGACGCCGATCCACCCCAAGGCCTATCGCGAGAAGGTCGGTCCCGAGGAGTTCGCCAAGAAGCCGATCGGCGCCGGTCCCTACAAGATCGTCAAGAACGAGGTGGGCAAGGAAGTGGTCTTCGAACGTTTCGAGGACTATTGGGCTGGATCCCCCAAGGGCAAGCCGGAGATCAAGACGCTGCAGGTGCGCTTCGTGCCGGATCTTGCGACCGAAGTGACGGAATTGCTGGCGCAGCGCGCCGACTGGATCTGGAACATCAATCCCGACCAGACCAACAATATCAACAAGACGCCGTTCCTGCAGGCCGTGCGCCAGGAGTCGATGCGCGTCGGCTACCTGTCGATCGATGCCGCGGGCCGGTCGGGCGCTGGCAATCCGCTGACGAACCAGAAGGTGCGCCAGGCGATCTGGCATGCGGTCGATCGCAAGTCGTTCGCCGACAAACTGGTTGGCGGCGGCAGCCGAGTCCCGCCGGCCCCGTGCTTCCCCAGTCAGTTCGGCTGTGACGGCGAGGCGGCTGTGAAGTACGACTACGATCCGGCGAAGGCCAAGGCACTGCTCGCGGAGGCGGGCTTCCCCAACGGCTTCGACGTCGAGATGGTCACCTACGTGCAGCCGACGTCCTGGCCGGCCGCCATTCAAAACTATCTGCAGGCGGTCGGCATCCGCGCAAGGATCAACCAGCTCCAGGTCTCGCCAGCCATCCAGAAGGCATGGAAGGGCGAGGCGCCCCTCTACATGGCGAGCTGGGGCAGTTACTCGATCAACGACGTATCGGCCATCCTGCCCGTCATGTTCGGCAAGGACGCCAACGACAACTACTCGCGCGATCCCGAGGTCGAGAAGCTGGTTGCCGAAGGTGGCGCGACATCGGATCCCGAAGCACGCAAGAAGGCCTATTCGGCCGCGATCAGGATCGCGACCGAGAAGGCCTACTGGATGCCGATCAGCACCTACGTGAACACCTACGCGTTCAGCAAGCAGCTCGAATTCAAGACTTTCCCCGACGAGCTGCCGCGCTTCTATCTCGCGAAGTGGAAGTAATGGGGTCTGCCGATCCGCGAGCTTAGGCTCGCGGATCGACAAGATCACCGACGGGCGTCAGGCCAGCACGCACTCCACGCCGCCGCCCTCGAAGCCGGCGTGGGGGCGTGGCCTGAAGGGCGGGGCCTGAGTCGCGCAGCTCGGCCGAGCCACGGGGCAGCGCGGATGGAAGCGACAGCCTGGTGGAATGTTCGCAGGATCGGGCATCGTGTCGCCCAGCCCGACATCGGGCACGCCCAGGCCCGGATCCGGCGTCAGGACCGACGCCAGCAGGGCCCTGGTGTAGGGGTGCTCAGGGGTGCGGAACAGCGCCTCGGTTGGCGCGCGCTCGACGAAGCGGCCGAGGTACATGACCGCGACCTCACTCGCCACATGCTCGACGACGGCGAGGTTGTGGCTGATGAATAGATAGGTCAGGCCGAGGTCGCGCCGCAATTCCGCCAGCAGATTCAGGATCTGCGCCTGCACCGACACGTCGAGGGCGCTCGTCGGCTCATCGCACACCACGATGCGGGGGCGCAGCACCAGGGCGCGAGCGATGGCGACGCGCTGGCGCTGGCCGCCCGACAGTTCCGCTGGCAGGCGGCGACCCATCTCGGCGGTGAGGCCGACGCGGGCCAGCGCCTCGTCGACGCGTCGCGCGATCTCCCCCTTGTCGATGTCTCCCTGGGCGCGCAGCGGCATGGCGACGATGTCGCGGATGCGCGTCAGCGGATTGAGCGACGCGAACGGATCCTGGAACACTGGCTGAATCAGCCGGGCACGCGCGCGGCGATCCATGTCGATCACGCGCTGGCCCTCGACGGCGATGTCGCCCGCCGTCGGTTCCAGCAGGCCCAGGATCAGCCGTGCCAGCGTGGACTTTCCGCAGCCGGATTCGCCCACGATCCCCAGCACGCCGCCGGTCGGTACGGCGAAGGAGACGTCGTCCACAGCGACGACATGCCGGTCGACGCCGAAGAACCCGCCCTTGACGCGGAAGGTCCGGCGTACGCCGCGGACTTCGATCGCGGGTTTGATCGTGCTCATGCCGCCAGCCGGCAGAGGAACTCGTGGCCCGCGCCAGCCGCGTGGCGGGGGATGGCGCCGCCGCAGCTCTGGTCGGCGAAGCTGCAGCGGTCGCGGAACGCGCACCCGGCGAAGCCCGCCGCAATGCGCGGCACCGTGCCGGGGATCGAGCCTAGCGGTTCGTCGCGCCTGATGCGGCCGGGAACCGGCACGCAGCGCAGCAGACCCTGCGTATAGGGGTGGCGCGGGTTGGCGAACAGCTCGGCGGTCGGCGCGCTCTCCACCACCTCGCCGGCATACATCACCGACACGCGATGGGCGACGCGCGCCACGATGCCGAGATCGTGCGTGATCAGCAGCATGCCGAGGCCGAGGTCGCGCTGCAGCCCGGCCAGCAGCCGCAGGATCTGCGCCTGTACCGTGACGTCGAGCGCCGTGGTCGGTTCGTCGGCGATCAGCAGCCTCGGTTCGCACATCAGCGCCATCGCAATCATCACGCGCTGGCGCAATCCGCCCGACAGCTGGTGTGGGAACTGTCCGAGCCTCATACTCGGGGCGGTGATGCCGACGCGCGCGAGAAGGTCGGCGGCGCGGTCAGTCGCCTCGCGCTGGCTTGCCTTCTTGTGGCGGCGCATCACTTCCGTCATCTGCGAACCGACTGTGTAGGCGGGATTGAGGGACGTCATCGGCTCCTGGAAGATCATCGCCATGGCATTGCCGCGCAGCTCGGCCATCCCGCTCTCCGAGAGGCCCAGCAGGTCTCGGCCTTCGAAGGCCAGCCGCTTGGCCGAGCGACGCGCACCCCTGGCCAGCAGGTTCATGATCGACAGGGCTGTCACCGACTTGCCGCAGCCCGATTCGCCGACAAGGCAATGGGTCTCGCCGCGGGCGACAGTAAGCGATGCCCCGCGCACCGCCGCTGTGCGGCTGAAATTCACCTCCAGCCCTTCGACATCCAGCAGCATGCTCACGGGTCCGACCTCGCGCCGAAGGCATCGCGCAGCCCGTCGCCCAGCAGATTGATACCCAGCACCAGGATGAAAAGCGCGACGCCGGGAATGACGATCACCCAGGGGCTGAAGAACATGTAGTCCTTGGCCTCGGCGATCATCAGGCCCCACGACGGCAGGGGCGGTGGCACGCCAAGGCCGAGGAAGGACAGTGCCGCCTCCAGCAGGATGGCGAGGGCGATCTCGAGAGTCGCGACGACGACCAGATGGCTCGCAATATTGGGCAGCACCTCGCCGGCCAGGATGCGCAGGCGCGAGCAGCCGGCGCACCAGGCGGCGGCGACGAAGTCGAGGTTCCGCACCTGCATGGTGGTCGAGCGCGCCACGACGGCGAAGCGATCCCAAAGCAGAAGGCCCATCGTCGTCACGAGCAGCGTCATCGAGCTGCCGAGCAGGCCGACGACCGCCAGCGCCACCAGCACCACCGGAAGGGAGAGGCGGGTCGTGATGGCGAACAGTACGGCATCATCGACACGACCGCCGATGAAGCCTCCGAAGATGCCGAGAGTGATGCCGATCACGCCCGAGACGATGGTGACCGTGACGCCGATCAGCATGGAGATGCGGCAACCCCAGATCAGCCGGGAGAGATAGTCGCGGCCAAGCTGGTCGGTGCCGAGGAGATGCGCCGGGCTGGAGCCTTCCATCCAGAAGGGCGGCAGCAGGCGCTTGCTGAGATCCTGCAGGAACGGATCGTGTGGCACCAGCAGCGGTGCAAACGCCGCACAGATGGCGGCGATACCCACGATCACGGCCCCTATCCAGGTGGTCGCGCTGCGCCAGCCTCGCTTGGGCCCGGCCACGACGGTGGCGGTACTCATGCTCCGCGAAGCCTGGGGTCGAGCACGGCATTCATCAGATCGGCCAGCATGGTCAGGCCGACATAGATCACCGCAAGCACCAGCACCACCGCCTGGACGACCGGGAAATCGTTCTTGCCGATGCTTTCCCAAGCCAGGAAGCCTACACCGTGCAGCGCGAAGACCTGCTCGATCACGATCGAGCCGCCCAGCATGAAGCCGAGCTGCACGGCGGCGATCGCGACGACCGGGATCGCGGCGTTGCGCAGGGCGTGCTTGAAGAGGATCGAGGCGCGCGACAGGCCCTTGGCGCGCGCCGTGCGGATATAATCGGAACTCATGGCCTGGATCATGCCAGCGCGGGTCAGACGCGTCAGGGCGGGAACGGCAGAAAAGGCGAGCACGATGCCGGGCATGACATAATGCTCCCATGAGCCGGTGCCGGAGATCGGCAGCCATCCCAGCTGCAGGCCGAAGGTGATCATCAACAGCAGGCCGAGCCAGAAGGACGGCATCGCCTGGCCGAGCAGTGCCACGATCTGAACCATGCGATCGAGCGAGGTGTTTTCGCGAACCGCGGCCAGGATGCCGAGCGGCAACGAGACGACGAGCGCAATCACCAGCCCGGTTAGTCCGAGCGTCATGGTGATCGGCATACGCTCGGCGATGAGCTCGGAGACGCGCGTCTTGAAGAAGTAGCTTTCGCCCAGGTCGCCGGTAATGGCACGACCGACCCACTCGAAGAACTGCTCGACCACCGGCCGGTCGAGGCCGTAGGCCTTTCGGACGGCTTCAACGTCGGCCTGGGTGGCGTTGGGTCCTGCGATCGAGATGGCGAGATCGCCGGAAAGTCTCGTGAGGATGAAGGCTAGGGTCATGACCGTCGCGGCGACCAGGATGGCCACGATCAGACGTCGGATGAGAAACTGCAACATGAGCGGGGCGAGCTTAGAGCGAACCGGTGTGAAATGCGACCATGCGAATCCCGCGCCAACCAGTGTGGCCTCTGCCACAGATTCGTTCACCACAGCCCCTTGGCGTCCGCGCGATCGTCCTATATGGGGGGAGTCATGCCGGTCTTCACCAATCCGCGGCGCACGCCCTGCTTCGGCACGGCGCCGACCCTGGAGGATTTCGAGGCGCTCGCTGCCGAGGCACTCGCCACGATTCCGGAGGAGTTCCGTCGTCACGTCGGCAATGTGCGCATACAGATCGATGACTTTCCGTCCGACGAGATCGAGCGCGAGATGCAGCTCGACACGCCGTTCGACCTGCTCGGCCTCTATCAGGGCGTGTCGATGATGGAGCGCGGCGCCGGGCATGTCGCCAACGACATCGATCGCATCTTCCTCTACCGCCGGCCGATCCTTGACTACTGGTGCGAATCAGGCGAGGACCTCCCGCATATCATCCGGCATGTCCTGATTCACGAGATCGGCCACCATTTCGGGCTGAGTGACGACGACATGGAAGCCATCGAGGCACGTGCGGAGGAAGAATCGAGGCGCGTCCAGCCGGGCGCCTGAGGCCGAGGGAGAAGCCGTTCGCTACACGCGAATGGCTTCGCGATACAGCCGTTCCGGAGTGATCCAGCGCGCCATCTGCACGAAGGTGTCGACGAACTTGTCGACATCGTCGCGGAAGTCGGCGCTGTAGGTACGTTCGTTCAGATCGAGCGCCATCAGGGGAACGCAGCCTGCGGGGCCCATGCCGTAGTTTGCGACGGCATGGTTGACGAGGCGCTTGTCCTGCGGCGCATAGGTCATGACCACGAGGCCGCTGCCGTCCTTCATCGACTTGCCGATGGCGATGAATTCGCCCTTCCATCGATCAAAGCCGCCGAAGTCGCGTTCGATCGCCTGAGCGAAGACGCCCGACGGGCGGGTCGGCGCCTCGCCAAGGCACTCTAGATAGAGCTGCTGGAAGACGACCTCGTTGTAGACGTTGTGCTCCTCGCGCTTGAGGGCTCCGACCTTTTCCACCGGTGCGTTGGTGAGGTCGAGTGCGGCCAGCTCCTCGTTGATCGCATTGAGCCGCTCGACGGCCTTGGTATAGGCCTCGTGTTGGCCGACGACCGCCGACGGCGAAAGCCATCTGATCTTTTCAGGATTGAAGGTGAGAGGCTGCGCGCGGAAGCGTGACGTTCCGGGGACGATGAGCTGTGGCTGCTGCGCGACCGACGGCACGGCCAGGGTGCCGGCCAGGGTGCCGGCCAGCAGGCCGGCCCCCGCGGCCAGGGAGCGGCGGGTGATGTCGGTCATTGGCGGTCTCCCGAGCAAACCTTCGGAGCGTAACGCCGATCAGGCCGGCGGGTTGCGCCGGATCGCTGGTAGATGGTAGCGCCCCGTCATGAGCGCTTCATCCGGCTCGTAGGCGCGCAGGACGCATCGCATCGGTCCGGCCGGTGTCGGCAGCCAGTTGGTCAGGTTCCTGTCGTCGGGCCGGTCGTGCTGCAGATGGATTGTCAGCGAGCCGTCGGTGTTGCGCTGCAGGTCGCGCGTGCGCTCGCCAATCGAATGACGCCTGATCGGGTCGTCGACGAAAAAGGCACCGCCATCGGCCTCCACCTCATAGACCGACAATGACCAGAAGGCCCGGGCGGGCGGCATCGCGCCCGCGGGGAAGGTGAGCCGGTACCGGTTGGCGCCCGTCAGAGGGTGTCCGTCCGCATCGGCGCTGCCGGTCACATGGATGGCCTCCGCTGGTTCCAGAGCTGCCAGCCCGGTGAGGGCGATGTGTGCGCGATAGAGAGAGTCGTTATCGAGATTGCCGGCGCGGTGCCGGCCGTAGGTCCAGCCGTCGACGGTGCTGACGAAGCGGCCAGCGGCGGCGCGGATTTCGGCATGGGCCTGCCGGATACCTGTCTCGATCTCATGCTGCTCCGCCGTGTCGAAGCCGCGTCTGTCGAACTTGCGGCCCGGCCTGAGCTTGAGTGGCGCGAAGCCCTCGAAAGCCATCCGATCACGCTCGCCGAGCCCGCTCTCGCCCAGCGCCTGCATCGCGACTTCAAGTAGATCGAAGGGATCGGCGGGATTGGGCGCGCGCCAGTCGGCCTCCGGTTCGATGGGCGCCGTCGCACGGTGACGCATCAGTTCGCCGGTCTCCAGAATGCGCCGTTCGTTGCGCATGTCCGGGGTCTCGAGCAACACCCGTCCCTGCAGGATGCGGACCTGGTCGACCTCGTCGGGGCCATCCACCAGCAGCCGGCCGAGCAGCCATACCGAGCTGGTCGGCGCGCGGATCACTTTGACTTCCGATGGTGAGTCGCCGTTCCATGCGGGCCCGACGATCATGTGGGCCGGCGGCTCGCCGCCGTGCAGGCGGTGGCTGACATAGGCGAAGTTGTTCGTGAACAGGTCGAGGAAGGCGTAGCTGTAGTAGAGGTCGCCGACCGGCGGCACGGTGAGGAACAACGGGTCGACCGACAGGTCGAGCCAGGCGGACGAATAGAAGGTGTCGTTGTTGGGGGGCGTCACCGCGGGCGAACGATGGTCGGCGAGCTGGGTGACATGCCTGAAGCGGTTCAGGCGCTGGCGTAGCGGGTTGGTCTCGTCGACGGTGGCGCGCCAGCGCGTGCGGTACATCTCGTAGACCGGAAACAGGTAGATCGTGGCGCGTCGGGCGAGATCGCTCAGCGATGCCGTTGACCCCTGGGCTCGCACGACGGCCGGCGCGCTGGCCGCGGCACCGGCGAGCAGGGTGCGTCGCCTCATGCCGGGTGTTCGCGTCCTCATGCCGCGCGTTCGCGAAAAGCGCGCCGCTCGGCCACGAAAGCGGCGGCTTCGCGCCATGGCGCCAGAGTCCAGAATGAGCGGGCGCGCCCGGATGGCGAGGAAAGGACGAAAGCGATCGCGCCCTCGAGCGGCTCGGTCTGGCGCCCGTAGGCGAGCGCCTTGGCACCGAGCGCCAGGGAGGCCGCATGCTTACTGGTGAAGGCCACGGCGGCAGGTCGGAATCGGCGCAGTTTGGCGTGCAGAGCGGCGACATCCATGGCGTGCGCGTTCAGCTCATGATCGGAGCCGTATTCCGTCTTGTTGAGGTCGGTCAGGCCGAGCCCCAGCGCCAGCAGCTCGGGATAGCGCGAGGGTGGCAGCCGCTCAGGCGTGAGACCCACCGCGTGCAGAGTTGGCCAGAAGGCGTTGCCGGGGTTGGCGTAGTAGGCGCGCGCCCTGAAGGACGCCGGGCTCGGCGCCGTGCCGCAGAAGACCAGATCGAGGCCCGGCGCCAGCAGATCGGGAACCAGATGTCTATTGCGGCTTGATGCCCGCGGCACGGATGACCTCGCCCCAACGTTTGCGTTCGGCCTTGATGAAGGCGTCGACCTCGTCAAGCGGCAGGCCGCCCGGCTCGAAGCCGCCCCGGCGCATGCTGGCGATCACGTCGGCATCCTGCAAGGCTCGCTCGGTGGCAGCCTTCAGCTTCTCCTTGGCCTTGGCGGGTGTGCCGGTGGGGACGGCCCACAGCGACCACGACGCCACGACGAGGTCGGGATAGCCGGCTTCGGCCAGCGTCGGGGTGTCCGGCAGCACGCTGGAGCGCCTGGCGCCGGTGGTGGCGATCGGCTTCAGCTTGCCGGAAGCGACCTGGCCCATCAGGGAATCGATGTTGGCGATGCAGATCGGGATGTGGGCTGCCAGCACGTCGGCCGCCGCGGCGGCCGCGCCGCGATAGCTGATGAAGGTGAGGTCGGCGCCCGTCTTCTGCTTGAACAGCTCCATGGTGAGGGACGGCGAGGTGCCCAGGCCCGACGAGCCGTAGCTCAGCTTGCCGGGATCCTTCTTCGACGCTTCGACCAGCTTCGGGACCGTATCGTGGGGGAAGCTCGGGTGACAGCAGACCAGGTTGGGCTGGGTGCCGATCCAGACCACGGTTTCCAGGTCGGTGAGGGCATCGTAGCCCGGCTTGGCGTAGAGGTGCGGCACCAGGGCGTGGCTGCCGATGTTGCCCAGCAGCACCGAGTAGCCGTCGGCTGGGGATTTGGCGACGTTGTCGGCGGCGATCGATCCGCCCGCGCCGGTGCGGTTCTCGATGACGAAGCTCTGGCCGAGGTAGTCGGTGAGCTTGGCGCCGAGTCGCCGCGCGATGTTGTCCTGCGATCCGCCCGGCGTGAACGGGCAGACGATACGCACGTTGCGCGTCGGCCAGTCCGGTGTCTGGGCGAACGCGTTGCGGGTCAGTGGAACGGCGGCCAGGGCGGCCATGAGATCCCGGCGTTTCATGTCGTGTCCCTTTTGGATTGTATGACACTCCCTGCATACGATGATGCATGAGTCGCCGCGGCCGGACCATAGCGGCCGGACCATAGCGTCCGTCGGGGGAGGGGCTCCGCAATGCCGCCGTTCCGACCTGAGACCCTGCGGCCTTGTCACCGAGCGCGTCCCGGCACGAAGATGGCCTCGACGGAGGAAGCGCATGAACAGCATCGACAAGGCCGACGAGGCTCAGCTCCTGGCGGCTATCGACCGATGGATCGAGCGGGAGGTGGCGCCGCGGGTCAAGGAATTCGACCACGCCGATCGCTGGCCAGCCGAGCTCGTCGAGCAGATGAAGGAACTCGGCCTGTTCGGCGCGACGGTGAGCCAGGACTATGGCGGGCTCGGCCTTCCGGCGCGGACCTACGCCGAGATCGTGATGCGCGTGTCCTCGGTGTGGATGGCGATCACCGGCATCTTCAACTCACACCTGATGCTGGCGCTGGCCATCGAGAAGTTCGGCACCGAGCCGCAGAAGCGTCAGTGGCTGCCGAAACTGGCCTCGGGCGAGGTGCGCGGCGGCCTGGCGCTCACCGAGCCCGACGCCGGCACCGACCTGCAGGCGATCCGGCTGACGGCGCGGCGCGACGGCGATCACTACGTGCTGAACGGGACCAAGACCTGGATCTCCAACGGGATCGAGGGCTCCTGCTTTGCCCTCCTGGTGAAGACCGATCCCGCGGCGCAACCGCGCCATGCCGGCATGAGCCTGTTCATCGCGCCCAAGGGGCCTGGCTTCCGGGTCGGCCGCAAGCTCGAGAAGCTGGGCTACAAGTCGATCGATTCGGCCGAGCTGATCTTCGAGGACTATCGCGTGCCGGCCGACCATCTGATCGGCGAGATCGAGGGCCGCGGCTTCGCCCAGGTGGCGGGCGGGCTGGAACTCGGCCGTATCAACGTCGCGGCCCGCGGCGTCGGCATTGCCGAGGGCGCGCTGCGACTGGCCACCAGCTACTCCCAGATCCGCAGGACTTTCGGCAAGCCGATCTGCGAGCACCAGGCGATCCAGCTCAAGCTCGGCGAGATGGCGACGCGTGCCCGCGCGGCACGCCTGCTGACGCTCGACGCTGCCGATTCGTTCGATCGCGGCGAACGCTGCGACCTCGAGGCCGGCATGGCCAAGTACTTCTCGTCGGAGGCGGCACTGGAGAACAGCATCGAATCGATGCGCATCCATGGCGCCTACGGCTATTCCAAGGAATATGACATCGAACGGCTGTATCGCGACGCGCCGCTCACCTGCATCGGCGAGGGCACCAACGAGATGCAGCGCATCATCATCGCGCGGCAGTGGATCAAGCGGCACGCCGAGCCATGAACAGCGCCCATGGCCCGGCCAAGCCTCTCGCCGGCATCCGCGTGCTGACGCTGGAGCAGTTCGGCGCCGGCCCCTACGGCACCATGTTCCTGGCCGGGCTAGGGGCGGAGGTGATCAAGGTCGAGCCTCCCGACGGCGACCCGTCGCGCCATGTCGGCCCGCACCGGCTGGGCGATGCCGACAGCGAGTACTTCCAGGCCTGGAACCTCGGCAAGAAGAGCGTGACCCTTGACATCAAGTCGGTCGAGGGGCGGCGGCAGTTCGAGGCGCTGGTACGGACGGCCGATTGCGTGGTCAACAACCTGCGAGGCACGCAGCCGGCGAAGCTCGGCATCGACCATGCCGGCCTCCGGCACCTCAAGCCCTCGATCGTCTGTCTGCACATCTCGGCCTATGGCCGCGCCGGTGAGCGTGCCGACTGGCCTGGTTACGACTTCCTGATGCAGGCCGAAGCCGGGCTGATGGAGTTGACGGGCGAGCCCGACGGGCCCCCGACCCGGGTCGGCGTCTCGCTGATCGACAGCATGAGCGGCCTGACGGGCATCGTTGGGCTGCTGGCCTGCCTTCTGCGCGCCCGGACGACGGGACAGGGTTGTGACGTCGAGACCTGCCTGTACGACGTCGCCTTGCACCAGCTCACCTATCCCGGCGTCTGGTATCTCAACGAGGGCGATGTCTCGCCGCGCGTGCCGCGCAGCGCGCACCTCGCGCTGGCACCGGTGCAGACCTTTCCCACCAGGGACGGCTGGATCTTCGTCATGTGCATGACCCAGAAGTTCTGGCTGTCGCTGGTCGAGGCGATGGGGCGCGTCGACCTGCTCGGCGACGGACGGTTCGCCGATCCCCACATCCGCGCGGTCCACCGCGCCGAGCTTACCGATGCGCTGGATCCGACGTTCCGCACTCGGACGACCGCTGAATGGCTGCAGCGGTTCAACGGGCTGCTGCCGGCAGCGCCGGTTCACCGCCTCGACCAGGCGCTCGACAGTGCGTTCGTGCGCAGCGCGGACATGGTCTCTGTCGTCCCCCATCCGGCGAAGGGCAAACTGCGTGTCATCGCCAATCCTCTGCGTATCGACGGCGAGCGGCCGAGCCAGGCCGCCTGCTCGGCCCTCGGCGCCGACAACGATTCCCTGCTGGACGGATCCGCATGAAGCTCGAAGGTCTGAAGGTCGTCGATCTCTCCTGGTTCCTGCCGGGTCCCTATCTCACCACGGCACTGGCCGACCACGGGGCGGAGGTCATCAAGGTCGAGCCGCTCGACGGCGATCCGGGGCGCCACATCCGGCCGCCCGACGCGCGCACCTCGGTGTTCTTCCGCAATATGGGCCGCGGCAAGAAGAGTGTGGTGCTCGATCTCAAGACGGAGCAGGGCCGCGCTGATCTCCTCCAGCTGTCCAGCCAGGCCGATGTGCTGGTCGAATCCTTCCGGCCCGGTGTCGCGGCGCGTTTCGGAATCGGCTACGAGGCGGTGAAGGAGAAGAATCCCGGCATCGTCTACTGCTCGATCAGCGCTTTCGGACAGGATGGCGCCTATCCCGGTCGCGCCGCGCACGACCTGGCGCTGGAGGCGATGACCGGCGTCCTGTCGCTGACCTTGGGCGACGACGGCCGGCCGGCAATCCCCGGCATCCCGGTCGCCGACCTGGTGAGCGGCCTGCATGCGCTGTCCGGCGTCCTGATGGCATTGCTGCGCCGCACGACCACCGGCAAGGGCGACTACATCGACGTCAGCATGCACGAGGCGCTGATGGCGTCCTGCGCCAACGTCGTCGGCACCGCCTTCACCGACGGTACGCAGCCCGACGTGAAGAATCAGCGCACGACCGGCGGTGCAGCTTTCTACCGCGTCTACGACACCTCGGACGGCCGGCAGCTCGTGTTGGCCGGCCAGGAGATGAAGTTCATCCGCAACCTGCTGACCGCGCTGGGACATCCGGAATTCATCGACCTCTGCGAATGGCCCGGCGCGCACCAGAAGCCGGTGGTGGATTTCCTCGCCGGTACCTTCCGGGCCAAGCCGCTGGCGCACTGGATGCAATGGCTCGACTCGCTCGATATCTGCTGGGGGCCGGTCAACACGCTGCCCGAGGCGATCGCAGACCCCAATCTGCTCAAGCGTGGCGCGATCGTCGTTGGCGAGGACGGCCGCAAGCACTTTGCGCCGGTCGTTCGTTTCAGGGACGAGCCATCACGGCCAGTTTATCGCGAGCCGCTGCTCGGCGAGCATACCCGGGAAGTGCTGGCGCGCGGGGAGCCGGAACGATGATCGCCAGGCGAGGGCCCTGGAGCATCGTCGCGAGCCGCGAAGCCTACGACAATCGCTGGATCCGCGTGACGCATCACGACGTCGTTACGCCGTCCGGAACCGACGGCATCTATGGCACGGTGCACTTCAAGAACCGCGCGCTGGGCATCGTGCCTGTGGACGGCGAGGAGCACACATTCCTGGTCGGCCAGTACCGCTTTGCGCTCGACGAATACAGCTGGGAGATTCCCGAAGGCGGTGGCCCGCTCGACGTCGATTTCCTGGAATCGGCCAAGCGAGAACTGCAGGAGGAGACCGGGCTCAGCGCCCGGCGCTGGCACAAGCTGCTCGAGTGCGATCTCTCGAATTCTGTGTGCGACGAGCGCGCCATCGTCTTCCTCGCCTGCCAGCTCGAACAAGGCGCGTCGGCGCCCGAACCGACGGAGGAGCTGGCAGTGCGCCGGGTCCCGCTCGCGGAAGCCTTCCGCATGGTCCGCGATGGTCAAATCCGCGACGCGGTCAGCATCATGTCGCTGCAGGCGGTGGAATTGCTGTCGCTCAAGGGGGTGCTCGGCCCGCTATTGCGTTGAATATGCCTATTCCACGGCCCGTGCGATCTCCGTGGCCGCCACCCCTTCCTTCTCCTCGCGCAGCAGCACGTAGAAGACCGCAGGCAGGGGATGCAGGATGATCGATGCGACGGCGGCATAGATCCAGATCACCAGGCGGCCGAAGGCGCCGCCGCCAACCAGTGCGGCAAGGATGGCGCCGCCGATCAGGAAGATCACGGCAAACAGGACATAGACGCCCAGGATGCGCAGGCGACGGCCGCGGGTGAGATCGGCGCTGCGTTGGAACGCGGCGCCGAGTTCGAGGCGCTCGGCCATCATGGCGGGGATCGTGACGGCCCACAGCGGCAGCAGGAAGAAGGGCGGGATGACGAAAATGGCCGACAATCCGATCACGAGATACTGGACGACGCCCAGCAGGAGCAGGCGGCCGAACAGCGGACCCTGCGCCTGCCGCAGCATCGGCTCCCATTCGGGCTTGCGGCCGGAGATGGCCCGGAAGGTCCCCCAGGTCAGGCAGATCGAGACCGCCGCTGTGGTCAGCAGATGGACGAGACCGGCGAGCAGCCCGAGGCTCAGCACGTCGAACACAAGCGAGACGGCGCCAAGGACCAAGGCGACGGTGACGAACGCCGCGAAGTTGTCGCGCGCGATCGTGTAGGACCGCTCGAGCACCGTGGTGACGGTCCAGGAGGGTGGAGGAAGGGCGCTCGAAGTCATGACCGACTATCCCACCAGGGCGGTCGCCTTGGAAAGTGGCACCGGCTCGTCCTGCAGCAGCAGATCGATCGCCTCCTGCTCCCAGGACGACTCCGAAAGAGACAGCGGGTCCTGCGGCGCCAGCCGGTGCTCGATCACCAGGCGCGACAGCAGAAGGCGGCGGGCATCCCCGCCCCGTGCGCCGAGCGTGGCGCCCTCCCAGGCCAGCAGGGCGGCCGTCGCGGCGTGATAGAGCGCCCCGGCGGCGAGTCGGCAGCGCTTCTCCTGCGCAGGGTCGGCGGCGACTGCCTCGACGAATCGCTCGACGCGGTCGAGCGTGGCGCCAAGCAGGCCCTTGTACTGGCCCGGCAATTCCTTCGAGCGCTCGCACTTGTCCTTGAGCGTGGCGGTGAGCGTCTTGTGGCCGCCGCTCTTGCCCACGGCGCGCTGCACGACGTCGAGGGCATTGATGTTGGAGGTGCCCTCCCACAGGGTGCCGATCTGCGCATCGCGGACCAGGCGCGCCGTTACCCATTCCTCGATGTAGCCGAGCCCGCCGCGCACCTCGAGGGTGTGGCTGGCGACCGGGATGTTGTCGCGGCAGGCGCGGAACTTGTAGACCGGCGTGAGGATGCGCAGCAGGGTGGCGGCTTCCTTGTCCCCCTTGTTCGCCTGCCCCATGACGTCAGACGAGAAGGCGTACATGGAAAGCGCCTGCTCGGTCGGCAGCATGATCTTCATGAGCTGTCGGCGCAGCAGCGGATAGTCGCCGATCGCCTTGCCGAAGGCGCGCCGGCTGCGCGCCACGACCATTGCCTCGTTCAGGCAGCGCCGCATCATCGACGCGGCGCGCACCCCGTGGCTCAGGCGGGAGAGGTTGACCTGCTCCATCATCTGCTTGAAGCCCTGGCTCACGTCACCCACCAGGTAGGCGATGGCACCATCCATGATGATTTCGCCCGAGGCCATCGAACGCGTGCCGAGCTTGTCTTTCAGGCGCACGATCCGGT
>QFCS01002381.1_pt1 | contig 33935 bp, 27 predicted proteins | sample 3576561 | NCBI WGS metagenome assembly QFCS01 | reverse complement strand
GGCTTGGCGGCGGCTTTCTTGGCTACGGGCTTGGCTGCCGGTTTTTTGGCGGCGACTTTTTTAGCCGGTGCTGCCTTTTTGGCTGCCGGCTTGGCGGCGGCTTTCTTGGCTACGGGCTTGGCTGCCGGTTTTTTGGCGGCGGGTTTCTTTGCTGTTGCCATTTAACACTCCTTAGAAGTTGAACACATTCACTTATCACTACAGCTTGATGCCACGTGCAGTCAGAATTTGCACTTCCAAAGCGTGGTACCGACAGGCGACTGACTTGCCCGAAACCCGCTAAACACGGGCGATACCGAGGCTCCGCTTGGTGAGCCTCATTCTAGTTACTTTTCTCCTGGGTTCAATGAATAGTCAAGGGATGGCAAGAATAATTCGAGAAAAAATGTCGCGGTCAAGCAAAATGTATCGAACCGATACCAATTTTCAGAAAATCCCCGGTTTGGTGGTCTTCTATGAAAGTCAGGCTACAAGCCGTTCTCCAGCAATCATGCTGTCTTGCGTCTCGCGTTCCCGGATGAGGTGGATTTCATTCTTGTCGATCAGCACTTCTGCGGCACGCGGGCGAGAATTGTAGTTCGATGCCATGCTCATGCCATAGGCGCCCGCCGAAAGCAGGGCCAGCAGATCGCCTTCCTCGATCGCCAGATCGCGCGCAAAGCCAAGGAAATCGCCAGTTTCGCAGATCGGGCCGACGATGTCGTAGCGCTGGGTTGGCGTTGTCCGCTGGTCGACGGCGACGATGTCGTGATACGCCTCGTAGAGTGCTGGCCGCATCAGGTCGTTCATTGCGGCATCGACAATGGCGAAATTCCGGTCTTCGCCAGGCTTCAGATACTCGACGCGAGTGAGCAGCAGGCCCGCGTTGCCGACCAGTGAACGTCCCGGCTCCAGCAGCAGTTTTTCGCGGCGTCCGGCAAAGCGCCCAGCCAGCTCGCGGCCGTAGGCGGCGAGGTCGGGCGGCGTTTCGTCGCGGTAACGGATGCCGACGCCGCCGCCGAGGTCGATGTGGTGCAAGACAATGCCTTCGTCTGCCAGCGCGTCGACCAGCGTCAGTACACGCCCGGCGGCATCGGCCAGGGGCGACAAGTCGGTCAGTTGCGAACCGATGTGGCAGTCGATGCCCGTGATTCTCAGGTTTGGCAGACTGGCGGCGAGCCTATACAGCGCGGGTGCGTCGGCAATCGGTACGCCGAATTTGTTTTCCTTGAGGCCGGTAGAGATATAGGGATGCGTCTTGGGGTCGACGTCCGGGTTGACGCGGAACGAGACCGGCGCAACTTTGCCCAGTGTGCCTGCCACGCGATCGAGCCGGTGCAGTTCGCTGACCGATTCGACATTGAAACAGAGGATGCCGACGCTGAGGGCGGCACGCATCTCGTCGGCGGTCTTGCCGACACCGGAGAATACGACCTTGCCCGGGTCGCCGCCGGCAGCCAGTACGCGAGCCAGTTCCCCGCCAGAGACGATGTCGAATCCGGCGCCGAGTCGGGCGAACAGGTTGAGGATGGCCAGGCTGGAATTGGCCTTGACCGCATAGCAGATCAGGTGAGGCGTATTGGCGAATGCCTGGGTGTAGGCCTGGTACGCTTCTTCGAGCGCCCGTCGGGAATAGACATAAAGGGGCGTGCCGAAACGTTCGGCAAGCGTGTCCAGTGCCACGTCCTCAAGATGGAGGCGGCCGTCGATGCGGTGCATAGTGTTCAATTGGGAGTCCGTTGCGGTGCGGAAGGATTTTCGGGAAGATACAGGTCACCCTTGGAGCCGCAGGCCGTCAGACCGAGCCCGCACAGCAGCAGGGATACTATATATATGGTGCGCAGTTTCATGCGCGAAATGTTAGCACGGGACATCATGATGCAAAGCGAATCAAACGAGGCCGACTTCACGAAGGCTGCCGGTGCAACCCTGGCCCGTATCGAACAGGTACTGGAAGACGCTGACCTGGATTTCGAGACGCCGGCCGACGGCATCATCGAAGTCGAGTTCGACGATGGCAGCAAGATCATCATCAACCGCCACGGCGTCGCGCGTGAAATCTGGGTGGCCGCACGCTCGGGCGGCTTTCATTTCAAACCGCAGGATGCCGGCTGGTTCGACACCAAGAGCGGCGAGCCGCTCTACGACAAGCTGGCCGCGCTGATCGCCGCGCAAGGCGGCGTCATGGTCCGCTTCTAGACGCATTTGAAAAGCCAGGCGCTCACCCTGTTCGACCTGGTCGAGCGGCTGTCGCTGCTGACCCGGGCCGACTTGCGGCAGGCGGGTGCGGCGCAGGGGCTGCAGCCTGTGCACCTGCAGGTGCTGTTCTACCTGAACCAGGCCAACCGCTTCAGCAACACCCCCCAGGCGCTCACCGAATACCTCGGCTTGACCAAGGGCACGGTGTCGCAGACGGTGCTGGTGCTGGCGCGCCGGCGCCTGATCTCGCGCTATGCCGACCCGCGCGACGGCCGGGTGGTACGGCTGATCCTGACCGAAGGCGGGACCAACTTGCTGAAAACCCTGAGCGCCGGCGGCGCCTGGCGTGACATCGTGCAGACGGCGAGCCCGGCGCGGGTGACGTCGGCGATGGTGGTGCTGCGGCAGGTTCTGGCGCAGGTCCAGGCGCAAAGCGGGAAACGCAGCTTCGGCGTGTGCGCCACCTGCCGCCACAACCAGCGGCTGGGGCCGCGCAGCTATTTCTGCGGGCTGATGCAGGAAAAGCTCAGCAGCCCCGAGGTGCGGCGGATCTGCCGCGAACACGCGCCGCCGGTGGCGCTGGAGACGGCTTAAAGCCGCTTGCGCGCACGCGCGATCGCCGCGCGCACCTGCGCCGGCGCGGTGCCGCCCAGATGATCGCGGGCGGCGAGCGAGCCTTCCAGCGTCAGCACGGCGTAGACGTCGTCCATGATCATCAGGCTGAAAGCCTGCAGTTCGGCGAGCGGCAAATCGGCCAGATCGCGTCCGGCGGCTTCCGCCGCCCGCACCGCGCGTGCAACGACCTCGTGCGCATCGCGGAACGGCACACCCTTTTTCACCAGATAGTCGGCCAGATCGGTGGCGGTGGCGAAACCCTGCATCACAGCTGCGCGCATCGCCTCCGGTTTCACCGTCACGCCGGTGAGCATGTCGGCATAGATCGCTAGCGTGTCGGTCAGTGTGTCGACGGTGTCGAACAGGGGTTCCTTGTCTTCCTGGTTGTCCTTGTTGTACGCCAGCGGCTGGCCCTTCATCAGCGTCAACAGGGCGACCAGATGGCCGTTGACGCGTCCGGTCTTGCCGCGCACCAGTTCGGGCACGTCAGGATTCTTCTTCTGCGGCATGATGGATGAGCCGGTGCAGAAGCGGTCGGCCAGGTCGATGAAGCCGAAGCGCGGGCTCATCCACAGGATCAGTTCCTCCGACAGCCGCGACAGGTGCGTCATCACCAGCGCCGCAGCGGCGGTAAATTCGATGGCGAAGTCGCGGTCGGACACGGCGTCGAGCGAGTTCTCGCACACCGCCTCGAAGCCGAGTTGGTCGGCGACGAACTGGCGGTCGATCGGGTAGCTGGTGCCGGCCAGCGCGGCGGCGCCCAGCGGCAAGCGATTGACGCGGTGGCGGCAGTCGGCCATGCGCTCGGCGTCGCGCGCCAGCATTTCGAAGTAGGCCAAGAGGTGGTGGCCGAAGGTGACCGGTTGCGCCACCTGCAGGTGGGTGAAACCCGGCATCACGGTGTCGGCGTGCTGCTCGGCGAGGTCGACCAGCGAGGTCTGGCAGGCCTTCAGTCCGGCCAGGATGCGGTCGATCGCGTCGCGCAGGTAGAGGCGGATGTCGGTCGCCACCTGATCGTTGCGGCTGCGGCCGGTGTGCAGGCGCTTGCCGGCGTCGCCGATCTTGGCGGTGAGCGCGGCCTCGATATTGAGGTGGACGTCTTCCTTGTCCAGCGACCAGGTGAACTGGCCGGCTCGAATCTCGGTCAGCAGGTCGGCCATGCCGCCCCGGATCGCGTCGAGGTCGTCCTTGGACAGGACGCCAACGTGGTGCAACATGGCGGCGTGCGCCAGCGAACCCTGAATGTCGAACTCGGCCAGCCGATAATCGAAGGGGATCGACGCGGTATAGCGTTTGACGATTTCGGAAACCGGCTCGGAAAAACGGCCGGACCAGGCGGCGGGCGCGCCGTCCGGCGGTGTCGATGACGTGCTCATGGGACAAAACGGGGAATGAAAAGAAAGAATCATAACAACCGGCAGGTCGAATTGCCGAACTTCTGTCGCCTGGGGGTGACCCTGCGCATTGCGCTGACGGTGGAGGCGGCGCTGGTTGCCGGTGTGGTGGCGCGCGCGCCGGACGCCCCGGCGTTCTGGGCCGAATTCATCGGACTGTCGGCGCTTGCGCAACCGGCCTTGTTGTTGACCCTGCTGGCACTGTGCGCGGCGGGACGCTGGCTGCGCAGCCAACCTTACCGGTTGGGGGTGGCATTTACGCTGACACTGGGCGTCGCAGTGCCGATGCTGGTCACGCTGTGGTTGAGTCCGGTGCTTGCTGGCGGGGAGACTTATCCGCCCATCGGCGTGGCGCTATTTTCTCTGTTGCTCGGCGCAGGCCTGCTGGCCTATTTCAACCTGCGCGCCCGCGCGCTCTCGCCTGCCATCACCGAGGCGCGCCTGCAGGCCTTGCAGGCACGCATCCGGCCCCATTTCCTGTTCAACAGCCTGAACGCCGTGTTGTCGCTGGTGCGCAGCGACCCGCGCCGCGCCGAGCATGCGCTGGAAAACATGGCCGACCTGTTCCGCGCGCTGATGGGCAATGCCAGCCAGCTGGCGCCGCTGGAAGACGAAGTTGCGCTGACCCGCGCCTATCTGGAACTCGAGCAGCTGCGCCTGGGCGACCGCCTGCAGGTAGCCTGGCATATCAATAAAATGCCGGCCGACGCGCTGATTCCGCCGCTGGTGATCCAGCCGCTGGTGGAAAACGCGGTCTACCACGGTATCGAGCCGCTACCGGACGGCGGCGAAATCAGCCTCAATGTTTACCGTAGCGCAGACAAGGTCCACATCGTCGTGCGCAATCCGATCGCCACCGATGCCGGCCACCACAAGGGCAACCGCATCGCGCTGGCGAACATCCGCGAACGCCTGTTGCTGCATTTCGACCTCGATGCCCAGCTCAAGTTGGAACCGCTGGGTGCCGTTTATCAGGTGCACATCGTGATTCCCTACACCCGTGAACGCACCCAACCCGCCCCTGCGCGTCCTCATCGTCGATGACGAGGCCCCTGCGCGCCGCCGCCTGCGCGACGTGCTGGCGGATTGTGCCGACCGGCTGCCGGTCGATATCGTCGGCGAGGCCGATAACGGACTGGATGCGCTGAATCAGGTCCAGCAGCAGCCGGTCGACGCGGTATTGCTCGATATCCGCATGCCCGGCATGGACGGCTTGGAGTGCGCCACCCACCTCAATACGCTGGACAAGCCGCCGGCCATCATCTTCAGCACGGCCTACGAGGCTTACGCTTGCCAGGCGTTCGACCTCAACGCGGTCGACTATCTGCTGAAACCGGTGCGTGCCGACCGCCTCCTTCGCGCTCTGTCACGGGCACATAGCCTGAGCGACAACATGCTGGAACGCTTGCGGGCCGCGTACCCCAAGGCGCGCACGCATCTCTCGGTCAACGAAAAGGGCCGCATCGTGCTGATCCCCGTCGCTGACGTCCTCTACCTCAAGGCAGAACTCAAGTACGTCACCGTGCGCACGGCCGCCCGCGAATTCCTGATCGAGGAATCGCTCACCCGCCTGGAGAGCGAATGGGGCGACACCTTCCTGCGTATCCACCGCAACTGTCTGGTTGCGCGCGCGCGCATTCGGGAAATCGGCAAGCTGCCTGGCGAAGATGACGGCCACTTCCTGCGTCTGGACGGGTTGGACGAACGACTGATGGTCAGTCGGCGACAGTATTCCGCGTTGCGCGAGACTTTCAAATCCGCCTGAGGCGGTGGGTGTTCTCACACGGTACTGGCGGGATTGGCGGCGCCAGACAGGTGAAACGGGCAGGATGCCCCTGTTTCGTGCGCGAATCTTAAAATAAATTCTTTTATTATCATGTTGTTAGACGTTGACTACAACTAAAGTTGTATAGCCGGATTTCGTTCTGCTTCGTAGGATGACTGGGCTTGCTGTTTCGCAGTGAGCGAAGTTCTCCGCAATGAGGAACGTGTCTCCTCAATTCCGCCGGGTTCGCAAGAACCCGGCATTTTTTTGCCCGTGCCGGCTATCATGCGGCCATGGAAAAAAACATCACAGACCAGCACCCGCAAGGGACAGGCTTGGAGGCTGTCCCGGGGGATACCCCTTCGAATAAAGTGACTACAACCACGCTCACCGAAACCGAACTGGCCAGCGAAACCGTCTTCAAGGGCCGGCTGATGCACGTCAAATGCGATCGCGTGCGCCTGCCCAACGGCGGCGAATCGACTCGCGAATACATCATCCACCCCGGTGCCGTCGTGATCATTCCCCTGTTCGAGAACGGCGACCTGCTGCTGGAACGCCAGCATCGCTATCCCCTGCGGCGCGATTTCATCGAGTTGCCAGCCGGAAAGATCGACCCGGGCGAGGACGATCTGACCTGCGCGAAGCGCGAATTGGAAGAAGAAACCGGCTACACCGCTGCTGAATGGCGTGAGGTCACCACCATCTATCCCTGCATCGGCTATTCCGACGAGCGCTTGGCGTTCTATCTGGCGCGCGGACTGACACCCGGCAACCATGGCCGCGATCCCGACGAATTCCTGGAAATCCTGCGGGTCCCGTTCGGCGAGGCGATGGATTGGCTACGTAGCGGGAAGATCTGCGAAACCAAGACCGTGATCGGGCTGTTTTGGCTGGAGAAGATGCTCAATCAGGGCTGGTAAGCCCTGATCATTCAAGCAGGCGGGCTGGTAATCTCGGATCATCGAGCCGGCGGGCTGGTAAGCCCTGCCTGCTTCCCTCAACTGGGTTGGTAGGCCAGGTTCGGCGCCAGCCAGCGCTCCGCTTCCGCCAAGGTCCAGCCCTTGCGGCGGGCGTAGTCCTCGACCTGGTCGCGTTCGACCTTGGCCACAGCGAAGTACTGGCTGTCCGGATGCGACAGATAGAACCCCGATACCGCGGCGCCCGGCCACATGGCGAAGTTCTCGGTCAGCTCCACCCCGATTTGCGCCGTGGCGTCGAGTGCCTTGAACAGCGGGGCCTTTTCACTGTGCTCGGGACAGGCGGGATAGCCGGGCGCGGGACGGATGCCTTGGTACTTCTCCGCTATCAGATCGTCATTGGCAAGCACTTCTTCGCTCGCATAGCCCCAATATTCCTTGCGCACGCGCAGATGCAGGTGCTCGGCGAACGCTTCGGCTAGACGGTCGCACAGCGATTTGAAGAGGATGGCGGAGTAGTCGTCGTGGGCGGCTTCGAAGGCCTTTGCACGTTCGTCCTCGCCGATGCCGGCGGTGACGACGAAGGCGCCGAGGTAGTCCTTGAGGCCGGATTCGCGCGGCGCGATGAAGTCGGCGAGGCACAGGTTAGCGCGGCCTTCCGGCTTTTTCATCTGCTGACGCAGGTTGTGCCAGACCATGAGCATTTTCTTGCGCGATTCATCCACATAGATCGCGATGTCATCGTCGTTGACGCTGTTGGCCGGAAACAGACCGAACACGGCGCGCGCTTCCACCCAGTTTTCCGTGATCATTTTCTGCAGCATCGCCTTGGCGTCGTTGTAGAGCTTCGTCGCCTCGGTGCCGACCACCTCGTCGTCGAGGATTTTCGGGAACTTGCCGTGCAACTCCCACGAAGCGAAGAACGGCGTCCAGTCGATGGCCCCAACCAGCTTCGCCAGGTCGTAGGCTTTCAGTACGTGGATGCCGGGTTGCTTCGGCACCGGTGGTGTGTAGCGGGTCCAGTCGATCCTGAATTTGTTGGCGCGCGCTTCGGCCAAGGGGAGGCGCACCGTGTCGGACTTGTGCTTGAGGTGCCGTTCGCGCGTCTTGGCATAGTCCGCCTTGATGTCGGCAGCAAAGGCACCGCGCAGGTCGTTCGACAGCAGCTGGGTGCAGACGCCGACCGCGCGCGAGGCGTCCTTCACGTACACCACCGGGTGTTCGTAATTCGGCTCGATCTTCACTGCGGTGTGCGCAAGAGAAGTGGTCGCACCGCCGATCAGGAGTGGAATGGTGAAACCCTGGCGCTGCATTTCCTTGGCAACGTGCGCCATTTCTTCCAGCGAAGGCGTGATGAGGCCGGACAGGCCGATGATGTCGGCCTTGTGTTCCTTGGCGGCGTCGAGGATCTTCTGCGCCGGTACCATGACGCCGAGGTCGACGATGTCGTAGCCGTTGCAGCCGAGCACCACGCCGACGATGTTCTTGCCGATGTCGTGGACGTCGCCCTTCACCGTGGCCATGACGATCTTGCCCGCGCTTTGCGCGTCGCCGGCCCGCTTGTCGGCCTCGATGTAGGGGATCAGGTGCGCGACCGCCTGTTTCATCACGCGGGCCGACTTCACCACCTGTGGCAGGAACATCTTGCCGGCACCGAACAGGTCGCCGACCACGTTCATGCCGGCCATCAGCGGGCCTTCAATGACGTGCAGCGGGCGTTCGGCTTCGAGCCGCGCGGCTTCGGTGTCTTCGACGATGAATTCGGTAATGCCCTGCACCAGCGCGTGGCTCAGCCGCTCGTTCACCGGCAGGCTGCGCCAGGCCAGATCGACGACCTTCTCCTTGGCGCCGCCCTTGACGTTCTCGGCGAAGGCCACCAGCCGCTCGGTCGAGTCGGTGCGGCGATTCAGGAGCACGTCCTCGACGCGTTCCTTCAGATCCGGGTCGAGGTTGGCGTACACGCCGAGCTGGCCGGCGTTGACGATGCCCATGTCCATACCGGCCTGGATCGCATGGTAGAGAAAGGCGGTGTGGATCGCCTCGCGCACCGCGTCGTTGCCACGGAACGAGAAGCTCACGTTCGACACGCCGCCCGAGATGTGCGCGTGTGGCAGGTTGTGGCGGATCCAGCGGGTCGCCTCGATGAAGTCGACCGCGTAGTTGGCGTGCTCCTCGATGCCGGTGGCGACCGCGAAGATGTTGGGGTCGAAGATGATGTCCTCGGCCGGGAAGCCGACGGTCTCGGTCAGCAATTTATAGGCGCGCGCGCAGATTTCGGTCTTGCGCGCGTAGGTGTCGGCCTGGCCGGTCTCGTCGAAGGCCATCACGATCACCGCCGCGCCGTAGCGCCGGCAGAGCTTGGCGCGCTCGATGAACTCGGCCTCGCCTTCCTTCATGGAAATGGAATTAACGATGCCCTTGCCCTGGATGCACTTGAGGCCAGATTCAATGACGCTCCACTTCGACGAGTCGATCATGATCGGCACCCGCGCGATGTCGGGCTCCGAGGCGATCAGGTGCAGGAAACGCACCATCGCCGCCTCGGCGTCGAGCATGCCCTCGTCCATGTTGATGTCGATGATCTGGGCGCCGTTTTCCACCTGCTGGCGCGCCACCGAGAGCGCGTCGTCGTAGCGGCCCTCGAGGATCATGCGGGCGAAGGCCTTGGAGCCGGTGACGTTGGTGCGTTCGCCGACGTTGACGAAGAGGCTGTCCTTGCCGACGTTGAAGGGCTCCAGCCCCGACAAACGCATGGCCGGTTCCACGACGGGCGGTACGCGCGGTGCCACGCCTTCGACCGCCTTGGCGATCGCGGCGATATGGGCGGGCGTGGTGCCGCAGCAGCCGCCGACGATGTTGAGCAGCCCCGCGCGCGCCCATTCGCCAATGTGCACGGCCATTTGTGCGCCGTCCATGTCGTATTCGCCAAAGGCGTTGGGCAGACCGGCGTTGGGGTGGGATGAGATGAACACGTCGGCCTTGTTCGACAGTTCCTCGACATACTGGCGCAGCAGGTCGGGGCCAAGCGCGCAGTTGAAGCCGATCGAAAGCGGCCGCGCGTGGCGCACCGAATTCCAGAAGGCTTCGCCAGTCTGGCCGGAGAGCGTGCGGCCGGAGGCGTCGGTGATGGTGCCGGAGATCATGACTGGCAGCCGCAACTGGTGGGCCTCGAAGTACTCCTCGATGGCGAATAGCGCAGCCTTGGCGTTCAGCGTGTCGAAAACCGTCTCGACGATCAGGATGTCCACGTCGCCCTTGACCAGGCCGTCAATGGCCTCCAGGTAGGCTGTGCGCAACTGGTCGAAAGTGACATTGCGAAAACCGGGGTCGTTTACGTCCGGCGAGATGGTTGCCGTGCGCGAGGTGGGGCCCAGCACGCCGGCGACGAAGCGCGGCTTGTCCGGATTCAGCGCGGTTGCCTCGTCGGCGGCTTCGCGCGCCAGCCGGGCCGCGGTGAAATTGAGTTCCGGCACCAGGTGTTCCATGTGGTAATCCGCCATGGAAATCGCGGTGGCGTTGAAGCTGTTGGTTTCCAGGATGTCGGCGCCCGCCGCCAGGTACTTGTTGTGGATTTCCCGGATGATGTGCGGTTGCGTCAGCGAGAGCAGATCGTTGTTGCCTTTGAGATCGTGCGCAAAGTCGGCGAAGCGTGTGCCGCGATAGTCGGCTTCGCTGAGCTTGTAGGACTGGATCATCGTCCCCATCGCGCCGTCGAGGACCAGGATACGTTGGGCGAGCAGCGAGTGGAGCAGGGCGGTGCGGTTGGACATGATGCAGGCGGACGCGGGCAAACCTGAATGGTATCACTGCCGGGCCGGGACCCTGCCGGCAACTGTTGATATGTCGACATTGCTATCGGGTTTGCTACATGGCGGAATGCGGCGTCCCGACCGAACAGGCCTGGAAAGCGCCGGCCGGACTGGTCTGATCCTTGCAGTACTCTTGCCATGCAAAATGCAAGGTACTCGATCTCACGAGCATTCGGATGACGACAAGAAAACACGTGGCCCCAATCCTGCTGGCCCTCCTGTTGGGCGCGCTGTCTCCTCATCTGGCATGGGCTGCCGACCGCGCGGTGCAAGCCTCGGACTTTTACGAGGATGCGCTGGTCCGGATGCAGAACAAGGACACCAAGGGTGCCATCGTCCAGTTGAAGAACGCCTTGCAGCAGGACAGCAAAATGCTGCCGGCCCTGGTCCTGCTGGGCAAGGCCTACCTCGACAGCGGCGCACCCTTGGGTGCGGAGCGTGTACTGGCGGATGCGGAGCGGTTGGGGGCGGACCGGTCGCAGATCATCGCCATGCAGGTCGAGGTCTACAACCTGCTGGGCAAGAATCAGGCTTTGCTGGAGCGCTTTTCGCCTGACGGACTCCCGCCCGAGGTGAAATACAAGGTGCTGGTCACGCGAGCTTATGCGCAGATCGACCTCGATCAGACGCGCGCGGCGATCCAGTCGCTGGAACAGGCCCGGCAGATCGATCCCAACAATCCGGCCGCACTGATTGCGCAGTCGATGGCCTATTTGCGCAGCGGAAACTTTTCGGATGCGGCGGCCATGGCGCAGTTGGCCATCACCAAGAAACCGGGCGATCCTGCCGGCTGGAACATGAAAGGCTCGATCGCTCATGCGCAGGGGAATGCCCCGGATGCGTTGGCGGGCTATGGCAAGGCGCTGGCGCTGAAGCCCGATTATCTGGATGCGCTGATCGCCCGGGCGTCCTTGTTGTTCGATCTCAACCGCGACAAGGAAGCGGCCCGGGACGTGGCTGTATTGAAGCAGAAGTTTCCGGACGATCCGCGAAGCGCCTATCTGCAGGCGCTCCAGGCCGGGCGGCAAGGAAAGGATACGGAAGCGCGCAATGCGCTCACCGCGGCGGCTAGCGCGCTGGATGCCCTGCCCTTCGAGGCGGTGCAGACGCGTCCGCAACTGGTGCTCCTGGGCGGCATTGCCCATTACAGCCTGGGCCAGAATGAAAAGGCCAAGACTTATCTTGGCAGTTATCTCAAAAAATATCCCCAGCACATGGGCGCGCGCAAGATCATGACCGCCATCCTCATGAGCGAGAAGGATTACGCCAAGGCAATTGCGTTTCTCGAGGGACCGGCGCGGGCGCGGCCCAACGACCCCCAGGCGCTGTCCTTGCTGGCAACCGCCTACATGGCGCTGGGCCAGCACTCCAAGGCAGTTTCGCTGCTCGAGCAGGCTGAGGGGATGAGCGGCGGCAATACGCCGGATATCGCCACGAATTTTGGCTTGAGCCTGATTGGGGTCGGGCAGGAAGCGCAGGGTATGGCGCAGCTGCAAAAGGCCTACGCAAAAACCCCGGGCCGTGCCTATTCGGGCGTTCCGCTGGCCATCATGTATCTCAAGCAGAACCAGACCAAACCGGCGATACAGGTGCTGCAGGCCGTGCTCAAGAACGAACCGCAGAATCTGACCGTGCTGAACCTCCTGGCGGTGGCGCGCGGCGTGTCGAAAGACACGGCTGGCGCCCGTAAAACCTATGAGCAGGTGCTGGAGAAGAACCCGGGTTTTACCCCGGCCAAGCTCAATCTGGCGCGTCTGGACCGATATGAAGGCAAGCCGGAGGATGCACGGCGCCGCCTGCTGTCCGTGCTCAAGGATCAGCCGAAGAACCTGGATGCGCTGTATGAGCTGGCCCAACTGGAGTTGGCTGCCGGGCGTACGCAGGATGCTGTACGCTGGCTGGAGAAGGCGCGTTCGTTCAATCCGCAAAGCCTCAGGCCCAACCTCATGCTGGTCGATCTGTATCTGGGTACGGGTGACGTGCAGAAAGCATTGAATATCGCCAAGGAGGCGCAGGCGTCCAATCGGGATAATTTGCAGGCCCTGGCGGCGCTGGGGCGGTGTTATCTAGCCATCGGCAATCGCGGCCTGGCGCGCGAGAACTTCAAGCGCATTACCCAGCTGGCGGGCTTCGATGCCGATTGGCAGCAGCGTGCGGCCGAGCTCCAGATCAGCGCGGGCGATTACGAGGGCGCGCGCTATTCGCTGGACAAGGCCTTGCTGAGCAAACCGGGCTATTTCCCGGCGCTGTTGCTCAAGACCGGCCTTGAAAAATTCTCAGGCAACCTGGATGGGGCCGACAAGCAGGCGCGCGCCCTGGCTGCCCAATATCCCCGCGCAGCAGCTGTGCAGCAACTGCTCGGCGACATTGCCATGCAACGCCAGCGTTATGGGGAGGCCATCACGGCCTACGGTGCTGCATACAATATCGAGAAAAATGCGACACATGCGATCGGTTTGTACAACGCCTACAACGCGTCGGGCAACCCGGCCAAGGCGCTGACTTTCATCCAGTCCTGGGTCGGCAGCAATCCGGCGGATCCCGCCGCCCGCCGCATCCTGGCCGGGGCCTATATCCAATCAGGACGGTTGGATCTCGCGCAACAGCATTACGAAACCTTGAGCCGGCAATTGCCCAACGACGCCGGCATCCACAACGACCTGGCCTACGTCATGCTTAAGCGGCGCCAGCCTGGCGCGCTGGCCGTGGCGGAACGGGCCTATCAACTGGCGCCGAACGATGCCAATGTGGCCGACACCCTGGGTTGGGCCTGGGTGGAAGCCGGGCAGGTCGAGAAAGGCCTGCGCTATCTGCGCGAGGCCCAGGTGCGGTCGCCAGAAAACCCCGAGATACGCGATCATCTGGCCGAAGCGCTGAGGCGCAAGCAGGCGGGCAGCAAATAAGCGGTTGGCGCTGGGACGGGCCGCAGTCGGTTTTTTTTACACAACGCGTTAGAAAGTACGGGGCTGGGTATAGGGGTTATGTTTATCTATTTGATAATTAATGAAAAATAATTTTTGGTACGGCTGTTGCTTTATGTGAAGCGCGTATTCCTTGGATTAAGTAAGGGCAAATCAAAATGACTAGAAAATTTTGGCAGGCAATCAGGGCGGCGAGCGTTATGGCTATTGGACTAGGCGTCATGAACACCGCCCAGGCTACCTATTCCTCGAACAATAATTGCGGCGGGGGCGGTACGAGCAACCCCAATTGCGATACCTGGACGTTCAACAACCAGACGAGCAATACGCAGGGTGGCATTACGGCCACGGCTTCCGGGTGGTCCAATACGGTCGGCTCCGCCAATGTCCAGCTGGAGAGCGCCTACATCACCTTGAATGGCAGCAGCGGTCTGGGTGTCCGGAACAACGATTGCAGCGGCTTTGCCAATTGCACGGGTGGAGGCAGTGACACCAATGAGGGACTCAGCCCCGAACATGCGATCGATAACAATGGACGTACGGACTCCATCCTGTTCTCGTTCACGGACAAGGTGAACCTCACGTCCTTCTCCGCAGGCTGGGTCTCGACCGACTCCGATTTCACGGTTCTAGCGTATACGGGAGCGGGTAATCCCGCCAGCTTGACCAATCAGACTTATGCAGGCCTGCTGTCCAACGGCTGGTCGCTGATCGGGAATTTTCTTGCAGGTTCCAGCACGGGCGCCCATGACTTTGCCAACAGCACCTATTCCAGCTACTGGCTGATCGGTGCATTGAACACCATGGTCGGGGGCGACTCGACCAAGGCCGGAAATGACTATTTCAAGTTGATTTCACTGGCGGGCTGTACCTGCGATAACGCACCGCCCGGAACCCCGGGTTGTAGCACGGGCGGCGGCGGCGTGCCGGAACCTGGTACCCTGCTGTTGATGGGGGCAGGGCTGCTCGGCCTGACACGTTTCAAGGCCCGGCGCACAATGCACGTTGCTGCCTGACGATATCAGCCAGAGCACACAGGGCCCCGCTTGTCGGGGCCCTGGTTTTTTGGGGCATTGAAACCGATCTGCTAGGGTGGGTAAGAACGTCACTGCGGAGCGCACGATGAAACATATGACCCCCCGGGAATCCCACGAGTTTTTGCAACTGCATCCTGAGGCGGTGTTCATCGATTGCCGCTCGGAAATCGAATACCTGTTCGTCGGCCACCCGGCCGGCGCAATCCACATTGCCTGGCAGGACGGACCGGATTGGGACGTCAATCCCGATTTTTTAGGGCATGCGCGCAAGGCGGCATCGGTCAATCGCCCCGTGGTGCTGATCTGCCGTTCGGGGCGGCGCTCGATGGAAGCGGGACGTTACCTCGAGAAATACGGGTTCCCCGAGGTCTACAACGTGCTGCACGGGTTTGAAGGCGATATGGATGAAACGCGCCATCGCAGCACAAAAAACGGCTGGCGCCATGATGGCTTGCCATGGGAGCAAACCTGAGTCTTCCGTTCATGGAGCGCCCTAAGCAAGACTGAGCAAACTGATTGTCGCTGCCCATCCGGGCACGATTTCCTGTCTCCAGGAATGTTTCTTGGGATTCTCCGGGGACAGAACGCTCAGCCCAGCGACACCCCCAGCCAGGCACCGATGAAATAGGTGGCCAGCCCCGCCGCGCCGCCGATGCCCAACATGCGCAGGCCGCCCAGGAGGGCGTGACGGCCGGTGAACAGACTCATGCTGGCGCCGACGGCAAACAGTCCCAGTGCCGTTAGTCCGATCGAGACAGGAAGCGCCTGGTCGTAGCCGAACAGGAATGGCAGCAAGGGCAGCGCCGCACCCGCCGTGAAGGCAGCAAACGACGAGATGGCCGCCACCCATGGCGAGCCGAGTTCGTCGGGGTTCAGGCCGAGCTCCTCCCGTGCCAGGGTGTCGAGCGCGCGTTCGGGATCCTGCATCAGGGTGTCTGCCAGCCGCCGCGCCTCGGCCGTGTCCATGCCCTTGGCGGCATAGATCAGCGCCAGTTCGGCTGCCTCCTCCTGAGGGTATTCGTCCAGCTCGTCGCGCTCGAGGCCGATCTGGTATTCGAACATTTCGCGCTGTGAACGGACCGACACATATTCGCCCGACGCCATCGAGAATGCGCCCGCCAGCAAGCCCGCCACGCCGGTCAACACGATGATCGAGGGCTCCGGGGCAGCACCCGCCACGCCATAGATCAACGCAGCGTTCGATACCAGGCCGTCGTTGACCCCGAATACCCCTGCACGCAAGGCATTGCCCGCAGCACCGTTCTGGTGGCGCTTGCCGATGTCGTCGCGCCGGAGCGGCATGGGATGCGGCGGGTTTTGCGTATAGAGCGCCATGCCGCGTACCTTCATCGCCGCCAGCACGCTGCGCATGGCACGCGGCTTGAATCTGCGGGTAAGGGTGGCGACGACGCGCGCGCGCAGATCGGGCCGGAACGCAGCGGGTGGTTGGCCACCCTTTTGCGTAATGGCGGCCAGCCATATTTCCGCCTGGTCGTCGGCCGCCTGCGCCAGTTCGTTGAACAGTGCTTCGCGCGTCGTGCCGCGCTCGCACTCTGCGACGACGCGATACAACCAGGCCGACTGCTTTTCTTCCTGCCAGGATTCGTAGGGATCGCTCATGCTGGGGGCCGTCTGTATTGAATGGCTTCGGCGAGATGTGCCGGTGCGATTGCGTCGCTGTCAGCCAGGTCGGCCACGCTGCGTGCGAGCTTGAGGACACGATGATAAGCGCGCGCCGACAGGTTCAGCCGCGCGATCGCCTGCTTCAATAAGCTTTCCCCGGCTGCATCCAGTTGGCAGAACTGTTCGATTTCCTGGGTGCCGAGCGCAGCGTTGGGCTTGCCCTGCCGCTGCATCTGGCGCGCGCGCGCCGCCTGCACGCGGCCGCGGATGGCGGCGCTGGGTTCGCCGGCGCTCGCCTGCATCAGTTCGTCTTGCGCCAACGCCGGCACGCTGATCTGGATGTCGATGCGGTCGAGCAGCGGTCCCGAAATGCGTCCGCGGTAGCGCGCAATCTGATCCGGCGTGTCGCGGCAGGCCTGGGTCGGGTGACCGAGGTAGCCGCAGGGGCAGGGGTTCATTGCCGCGACCAGCTGGAAGCGCGCCGGGAAATCGGCCTGCCGGGCGGCGCGGGAGATCGTGATGCGTCCGGTTTCCAGCGGCTCGCGCAACACTTCCAGCACCTGCCGGGAAAATTCCGGCAGTTCGTCGAGAAACAGCACGCCGTGGTGGGCCAGCGAAATCTCGCCCGGACGCGGGTTGCCGCCGCCGCCTACCAAAGCCACCGCCGAGGCAGTGTGGTGCGGCGCGCGGAAGGGACGGCGCTGCCAGTGTTCATGGCGGAAACCGCCGTTGAGCGAAGCGACCGCAGCCGCTTCCAGCGCCTCGGTCTCGTCCATCGCCGGCAGAATGCCCGGAAAGCGTGCGGCCAGCATCGACTTGCCGGTGCCGGGCGGTCCTGACATCAAGATCGAATGCCCGCCGGCGGCGGCGACTTCGAGTGCACGCCGAGCGGCAGCCTGGCCTTTGACCTCTGCGAAGTCGGGATAGTCGGGCGCCAGGGGTAGGGCGTTTGGTTCAGGCGCGGAGAGTGATGTCTGCCCGGCGAGCCAGGCACAGACATCGAGCAGGCTCGCCGCCCCCAGCGTCTCGACGCCGCTGGCGAGCGCTGCTTCACTCGCCGAGGCGGCGGGCAGCACCAGTTGTCGGCCTGCCGTGCGTGTCGCGAGTGCCATCGCCAGCGCACCGCGCACCGGACGCAATTCGCCGGTCAGTGCGAGTTCGCCAGCGAATTCGGCATGCTTGAATCTGTCGGCCGGAACCTGCCCGGAGGCGGCGAGGATTGCCAGTGCGATCGGCAGGTCGAAGCGTCCGGATTCCTTCGGCAAATCGGCCGGGGCGAGATTGACCGTGATGCGGCGCGCGGGGAATTCGTAGCGGGCATTCTGGATTGCAGCGCGCACGCGGTCGCGTGCTTCTTTCACCTCGGTTTCCGGGAGGCCGACCAGCGTGAAGGCCGGCAGCCCGTTGGCCAGATGCGCCTCGACCACCACCTCCGGCGCATGCATGCCGTTCAGCGCCCGGCTTTTGACGACGGCGACGGCCACTTAGTCGTCTTGGTTCTGCTGCTTTTCCAGTTCGGTCAGCCGCGCCTCGAGTTGCGCGAGCTTCGCGCGCGTGCGCGTCAGCACTTCGGTCTGCACGTCGAATTCCTCGCGGCTCACCATGTCCAGCTTGCCGAGCATCGACGTGACGCCGGCCTTGAGATTCTGTTCGATGTCCTTGGCGGGGGATTGCTTCATGACCTCGCCCAGCTTGCCGACCAGATCGTTGATGAATGCGGGGGTGGGGAATTTCGGATTCGGGTTCATACGGCCTCCATGACGGGGAGAGTGTAACAAGCACTGCCCTTGTGGCGTACAGCAGTAATAGGTCGAGGCATGCAGCACGAAGAGGGTGCATGACGATTTGGTGGCGCACCATGAAAGTGCAGTCTATTCTGGGTTGGGCGGGCGTCTTGATTCAACTGTTTGTTTTTAAACAAAAAAAATATTGGCATGGCTTGTGCTCATTGTGGAGTGCGATTTTGCGCGCCCTTATTCAAACAGGAGAAATTCATGAGAAAACTCGTACACGCTTTGGTTCTGACTGGTCTGGTGGGCGCGCCCGCCTTCGCCATGGCGGATGAACCCGCTTCGCCGCATACCCTGAGTGCCAATGTCAGCCTCACCTCCAATTATGTCTTCCGTGGTATTTCGCAGACTGCCGGTGATCCTGCCATTCAGGGTGGTTTCGATTATTCGCACAGCAGTGGTTTCTACCTCGGTACCTGGGGTTCCAACGTGAGCTGGCTGACCGGATTCCAGAATTACACCAGCGGCAGCATGGAACTCGATCTCTATGGTGGCTACCGGAATGCTATCGGACCCGTCAGCTATGACGTGGGGGCAATCCGCTATATGTACCCGGGCAGTAAAAATGGTGGCGGGCTGCCGGGTGCGTGGACCTCGGAAGCCTATGCGTCCGTGGGCTGGAAATGGTTTACCGCCAAGTATTCCTACTATCTGAGTGACTCGGTGTTTGGCGTTGGTCCGAATGCCAATGGTTCCGGCTACCTGGATCTTTCCGCCAGCCTGCCCGTCGCAGATACCGGCCTGATCCTGGGTGCGCATTGGGGGACCTTCAACTTCAAAAACGATTCTCAATATGCTGCCGTTACCCCGGACTACAAGGACTGGAAGGTTAGTGCAACGTATGACCTGGGCAAGCTGGCCAAGCAGACGTCCGGCATGACCTTGGGCGTGGCGTACACCGACACCGATGCGGAGAAGGGGTTCTGGACTGACGCAAATGGCAAGTATCTGGGCAAGGCTGCGACCACCGTGTGGATTTCCAAGGCTTTCTAATGCGCTGACCAACCGGGGCGGTTCACGCAACTGCTCCATTACTTTCTTGCCCTAACTTGGGAGACATCATGAAATTCGTAACGGCAATCATCAAGCCGTTCAAGCTGGACGAGGTGCGGGAGGCGTTGTCTGCCATCGGCGTCACCGGCTTGACGGTCACGGAAGTAAAGGGATTTGGGCGCCAGAAGGGCCACACCGAACTGTATCGCGGTGCGGAGTACGTGGTCGACTTCCTGCCCAAAGTGAAGATCGAGGTGGCCATCAAGGCCGAGTTGCTGGAGCGCGTGATCGAGGCGATCGAGAAGTCGGCCAACACCGGCAAGATCGGAGACGGCAAGATTTTTGTCACCAGCCTGGAGCAGGTCGTGCGCATCCGCACGGGCGAATCCGGCCCCGACGCCCTGTGAGGAGCATAAACATGAAAAAGCTATTTGCTTCGTTGGGCCTGATGTTTGCCCTGCTGTCTCCCAACCTGGTCCTGGCTGAGGACGCCCCTGCTGCCCCCGCAGCGCAGGCGACCGAAAGCCAGGCCGCGCCGGCTCCCGCTGCCGCGGCGCCGGCAGAGGCCACTCAGGCGCCCGCCGCCGCGGCCCCTGTAGCTGCACCTGCCGCGCCTGCGGCCGCACCGACCCCCAACAAGGGCGATACGTCCTGGATGCTGCTGTCGACGGTCCTGGTCATCATGATGTCGATCCCCGGACTCGCACTGTTCTACGGCGGCCTGGTGCGCAGCAAGAACATGCTGTCGGTGTTGATGCAGGTGTTTTCCATCTTCTCGCTCATTGTGGTGTTGTGGGCGATCTATGGCTATTCACTGGCATTCACCGAGGGCAATGCCTTCTTCGGCGGATTCGATCGCCTGTTGCTGAAAGGCATCTTCAATCCGACCGACGGCAGCGTGGCGAATGCGGCAACCTTCAGCAAGGGCGTGGTGATTCCGGAGTTTGCCTTTGTTGCCTTCCAGGCCACGTTCGCGGCCATCACGGTTGCCCTGGTCGTCGGCTCGTTTGCCGAGCGCATGAAGTTCTCGGCGGTGCTGCTGTTCTCCGCGCTGTGGTTCACGTTCTCCTACATCCCCATGGCGCACATGGTGTGGTTCTGGACCGGCCCGGATGCGATCAAGGATGCCGCCAGCCTGGCCACGGAAACGGCGAAGGCGGGGTGGTTGTTCCAAAAAGGTGCGCTCGACTTCGCCGGCGGCACGGTCGTGCACATCAATGCTGCGATCGCGGGTCTGGTCGGTGCGTTCGTGGTGGGCAAGCGCATCGGTTACGGCAAGGAATCGATGACGCCGCACAGCCTGACCATGACCATGATCGGCGCCTCGCTGCTGTGGGTGGGCTGGTTCGGTTTCAACGCAGGTTCTGCGCTGGAAGCGGGCGGCACGGCTGCGCTGGCGTTCATCAATACGCTGAATGCGACCGCCGCGGCTGCCTTGACCTGGAGCTTTGCCGAATGGCTGCTCAAGGGCAAGCCCTCCATGCTGGGTGCCGCATCAGGCGCCGTGGCGGGTCTGGTCGCCATCACCCCGGCCTGCGGCTGGGTGGGCGTGGGCGGCGCGCTGGCCATCGGTGCGCTGGCAGGTGTGGTGTGCCTGTGGGGTGTCACCGGGCTGAAGAAGCTGCTGGGCGCGGACGATGCGCTGGACGTGTTCGGCGTGCACGGCATCGGGGGCATCCTCGGCGCACTGCTGACGGGCGTGTTCAACAACTGGAGCCTGGGCGGCACTGGCATCGTTGACTATGTGAACAACACGGTGGTCAACACCGATATCGCTACCCAGCTCTGGATTCAGGCACAAGCGGTGCTGACCGCGCTGGTCTGGTCGGGTGTGGTGGCGTTCATCTGCTACAAGCTGGTGGATATCACCATTGGTCTGCGCGTGCCGGAAGAACAGGAGCGCGAGGGTCTGGATACCACCCAGCATGGCGAGCGTGCCTACAGCATGTAAGCCTTCCTTTCTCTATGGAAGTTTGGGGCGCCTTGCGGGGCGCCCTTTTTATTGGCGATCAATCCCCACATTCACGGCACCGCTCAATCCATGCCTTCCGCTTGGTTGCAGTGCCTGCTCTCGTTCAGATTGGGACGACCGCTCTTGATGGGCTCCCATACCCGTCCCCTTTCCTTTCATTAACGCCAAAACGGTGCATGTGCCCATGCATGTCGCACTAAAAGAATGCCCGTTTCATGCTGTAAAAATAGGCGTGGTCTGTTGATTAATGCTTTGTATTCATATGGATAGATTGAATTGCAAGCCGTGGCATGGGGGTTGCTATTAGGTAAGTGAATATTACGAATATTCATTTCAGTAATACCTCATATCAAGGAGTCCACCATGAATGTGAAGCACATCAGAAGTACCCTGAAGACGTTGTTCACCCGTCTGGTAATTCCTGCCGCGGTGGCCATGTCGATTTCGGCCCATGCCGCCCAGCCCCTCAAGATCGGTTACAGCGACTGGCCGGGCTGGGTCGCCTGGCAGGTCGCGATCGACAAGGGCTGGTTCAAGGAAGCCGGGGTCGCGGTCGACTTCGAATGGTTCGATTATTCCGCCTCCATGGACGCCTTTTCGGCCGGCAAGATCGACGCGGTGACCATGACCAACGGCGATGCCCTGGTCACCGGCGCGGCCGGCGGCAAGAGCGTCATGATCATGCTGACCGACTATTCCAACGGCAACGACATGATCGTCGCCAAGCCCGGCATCAAGTCGCTGAAGGAACTCAAGGGCAAGAAGGTCGCCGTCGAAGAGGGGCTGGTCGAGCACCTGCTGCTGCTCAATGGTCTGAAGAAGGCCGGCATGAAGGAATCGGACGTCACCCTGGTCAACGCCAAGACCAACGAGATGCCACAGGTCCTTGCCTCCGGCGACGTTGCCGCGATCGGCGCCTGGCAGCCGATCGCCGGCCAGGCCATGAAGGCCGTGCCCGGCTCGCGTCCGGTCTACACCTCGGCCAACGAACCCGGCCTGATCTACGACGTGCTCGCGGTCAATCCGGCCAGCGCCAAGCAGCACAAGGCCGAGTGGCTCAAGGTGGTCAAGGTGTGGGACCGCGTCGTGAAATACATCAACGATCCCAAGACCCAGCCCGATGCCGTCAAGATCATGGCCGCCCGGGTCGGCGTCACGCCGCAAGTCTACCTGCCCCTGCTCAAGGGTACCCATCTACTGAGCCTGGCCGACGGCAGGAAGGTCTACGTCAAGGCGGCCGGCTTCGGCTCGCTCTATGGGTCGTCCAAGGTGGCCGACGACTTCAACGTCGCCAACGGGGTCTACAAGACGCACCAGGACATCGACAGCTACATCGATCCGTCCTTCACCCACGCCAAGTGATCCTTTGACCCACCCAGCCTGACGACGGAGCGGAGATGAACATGATTGCCAAATGGTTCGGAGGCAGCGCGGATGTGGATGCCCGCAGGCGTGCGCTGCTCGGAACCGGCTCGTTTCTGCTGCCGTTGCTGGCCTGGTGCCTCATCAGTTATACCCCGTTCATCTGGCATCCCAAGGTGCTCGTCACCGATCCGGGCGGCGTGGATTACTTCCAGGTCGACATGCTGGTGGACAAGGCCATGTTCCAGGAAGAGGTTGCCAACATGCAGCAGGCGCACCTCGCCCCGCCTCAGGGTCGGCCGTCCAACCCGATTTACCTGCCGGCGCCCGACGACGTGGCGAAGGCCTTCTACAACGGTTTCGTGAATCCGCCGAGCAACACGGATGTTCCTTCGATGCCCGCCAGCTTGTGGCACAGCATCCAGATCATCTTCTGGGGCTTCCTGCTCTCGTCGCTCATCGGCGTGCCACTCGGCATCCTGTCCGGCACCTACGCGACCCTGGGCCGCCTGAACGAGCCCTTCATCGAATTCTTCCGCTACCTGCCGGCGCCGGCATTCGGTGCCCTGGCGGTGGCCATCCTGGGCATCTACAACGGTCCCAAGATCGCGATCATCGTCATCGGCACCCTGTTCCAGCAGGTGCTGATCATCGCCAACACCACCCGCAAGCTGGAGACCACGCTGATCGAAGCCGCTCGCACCCTGGGTAGCAAGAATCTCAAGCTGCTGAGCAAGGTGGTGGTGCCGGGCATCCTGCCCGATCTCTACCGCGACCAGCGCATCCTGCTCGGCTGGGCCTGGACCTACCTGATCGTGGCCGAACTGATCGGCACCAGCTCGGGCATCACCTGGTTCATCACCCAGCAGGCCCGCTACCAGCATTTCGACAACGTCTACGCCGCCATCATGACCATCGGCATCATCGGGTTCGGCAGCGACCTGATCCTGGCCCGGCTCGGCCGGCGGCTGTTCCCCTGGGACCGCACCCAGGACCGGCAATGAGGACATGCGCATGAACCTGATGGAACCCATCCTGCCTAGCTATCTCGACCAGTCCGACGCCGTCCGGGCGCGCTTCGAGCGCATCCGCCAGCGCGACACCATTCTGGAGGTGCGCAAGCTCGGCAAGCGCTTCCGCTCCCAACAGGGCGAGGTCGAGGCCCTGCGCGGCATCGATTTCAGCGTCCGCCAACGCGAGTTCGTCTGCGTCATCGGCCCCTCCGGCTGCGGCAAGTCGACCCTGATCCGCATCCTGGCCGGTCTCGACAAGCACACGTCGGGCGAAGCCCTGCTCGACGGCAAGCCGATCACCGGGCCGGGCCAGGACCGCGGCATGGTGTTCCAGGGCTACTCGCTGTTCCCCTGGCTGACGGTCAAGAAGAACGTCATGTTCGGCCCCCATATGAAAGGGCATGGCCGCGACCAGGCCGAGCGCGATGCCGAGCTCTGGCTGGAACTGGTCGGCCTCGAGAAATTCGCCGACGCCTATCCGCACCAGCTCTCCGGCGGCATGCGCCAGCGCGTCGCCATCGCCCGCGCCCTGGTCAACCAGCCGCGCATCCTGCTCATGGACGAGCCGTTCGGCGCGCTGGACGCCCAGACCCGCGCCAAGATGCAGTCGCACCTGATCGACATCTGGCGCAACATCGACATCACGGTGCTGTTCATCACCCACGACCTCGACGAGGCGATCTACCTCGCCGACCGCATCCTGGTGCTGAAGGCGCATCCCGGCGAGGTGCAGGAGGTGATCGAGGTGCCGGTGCCGCGGCCGCGCACGCCCGGCCAGTTCAACTCGCCGGAATTCCGCGCCACCAAGGCGCGCCTGGAGGAACTCATCCACCCGGCGCCGGAGCCGCTGCCGGAAGACGAGCAGGCCGTGAAGCCGCACATGATCCGCTTCACCGACGTGCACGACAATGTCGAGTAAGGACTGAACATGCGCTGGTCCGATCTCACCTGGTCCGAACTCCCTGACGTGCTGGCCCGCTGCGGCCGCGCCGCCCTCCTGCCGGTGGGCGCCACCGAGCAGCACGGTCCGCATCTGGGCTGCGGCGTCGATTTCGTGATCGCCGAGGAACTCTGCGCTGCGGTCGCCGCGCAGACCAGCGTGCCCATGCTGCCCACGCTGCCCTACGGCTGCTCGCTCGGCCACAGCCGGCGCTGGCCCGGTACGATTGCGCTGCAACCGATCACCCTCATCGAACTGGTCAAGCAGATCGGCGACTGGGCGTATCACGGCGGGGTGCGTCGGCTGTTCATCGTCAACGCCCATGTCACCAATGCCGCGCCGCTGCGCTGCGCCCTGGAGATGCTGCGCGCCGAGCACGACGACCTGATGGTGGCGGTGATCAACACCGCGACCCTCAGCGAGCGCGTGCGCGCGTTCCATTCGGCCGACGCCGCCGACTGGCACGCCAACGACGCCGAGACCTCGATCATGCTGGCCATCGCCCCGGAGGGCGTGCGTCCCGACAAGCTGCTTGATGCCGACGACCCCGACCGCACCTGCGGCTGCATCTTCGCCCACCCGGTCAACCGCACCAGCGCCAACGGCGTCACCGGCACGCCCAGCCTCGCCAGTGCGGAGAAAGGCCGGCGCTGGTTCGACTGGCTGGTGGCCGACCTCACCGCACTGGTTCGCACGGGCAGCGTCGAGACGCCGCCACTCGAGCATTCCTATTTCGGGGACGCCGTCCCCGCCGCTCCAACCCGATAGACAAGGACGCATCATGAACACAATCGACGACACCGCCGTGCTGGAAAAACCGAGCCCCAGCGCCCATCCTCCGGCCGAAGCGGCGGCCCAGCTGCAGCGCGAGCTGATCGACAAGGGCGTGAAATACTGCATCGGCGCCTACGTCGACATCCACGGCGTGCCCAAGGCCAAGGTCGTGCCGATCGGCCACCTCGGCCAGATGGCCAGGGGGTCCGAGCGCTACACCGGCTACGCGCTGGACGGCCTCGGCCAGGCGCCCAACGACGACGAGCTGACCTCGGTGCCGGATCTCGACCGCGCCATCCAGCTGCCGTGGGAACCGAAGATCGCCTGGATTCCTGCCGACAACCATTTCCAGGGCAAGCCCTATGCGCTCAACACCCGCGTCGCGCTGAAGAACCAGCTCGCCGAGGCGGCCAAGCTCGGCTACGGCATGAACCTGGGCATCGAGTGCGAGATCTTCCTGTTGAAACAGAACGAGGATGGCAGCCTGTCGGTGCCGGTCGCCGACGACAAACTGACCAAGCCCTGCTACGACGTGCGCGGCTTCGTCGACAACTTCTCCTGGCTGGACAAGGTGGCGACGTCCATCAACGACCTCGGCTGGGACCTGTATTCCTTCGACCACGAGGATGCCAACGGCCAGTTCGAGTTCGACTTCAACTACGCCGACGCGCTGACCACCTGCGACCGGCTGACCTTCTTCCGCTTCATGGCCAAGCACTACGCCAAGGAGGAAGGCCTGCTCGCCACCATGATGCCCAAGCCGTTCGCCGACAAGACCGGAAACGGCGCCCACTTCAACATGTCGATCTACGACCTCGCGACCGGCAAGAACCTGTTCGCCTGCGCACCCGAGGACGATCCCCACGGCATCGGCCTGACCCCGCTCGGCTACAGCTTCGTGGCCGGCATCCTCAAGCATGGCCGCGCCCTGTGCACGGTGTTCGCGCCGACGGTGAACAGCTACAAGCGCCTGGTCCGGCGCGGCGCCATGAGCTATTTTTCCTGGGCGCCGGTGTTCAACTCCTGGGGCTCCAACAACCGCACCAACTCGGTCCGTATCCCGGCCGGCGGCGGCCGCTGCGAATCGCGCAACGCCGACGGCGCGGTCAACCCCTACCTCGCCGCAACGCTCGTCCTGGCCGCCGGCTTGGAAGGCGTCCGCGAGGGGCTGAATCCCGGCAACCCGAACGAGGACAACCTGTATGCCATCGGTGACGACGAGCGCCGCGCGCGCGGCATCGAGTTCCTGCCGCAGACCCTGCAGGAGGCGGTCGCCGCCTTCGCCGCCGACCCGCTGGTCGAGGCCACCCTGGGCAAGGAACTACGCGACGAGTTCATCCGCTACAAGACCGAGGAGTGGGAGGCCTACCACCTGTCCGTGAGCAAGTGGGAAGTGGAACGCTACAGCTACATGTTCTGAACCATGAAGCCGAACCGCCTGGACAGGCCTGCCACCCTCGTCAGCCGCATCAGCGTCTCGCTGCAACCCGACCTGCTGTCGGAGCTGGACGGCATGGTGGAGAGCCGCGGCTATGACAGTCGCTCGCAGGCGATTGGCGAAATGGTCCAGTATCAGCTGGCCGAGCACAAACGGTCGCTCGGCAACGAGGTCATGGCCGGCACGCTCACCCTGCTCTACAACCGTTCCACGCGCGGCCTGCAGGGTCGGCTTGCGGACCTGCAGTACCAGTACATCGCCGAGGTGGTCAGCTCGCTGCACGTGCACCTGACCGAGGACCGCATGCTGGAGGTGCTGCTGGTGCAAGGGCCGGCCGCCAGGCTGCAGGCCATCGCCAACGAGATGATCGCCCAGCGCGGGGTCATCACCGGCCGTCTGCAACTGCTGGCGGCGGTCATCCCGCCCCTGCACGCGCCGGCTGCCGCCCCTCATCCATCGACTTGACTTCACATGGCACAAAATCTTAATCCCATCCCTCCGGAGCTGTTCCTGTGGGAGGAAGCCTTGCCCGGCGGCTGCCACTGGTCGGGCGTGCTCCGCCGCGGCAACGCGCTGCGGCTCACCGATCTGAGCGGCCGCGCCAACGTCGCGGCGCTGTTCTACAACGCCGAGGAAAAGCTCGAACGCTACAACATGCCTGACACCCTGAAGGCGCAGCACACGGCGCACCTGACGACAGGGCATGCACTCTATTCCGACATGGGTCACGTGCTGTGCTCGATGATCACGGACACCTGCGGCTGGCATGACACCGTGTGCGGCGTCAGCAACGCCGAGATGGTCAAGGCGAAATACGGCGAAACGACCTATCAGACCCGCCGCAATGCCATGTACCGCAACGGCCGCGACAGCCTGCTGATCGAACTCGGCAAGTGGGGGCTGGGCAAGCGCGATGTGGTCCCGAACGTGAACTTCTTCAGCAAGGCCGTTGCCGACGAGGCCGGACGGCTGCACTTCGACGAGACGAACTCGCGTCCCGGCGCCACCCTTGACCTGCGCTTCGAGATGAATGTGCTGGTCGTGCTGTCCGCTGCACCGCATCCGCTCGATCCGCGCCCCGACTACGCGCCGGGCGACGTCATGCTGACTGCGTGGAAGAGCGGCACGCCGGGTGCGGACGACGTCTGCCGCAACGCCTGCGCGGAAAACCAGCGCGGCTTTTACCAAACCGAAATCCTTTATCGCTGAGGGCAGACATGAGCAGCTTCAATCTCGTCGAAAGTCCATTCGATCCCAAGACCGCCGTCTATAACGCCGTCGTCGATGCAGGCGATCCGTGGCTCCACGAAATCAAGAAGGGACAGGTCTTCCGCATCCTCGACCTCGAAGGCAACCAGGCGGTCGACACCCTGTTCTACAACGCGCGCGATCCCGATGAGCGCTACAGCGCCGCCGACACCGTGCGCGCGCAGGGCGCGCTCTACCTCACTGCCGGCACGCAGCTGATGTCGACCGAAGGCAGGGTGATGCTGACGATCACCGCCGACACCTGCGGCCGCCACGATACCCTTGGCGGCGCCTGCTCGTGCGAGAGCAACACCGTGCGCTATGCGCTGAACAAGCGGCCGATGCATTCCTGCCGCGACAGCTTCCTGCATGCGCTGGCGCACTATGACGGCGGCCTGACCAAGCGCGACATCACCAGCAACATCAACTTCTTCATGAACGTGCCGGTGACGCCCGAAGGCGGCCTGACCTTCGGACGGCGTGTCGGCGCCCGGCAAGTACGTGGAGATGCGTGCCGAGATGGACGTGCTGTGCCTGATCTCCAACTGTCCGCAGCTCAATAACCCCTGCAACGCCTACAACCCGACGCCCATCCGGGTGCTGATCTGGGACGCGCCCAGCCAATAACAATCAGCGGCGGGACGCCCCGTCGCGGAGACTGTACGCGGGACGACCCGCAAGGAAGCCACACATGTTCGACAAGGTCCTGATCGCCAACCGCGGCGCCATCGCCTGCCGCATCATCCGCACCCTGCGTACCATGGGGGTGAAGTCGGTCGCCGTGTATTCCGAGGCGGACCGCCATTCGTTGCACGTGCGTCTCGCCGACGAAGCGGTCGAGATCGGCCCGGCGCCGGCGGCGCAGAGCTACCTGCGTGCCGAGAAAATCCTCGAAGCGGCCCAGGCCACCGGTGCCCAGGCCATCCACCCCGGCTACGGCTTTCTCTCCGAGAACCCCGGCTTCGCCGAGGACTGCGCGGTGGCCGGCATTGCCTTCATCGGGCCGAGCCCTGCGCAGATGCGCGCCTTTGGCCTCAAGCACACCGCGCGCGATCTCGCCGAACACAACAAGGTGCCGTTGCTACCGGGTTCCGGATTGCTGGGTGACGCCGGTCACGCCCAGGCCGAAGCCGCGCGCATCGGCTACCCGGTGATGCTGAAGAGCACCGCCGGCGGTGGCGGCATCGGCATGCGCCTGATCTGGAGCGCCGACGAACTGGTGGAAGCCTTCCAGTCGGTGGAGCGGCTGGCCCGCGCCAACTTCAAGGAGGCCGGGATCTTCCTCGAGAAGTACGTCGAGCATGCGCGCCACATCGAGGTGCAGATCTTCGGCGACGGCAAGGGTCATGTCGTCGCGCTGGGCGAGCGGGATTGTTCGGTGCAGCGGCGCAACCAGAAGGTCATCGAGGAAACCCCGGCGCCTGGCCTTACGGAGATTCAAAGAGACAATCTTCTCGCCACCGCGGTGCGCCTAGGCGAGGCGGTCGGCTACCGTTCCGCCGGTACGGTCGAATTCGTCTACGACACGCAGAGCGGCGAATTCTATTTCCTCGAAGTGAACACCCGTCTGCAGGTCGAACACGGCGTCACCGAAGAGGTCACTGGCGTCGATCTGGTCGAATGGATGGTGAAGGAGGCTGCCGGCGAGCTGGACTTGTCCGGCTTCCAGGCCAAACCCAAGGGCGCCTCGATGCAGGTGCGCCTCTATGCCGAAGATCCGGCCAAGGATTTTCAGCCCGCCGCTGGCGTGCTGACCGAGGTGGTGTTCCCGTCGGACGCACGGATCGAAACCTGGGTCGAGCGCGGTTCCGATGTGCCGCCGTTCTACGATCCGATGGTGGCGAAGATTATCGTCAAGGGCATCGACCGTGCTGAGGCGCTGGAAAGGATGCAGCAGGTGCTGGCGCAGACCCGCGTCGGCGGCATTGAGACCAACCTCGGCTATCTCGGCCAGATCGTGCGCGACAGCGTGTTCGGCGAAGGGCGCCAGACCACGCGCTATCTCAACGCCTTCCACTACCGCCCGGCGACCCTCGACGTCATCGAGCCTGGCGTGCAGAGCAGCATCCAGGACTGGCCGGGCCGCACGGGCTACTGGGACGTCGGCGTGCCGCCGTCGGGGCCGATGGATGCGCTGGCGCTGCGGCTCGCCAACAGGCTGGCTGGCAACGAAGAGGGCTCAGCTGCGCTGGAACTGACGGTGGCCGGGCCCACGCTGCGCTTCAACTGTGACGCGCGGATCGCACTGGCCGGTGCCGACATGGGCGCCGAACTCGACGGCGTACCGCTCGCCAACTGGGCGGCGCACGCGGTCAAGGCCGGCAGCATGCTCAAGCTCGGCGCGATCAAGGACACCGGCTGCCGCGCCTACCTCGCGGTGCGCGGTGGCTTCGACGTGCCGGATTACCTCGGCAGCAAATCCACCTTCACGCTCGGCCAGTTCGGCGGTCACGCCGGACGAACGCTACGGGTCGGCGACGTACTGCATATCGAGGCAGCCGACGCCTCGGCCATGGGTGAGGCGCTGCCTGCTTCGCTGATTCCCGCCTACGGCCACGCCTGGGAAATTGGCGTGCTCTACGGCCCGCACGGCGCACCGGACTTCTTCACCGACGCCGACATCGAGATGTTCTTCGCCACCGGCTGGGAAGTGCACTACAACTCGAGCCGCACCGGCGTCCGTCTGATCGGTCCGCGCCCGCAGTGGGCGCGCAAGGACGGCGGCGAGGCCGGGCTGCATCCGTCCAACATCCACGACAACGCCTACGCCATCGGCGCGGTCGACTTCACCGGCGACATGCCGGTGATCCTCGGCCCGGACGGCCCCAGCCTCGGCGGCTTCGTCTGCCCGGCGACCATCGTACAGGCCGAGCTGTGGAAGATGGGCCAGCTGCGCCCGGGCGACACCGTGCGCTTCAAGCGCTTGAGCCAGGCGCAGGCCGAGCGCATGGAAGCGGCGCAGGACGCCGCCATCGCCGGCCTCGCTGCGCCTGAATTGATCAATGACAACGGTCCGCTAGCCGAACCCGTTCTCCACCATACGTCGGAAACCGACAACCCCGTTGCCGTGGTCTACCGCCGCGCCGGCGACAAATACCTGCTGGTCGAATATGGCCCGCTGGTGCTCGATCTCAACCTGCGCTTCCGCGTGCATGCGCTGATGACCAAACTGCAGGCCGACGCCGTGCCGGGCATTCTCGACCTCACGCCCGGCATCCGCTCGCTACAGGTGCATTACGATTCGCGCGTGCTGCCGCTGTCGAAACTGATGGAGCTGCTGCTGGTCGCGGAAAAGGTGCTGCCCGCGATCGAGGACATGCGGGTGCCGACCCGCATCGTGCACATCCCGCTGTCGTGGGACGACGCCGCCACCCAACTCGCGATCGAAAAATACATGCAGTCGGTGCGCAAGGACGCGCCCTGGTGCCCGAGCAACATCGAGTTCATCCGCCGCATCAACGGCCTCGAATCCATCGAAGAGGTGAAGCGCATCGTTTTCGACGCCAGCTACCTGGTCATGGGACTGGGCGACGTCTACCTCGGCGCGCCGGTGGCCACCCCGGTCGACCCGCGCCATCGCCTGGTCACCACCAAGTACAACCCCGCCCGCACCTGGACTCCGGAAAACGCCGTCGGCATCGGCGGCGCCTACCTATGCGTCTACGGCATGGAAGGTCCCGGCGGCTACCAGTTCGTCGGCCGCACCCTGCAGATGTGGAACCGCTGGCGCCAGACCGCCGACTTCACCGACGGCAAGCCGTGGCTGCTGCGCTTCTTCGACCAGGTACGCTTCTTCCCGGTGAGCGAGGACGAGCTGCTCAAGATCCGCGAGGATTTTCCTCTCGGTCGCTATCAGTTGAAGATCGAGGAAACCACCTTCAGTCTGCGCGAATACAACGCCTTCCTCGCCGACAACAGCGAATCCATCGCCACGTTCAAGTCGCAGCAGCAGGCCTCGTTCGACGCAGAGCGCGAACGCTGGCGCGCCAGCGGCCAGGCCGACTATGCCAGCGATATCACGGTGGCCGAAGCCGCGCCCGACAGCGAACTCGACCTGCCCGAGAACGGCCGCGCCATCGCCAGCCACGTCGCCGGCAACGTGTGGAAGGTGGAAGTGGAGGCGGGTGACGAGGTGAAGCAGGGCGATCCGCTCGTCATCGTCGAATCGATGAAGATGGAGTTCGCCGTGATGGCACCGTCCGACGGCCGGATCCACAAGGTGTTCTGCCGCGAAGGCGGGCAGGTGAGTGCCGGGCAGGACCTGCTGGTGCTGGTGAGCGAGTGAGGTGCGCATGAACATCTCGCTCGATATCGCGGGCCTGCGCCAGCGCTACCAGTCCGGCGCACTCACGCCGCTTCAATTGGTGGAAGAGCTGATCGAACGCATGGCCGGCGAAGACAGCCACCACATCTGGATCAACCGTCTCGGCGACGACGCCCTGCGCACCTACGCAAGCAAACTCGAAGGCAAGGACATCGCGAGCCTGCCGCTCTACGGCATCCCGTTCGCCATCAAGGACAATATCGACCTTGCCGGCCTGCCTACCACCGCGGCCTGTCCCGAGTTTTCCTATACACCGGAACGCAGCGCGACAGCCGTGCAGCGCCTGATCGATGCCGGCGCGATTCCGCTCGGCAAAACCAACCTCGACCAGTTCGCCACCGGCTTGAACGGCACGCGTTCGCCCTATGGCGCCTGCCGCAATGCCTTCGATCCCGACTTCATCTCCGGCGGCTCCAGCTCCGGTTCGGCGGTGGCGGTAGCGCTCGGCCTGGCGAGCTTCTCGCTCGGTACCGACACGGCCGGTTCCGGCCGCGTGCCCGCCGCGTTCAACCATCTGATCGGCCACAAGCCGAGCTGCGGCGCGCTCTCCACCCGCGGCGTGGTGCCCGCCTGCCGCTCGCTCGATGCGGTGTCGATCTTCACGCTGACCGCGGAGGATGCCGAGCGCGTGCTGGCGGCGGCGGCCGGTTTCGACGCCGACGATGAATACGCGCGCCCGCTGGCGCCGCACGGCTTCGACTTCGGCCGCGCAGCCGGCTTTCGTTTCGGCGTGCCGATGCAGAAGGACCTCCAGTTCTTCGGCAACGCCGAGGCGGAACGCCTGTTCGGCGAAGCGGTGCAGCGCATGCAGGCGCTGGGCGGCACGCCGGTCGAAATCGATCTTGCCCCCTTCCTCGACACCGCGCGCCTGCTCTACGGCGGCCCCTGGGTGGCCGAGCGCTACCTTGCCATCCGCGACTTCTTCGACGCGCAGCCGGAGAAAGTCTTTCCGCCGGTGCGCGAAATCATCGCCGGCGGCCGCGATATCAGCGCCGCCGATACCTTCGCCCATTTCTACAAATTACGTGCGGCCAAGCGGGTGTGCGATGCGGTGTGGAACGACATCGACGTACTGCTCACCCCCACCGCCGGCATGATCTACCGGATTGAAGAGATGCTGGCCGATCCCATCCGCCTCAATTCCCATCTCGGCACTTACACGAACTTCATGAACCTGCTCGACCTCGCCGCCACCGCCGTGCCGGCCGGATTCCAGAACGACGGCTTGCCGTTCGGCGTCACGCTCATCGCGCCGCCGCATCAGGACGGCCCGCTGCTGCATCTGGCGTCGCGCATGCAGCAGGCGCTCGGGGGCAAGCTGGGTGCCACCGATCACGCACTGCCGCCTGCCGAACCGTTGAGCCTGTTGCCGGATGGCCAGGTGCGGCTGGCCGTCGTCGGTGCCCATCTGAGCGGCCTGCCCTTGAACTTCCAGCTCACCGAACGCAACGCACGCCTGGTGAGCGCCACGCAGACTGCCGCCAAATACCGTTTCTATGCCTTGCCCGACGGCAAGCGACCCGGTCTCATCCAGGTACAGGAAGGCGGTGCCGCCATCGCCTGCGAAGTGTGGGAGATGCCCGCCAGCCAGTTCGGCTCCTTCGTCGACGGCATCCCCGCGCCGCTCGGCATCGGTAAGCTGGAACTGGCCGATGGATCGGTGGTGAACGGATTCATCTGCGAAGGCATCGGCATGACCGATGCGCGGGACATTACGGAATACGGCGGATGGCGGGCCTGGCTGGCGGCGAGGGGGAATGACTTCTAACGGCCCGAAGCGTAAGTTCATGCACTAGCCGGGACTGGCTGCTCCTCGGCC
>QFCS01004977.1_pt1 | contig 33999 bp, 21 predicted proteins | sample 3576561 | NCBI WGS metagenome assembly QFCS01 | reverse complement strand
TTGTCTAATTAAATCGCTCATTTTTTCTAGACTTCCCAAGGACTTATCAAAGAGGCAAGTTTGTGTTTTCCCGCAGTAGGATGAGTTTTGGAAAAGAAGAATATTGGTGTCGACAGTTGCAGAATCAAACACTTGGTAGCCTCCAAAATCTACTAATAATAGTGGGTTTGTATGTTCAATAAAATATTTACGTGTTGCAACACCATAATTAGCTCGCATCCATTTATTAGAAGTGATAAACCCTAGAAAATAGCCAGGTTTTATTAACCGATTGCCCATTTCATAGAAAAGACAATAAATGTCTCCTGTCCTGGTAAACGTTTCATAATTCATTGTTTGTAGGACATCTGCCCCCTCTCCCATTTTTTGCAATTGTATATAAGGTGGGTTGCCTATCAACACATCAAACCCTTCAAAATCACCCTTTTCATTTAACACCTCTGGGAACTCAAAACGCCATTCAAATGCTCCTCGATACATTGCATTATTCTCAATCTGTTCAATTTCGTTTTGAATTTTCTTAATTGACTTGGCAAGTGTTGTTATTTCTTTATCAACTTCAAGCTGCGACTTTCTCTTTTCTCCGAAAAGATCTGTGTTGTTTTTCAATGCATGAATCTTACCTCTCAATTCACTTAATGACTTGCGTCTTGGGTCACGTTGGTAAACATTTTGTCGGAACTTCTCCTTTATGGTCTTTAGAAATTCTGAAAGTTTTGCTTTTGCATGTTTATTCGGTGCTTCTTTATATGAAGAAACAGCAGTTTGATATTCCTTAACACTAAATTCCTGAGTTTTGAATACCTCAGTAAGATCCTCATCTAGGGAATACTTATGAAGTAAGGAATTTCCACACTTTATATTAATATCAATATTCGGAAGCGTCTCTAACTCATTATAATTGGATTCAGATTTATAATATGCATGCTTTAACAGTTCTATCCAAAGCCTAAGCTGGCATATTTTTACGGAGTTTGGATTAATATCAACACCAAAAAGACATTGCTCAATCAGTTTTTTCTTTTCGTTAAATATCACCTGCTGCACTTTTTGCACATATGGCACAACTTTATTTTCGGGTGTAAGGGTGTATTCAAAAAAACCTTTGGTTTTAAGGTCTCCAATAATCAACTCATCATTAGCAATACTTACCTCAATTTCATCCAGTCTATTGCCTTTTTCATCTGCTAATATTCCCAATTTAGATTTAATAAATATCATTTCGTTAAGACTGGATACCAAGAAGTGGCCAGAACCAACAGCCGGATCAACGATTCTAGTAGTTTCTACCAGTTTATTGAATTCGAGAATATCTGTTGCATTTCTCCTGTCTTTCAAATAATTGGATAAATCAGATATCGTTTCGCAACTCCATCCATATGTATCATTAAACTTTTTTACAATAGCTTTTTGTATAGTCTCCTGACACAAAAAAACAGTTATTGCACCTGGCGTATAAACTGATCCATCTTTGTATCCGTTGATTTTCTCAAAAACTAATCCTAATACAGATGCATTGATAATTGTCTTATTCTCTTCTTGAACTTCTTCCTTTCCAACTGAAGCAAAATCATACGATTCAAGAAACTCAAAGAGATACTGAAGTGTATTTATAGATGAGAGCCCTTTATGTTTAATTGATTTTTTAAGAATAGAATTTACATAAAGTGGGATATCTATATTGCCGTCAAGTCCACTAATTTTTAATGATACTTTTTCTAATTCAGAGACTTCAAACAATGAACTATTTAAATAAGGAATATGCTCATACTTTTGTTGGACTTGTGCTGCACGATCCTTAGGCTCTCTGGCCAATACCTGGAAGAATAATTTATGAAGCTCGTCGTAGTCTTTAATAGTATGTATATTAAGAAACTTATAACGTTGGCTGCCATTATGATATTTGATCAACTGAGCTTCCAGAAGTTTCAAAAATAAAATCCGATTTATCCAAGTTATAGAAAGTTCGAGACCAAGATTAAATAACTGTTCTTCAATTGTCTCTCCATTCCGTTTCTCTAATGGAACTTGTCTGAGAGTGCCTTCAACTTCTAAAATATTAATCGCGTTTTCTATAATTGATCCCGGATTTCTTCTATCAGTAGGCAGCTGTCTAATTATTTTTTTTCCAGCCTCCTTTTCCTCAGTCAATCCAAGAATATGAAGCAATTCGGAGTAAAAACCTTTATCAAGTGAATTACTGTCATTAATAAATGGTAATTTTAATAAATGTGGTGGAGTGAAAAACTTATATAATGGGATTAACTTCTTGTCATTCTTCTCTGAATTGCTTTTAAGAAAAGGTATGTATTCTAAAAGATCAAAATAAGTGAAACTGATCTCATGTTCAAGTGCATCTAAGAAAGGTTTAGCAATTTCGGTATAGAAAAGATCGGTACTTGAACTAACCTTTTGTTTGTTCTGCCATTCAGTATAAGATGCTTGTAGATGCTTATTCTCTGTAAAAACTCGTTCAAATAGTGTAGCATCAAAAACATACCATTGATAAATATTAGTAATTACAAGATGAGTTAGAGAATTATTCTTCTTATCAAGTCGCTCACGAAGAAAATATAAAATCAGCTCATGCATTGCTTTAGTGTTGAGATTGGTTTTTGTCACCATCTCACTTTTATTTCCTGGCCTTTTGACTTCTACCAAAACACCAGCATCTGATTTCGCATCACTCCTTAGGTGAATAACAAAATCTGTTTTCCCTTTTGGAGCAACCAAATATTCACCCTGATAAAAAGTATCCTTTAGGAAATTCATCAGGTGAAGTTTTATGTTTTCTTCCGACTCCTTTTCATCAATATGATTCAGTAATTTTAATAAGTTGCCTTTGAAGATATCAAGATCTACTCTCCTTGGCTTAACGAGTCGATAAGCCTTATTTAAACTATAAATTAAGTCTGTAGCTGAAATTGTCATAATTGTATATAATGTATATATTATTCAAATTAACGATAAATGACTTTACTATTGTCTCCTAATTACAAAAATGATTCCTTTTACCATTTTTTCTCATTTTCATTGGAATAAAACTACCAGCTTGATAACCAATATTATAAAGAGTTAATAAGGTATTCATTTACAACTGATTTTAAGAAGTAGCTAATCCTTAAGATTATTATTCGCATATTCGATTTATTTTGTCCTTGGAATGCTTAAGATAAATCTCTTTGAGATTGTTTGGTAAAAAAGATTCCTATACTATTTGAATATCACTGCCCTTTTTAATAAGGAAGTTTTTAGGATTATTCCTGCTCGATTTGAAAGAATAGAGAGTCTTTGTGCTAGTTCTAGAAAATTAGCCCTTCCGTAGTAATCATTGAAAGTATAAAACGGTGATTCATAATCCCTTCATAGAGTTACAGGGCAGTATCCGATTAGGAAATACAGTGCAGGATGGTACTTAATAAATCATAGGCTGAAAATCTCAATGTAAAAATTCATTTAGTCTTTCAAGAATAAATGACGTTGCGGGAATGGCCCCATAACCAGCATGCGAATCCACCCATTCTTCAAAGCTTGGCACTTCCATAAGCTGACCAAAACTTTCTATAAGGTATAGCCTGACTTCCTCTGGAGCTCCTGACATCTCCTCCCAGATCCTACTGTTATTTTCCAGAACGAATACAATATCTTCAAAATCAGTACTGGTTCTGCCATCATTTTTACCCCGGCTTTTAAATGCCTCCAGTTTGGAAGCGATAAAATAAGGAGCGGAGAAAATACGGATATGATCACCCCCTCCTAAATCATATCCAATAGCATGGACAAAACCTGCTGGATACCAGCGGTTCGAAAATCCAATCGCTTCATCATGCGTTGGCATCACATCAACAATAATACCTTGTATGGTATACCGGCAGATCACACCGGATGCTTGATCATTTTGAAATCCCTTTTCTCGTAACTTTTCTTCAATGGCAGCATAATCCTTATGAGCCCATAATTCTATTACGACATCGATATCGTCTGTCGGACGAACTTCTTCTGCCCTGCTATCCGCATAGAGAGAAACGGTGGCCCCTCCCACGAATACCACCTGATCCCTCAGATCACCAAGCGCATTATGAACGGCTCGAATTCTCGAAATATTCGTTTGATGACTCATGAAGCATTAGTTTATTTAAATAATCAATAGCGATCCTTTTTTCGCGGGTTCTGCCTGTTCTGATCACATCCAGCATGGCCAATGCTTCATAAAGCCTGTCATCTTCTCTGGCAGCCTTGACCTGGTTAGGATAAAAAGGCTCAATGGCCTGTCCATAATCCTTTCCTCTTGCTTCGGGCCATACATACAGCTCATTACTGATGATACTTTGGGAAAAAAAGGGATGGCTATGACCGGTTGCCATACCCTTTGTCATCGGACCCGGGGACTGAGGGAAAACATAAGGCATGCCGTATTGCAGGAACTCAAAAAAGGACATCCGGTGTACCTTTCTGCGTTCATGATTCACCAGGCCAGCAATACTGCTTCTGTGTAAGGATTCAGATACCTCTGCCGGACTGATATAGAGTGCCCTGGCAATATCCTGAAACTGCCAGGCATTGCTGTCCATAAGTACAATTTTCAGCAAAACCACAATATCCTGTGGCCGCATACCTTTATGTTGTCTCATGAAACAAAAGTAATTCACATTTTGCAAATTGCAAATTATAAATTGTGAATTAGGATCTGCGCTTCGTAAAATCAACATAAACTTAGTATCAGGTGCCGCTCCTCCTCACCTCTCCTGGAGTTTTGCCATAAATCACCTTAAACTGTTTGATAAAATGGTGGGTTTGTTTATAACCACATTGAATTGCAATGGCCTGAATATTAAGGGTTTCACTTTGTTGGATGAGTTCATATGCCACCCGCATCCGATACTGAATAATATATTGGTGGGGACTAAGGCCAAATACTTTTAAAAACCCGGATTTAAGTCCCTGAAGGTTCCAGGCGGTTTCCCTGGATAGCTGCTGTAGGCTAAGTTGTTCCCCATATCGCTCCTCGATGATCTTTTTAACCAGGTAGGCTTTATGGACTATTGCAGGTTCTACATCAGGATGTAATTGATCGTACCCATTACTGCCCTTTCGTTCAAGGTATAATTCACAAAACACATCCAGTAATACCCTGATCTGGGCGGCATAATAGCCTGCCAATAGTTTTTGATCATATTTGGATGGAAGCATCATTTCCCAGGCATATTGAAACCGGAAGCTGATATTGTCCAGGATAATGGGGTAATGAATTTCTGAAGACAGGACTACCGGGTAAAATGCTTGAAGACTGGATTCAAAACCTGACTTAAAACAGCAACAACAGATATGGTACTGCCCATCTGGGATAGTAAATCGTATTTCCTTCCCGGGCTGGGTCTGAAAGAAAAACACCGTATGTTGTTGTACATCAAAATTGCCTTCTTCATAGAAACTGGCTCGCATCCCTCCTTTTGGCCAGTAACCCATTACCCACCTGACCGTTTCTGATTTAGAGAACAACTGGACAGGTTTGGAGGTAAAAACATGGTATTGATAAATATCAGCCTCCCCATGGTCATAATGCTGGCACAATTGTGTGTATCCATTGCCTTCGAGATAGGAAGACTCAAATCCTTTAATCAAAAAGGATCGCAGTCTTTCAGGTATTTTCGCTGGATTACGCAAACCAGCCATCAACTGCGATCCCGGGAAAAGATACATAGATTATAGTTCTGTTGAGATCATGACACAACTACCACAATTGCAATCAATGGTTACATTTCCTTGGTTATCGATAATGGCAGTAACCTTACAATTACATTCAGTCCCTTCACACACAGTAACACGTTGACTAAAAGATTCAACCGTAGATTCAGTTTTTTCAACAAGCATATTATGTTCACCGGTATTGGTTTGATAAAATACAATTGCCATCGTTTTATTTAAACTGTGAATGTTGGAAATGTTGCCAACATTTATAAGTTTTTCATTTGGATAATATTCACTCAAATACTGGCTAATTTCATCAAATGCCTGTCTGGAAGAAGAGAAAACAGGTGCATATTTCATTGTTCCATTGACTTGCTCAGAATTAGATTTAGAGCAGGATAGAAATATCAGGCTGAAAAGTATTGGTAATAATTTTTGGTGCATAGAATGAATTTTCACCAAAACTGTTTTTACTAATACTTTGCTGAAGTGTCTATTGTGAATTCACTACAATCCATTGTGAATTCAATCATATTAATGGGTATTTTGTAATTTGAAACATGAAATCAGCTATTATCATCCTGCTGATGCTGTTTGCTTGTAGTAATATAATGGGACAGCAAGTAATCCGAAAACAAACAATTTGTTTAATATCGGAAATCCCCCTATTAATAGAATCAGACCCTATCATTTATGCTTTTGATCAAAAGGAAATTTTTACAATTGGCACAGGTAGAATCAAGATCTGGAATATTGGGACGCAGCAACCAGTTGAATTTGACCACTTACTGCAAATTCGCAAACCTTTTCCCATTGATCTAAAAAAGGATCTGGTATCTAAATTATACTTGGATAACAAAATCCTATCTCAGAATAAAATAACAAAACCCAATGAAAGAGATTTACTAATCGATACTATTTTAAAGGAGACGCAAATTCTTGAATTACGATGGTTCAATAAATCTAATAAATTGTCCCAATCAATTGTATTTAAATGTCTCCCGATTATACCTACTATAATAGGCATAAGGTTTCCTAAGTCTCTTGATAGTATCGATCAAACACACAAAGCAAGACAAATTAAGAGAATCAATGTGCTGCCTGAAGGGTTTACGCAAATTAAAGGAAACACTATTTCAATGAAAGCAGGCACAAATTTGGAACTGAAACTCAAAATTTTTGGGTTGCTGACTGATTCATCTGTACAATATAGAATAACCAATAGTAAAGATCAATTACCTGCCATTTGGCAAACGAGTGGTCATGTACTAACACTCCCAAATCTCCCGAGTGATAATATTTACAAATTAGAATTAAGATATCAGGGGCAACCAGCAATAAATTCATACCAAATCAATATCGCTCCATATTGGCATCAGTTATTATGGGTAAGGGTTTCGGCAATTGTCTTACTAATAACCGTAGTCATCATCATTACCCGCTGGTATTATAGAAGGAATATTCGTCTTATAAATGCCCAACGCCAACGACTCGAAGAACAACTGACCACCATTCAATCCCAGTTAAACCCACATTTTATTTTCAATGCACTGAGTTCGATAGAGGGGCTGGTTTCCGGGGGGCAGAATAAGTTGGCCAATGAATACCTGACAAACTTTTCACTGATCATGCGGGAGACCTTAAAAAATGCGGACAAGCTTTTGATCAGTCTGAAAGAAGAGATTGCCTTATTGGAAAAATACATCAGCATTGAAGAACTGCGTTTTGGTTTCAATTGTACAATAAGTATGGATCCGCAAATCAATCCAGATGCAATTCAAGTACCGCCTATGCTTGCGCAACCTTTGATTGAAAATGGCGTCAAACATGGGGCCGCCAGCAATGGCAAACTCGACCTATCAATAACAAAGGAAGACAATAACATGTTGATCAGGGTAATAAATGGTAAAGCGGAAAGTAAATCCCAGGTACAGACAGCCGGAGGTTATGGCTTGACATTTACTAAGCAGCGCCTGGAACATTTTTCGAAACTTCATCCCCAAACACCGATTGAATTTGACTTTGTGGAACGGGAATCCAGCTATGAAGCGATACTTAGATTTGTAAACTGGTTTGCCTGATCAGTTATTTACCAAGCATCACTTTTCTTACCTCACTAAGTTTAAGCTTGGCGATAGGTATGACAGTGAGGTCAGTTAACTCAAGTTCCTGCTCCTTTTTAATACTGCGGATAAAGCGGGTATTGACAAGATAGGATTGATGCGTTCGTAGAAATCCTGTCGGTTGTAAAAGTTCATCAAAATAATAAATCCCCCTAGATGCCACCAGCTTCTCTCCTGTTGAGAGGAAAATAGTCGTATAATTATTGGAAGCAAGACAATAGACAATGTCTGAAACCTGCAGAAACCGTATCTCCCTGCTTTGCGGAATAGCAATCATTTTCTCCTGCCCGATTTTGGTATGCAATTCTTTGAGTAAGTGCTGAACCTGTGCACCACTCCCCTTAAGCTTTGCCAGCTCCGCTGCCTTCAATACAGCTCGCATAAGTTCAATTGGTTGTATGGGTTTTAACAGGTAATCAAGTGCGGAAAATTTGATGGCCCTTACGCCGTATCGTTCGTGAGCGGTCGTAAAAATGACATGGTATGGATGGTTCCTAATTTGGGTCAGTAAGTCAAAGCCTGATTCGGATCCAAGTTCTATATCAAGGAAAATAAGTGCAGGTGAAAATCGCTGGAACAGGTCCATACCTTCCCTGACACTGGAAGCCATGCCCAAAACCTGCACCGTTGGGCAATATTCTTTAATCAGGGAATCCAACTGGTTCCTGCTTTGTAATTCATCTTCAATGATAATAGCGGTCAAAGACTGATGCGTTTAAATGTTAATCACGCTCAGCCCGTGTACTCACCTGGGTAAAACAAATATAATAATAAAGGGCGGTTAGAAAACCGCCCTCTTCCCAGGTTTTCAGCACACGGTGCTGAAAAAAAATATACGCATCAAGCTAAACTTGGAAAATACTGATTGGTTAGTAAGTAGGAAATATACTAAATTAGTTTTATTTAAGACTTGCGAGTCATTACCCATGGATATTTACCAATTAAACGATGAAGCCTATGTATTGCACTTGTGTGATTATGTCCTGCAAAAAGAAGCTTCAAAACAACACAAGTTCGATTTTTTGTTAGGAGATCCAGGTAAGAATGGCAGATGCAGAAAACTACCTGTTGACGCCTATTATAAAGACTTAAACCTGGTTATTGAATACAAGGAATTACAACACTATGAACCAGTCGCTTTTTTTGATAAGCCACAAAAAATGACCATCAGTGGTGTTCCGCGAGGTGATCAAAGGAAATTATACGATAATCGGAGAAAAGATATGCTTCAGAAATATGGTATCACATTAATTGACATCTCCTATTCCAGCTTTGAATACGATAGCAGGAAAAGAATCATCAGGAATTTATGGAACGACGTAGCAATTGTGAGGGCAATATTGATTGCTTATATTATTGATGAACAGGATAAAACAGAACCTAAAAAGGTATTTTCAAGAAATAGGAATATTGATCACATGGCTTTTATGAATTGGCGGATTGAACCATCTGACTACATACTGAATATGAAAAATATGGCTGATGGATTCTTATTATCAGGTATCGAACTGGCGAATGCATGTTTAACGGATAATAGACACAAAAAAGCAGACATTTTAATTTTTCCAATTTTTCATAACATTAACCATGGCATTGAGCTTTATCTTAAATCGCTTATCTGGACATTGAATCTCAAATTGGGCAACCTGGAAAACTTTGAGGGCACACATGACATCAGTAAATTGTACAAGACTTTATCTGACAAAATAAATTCAGCTACCGAAACTTCAATTAATCTTTCCAGGCAGGATTTCGAAACTGCCACCAAAAATCTCAGCCATTATATAGCTGAAATATTTGAAAAAATGAATCATAAGGACAAAAAAGCAAGGACAGATTTTCCCAGATACCCCTTTGATTTAAAATTTCAGGATCAATTTTATGTCCTGGAAAATGGAGTTATCGAAATAGATTTGGAGAATATCCTTGTGCGTTTTACGATAATAAACCATCAGCTTGGTTTATTATTCTCGCATTTGTACTATAGTGAACATGCCCCTTCCTCAAACTGAGTTCTTCCCATCCAGACATCAACTCCCAACTCCTGGCCGGCTACCTCAGCATCGATCTAACAACCCTAAGCCGCTATCGAAACCAGAAATAATAAAAGGCCTGATATATTTCCAATAACCCATCTATATCAGGCCTTTTAAATCAAACAAATACCAAACAATAATATCAGCATTGTTTATTGTTTAATCATACCAAAAAGTAATCAAACAGATTTTTGATTTTGTAGTTGCAATGACTGAGAAAAAATAGTCATATCCCATAATATCCAAACTAGGTCCAGCCTTTTCATTATCATTCGCATAATTCCACTTAAAAAGAAAAACTTTTCCATGATTCAATATATCTTCAGGTATCCTTCTTTTCAGTTCTTCATTCATTGTATTTTCGGCAAACCCCACATCTCCAAAGTACAACTCCGGTATTTGTCTTTTAATTTCTAATAAAATTTCCGAAAGAGTCATTTCCTTCGCTTTATAAAAATCATCCTGACTAAACATTTCAAACGAAAATGGACCATAGTAATCTAACCTCAAATCATACCCAATTTGAAATACACCAGTACATTTTTTTAAGACATCAACCAGCTTTTCTTCTTCAATTGACAAACTGTCTTGCTGAAATATTTTCAAGTGGATAGCAATCATTGCCCCTCCATGAAAGAAAAAATCTTCAATTTTCTTTAATCCCATAGCTAAAACATTTAATAAACAAATCTTAATTTATATTTACCTCCATTTGGCAGAATGATTTCAATTGTATTGTAATGAGGCACCGAAGTTGCATCTGGATAATAATTAAACCTACATGACCCCACATCAAAATAAAATCGCCCAGGAGTTGAAGTATTATTTACTGCAACTCCTATATTCTGAGCTAAATTTCTAAAAAAATTCTCTGCATCATTGGGATCATATTTAATAAAGCCTTGAATACTATTTGACCCCAAAGTATTATCATGAACTAAATTACCAATTATTCCACCACATTTATTTTTCAGTGTATTAATTAACCCATCAATGGCATTACTTGGAATAGTTTTAATTTTATCAATTGTCTTCCAGGCAGAACGAGCGATAGCTGTATTGTTGAATGTATCATAAATTGCATCAACGAACGCTAACCAAGGGACCTTCTTTTTTACAATATTCATTATTTCTCCAAGCATGCCAATCCAGTCTCCATGGTTAGCATTATTGATAGCATCTTTCACAGATTGCCAGTCTCCATACCCAGGTATATATTTCTTTATTATCTTAAATCCTATTTCAATGGCTAATTCCTTGAACAAGCCTATCATAGAAAAAGATGGAATTAATGACGAATAGGATACACTAGCAACAAATGCAGCGTATTCCGGGTCGTTTTTAAGATTCTCATAATGCAACTTAGCAATTTCATTTTTTTCAGAAGGGGCTACATCACTATAAGTTTTTTGATTAATAAACCTCAAAATATCAATTGCAAATCCAGAGTTATCTGAAATCCAAGTCAGAAATTCACTATACCCAGATTGACCTATACCTAATGGAATGCGAAGATTCATAGCTAATGCCTTATCAGATGTCCAACCCAATTCACCACAAGGAGAATCAAAATCACAAGGATCGTCAGGGGAATCTCCATTACCGGGAATACCATCATAGCCTCCATTCCCATAATTTGGCGGTGGATTTTCTACAATGCCTCCGCCTCCGTTGCCTTGGGGAAGGGATAACAAATTTGTTGAACATTCAGTCTGTAAAAATTTCCCACATTCGCCTGTAGAACAACCTTCAGTAGTTGTTGCGTCGCAGTAAAGCTCACCTGCACAAGCAATCCCATTTTCTAAATACGGGCATTGGTCTTCGTAATAAGTAAAACAATAAGTTGCCCAATAATATTCATCTGATTTAATTCGAACTTCAGAATCCCCCCCAGTCATACTTGAACTATTACCATTAGAATTTAAAGTGACCTTAAATGGTAATTTCCCCTTTTTACTTTTTTTAAATAAATCAGGATTTGTAATAAAAAAATTTGTGTATCCAAATACTTTGTTATCTAATAACATAGTAATTGCAGCAAGTTTCTCCGCGTTTGCTTCTTTATCCTTTAATAATCCATGTTTATAGGAATCATAGTCTCTACCACTGTATAGTCGCCAATTGATTCGATCACCACTAACTTCAGCCTTCACAAATGAATATACACTGTTGCCCTCCTGAGGTACCAGCGGAATATAAACAATCGTATCTATTCCTGTATTATTTGAGGAGGAACTATATCTTGAACTTGAAGATCTAACGATAGTAGACTCATTCTGTTTAGGGGCTATCCCTATGAGTGCCTTATCCCATACCGCCAACCCATCAAATTTGATTAACTTTTCTACAAACTTTTTGCTTCGATTCTGGGCTCCTAAGAATTCCGCAATACGTTTTACGGTTGAATTTGTAGAAGGGGGTGTCTCAAAATAGTGATCTTTTGCTTGCTCAAAGTTTGAAAAAGGGTCTTGTTGAAAATCCCTGCCAGTTTTTTTACACCCACTAATAATGAGTAACATTAATAAGGAGAATAATAGAAATCGGTTGTGCATATATAGTATTTTACACAATAATAGAGAGCGGAATACATTATAAAAAGGGGGAAAACACCCTTTTTTTGGAGAAATTTCTGAGAGATTAACTTAGGATTCGGCTACTATCATTAAAATAATCCAAAATAACTTCAACTTACAAAACGCACATTGTACGCCTTAGGGTTCTTATTGATGGTCAAGCCTGTGTTGTTATGAAAGATAATGCCAGATCTTTACACAATAAATCAAATGGAATTCAACCTGTTCATACTGACACAGAATACCGACTTAATCGATGACCCCTATTTTGCAGTGAGCACTGATGGGTCAAGGCTACTCAGGATTTCAGGAGACCTCATACACTTTGATTCCTCGACCCATGAAAGCGATATTGATTCTCTTGTACAAAACTATATGCTCACCTCCCGCCTTGTCAGTTACAACATGGAACATTTCGACCGCCTGGTGAAACAATATACAGGTTATGACAAATACAGTTGTGCCGCACACTTTATACCTGATGGAAACCATCTTATGCTGACCTATCCTAAACCTCCCGAATGGAAAAACTGGTGTGACTACATAGATAATACCCATCCGGATATGAGCGCCCGCGAAATTTTTAAAGAAGTTTTTCAGAATATGGCACTTATGCTAGGTGAAGTCTTCAAAATCGCCTGATTTTCTAGGACATTTACATCATACAACCTAACGATTGGAAATCCAACCTGCTACCCTTACTATAATTTCGTGCCTGTCAACAAGTTAACACAGAGAGCATTCCATCAATTATCCGTTGTAAATAAATAAGAACCACCTATGTCTCAACTGATGCATGATTAAATAATTCTTGTTTGATTCAATTTAATAGACAGGTGGCGAGTTACCAATCTCTATTAAAAACAAATAACCTGAGTTAAATATTTTCCCTATAACTTATGCAGGCATGGGTTAGCTGAAATTAAGTTATACAGGGGGAAATACCCCTTGCTTTTATCAAAAAAGAGTATTATCTATGTTCCTCATTCCCCCCATACATTAATTGTGAAATCAAAGATTGCTATTCTAATTTGCAAGAGGCAATTATTTGAACTACCTAAACACATATACTAAACCTGCAAACTAAATTTTTATGAAAATCGCAGCCTACAATGTTGAAAACCTTTTTGAAAGAGCCAAGGCATTTAATGATAATAGTGCTGAAGCAAAAGCCGTCGTAAAAATGGTGGCTGACTTGACTTTATTATTGGAGAAGACGCAATATAGTTCTGCTAATAAAAAGAAGATACTTGAACTGATGGAAGAGCTTGGCATTCTTAAAACTGACGAAGGCCCATTTGTGATTTTGCGAAAAATCAGGGGACAGTTTATAAAAAGACCACGTACGAATGGAGCTTTTGAAATTATTGCAGATGGGCGCGCAGACTGGATTGGTTGGGTAGAACTAAAAAAAGCACACGTGAATGAGACAGCCATCATGAATACCGGTCGGGTGATTCGTGATGTAGACGCAGATATATTGGCAGTAATTGAAGCTGAAAATCGTGTTGCACTAAAACAATTTAGCGACTATGTATTGCAAAAGGTTGAGGGCACCCCCTACCCGCATGTCATGCTGATAGACGGCAATGATGATCGCGGTATTGATGTGGGGCTGATGACAAAAGCAGGGTATGATATTGGCAGCATGCAAAGCCATATTCATGACCTTCGTGAAGACGGTCACCCTATATTTAGCAGGGACTGTCCTGAGTATTGTGTTACAACGCCAGAGGGTGAATCAGTTTGGATACTACCTAATCATTTTAAAAGTAAGTTCGGTGGTGACAATCCCCGGTCAAGAAAAAATAGAGAGGCCCAGGCAATAAGAACGGCAGAAATTTACCAACGCCTGATTAACGAAGGGCATGAAAATGTGGTGGTATTAGGAGATTTGAATGACACGCCAGACAGCATTCCATTGCAGCCTTTACTTGCACAAACGGATTTACAGGACATTTCAGCACATCCTAGTTTTGATACCGGAGAGTATGCAGGTAAGGGAACCTTTGGTCTTGGAAATGATGGCAATAAAATTGATTACCTCCTCTTATCACCTGCATTATTTGCACGCATAACAGCCTGTGGTATATTCCGCAAAGGTGCTTGGCCTGGCAAAAATCCTAAACGCTGGACAGTTTATGACGAGTTAACCGAGGAAATTCATGTAGCCAGTGACCACCATGTTGTTTGGTGTGAGATTGAGTGAGAAAGATATATGCGACTGTTATAGAAGCACTCACGCCAAAATCCCCCGCTCCAAGATTAATCCGCTAGGGGTAACGAAATTCAACTACCCCCGCAGCGAAGGCTACGTCATCCTCCTATGCCACCCAGGTAACGTTAAAAAAAGAAAATGCGAAATAGGACAGCATCAGATCGCACGCCGACATTTTACTTGGTTATTGTGTAATAACGTGACATGATAGATAGACCCTGTCTTTAGTTTAAATATTTATGATTTTAGGTAGTCTTACTACCTAAATCGAACGTTTTTTAAACTTTTGAAAATTTTAGTTTCTTCATGCAGGGCCGTAGGTTTTATGTTTTCAGGGAAGGTACGTTCAATATCCTTGACTGAATTATTAGTTGGCCTTTGGTTAGAGAACAGCTTGCAATCTTTTGAATTTCACTATTTGCGCTGTTTCTGTCGATGACTATGGTTACAAAAAAACCGCGCACTTCAGTGGGCGGTTTTTTAAAACTTTTGTTTTCAGGTCGCTATTGCTCCCTTCTTTTAGGATTACCTGGAAAATCATATCCGCGTTCAATTAACAGGTCTTGCAACTTATCTATCAGGTAGGCGGCCATCGCACCATTGGCAACCCAGTCAGTAATGATTTGATACATTACATTCAGTTCCGCTGAGATAAACGCCTGCCTGGAATCCGCACCCCTAATGCCCCTCTCATCTTTGTTATGGCCTTGGGTAAGCAGGATATTTTTTAGATCGTAAGTGTAATCACGAAGCCCTTTGTATTCGCTGCCTTTTGGCAGGAACTGTTTCATTAACGACTGGATCGCATAGAAAAGTTTATACGATACATCTGGGTTTTGCGTATCACGGATCGCCTGGATAGTTGCCGCATCTTCATCATCCAGCGGCTCTTCAAAAACGATGGATGTTTGAAAACTTCTGCTTGCTTCTTCATCCGCTCTTCTGGCCATCTCCATAATGCGTTGCTGCATATCGTCCGAAACGACTCCTTTTTTGTTTTGGTCTTCGCTCATATATATTTTCTTTTAACTGTTAATTGCACTTGTATAAACTTGTTTAACACGGGCTGCATCTTCCTTTACGTTACCATGTATCAGGGTGTTAACTGCCTTGATCGCCCGTTCTGGAGAAATGTTTAGCTGACTGCTGTAGCGCGCATACCAGCTGCTGTGATCTCCTCCTGGTTGTGCGTCTTCCAGTGACCGGATAAAAATGGAATAGATGATCGACGGATGCACCTTATTCTGTTCCGCGTACTGCTCCACCACGCGGGGAGAATCGATGAACTGCCGGATGTAATTAATCTTATCTGCAGAAAACAGGATCTCCCTTGCAAACATATTGGCCTCTGGTTCCATCAGGTACAGGTCATCATTACCCGATACATGGTAGCCTAATGTTTTAATTTTATCGAAATGGTAAAACACATGCGCGATCTCATGCATCAACGTAAACCAAAGCGTTGGGTATTTATTATAATAGTTTGAAAGTGCGATACAGGGTTTACCCTCCACGATCATAGTCATACCGTATACATGCGTCTTCATCAAATATGGCTGTACGATAACGGTAATCCCTAAATTATAAAGCGCTTTGATGACCGTAAGTAGGCCCGCATCTACATCACGGCTGTAGGGACGCATTTTCGGAATCAGCGCTTCAAGTCCCGCTTTATCGTAAGGATTGGGATTGCCAATCTGCTGAAATTTTGCATATGCAGACTTTACCCAGTATTCCAGCATACGGTCCGCGAAAGGACGTTTGCTGCGGCTGAATATGGGGTAGGCTACCTCCAGGGAATACTCGAAAATGGAATTCAGCCCAAACTGCTTAACGATCTGTTCTTCAATCGCTTCGTAATCATTAACCGAATCAATGATCCCGGATTTCTTTAACGTTTTGAGATCAAAATGTTCAACTATATAATTTGCCTTACGTACTTTTTCCAGGCTTCCGATCGAAGCCGCCGGCAGCGATGAAACATAGAGTTTAATGAACTCCCCCACTTCCAGGTTCAAAAATTGGATAAGTTTCAGGGCGGTGAGGAGATCTACCTTTTGGGCCTCTCCTTCCTTTAGTCGTTTTAAAGAGGGGCGTTCAATCCCAAGTATGGAACTGAGCTGGCGTTCTGAAAGATCCAGTTCGGTCATTTTTTGGTCGATCAGCGTAGCAATATCTGCTACCTGGCCAGTCTGATTCAGTAACTGGTATATTTCCGACATTAACCCATCATCTGGTTTTTCATCTGCCATACACAATCGTTTATGCAAAGGTAGTTGATTTTATATTAATGGCATAATTTTATACCAGTAATTTTATTTTGGTTCATTTAATGGATTTTCTTGTTGAAAGGATTGGGATAAAATTATACCAGGTTCGCAATTTGTGCCTACAGGTGGATTGTAGGTTCCTTTGCTGTGACTATTTTAAAATCATGCAATTAATCAGTTTTGTATATAATTTTATATTGTTTATTATTTATAAACAATTAAATTTTGTAAACATTCTAAATATTTAGGCCTAAAATATAATATCTGCAATTTTGTTTACAAATATTATTTGTTTATAAATAATAAACAGTATAATTTTGTAAACATGGAAGAAGAACAGATCATACATGATGCACTGGAGCAACTGGTAAACCGTACCGGGATTAAAGCTACGGTAACCGAGCCTGCCGATCCTGAACTGGATGGGATCATCCACTTTACGGTGGATGGCAAGGCGCACATGGCCTATCTCGAAGTGAAAAAGATGGTTCAGCCGGCAAATATGAAGCATATTGTACGTCTTCGGGAGAAATATGCGCCGCTGATGGTCGTCGCCGAATACATCTATCCCAAACTCAAAGAAGAGTTGCGGCACCTGGATATTGCCTATTTGGAAACCAACGGGAATGTGTTCTATAAGGGGAACAATATGTGGCTCTGGCTGGATGGGCAGAAAGCGGTTCCCGGAGCGGATGTCCGGGAGAAAACAGGAAGGGCTTTTACAAAAACAGGGCTGAAACTGGTCTTTCATTTTCTCTTGGAGCCGGGGTTACTTGATCTTACTTACAGGGAGATCGCGGATCGTACGGGGGTGTTGTTCGGGAATATCAATGTGGTGATGAATGATTTGAAGCAGCAGGGATTTTTGATGGAACTGGATAAAGGTCGGTTTGTTTTGAATAATAAGAAAGAGCTTTTGCAGCGCTGGATGGTGGCGTATGAAGAGAAATTAAAACCCGCTTTGAAACTGGGGACTTTTCGTTTTTTGGTGGAGGATGATTTTTTGAACTGGCAGCGCATTCAATTGGCTCCTATGAAGACCTGGTGGGGAGGGGAACCGGCGGCGGATCTGTTTACCAATCATTTGAAGCCGGGGGAACTGACGATGTATACTTTGGAAACCAAGCCTGAATTGATCCGCCATTACAGGCTGGTGCCGGATGAAAAGGGGCCGGTAAAGGTTTTTCAGAAGTTCTGGAAAATGGATCAAGTGAATGATAACGTGGTACCACCTTTATTGATCTATGTGGACCTGATCAATACGGGTGACCGCAGGTGTATGGAAACCGCACAAAAAATGTATGAGCAATTCTTACAAGACAAATTTTGATCGCCTCCGGCTGGATCCGGGTTTTAGTGAGATCCTTTCCGCTTTGGAAAGAGGGTTTGCAAAGTTCGGGATCGACTACTACCTGGTAGGCGCTGTGTCACGCAATGCGTGGCTCAGTGGTATTCACGGGATCCAACCGAAGCGGCAGACAGGGGATGTTGATTTTGGTGTTTTTATCAATAAGCAAGGAGTCTATGAGGCTCTGAAATCTTATCTCGTGGAAACGGAAGGATTCCGTCCTTTTCATGAGAATGCCTTTGTGCTTTTGTGGAAGGATGATACGCAGATTGATCTTTTGCCCTTTGGGGCGATTGAGGACAATGAGCGCAAAGTGACGGTGCTGGGTACGGGTTATACGAGCGTGCATGTGGATGGTTTTAGGGAAGTGTATGCGCAAGGGTTATCGGAGATTGAACTGGAGGGAAAGCACCAGTTTAAGGTGGCGACACTACCGGGGATCGTGCTGTTGAAGCTGATAGCCTGGGATGACCGGCCTGAAGTGCGCGGGGATGACATCAAGGATATATCGGAAGTGCTGGATCATTTTTTTGAAATCAATAAGGAGTTAATCTGGGAGCAACATAACGATTTATTTTCTGTTGAACCGGTGGTCAACGACGGGCGCGATGGGTTGTTGCTGATTGCAGCAAGGGTGCTGGGGATAGAGCTTAAAAAGATCGCATCGCTGACACCTGAGTTGTATGAGCGTGTGTTGGGTATTGTTACACGCAATACAGCGGATGCGCAGTCAAGTGCGATGGGAAGGATCATGGCGCAGTATTTTGAAATGACTGTGGAGCAGGCGAGACTGGTGATTAAGGAGATTGAGGTGGGGCTGACTGAATGATCTTCCATAGCTTCTTGCTTGTTTTAACTTAACCGGTTATCTTGATTTCTCCCCCACAGTTTCCTCTCCCCCGTTTTCTATTTTCAACAGTATTCGATCGCTATGGAGAAATCAGTTTTTGAAAAAGCATTCCAGGAAAAACTGGATAAGAATTTTGAAAAGTTCAACCCATACTTTGATTACAAGTACAAGGTTTTCTTTGAATTGACCACAACTGTTTTCCAGGCGGTTAAATGCCTCATTTTGGAATTACCTATAGCGTCAATTACCATTACCAATCATATACTGGAAAGACTCTTAAAACTGGCGCTTATCTATAAAATGGCCGGGGTTGGGCCTATACCTTCTGAAAAGGTCACAGAAGTTTTTTCAGTGGCACACGACAAATACAACCATCATTCTTTGGGTAGCACGATTGAATTGTGTAAAAAAGAAGGATTGATTACTGAGGAAGAAAAAGACATTCTCTTTAATCTGGTTCGTGACCAGATCCGCAATGGCTTCTCACACGCTGATATGGGAAAGCTATTAGCAGCAATACCGGATACCGTTCATGCTACACAATTCAGCTTTTCAGATCCTAATGTAAAAAAGCCTGTTTCATTTAATCCGAAAGTGGTACCCACTTTCCAGGCAATTGCCCTTGACCAGTTCGCTGCTGCAAATGCAGAAAATTATTTTGTTGCAGTTTTCAACTTACTGCGAAATATCGAAACAAGATTAACTACAAATTAAAATAATGAAGATCAGTAACCAATAAATTAAAAAGGATGCCTGCTACCATACACAATAGACACCTGCTTGGTTTAAAAGAGTTTTTCCCCGATGAACCATTACGGGCAATAAGCGATTATGTTGAACTACTGGGGCAAGATCTAATGCAAAAAACAAGTGCCCATTTCCTGAGCATGTTCCGCAATAATGCAGTACCTGAAAATGAAATAATGCTGCAGCAGTTTTTTACTTTTAATCAGCTGAAACATTACGATGTACCTGAGTATAAGATGGTAATATCGAGGTATCAAGTTTTAGAAAAGATTGCCAATGGAGAAAAACTTGCATTGATATCGGTTGAACCATTTCTGAGAATGTATATGTGGCTTTGGCAACATCCTGAAATTGGAAAAGGTCAAAAGGAAGCCAGCCCTGAAAATATGCTGGCCTTTTTTAAATTGATCTTGATTTTTAACATGAAGGTTGCCAAAGACATCAGGGCGGCCAAGAATGAAGCTTCAGGATATCCAGATGCAGTTAAATACCATCGAATTCAACTGGCTGCTGCGTTTCCACAAAGCGATTTTTTGAATGTTGATTACATGCAGCTTTGTATTACACAATTCTACAAATCGATTGAGCTACTAAATTTTATCGAAGCCGAGGCAGATTTTGGAAACCTGTTTACGGCATTTCTTAAAGAATACCAATGTGGAAGCAAAGAAGATTACTTTAAAAGTATTTCGCTTGCGGTGGTTTTGCCGATGCAACGTACTGACACGGGCTGGAGTGTAATTAGCGTTTCTACTACAGACAATTATGAAAAAAGTTGCGATTTTCTTGAAAAAATCGCGGTTGATTGGGATGAATCTGCAGTATCGGATGAAGACGATTATTTACCGTTGCGAAGCAACCCTTTACAAAAGCTAAAACGTGGAGAATACAGAGTAATTTATGATAGCTTTCTAATCAAAAAGGTGTACAATGGTTTGGTCTTCTATTTATCGGGAATGGTAAGAAAAGATAAAACACTTTTTAAAGGAGACTTTCTAGGCAAACTGCGCCAGAGGTTTTCTGAAAACATCCTATTATATCGCGTCATGAATAATATTTATGATAACAGGAATTTTAAACAGATTACTGGTGATGAATTCAGGGCTGCCGGACTTGAACGTGAGCCGGATTTCTTTTTACGGCAAACAAACAATGTTTTCCTTTTTGAATCGAAGGATTTTTATATAAAGGGAAGTGCAAAGCTCTCCTATAACTTCGGCTTGGTAGAACCGGAACTTAAAAAAAACAGGTTTGATAAAGCCGTAGAACAATTAGCAAAAAATGTGGGGCGTGTCTTTAACAAACAATTGATCCTGGACGATGCATACTCGGTGGAAACTTGTGTAGTATATCCAGTAGTGATAGTTCATGATGCAATATACAGCTGCCCAGGTCTGAATTTTTGGATAAACCGATGGTTTCAGGATCAGTTAAAAAAACTAAAACGTGAACCAGGCATGGAAGCAGTAGACCTAGCGAGGATAATGCCACTCACGATCATGGAAATTGATACACTGATTCTCTACGAACCTAAATTGAAAACTGGGGTGATGGACCTGAAAACATTATTAGACAGCTATCACAACCAGGTTCACTTGAATAAATTCAGTTTTATATCAAAATTACAGGCGGAACAACATGCCATGCAATCTTCTATACCGTTTGCCGAATTCGCCCGAAGATACCAGTATGATCATGGAATTGAACCGGATTTAAAACGGTTGTTCAAGATGATGAAAGCTTATGGAATCAATTGATAAATTATGAATTGATTTTTCATGTAAAGCTCGAATAGGCTAACGTATCACCGATTTATAGGTTATTACATTTTCCCGGATCAGGTAGGCTTTGGAAGATCCTTTATCGATCATAACATCTAACAGCCACAGAAATTCTTGTAAGCGCGAAGGTTGGGCTTTTATATTAAGGATGTGATATTTGTATAGTAAATCCGCAAGTCGTTCCGCATCGGCATATCCCATTTCGGCCTTTTTCTTGACATCATCCCCTACAGCTGTTTTCAGCCATTCTAATCCATGTGGCAGCAGAGACTCTGCTCCTATAGTTGACAAAGTACGCAACAAGGCTGCAGGGTTATGTGTCCCGAACTTTCTTGCAAGGGTTTCATACTGGCTTGAATGATTTACTAATGCCGGAAAACTTCTTCTATCACTACTCCATTTATTACTGGGATCTAATAATGCAGTGTTATTAAAATAATATCGCTGGGTAGATTCAGATTTTTTTTGAATGATCAAGGCTAACGCATTCCAGATCACCCAAAACTCATCAACAAGTTTAGATTTTGCATCCTCATCGACTGAAGCTTCGGTAAGCAAATCCAGTTGATCCATTATGCCATCAAGTATGACCTGCACAAAAGCATATAGCCCTGGCCCTCCGTATTTATCGAGAAGATGTTCAGATTTATGAATAGCATCAATCATCATGGTAAAAAGTTCTGTAGCACTATCTTTGGTTCCAGAGAGTATAAATCCAGCAATCCATTGCTCCAGCGGAAATAGAAGCTTGTTTGGAATCTTCCTAACCTTTTTACCGCTGATTGACCAGTCGTTATCATTATCTGACTCCTTCTCTGTGTCCTTGAGCATCTCCTTCACGATCATGGGAACGTAATGGGCAAAATCTATATCATTGGACTTAAATGGAATAATTTGTAACGCAAGTACGGATGTGGTAGCATCATGAGACAAAAAACTGACTTCCTTTTGTAGATATGACTGGTTTTCTCCATTGAAGTATCCATAAATGAAATTTTGTTCGTTAACCTGGAATTGATGATATTCCTCGTTTTGTTTTGGCCCATGCTTTACCTCATTTGTTTTTTGCCATTCTGCTAATTCAACCATGCATTCCCAGATCTTTTTACCGAATTGCGGATGGCTGCTCATGACTTCTTTTCTGAAATAACCGGCAAACTCTTTAAGCCTGTAGTCATCAAAAGGGACCTTTAGCAAATACACACATATCACCGATAGCTCTTTTGCCGCTTCGGTTCCTTCGAACACATCAACAAGAATATGTATTGATTGCAGGAGTTCTTTGATTTCCCACATTGGATTGTAACTTTCTTCATCCGGTTCTAACTGAAAGTGATAAACTTCTTTGGTAAAGTTTCGCAACAACATCAAAAGAAGACCGGCGCACATATTTCTCTCATCATCAGAAAGCCTGTGTCTAAAATCCCTTAATCCTACTACAGCGAATAACACCATTCGATCAAAGTTGAAATCCTGATTTTCACTTTGTTCAAAATATTCATATGCGATTTTCCAATCATCCAGCCTGTCTGTATCTGAAGATTTATATAACTCTTCCACTAATCTTCTGCAGTGGGAAGCCTTATTTTGCTGGACAACAAGATCCTTTCCTTCGTCCATCATTTCTTTAACGTCTTCAGCGTATTCAGGTTTAATTGGAAATCCGCCCGACTCCTCACTGTATTCCTGCGGTTTCCATTTCCGGGCATCAATCTCAGTTAGTATTTTTTTATATACAATCGAACTCTTTATTGACTTTAATTTTTTCATCCGGTCAAAGAGCTTGAACAGTTCATCGTTTATGGACTTATTATTAAACTGAAGATCAATAACAAAGTCAGACATGCCCCTATTTCCCCTGGTTCTGTGAGGCAAGGCTTTGGAAGCTACCTTTTCTTCATGTACATACCATGGAAGTTCTGAATCGTATATTGTCATCGCTCCTGATTCTTCCATTCGCCTTTGAAAATCCCAACTGTATGCTTCCGGGATAGAAAACAAAGAGGGCATAGACTCACCTACAACATTGGGGTAAGCCATAGCCACACTGGACAGTACACCTATCGGTGCTACCGAATTGGCATTTGCGTAAATAAAATCAAAAAAAGCTTTCACCCTTTCTCTATCGCGGGGTCTGTTTCGCTCACAAAGTTCTAGCAGGTACTTTTCAAGTGATTTCATTAATGACTCCAATAGATAACTTGTGACGCTCATTCCCCTGTACATCATCCAAAGCTCTTTTGCACCCCATATCTTTCGTGCTCCTTTGCGTAGTCCTAAAATCGAAACCTTTTCTAAATGGTGTTTATAATCATAATCACCGGTAGCGTAATTCTGTACGCTGGTATTCACGAAGTCGATTACAAACGAAAGTGTCTTTTCCGGGTAAGCAAGAAAAAGATTATAAACCGGGGTTTTATAAATTCCCGGTGGGAAAAACAGATGTTTATCTTTAATGCCCCAGCGTTCATCCATATCCAGACTATGCCCCCTGCTTTGATGCATCATTCGCGTGAATTCATCGGCATCTTTTGGTAAAGGAGGCTTTCTATATCGCCACGCTTTCTTACAGATCTCAATTACAATGTCAGGAAAGAGAAAACATATATTGCGACTATTTACACCTCCGAGAATATTTCGTAAAACAATATTGTAGACCTGCCCCCATCTACCAACACGCCAACCCTCGTCATCCCCTTTTTTCATAGATCGCCTGATAAGTGCCTCCGTTTCCTCCCTTGCAAATCCACAAATACGGAACAATGATGTTACCAAAATTTGTTGATAGGATTCCCGCTCCCGCGTTGTCCAGAATTTATCGCCATTTTCAACTTGTCCTATGTACCGCAGTATAAGCGATTTAAAGGCCTCTATTTCGGATATATCCAGTGGCTTTTCCGTAAAAAGGAAACGATATTCCCAATCAATTAGAAAATTTAAAATTATGATTCTTACTTCTTCAACTGACTCCGCATTCTGACTGATGAAATACAGGCATTGCGGCCAACCCGAACCAATCGGCATTGGAATAGGTTCTTTTGATATGCTGATATCTGATTTGATCATTTCACGACAGCATGTTCGTAATAGATGAATACACCTGGCAAGAAGCGTACAGTTGTCTGCAAGTAAATCATCCTTAAAATTTAAAAAAAAGTAAGCTGCTTCGTCGGATCTGAATACTGCTATTAATAATTCATCTGCCCAGTATCTTTCAACGTCAGGTTCATTGATTGTACCACGTAGCAGACTGGCAATATCATTACTGTTTGCCTGCAACTGATCGGATACCCATAGACGAAATGCTCTGCGGATTGCTGGCTCGTGGCCCAATCCTTGGAAGAAATCAATGGACTTAGGATTCTTTTCAAACACACTGCTGACATATCGAACCAATGCCCAATCCTCAAAAATGTCGTGAGCCGGTGCATACTGGTGATTGTTGCCTTGTTGATAAAGCACTTCATCATTTTCCAGCGCGTCGATCGCTTCCCAATCCAATGTGTCATCTGGTTCAACAAACAATGACATGGCTCGGGCTCGTTTTAGCGCGATCGAATAAAAAGCCTTTTGTCTTTTAACGGGTAATCCTGATCCCCGATGGGTTGAATCTTCGATCACCGCAGACCAAAGTTTGGATTTAAAAACAGCCATGGTAATGTTGCTTTCGACACTTGTATCACGTTGTACAGTAATAAGTGCAAGTGCCAGATATTTAGGGCTACGCAACAACTCTTTGATCTGTACGTAATTTAAAATTGAGCCGAGTACTGGGAACTGCTGAATAGCTTTTTCCAGGTCACTATCTCCCAGTGGGGCAACAGAAATTGTGTTTATTTTTTCTTGCGGTAAACCATATCGTTGAATGATTAGATCTACTGCATAGCTGCGTGCAGATAATACCAGTCTTATGTCTGGATTCTTTTCAAGTAAAGAAACAAGCTGAGTAAAAGCATTACCAAAATCACCTTCCAGTAGTTTTTCTGCACTTTCAATAAAAATAACAGGTGATGAAAACAGGGAAAGGCAATCCATGATATCGTGAACAGCACTATTTATCCCTTGCGATGCTAAAACACTAGCCAGCGTGCTTTTCTGCAATTGATCTGCTTTGAAAATAATATAGCCGGTATAAATCCCTTCCCTTATAATTGTTTTTACAAGCGCTGACTTCCCGGCTCCTGGAATTCCAGTTACTATTGTGATTTGATTGGTAAAGATTGAATTTATGAAGGCTTCCTTTTCTGCAGACATCTCGAAACGCAATCCTTGAATATTATCCTGTATCGGCTCCATAACAAGAGAACTGTCACGCATGAGTTTAGATAGATCCTTGGCAAAAGCGTTGACAAACTTTATTTCAAAGCAGCTAACATCTAATGCATCCTTCAGATTTGTTTGCGTAATATGTCCTCCGGTAGAGTTATAGTGGGTAGCTACTTTTACTATATTATTCCAGATATCTGTTTCTGGTTTATTGCAGCTATGGCTTTTCGTAATTTTTATCAGCTGCAGGAAGTGTGTTTCGTCTGCCGAAGAATCATTTGAAAAATCAAATTCAAGTATATGAACACATCGGAGAAAAGACCAAAGCACGTCGTCCGACACAGGAAGATCGTTGTTAGCTTGCTTGAGCAATTCTCTAAACAAATCAAGTTGTTCTTTTTTTGTTTGAACAGCATTTGACCTGAAATAAAAATCATCCGCGGTTGCACTTGTTCTGGCGTAGTTGAGAACAGTTACCAGGTGCGCCCTTACATTTATAGCAACATTACCAGTAACAACAACCAGCTTATCCTTATCCTTGGCAAATAGATCATTATTATTGAAATCAGACCAGAACGCCGTCACAACCTCTTTAAAGGTCTCGTTCTTCAAAGTGAATGCGATCTGGTGCTTTACTTGCATCAACATCCGAACATTTGAAGCATTTTGATTTGCTTCTAACAGTAGATCGTCCGTTTTATATCCCTTGCTACTCGCCTGGAATGCCATTCCCGTAACTTCAGCCTCGCTTAAAATGGGTAGCGGAAGTTTAAGAATTAGACTCAATAAGAAACCTGCTTGAACGCTTTGCTCAAAATTAGTTCCGCCCCCGCCTGTCTGAAATGGTGTTGTAGACATTGATTCGTTTATTTTTTACTTAACCGAAGCGCATTGCTTTGTTGAACATCGGTTGAAACAGGTCTTTAATAATTTTTTCCATTGATTCCTCACCTTCCGGCGTTATCACATTCACTGCCAATAAACCTGCTGTGTCTGTAAACTCCTTTCTGGTAATACACAGAATTTCAGTCAATCCCATTTTTTTGTGAAGCCTCTTAATCCACTCCAGGTCAAACATATTTTCGTTCTGAAAGACCCCCATCTGGAACTCAGACATCGATTCGCTATCAATAAAAATGATCCGGTTTTCGTACACAGAATCACGGTGCTGCCTATGTACTTTCTTTAAAACATCTTCAAGCTTCTTGTAAATCTTACTTTGTGCGACCGCAAAATTAGCGAACAATCCAAACCTTCCCGAAATCTGGCCATCGGGCAATTGAACGGGCTCATCAAACACACACAATACATCGTAATTTTTCACTTTCCGTACCTGTTCCAGCAACTCTTTCGTATTTCGAGAAATGGTCAAGGATCCATTTGCACATTCATCTTCCAGTTCTTCTGCTACTGCAGCGTAACGGTTTTCAATTCTCCCAACAAAGTCATTGTATTTTTTTATCAGAACCGGTAGTTGATTAACAGATACTGGACGCTTGAAATTAAACTGGTAGATATTGGGTGCGACCGGGACAACTGAATGGTTCGTAACAATAACTCCTTCCATTAATCGCCTCGATATATCCAGCAGTTCAAGATCGGGCAGGAATACCTTTTTACATTCAAAAAGAAATTCACGCCCATCCAGATTGCAAGTACCTTCCAATTCCTGACCATCATCGTCAACTAACTTTTTGTTTACGATCTCATTTTCGTCCATCACTCGATAAATAAAAAGTTCATAGAAAAATGCGCGTAATTTTCTTGGATTCTTTTTCAACCCTTCAGCCCCTTTGATCAATTGAGGGGCTTTGATGCGCATGTACTGGATGAGATTGCAGATATCTGCCAATGCGTATAGCGAACTTCGCTTGTCAAATCCAGACAACAAGCCAAATATCCAGCTGATTTTCTCTAAAGGTTTGTCTGTACCCGCTTTAACAAAAAAATATTCTTTTCCGAAGTAACTTTCAAGTGTGAAATAGACAAACTGAACAATGAAAGGTTCCGATTCCTTAAATGCATTATTTTGATACCAGTTTTCAAGGAGATTTCTATCAGCGAAGTTCAATTCGTTTAATTTGATCATAGCTTAATTAATTTATTTGAATAAGGATTTTGATGCTATATCAAATCGTACTTGCAAAAGTATTTCACTTCTGAAAAAATACTGTTCATTAATTTTTGAACTTCTCTTTTGAATTGATCGTGCCTGTATTTGCTGACATAAATAAATTCTGGTATTGCACCTGTCTTTTCCTTTTGAAACAAGAAGCCACGCCATAAATTCTTGGCGTCGTAGACCTGCCAGTGGCATCCTTCATAGAACGCCGCCTCAGAAGGATTAAGAAAGGTTGCTTTTACATTGTTTCGCATCGACTTGCGAACACTGATCTCTCTTTCTTTTATTTTGAGCCATTCGGTTATTTCATCACCAAATCCGGTTAAAGGATGGAGAAGCCAATCTTCGTGTTTTTCGGCAAGCTTCGGAATGGTGGTAATTCGACCTCCAAAATATGCTCTGTAAAGAGCTTCGATTTGTTTTAATTGAACCAAGACACGATTTGCAGCAAAGAAGGAGATTTCAAAAACTTGTTCCTGCTCTTTGGAAGTATCATCGTAGGTAATGTGAATATCAATCTTTCTTTCACCCTGTTTCCAGATCATCGTGTAATGTTCGCCGGGCACAATACCGCCCAGCGAGATCTTCTCGCAACCTGGCCTAACCCCAACATGGCTCCAGAGTCCGGGTAATTGTGTTTCTACGGTTTGCATATTCCAATTTACAAAAAATAGATAGCGTATCTGGCTGAAAACCAATTCAGGAGATATTTAATTGGCAATTTGCTAAATTATTTAGTATTTCTGTACTGAGAAAAGGTTGATTTTCATGTATTTGGACGGGAAGACATATTATTCGTTTTGTTATGGGACTTATTCTACCAAGGGGTTGGTGGAGGCGGCTGTGGAGCATGGGGTTAGTTCGCTGGCGCTGTGCAATATCAACTGCACGTATGACCACTGGGAGTTTGTGAAACTGTGTCGTGAGGTGGGGATTAAACCGGTGTTGGGGGTCGATGTGCGCAATGGAGATGCGCATTGTTATTTGCTGATTGCGAAGAACAATGCGGGGCTACTTTGGATCAATACTTTTCTTTCCGAGCATTTGATTGAGAAAAAAGACTTCGCATCTTCTGTTGTGGCTCCTTGGGATGTATTTGTAGTCTATCCTTATGGTACGAAAGAAGTAGGTGATTTATTACCCAACGAACGCATCGGCATCAAACCCTACGAACTAAAATCCTTGTACAACTTCACACCTACTGATCATCATGTCATTCATCAACCGGTAGTGGTGCAGGACAATGAACATTTCTACCTGCATTGCTTGCTAAGGGCCATTGATCAGAACATTTTACTCTCGCAACTCAATCCTGTAACCTGTTGCAACCGCGAAGATGTATTTGTAAGCCCGGGTAAAATACTTTCACAATGCAGCCGCTACCCTACCCTTGTCACCAATACATACAAACTCCTCGATGCCTGTTCCATCGAAATGGATTTTGAAGCGGATAAAACCCGACAGGTATTCGGCGGCTCGAAAGAGGACGATTTTATTTTGCTGGATAAGTTATCACGCGCAGGGCTGCTCCGTCGTTATGGAAAGCGCAACAAAAAAGCATTGGACCGACTGGATTACGAATTGAAAGTCATCAACGATTTAGGCTTCACCACTTATTTCCTGATCAATCATGATATGGTTCGCTTTGCCAATGAACAGGGCTTCTACCATGTAGGTCGTGGTAGCGGCGCCAATTCGATTGTGGCCTATTGTCTGGGCATCACAGACGTCGATCCGATGGAACTGAACTTGTATTTTGAACGCTTCTTAAATCCGGAACGCACTTCTCCGCCTGATTTTGACATCGATTTTTCCTGGACCGATCGCGACGAAGTGATGGACTATCTCTTCAAACGCTATGGGAAAAAATATGTGGCATTATTGGGGACATGTCCCACTTTTAAAACGGATTCTATCATTCGCCAGCTCGGGAAAGTATACGGCCTGCCGGATGAAGAAATCAAATCTTTTCAACGGGATTATGAAGCAGTTTGTACCACCACCCGCAAAATAAAACGCTACGGTGAAATGATGCGCGGCTTCCCCTATAATCCATCCATACATCCCTGTGGTGTATTAATCTCCGACAAGCCCATTACTGAGTACACGTCGCTCTTCATGCCTCCGAAAGGTTTTCAGACAGCACTCATGGACATGTTCACGGCAGAAGACATCGGCCTGAATAAATTCGACGTCCTCTCCCAGCGTGGGCTAGGTCACATCCGCAGCACACTCGAACTCATCCAACAGCACCATGGTAAACACATCGACATACACGACACAAAAAAATTCTTTTGCGACGAAAATATCAAAAAGCAGATCCGTGAAGCAAACACTATTGGTTGCTTTTACATCGAGTCCCCCGCCATGCGCCAGCTCTTAAAAAAACTGGGCTGCGATGATTACCTCACCCTCGTAGCTGCCTCCTCCATCATCCGCCCCGGCGTCGCCCAGTCAGGCATGATGCGTGCTTACATCGAAAGGTTCCACAACCCGGCTCTCGTCGAATACATCCATCCGCTTTTCAAAGAACACCTCTCCGAAACCTTTGGCGTGATGGTATTCCAGGAAGATGTAATCAAGATCGCCCACTACTACGGCGGCCTCTCCCTTGGAAAAGCCGACATCCTTCGCCGGGCCATGAGTGGCAAGTACCGCTCCCACAACAAGTTCCGTGAAATCAAGCAGGAGTTCTTCCAATCAGCCATCGCCCTCGGCCGCGACCCGGAAGAAGTCACAGAAGTCTGGCGACAAATGGAATCCTTCGCCGGTTATAGTTTCAACAAGGCACACTCCGCATCATTTGCCGTTGAATCCTACATGAGCCTCTACCTGAAGACCTACTACCCGCAGGAATTTATGGTGGCAGTGATTAATAATTTCGGCGGATTCTATTCCCGTGAATTGTATTTCCACGAACTCTTAAAATGCGGTGGCGATATTGAACTGCCTTGCGTAAACCACAGTGAAGTTTTAACAACAATACACAATCAAAAAGTATATACCGGGTTCATCCACATCAAATCCCTCCAGGACTGCCTGATCCAGGAAATCACTTTGAACCGTGAAATGAGTGGTCCTTACAAAAGCCTCACGGACTTCATCGAGCGCATCCAACCCGGCTTGGAACAATTAAACATCCTGATCCGCATCGGCGCCTTCCGCTTCACCGGCAAATCCAAAAAGACCCTGCTCTGGGAAGCCAACTTCCTCCAAAAGAAAATCACGGTCACCCACGGCCCGGTAATGTTCAACGAACCCCTGTCGTTGAACTTCGAACTCCCCGAACTAAACGACGACCCTATAGATGATTTATATGATCAGATGGAAATCATGGGCTTCTGCACCTCAAACCCCTTCGCCCTGGCTGACGCCAACCCCGCAGACTTCACCCCCGCCCGAGATATGCCGAATTACACGGGAAAGACCATCACCATGCTGGCCTATTTCATCGCCCGCAAACATGTCATCACCAAAAATTCCGACACCATGTTCTTCGGCACTTTCGTCGACAGCAACCTCGACTGGATCGACACCGTCCACTTCCCCCAGGTCGCACAAAAATATCCCTTGCACACAAGCGGTTTCTATAAGTTAAAGGGCCGTGTAGTTGACGACTTCGGTGTGTTCAGCATAGAAGTACAATTTTTGGAAAAACTTGGATATAAAAACAGGTCCTTTTCGAATTGAAAGGAAATTTGTAATGTTTTACACTACATGATTCCTTCAAAAATCAGGGAGTTTAGCGCTGATACTTAAACGAAAAAAGTTTTGGGTTTTTAAATTTTTCCTGATTTTTTACCCCACAAAATATCTAATTGGTTTACAACTACTTAGATAAAATTGCGAAAAGACACAGTTGTGGCTTTTGAAAGCAGTAATTATCTTTTACTGATCTTAAAATTATTTATCATTTGACATTCGTTTTTCAATCAATAAATATTACATAACCAAACTAAAAACCTATGCTATGAGAAAAAATTTCTTATTAAAACACTTTATTTTTCTTACAATATCATATTGGTATGTTACACATATATAGCATGCCGAAAGACAGATTCAAATCTTAGATCGACAATAAATACTCAAACAACAGAAGAAAAATTTTTTAGCTCGCATCGAAGCCCCAATTTAGTTGAAGCAGGTATAGTAAAATTTCTATTAACTGCTAATGAGCGATCACCATTTGTAGAAGCTACTGTCAAACAAATAGGATACCCTAGGTGGGATAAAATGATCAAAGCTACTAATAATACTTACGCAGCACAGATAAAAACAAGTGCACAATCTGCTATTAAAACCACTACCTCAGCTCAGGAAAATTATGAGACTTATTATGTTCCATTTGTACGTGATTCACAAAATCACGTAAATGCAGCGATGATTGTTAAAACTTCTACTACAGATACTGCTATAGGATACGTTTGCGATTGGCAATATGGAAGAATCCAAAATAATCCTGATAAACCTGATGACAAAGCAGAAAACCTTGCGATGTTTTTCATGAGATTTGACAAATCTGTCTTTGGACATAACCGATTTAAAATTACAGATAAGTCGCTTTTTGGAAAAAGAGCAGGTTCCTCAGGGTTAGTCGTAAGTCTAAAGTCTGACAGTGGCAAGACTAAGATTAACTATATGCAAGAAGTGTGTCAAGAGTTTTATTTTACGGCAATATACTGTCCATATACAACCTGCGAAGGCTTTCTTGGGTCTTGTGATTTATGTCCCGAACTTTGTCCATCTGTTCAATTTTCCTTACTTCTTTGCGGGGACGAATGGGTAGGATCAGATTTTGGAGGAAGTTATGGTGGAGGTGGCACAGGTAGTGGAAGCAATGGAGGTGGTGGTGGTACAGGAGGAGGAGGTAATACACCTCCGGGAGGTTACATTCCACCATCTCCATGTGACGGAATAACTATTGTCCCTGAATCTATAAAACCAAATAAACAAAGTTATGCACAAATAAAAGTTTCTGCCATAGAATGTGATAATAGCCCAGGATGGATTTCCGAAGACGACCCTTTAAATCCAGATCGTGATCAACTGGTATTCAGTTATGAGTTAAGTAGGCAGGTTTCTTTTGGTGAAATATCCGATGCTATTGATAACAATCCAGGTATGATGGATGCGATAGAAGAGGGATTAGAATTTAGTGAACATGGGTATAGTTTGATGCCTGACTTAATGACGTTTCGAATCCACGCAGAATATGTTGCATTAAAGATAATATTTCCAAGCTGGAGTAGAAATAAATTAATGGCAACCGCTATTTGGAACGTCTTTAATAATTCGGTTCATTTTACACTTGATCTGGTTGGATTATTGCCGGTTGTAGGAGAAGTAGCAGACCTTGCTAATGGAGCAATCTATTTCTTGGAAGGTGACAGAATAAATGCAGCGCTAAGTGTCGGAAGCGCTATTCCTATTTATGGGTGGGTGAGCACCGGAGGAAAATGGATTCGTACAGCAGTAAACATAAAGCCCCTTAGTGATGCAGTCGGTAAAGTTGCTTTTAAGGCAGTAAAACTGGCTAACGGAAGTGTTCGTATGATAAGAGTAGCTGTTAATGCTATAGACCTAGCTGCAGTAAAGGCACTTAAGGCTGTAAAACCAGCAGACTTTACACTAACGAATCTTAGTCGGGAAATCGTTGATCAGTCATCTCACCGTATAGTTCCTTTATCAGGTAGCGTCAAATCGAAAGTAGATGACATTGTGCAAAATGGTGATGTATTGGGCAATAAAACTGAAACACTGAGCGACGAAATTTTTCAAACGGATGGTTTTTTAAAGGAGCCCTCTACCTTTGGAAGTAATAATGGGTTTGATGGTGTTTACATAAAAAAGGATGCATCTGGAAATATTCAGGAAATAATTATTAATGAAGCCAAGCAAGTTGGAAACGGAGGAAATATAAAACTGAATCAACGTACTCCAAATAAAGGGCCTCAGATGAGCGAAGAGTGGATTGGTC
>QFCS01001012.1_pt1 | contig 34018 bp, 26 predicted proteins | sample 3576561 | NCBI WGS metagenome assembly QFCS01 | reverse complement strand
TAAGACAATACGGTTTAGATTTGTAAAAAAAGAGATGTTCTATTATCAATCGACTAAAAACTGTTATGTAGATTATTTAGTGGGTGAAATACAATATATAGAAAATGGGGTTGAAAAGATTAATTCTTTATCGAACTTGAACATTAATCATTCTGAAATTTTTGCTTATAGCTTACATGGAGATAGAAAAGTTTTTAATAATTGGTATCCCAAATGTATAGAATGCCCTGATACTATGGAGCGTTTACCCATGAGTTATAACGAACCAACCAATGATGATGTTGCTTTAGATGCAGCCTTTATAATGCGTCGGGAAGATGAAAACGGTATTCAAAAAATCAAGGTGCAGTATATAAAAACTACTAGTGCCTCGGGCTTGCAATCGGATTTTGAAACGCCATCTACCACAACAAATTTTACGGTTCCATATGGAGATTATACTTTAATAAAAGAAAATTAAACTTAAAGGAGTAAATGACCAAACAAATTGAAGCCGGTTTATTTGAAAAAGACATGAAAGAAACCGGTTTTAGTTAAACCTATTACTCTTATTTTACGGTAACGGAACTCTTCACATTCAGCACAACCTTGTAATTAATAATTTAAAACTTATCTTATGAAAAATATATTCTTAAAAATTTCTTTTCTGTTTACACTATTGTTATTCTCGTATAGTGCAAACAGTCAAATCATCATACAAAGAGGTATTAAAAACGGAAATCTTCCGCAAAATTTTAAGTCATCGGGTCAATACTACTACAAAGATGTAAACAATTATCTCGATAATTTTACCGGTACTTGGGAATACATAAACGGAAACGAAAAATTTCAGATTGTTTTAACAAAAATTGTTTATTTCCACCAAATAGACACCAATCTGAATTTAAATTATTACGAAGACGGCATAGTTCTCCGTTATAAAAAATTTTTGAATAATGTTTTAATTTTTGAATCACCAAATTACGACGACCCTAACTTTAGCTCTACAGACGGTATATTATTGACAGGTTATATTAAAGATTATGGTCGTATAACTAAAACTATCTACATGCCCTTTGATGCTACACAGGTTTACAGGCAAGGCGGTCACCCCATTAATCCTGATTGCAGAATAGAAAAGCTCCAAAACTATATAGGGCAACCCCAACAAATAAAATTTTCGTTAAGCTTAACAGGCACTATTAACTATGACCATGAAACATATGCCGGACAAACTATTTACAGCATTCCCAACGACATAATCATGATAAAAGTTGATTAAATCAATAATGAGTCTATTTAAAATTAGGGTCAAAGCAGCCGCTGTATGTTAAGCCATCAGCCTTTAAACTTTAACGGCAGATGCACCACCTTTTTGGTTTCAAAAAATTCTTCCGAAAAATGATCCGATAAGTTGTAGAGTGTTGCTTTCGGAAAATCTTTTAACTCTTCGGTTAAATCGCCGCCTTTTAAATACAATATTCCGTTTTTGAGCTTGTGTTTCTGCTGCTTTTTGATTTTATCCTTTATCCACAAAACAAAATCCGGCATGTTGGTCACCGCCCGGCTGACAATAAAATCAAAATCGCCCTTTACATTTTCGGCACGCAGTTGCTCGGCCTTTACATTCTGCAAACCTAAAGCAGCAGCCACTTCGTTGACCACTTTTATTTTTTTGGCAATCACATCGATCAGGTAAAAACGTGTTTCCGGAAACAAAATAGCCAGCGGAATACCGGGAAAACCACCGCCGGTACCAACGTCTAAAACCGTTGACTGAGGCTGAAATGCCATTACTTTGGCAATACCTAACGAATGCAGAACGTGTTTCACATACAACTCGTCAATATCCTTTCGGGAGATTACATTGATCCTGGCATTCCATTCGGGATATAATTCACCCAGTTTTTTAAACTGAACCAACTGATTATCAGTTAAATTAGGAAAATACTTTAAAATTTCTTCCATGTTGTGCTATTTTTAACAAAAGTAAACATTTTGGTGTTGAAATTTTATCAAAACTTACACGTTATACGTTATATTAATAATTACCTTTGAAAAAATTTTTTTAGTACATGAATACCTCGATTCCAACATTCTCCAAACAAGACAACCTGAAATTTTTCAGAACCCTGAACAGCCGCGTAAATAATTACTTCAAAGAAAATAACCTTCAAAAAACCGGAAACTGGAAGCTTCACCTTAAAACCATCGTGATGTTTACTATTTTTCTAACGCCTTATTTCTTCCTTTTGGCTATGGACATGCCGTTCTGGACTTATCTTCTGCTTAATGTTGTGATTGGCGTGGGTATGGCAGGCGTGGGTATGAATGTGATGCATGACGGAAATCACGGTTCTTATTCTAACAAACCCTGGTTAAACAAGATTATGGGGGGAAGTATTTACATTCTTGCCGGCAATGTTTACAACTGGCAGGTACAACACAATGTTTTACACCACACATACACCAACATTGCAGGACACGATGAAGATTTAGATGCCGGAAGAGTTATTCGCTTTACTAAACAAGCCGAGTGGCGGTATTTTCATAAATTTCAGCATTATTATTCTGTTTTCTTATACGGCTTACTAACGTTTAACTGGGCTATCACCACAGATTTTAAACAAATGAGGGCCTATTTAAAACGCAAATTATCTTATGGAGAACCAAAAAGCCCCAAAATATTGTGGACAACTTTAATTATCACGAAAGTGATTTATTTTTCAATATGGTTGGTTATTCCGATGGTTTTGGGAATCACTTGGTGGAAAGTACTTTTGGGCTTTGCCGTAATGCATTATACTGCCGGTTTAATTCTGAGTATTGTTTTCCAATTAGCCCACGTTGTAGAAGAAACAACAAATCCTGTACCGGATGAAAACGGTGAAATTGAAAACACCTGGGCTATTCACCAATTATTCACAACAGCTAATTTTGCTCCTAAAAACTGGATTGTAAACTGGTATACCGGTGGTTTAAATCATCAGATTGAACATCATATTTTCCCGCATATCAGTCATATTCACTACGGTAAAATTGCTGATATTGTAAGAGAAACTGCCAAAGAATGCAATTTGCCTTATCATGAATTCAAAACCATGAGGTCTGCCGTTATTGCCCACTTCAAACATTTGAAAGAATTAGGTCAGGAGCCGCAATTGGCCTAAGCAGTTTATCTTTTAAGATTTTAAACACACAAAACACAACTATAATGAATTCGTTATCGGATAGAATTAACAATTTATCTACTTCTCAAACACTGGCCATGGCTGCATTGGCCAGGGAATTAAAAGCCCAGGGAAAAGACATCATCAGTTTAAGCTTAGGCGAACCGGATTTTAACACCCCGGACTTTATCAAAGAAGCCGCTAAAAAAGCCATTGATGAAAATTACAGCACTTATACACCGGTTGATGGTTATGCCGAACTGAAAGAAGCCATTTGCCGAAAATTCAAAAGAGATAATAACCTGGATTACAAACCGGCAAATATTGTGGTTTCCACCGGAGCCAAACAATCGTTATACAACATTGCACAAGTGATGTTAAACGAAGGTGACGAAGTAATACTGCCCGCCCCGTACTGGGTGAGCTACTATGAGATCATCAAATTATCCGGCGGTATTCCGGTAGAAGTGCCGACTTCTGTGGAAAGTGATTTTAAAATCACTCCGGAACAACTGGAAAAAGCCATTACCCCCAAAACCAAAATGATTTGGTACAGTTCGCCCTGCAATCCCAGCGGTTCCGTGTACAGCCGTGAAGAATTTACTGCTCTTGCCAAAGTGCTGGAAAAATACCCAACCATATATGTGGTGGCTGATGAAATCTATGAACACATTAATTTTTCAGGTACTTTTTGCAGCATCGCATCCGTTCCGGGCATGTTTGACAGAACCATTACAGTCAATGGCGTAGCCAAAGCTTTTGCCATGACCGGATGGCGAATCGGCTATATCGGAGCACCTGAATTCATTGCAAAAGCGTGCACTAAAATGCAGGGACAAGTAACTTCCGGAGCCAATTCTATTGCACAACGGGCTACGATTGCCGCCGTGGATGCCGACCCGAACGTATTGACTTATATGGTAGAAGCCTTTCACAAAAGAAGGGATTTGGTGGTTGGGTTAATCAACGAAATTCCGGGCTTAAAAATCAACGTTCCCGAAGGAGCTTTTTATGTATTTCCGGATGTATCGTCCTTTTTTGGAAAAACATTACGTGGCACACTAATCAAAGATGCCACTGATTTTTCCATGTATTTGTTAGCGGAAGCCAACGTGGCTACCGTTACCGGAGATGCCTTTGGAAACCCTGACTGCATCCGTTTTTCCTATGCCACCAGCGAAGAACTGCTCACGGAAGCCATGCGAAGAATCAAAGAAGTTTTAGCGTAGTAAATACCGTATTTTAAAAAATTATAATCAGCCATAAGTATATTTTTAACGCATTATGGCTGATTATAACTTTAACAATCATACTGCTTTTCAGAATTATAAATAGCCATAGGTGTTTTTTTATTGCATTTGTGGCTAATTATAATTAAAATATGGAAGCCGTCGGAAGAAAAAGAGAAAAAGCACTGTTTCAAAGGCTTTTTGAAGAAAAAAGGTTGCATTTTACTGCTGTTTACGGAAGGCGGAGAATTGGCAAAACCTTTTTGATAAAGAGCCATTTCAAAACCTTTGCATTTCATCATACCGGCATTGCCAATGTGGGTATGAATGAGCAACTCGATACCTTTTCCAAATCACTGATGGTATGCTTTCATCGTCTTTCACAAATCAAAAATGCCCTTAGAATTAGCGGTGTGTAGAGTGAAACATCCAGTTGGATAAGTAATTCCGAAGAACAAAATGCTTAAATAGATCTGGTAATGAACCGAAGGGACCAGGTCATAAATCTTTTTGAAATAAAGTATTCTCAAGAACCCTTTTTGATAACATCCAGCTACAGTAAAGAACTGATGACAAAAATCGGTACTTTTAAACGGGAAACCAAAACAAAAAAAGTTGTATTTTTATCGATGTTAACCACCTATGGCTTAAAACATAATGAAAATAGCGGAATTGTTCAACATCACTTAACAATGGACTGTTTATTTCAAAACTAAAAAAATGAAAAAAATCCTTCTACTCGGTTCCGGAGAACTCGGAAAAGAATTTGTCATTGCCGCACAACGCATCGGCCAGACCGTCATTGCTGTAGACAGTTATGAAAATGCCCCCGCAATGCAGGTAGCCCATGGCTTTGAAGTCATCAATATGTTAGACGGTGCCGAACTGGATCAGGTTGTAGCCAAACACCAGCCCGATTTCATTGTCCCCGAAATAGAAGCCATCAGAACCGAACGTTTTTATGATTATGAAAAACAAGGCATAACCGTGGTACCTTCGGCCAAGGCAGCCAACTTTACGATGAACCGAAAAGCCATCCGGGATTTGGCTGCTAAAGAATTAGGCTTACGAACGGCCAATTACCGCTACGCAACCTCATCAGAAGAATTGAAAAAAGCGGTAGCCGAAGTTGGCATACCCTGTGTGGTTAAGCCCCTGATGAGTTCATCCGGAAAAGGTCAGTCCACCATCAAATCACAAGAGGATATCGCAAAAGCATGGCAATATGCCGTAGAAGGCTCCCGGGGAGATGTCGTAGAAGTAATCATAGAAGCCTTTGTCAATTTTCATTCAGAAATTACACTACTGACTGTAACGCAGAACCATCATTTACCCACGCTGTTCTGTGCCCCCATCGGACACCGTCAGGAACGCGGCGACTATCAGGAAAGCTGGCAACCGGCAAACGTTTCAGCAAAAGATATGCTGGAAGCACAGGAAATGGCCCGTAAAGTTACGGAAGCCCTTGGCGGAGCAGGCTTATTTGGCGTAGAATTCTTCCTGACCCACGAAGACGTTTATTTTTCAGAACTATCGCCAAGACCACACGATACCGGCATGGTCACTTTAGCCGGCACACAGAATTTTAATGAATTTGAATTGCATTTGCGGGCCATCTTGAGTCTGCCGATTGCTGAAATCACACTCGAAAAAACTGGTGCCAGTGCCGTTATTTTAGCCTCTGAAAATGCAACACATCCAACTTATTCCGGCATAGAACAAATGGCCGCTTTGCCTAAAACGGATTTCAGAATTTTTGGTAAACCTACCGCCAGACCATACCGCAGAATGGGAGTGGTTTTGGTAAACGATTCCGTTGAAACTTCGACAGCAGAAGTAGTTGAAAAAGCCAAAAAAGCCGCAAAATTGGTTAAAGTAAATTCATAATGACACTGATTTTAGATAATATTTCAAAGATTGTTCCCCTTTCTGAAACGGAAAAACAACTGTTTTTATCTAAAACTGAAACCCTGCAATACAAAGCCAAAACCATCTTGCACCATGCCGGAGAAATCTGTAAACATTCCTATTTTGTTAACTCCGGTTTGTTAAGAAGCTTCAACATCAATGACAATATTGTAGAACACGTGCTTCATTTTGCCTGTGAAGGCTGGTGGATTGGCGACATGTATAGCCTGCTTTCGCAAAAACCCGGCAATTTATTCATTGAAGTCATGGAAGATGCCGAGGTGGTTTTACTATCCAAAGAGAACCAGGAAACCTTGTACTTTGAAATTCCGAAACTGGAACGTTTTTTCAGAATTTTAACAGAAAACTCCTTGGTTGCACACCAGGAACGACTGATGGACAACCTCAGCCTGTCAGCCGAAGATCGTTTTGATAAATTCTGCAAACGCTACCCCACCCTCGCACAACGCGTTCCTCAAAAGCAAATCGCTTCTTATATTGGTGTGACTCCAGAATTTTTCAGCAAGATGAAAAGTCGAATGCTTAGGAAGTAATTAATTAGGTTGTCAGAGAACAGACAACGGATACGTTTCTTAACCTACATTAAGTAACGCAACTCTCTTGGGGTCGTAAATTTGTATCATTAATAATACTAAATCTTTTCGTTATGAAAAATGCCGTTTTACACAAAGCCAACGAAAGAGGTCATGCCGATCATGGATGGCTGAATGCGTATCATAGTTTTAGTTTTGCCAATTGGTACAATCCCGATAAAGTTCAGTTTGGAGTATTGCGTGTTTTAAACGATGATACTGTTGCTCCCGGAATGGGTTTTGGCATGCATCCACACGACAATATGGAAATTATTACCATTCCGTTGGAAGGTGATTTAGCTCACAAAGACAGTATGGGAAATGCTGAAACCATCAGGTTTGGCGATGTTCAGGTCATGAGTGCCGGCACCGGAATCAGACACAGTGAGTTTAATCCGAATGCGGACCGGAGAACAAAGTTGTTGCAAATCTGGCTGTTCCCAAACAAACGCAATGTAGAACCCCGTTACCAGCAAATCTCGTTGAATGTAAACGACAGACACAACAAGTTGCAACAAATTTTGTCGCCCAATCCGAAAGATGAAGGGGTTTGGATTCACCAGGATGCCTGGTTCCACTTGGGCAAGTTTGAAAAAGGGTTAACAGAAACGTATACCGTTAAAAGAAAAGGAAATGGCGTTTATACTTTTGTTATTTCAGGAAGTGTAACCCTGAACGGTCAGGCTCTGGACACCAGAGACGCCTTGGGAGTTTGGGATACCGAACAATTAGAAATTACGGCTACAGCAGATGCAGAAATCCTTTTGATGGATATTCCGATGGAATAATTCTTCAGATAAATTCTTTTTTTGACCTGGCATTTTTCGCAAAATCGTCAGGTCATTTTTTAAGCATTCGCAACACACAAGTCTATTGTTTCACAATTATTTTAAAAATTAACTTTTTTTTATTAGGTTTACCCTGAAAACCAATTATAAATCCAAAAACTTTTTTACATGAACATTTTTACTTTAAAAAAGCCTCAGCACAAACAATGGTTGAGCAGACTAATGTTATCCTTCACATTGTCTTCAACGGCAATCGCTTTTGCACAGCCAAACGAAAACCCGCTGCAAAAAATGAACGGCGAAGAAAACATTCAAAAACGGGATATGTTCTCAAGGCATTTTGCCAATGACAAAGGTGACTATTCTGCCATTCTTGGAACATCACCGATTAATTATGAAAAAGACGGTAGCTATCACATGATAAGCACCTCCGTTAAAAACAATGATGATTCGAATTACCCTTATGCCAACACTGAAAACCTTATGGAGTCTTATTTTGGCTCAACATCATCACTGGGAATTAAAAACAGCATTCAGGGAAAAACCATCTATGAATTTTTAAATACAACCATGCACTGGGAAGCAAATGGTCAGTTTGTCGCTACGGTAGAACAAGCAGATTCTCCCGTTAATGCAATGAACAACAAGGTAACCTATCACAACATTTTTGGCGAAATTGATGCCGAATTTAAAATCACAAACGGCAAAAGAAAACTGAATTTCATCATTCCGTCACACAATGCAATTGCAAATGCGCCTGTTGGTGCTGACTATCTGGTTTTTTCGGAAGAAATTTTACTGCCTGAAACATGGATATACAACACCACTGAAAAAGGCATTTTTGTGTATGACGACAAAAACAATGCTGTTTTATTATACGAATCTCCTTATTCTGTTGATAGCGGAAAGAAGGTTTTAAGAGAAAAAAACACATTTATTGATGTAATTCCAAACGGAAACCGGTTAACGGTATTAACCAAAGTTAAAGCAGATTGGCTATTAGACCAAGCCCGGACGTTCCCTGTCTTGATTGACCCAACCGTAACGGCTTATCCTGATGAAGTGGAGTTTCATACCGGATGTGTTTATTCTTCTGACGGTTACAAAGTTGACAGCTTTATTGGTTTTGGGAGAGATGTAGATAATCAGGGAGTAGAAGATTTTTTAAGAGGATGGGCAAGATTTAACACCACTTCTATTCCGGATGATGCGACAATTAATGCTGGAACCACAATACATTTTTATATTGAAGACGGCAGTCCGGATTACAGTCCGGCAAATGGTCATTCCATGGTCATCTCACAAATCCCATCTTCTATTAATCCGGTCACGGCAAACGGATCAACACTTTATAACACGATCAATCAAAACGGCTATTCGCCAGTTATCACAACTCCGTTAAACTCCATCGGCTGGAAAAGTCATACAATAACGGCGGGGCAAATTGCATTGGACATCCAAAATCAGTTAGCTCAAAATTATTTTTCGGTTGGTTTTATGCCACAAGGAAACTTTTTTGAAGGTGAATACCTGGTAGCTTCCGGATGGGATAGCGATGAAAAACCGTATTTAGTGATTAACTATACCGAAAGCAGCATGAGTGTTAACGATACGGCAAAAAGTATCGGATTATACCCAAATCCTGTTCAATCGGAATTATTTATTCAATCAGATCATACCGTTCAATCCATTGAGGTTTTCTCAGTTTTGGGACAATCAGTAGCTAAGTCAAACGGGAGCAACAGCATCGTTGTCTCTTCTTTATCAAACGGAATTTATACCATTCAGGTTACACTGGACAACGGAACAGTGGTAAACCAGAAATTTATCAAGAAGTAAACGAAAACATCATATACATAAAAAAAGAGGAGTTATTTTACCAACTCCTCTTTTTTCTTTTCAAAAACTTCTCAGCGACTATCGCATTTCATTATTTTTTTTATCCGATACGTTGTTCAATTTTTCTACTTTTTTCAACTCCGGTGCAGGTCTGAAACGACCTATATAGCTTGATGTTCTGCTATTACCGTCGGGGCCGGAAAACACTTCATCTGCACGAACTCCGATAACAGTGTAGGTAAAAGCAACATTGGAACTGCCGTTTGCCAGTTCTTTAACCTCAAATCCTTTTCCGGATTTATTGGTAACAAACACCCCGTTACAATCTCCCTCCAGCTGAATAAATACTTTTAGAGCATGCTCTTTGCTTACTATTATGTTTTTTGCAAAATTAGAATCCAGTTCAATTTTTGCCTTTCCGTTCACCAATTCTCCGTGACCGTAATCCTGAAGAAGATTCTCGGGAGTAACTACACTGTTCATCGTTACGTTCTTATTCTCTACATCTTTAACAACAGTAGAAATCTGTCCGGGTCCCATGACACTAAAGGCATATTCTTTTTTAGGTAATCCCGAAACTGCTCCGGACTGACGATATACATTAAAATAACCAACCGTGGCATTCCATCCCGCAAACTCCCATTCCATTCCAAAACCATCCTGGCAAATTAAACTGGAACCTTCTCCGGGTGTATAAAATGCAGTAGAAATACCATACCTGTAACCATTAAACCCTGCAGCAGCCCCGGCAATAAAATTATACGCCATATTTTGTCCGGCAAAAACACCTCCGGGTCCTGTTGAGTTTCCACCCGCTACACCGGCATTATTCGTTCCGACAACATCAGCAAAAACACCGTTCCCCAAGCCAGTGGAAGTGCCTCTGAAAAGATTACCGTTTACAGAAGAAGCCCGTATGGCCACATTCGTACCTGTTGCGATTGAACTGAACATCCCGTCAGTAAGGGCTGCCGTTCCGTTAACTACGACTTTTCCATCGGCCAGAACCCTCATCCGTTCTACACCGTTAGTGGAAAACGCCAGGTTATCGGCCGCCGGCCGCCAAATCCCGGTATTATCATCACCATTCCACGAATAGGTAGGCAATGCAGCCGTACCGTTATCATAAGCTCTAAGTCTCCCGTTATTTGTAAAGTTAAACCGTAGGGCGTTATTAGTCCGCACCCTGAAATCAATATTATCGGTTGTCCCGACAAAATTATTGTTCGGATCCGTACCGGCATTACCATTAATTGTCCAGGCATCTGTAGGAGCAGAAGCTCCTCCCTCCATTCTTACCCATCTTGTTCCATCCCAATAATAATAACCTGGCGTTACATTGTTGGGAGCAGTACCGTTTGTTGCTGTATTGTAAACAATAGTTCCGGCCAGTGGAGCACCACCGCCATTTGGGTTCACTACCGGAGCAGAGGCATTCAGGGCAGTAAGATTTATTCTTGGAGCAATGAATCCGTTATTTGCCGAAGTTATATCCAATGCCGCATTGGGTGTAGTCACGCCAATTCCGACTGAGCCGGTGTTTGTAATCCGTACCCTCTCTGTTCCGTTTGTTGAAAGACCCAACTGATCTGCACCCGGACTGAAAAGACCGGTATTGGGATCAGCTGACCAACTGTAGAAAGGCAGGGCATCAGTACCTCTGTCTAACCCATGCACCTGATTGGCATTCGGAATCTGTAACCGGGCGATGCCATTGGTAGAAAAACGAACTACGTTTGTCCCCTGCAACCACATACCCGATCCGGTACCGCCATCCCAGCTGTAAGTGGGTGAAGCCGCAGTACCGCCATATCCCAAAATCTGGTTGGTTGAAGCCGGTAATCTGAATTTATTTGAACCGTTTGTTCTGAAATGTAAATCTACGTTATCAGTTGTCCCTAAAAAATTACTGGATGAATTGGTGCCGGCATTTCCGTTAATAGTCCACGCATCAGTCGGAGCAACACTTCCTCCTGCAATAGCAACCCATCGGTTTGTTAACCAATAATAAAAACCGGGAACAACATTATCCGGAGCCGTACCGCTTATCGCAGTATTATATACTAAAGTTCCGTTCTGCAAGACTCCTCCCTGCGGATTCACCACAGGATTGGCAACCGTTGCAGAAGTTAATGAAACACGGGGAATCAACATACCATTTGTAGTTGATGAAACGTCTAAAGCTCCTTGTGGTGCAGTCGTGCCGACTCCTACCTGAGCAAACATAGGGCATAGAAAACTTCCTAACAAAAGTGTTAGGACTAGGTATTTTTTTCTCATCTCTAGAATTAGTTTGTTGTCAAATATATAAAAATATTGAACAAAAAAACAAAATACATTAATTATTCTCACAAAATTCAAAAACTAATAAATAATCGACAATAACATACCTCTGAAATTACAACAAATGAACTTTTATCGATATTTTCATACAATTCATCAATTTTAATTTTATATTTTGCTAATTGACAAAAGTTTATATATGTTTGTAACGAATAATCCCCAAAATATTCATTTTTCTTAACCTCAGCAATATTGTTCTTTATCTATAAGAATAAATAGAGTTAATTGCTATTCCAAAAACAAAATTTTAACATCAATTATCATTGCCATGATTAGAACTACTCATTCTATCAGGAAACAGATTTCTTTGCTCTGCACAATAGGGTTTTTGTTTCTTTTTTTACTTCCTTTTTTGGGGAATGCTCAAAATTCTTCAAACAGAATCGTAAAAGATGTCCCATCCATTATTATTCAAGAAAATAATTCTCATAGTATTTTATCGAATTTAAGAAGTGATACACATGACAAAAAGGAATCAAATCTTCCTACAAATCAAATTGTGGTAAATAGTCAAGTTTTGGAACAATCTGTGGAGTCAAATTCTGAAAAAAAATCAACTTCAAAAACACAGATAAAAAATCTTACACCACAAAGTGGTTCTTTTACTAATGAAGATTATACTCAAGAAATCAACATAATTAATTTACAAATAAAATCTGAGTAACATGAAAAATTTATACTCTTATATCCTTGGATTATTTTGCTTAATCCAAACTATCACAAATGCTCAGACAGTTATTTATCAACAAAATTTTGATGGCAATAATGGTAATTACTCCAATACAATAGTTTCGCAAGCGGGTACAAACGGTTGGGTAGCAAGCAGCACTGCTGCACAATATGGTAATTACAGACATGTTTGGAATTTTTCAAATGTAACTAATGGAGGAAATGCAAATGTATTACCTATTTCAGGACGTTCATTAGGTATGGGTTTCTATAATGGAAACAATCCAAACGTTACAAACCAATTTTTCAGGACATGGGACGGAACTACTTGCAATGCTATACCAACAACTACAAGATGGGCACATGTCGGCTTATCTACAGTTGGTTATGAAAATATTACAGTAGAATTTAAATGGAGGTGTTTAGGTGAAGTTGATGGAGGAATCGTATATGATTATGGAACAATCAATACTTCAATAGATGGAGGTTCAACTTGGTTAATGGATCAGACTGGAGGTCAAGGAGGAACAACTGGTGCTCATGGCACGTTTACAGGAGGATTGTATTATGGGAATTCAGGTGTTCAAACAACTACCCTAACCCTACCTGCTACACGAAATAATCAAGCAAATTTCAGACTTGCATTTAGAATGGTGGTTGATGAATGTTATGGCACAGGCGGAGGATTTATTGTAGATGACATCATTGTAAGAGGTACTCCGCTTGCTACCGACAGAACCTTAACGGTAGCCGGAGCTTACACCGGAGCAACTTACGCAAATGGCCCTCACGTTTTAGCAAACAACGCATCAGTTACCGCAACCGCAGGAACGAGACCAGGATTTAGTGTTAGTGGCTGGACGGGAACAGGAAGTGTACCTGCTACAGGTTCTACGGGTTCTACTACATTTACAATTTCTCAAAACTCTAGTATTACTTGGAATTGGGTATCACAAACAGAAACGGGTGCTCCTGTTTTTTTCAACAAAGGAGGAAGCGAGCAATTAACGTTCAACAATAGCCGCTTAAATGATGACACACCAACATTTCGTTTAAGTCACGCCATTAATCCTGCAACAAACTATCAAATCAACATTCAGGACAATGCTACTTTTAGTGGGGGCGGACAAACCTTTACGGAAACATTTAATGGCACTTTTGCACAAAATACTGAAGCCAACTTTGCAATGACTAATACTGCAGGGCAATTAATATCTGGCAAAACTTACTATGTACGAGCACGCACTTCGGGCGATAGCGGAAACTCATATAGTGCTTGGTCAACAGCTTTATATAGTTTCACTTATGAATCTACCGCTGCATTAGCACATTGGTTTCAAACTACACAAGCACAATTAGCTACGTCAACTACTTCTGGAGTAACCGCTAATGCAACAAATAGTTTAGAGTTAACGAGTAGCGGTGGAAACGTTATAAACAATGGTAGTTTTGAAAGTGGCATTACAGGATGGACAGTAACTAGACCAGGAACTTGGTATACAGTTGCTTCAGAACCTTATGGTAATAGTGACGGAACAAATGCTTTAAACATTTATAACAATAATCCCGGCTCTTTTGGGTATCTTTCCGGAGATGCTGCCGGAGCTTATCAAACTGTTAATTTAACAGGTGTAAACAATATTAGTTTTACAGGCGGTTATGAAGCTACTAACGGAAGTGCTTTAATAGTCCAATGTAGGGTGTATGTCTCCGAAACAACTCAAACTGGAGCCACTGCAGGCACACTCATCCATACATGGACTCCCTCATCTGTAGTTTCTATGGGTAATGTATTTAATATTGATATTAGTTCTTATGGTTTTACCGGAAATAAATTGTTGAAATTTATTTTTTATGTAACTAGTCAAGAAATCACTTTTAACGAACGTTATTTATACATCGATAACGTACAAGCATTAGCATCACCATCAGGCACTGCTATTTCAACCGCTTTTGAATTAGCCTCTGTATATGGAGCTACTAATTATGACAAGATAGAATGGAACCAAACCTTAAATGGCGGTGCTGTAGCTATGAAATTACAATCATCAGCCAACGGAACTACGTGGGCAGACGTTGCGGGCTATACTTCAATTACTTATACGGGCGACGGTTTAAAAACACATGATATATCAGGAATTACCGCAACGGCATATTTGCGTGCAGTGGCTACTTTAAGTGGTGCAACAGGTGTCTTAATGAACGACTGGGCACTTTATGCCAAAGAACCTTGTGAGGCTATGATTACCTTGGCAACTCCTGCGGAAAATAGTATTTGTGCCAATACAAGCACTACTATTACAGCAGTGGCCAATAATCCTACTCATGAAATAAGATGGTATTCAGCAGAAACGGGAGGTTCGATTTTACAAACCGGAGATACTTTTACTACTCCTAACTTAACGGCAACTACAACTTATTATGTTTCTGCTTTTGATGGTACTTGTGAATCTGATGTTCGCACAGCAGTTATAATCAATGTGAACCAAGTACCAAGTAGCGTAACGGTAGCTATTGGAACTCCCGCAAACGGAGCTACACATAACATTGCAGTTTCATACCCTGCCATTGCAGGAGCTACACAATATCAAATTGACTATTCTTGGGACAATGCAATATGGAATGTTGGAGGATTTAGTACAACAACTACCTATAATCTAAACTTAAATGATAATCCTAATCGTCAGGTTTTTGTCAGAGTAAAACGTTATGACAACGGCGGTTTACCAGATTGTTTTGCTTATGCAACTCCGATTTATACTGCCGCAGATACACCAAATGTATTGGTTTTATCTAACCCAACCGGAACGTCTATACAAGTAACCATTCAAGCAGAAACACCTGTTGCTAATCCTGCGATTACTACCTACTCTTTGTATAATGAAACGTTAGGTTTATATGTGCAAGCCGATGGAAGCTTAGCTGCAACAGAAGTATTCCAAACAAAAGCTGCTTGGGGCACTATCACTGTTTTTGGATTAACAGCAGAAACTGAATATTGTTTCTATGCTAAAGCACGAAATGAAGATGGAGATGTTCGTTTTACACCTGCTCAAACATTATTCCCAACACAAGAGTTCAACAGCAATGTGCTAACTACAGGAACCGGAGCTTCAACTTGGTTTGCACCAAATTCAAATCCACCATTTGTATACAGCACAGGCGGTTGCAATGGCGGACGTGTGGGCTATGCTAATAACACAACAACAACTTGGGGTAACTTTCTAAGAATTCCAGCACAAAACTTAACGGGCATGACCGAAGTAACACTTGGGTTTACTTTGTCAAATTCATATAATGCAGCCAACACAACAGGAAATTTTATATATCTTAATTATTGGGATACTGCTTATAGATCAACAAGTGTAACAAGTATTAAAATAGATGGTGTACCTTATACAGCTACAGGAACTACAGGAGGAAAAATTAACTTTGACCAAGTACGTGACTGTGCTAACGTAGAGATAACATTTTCTTTAAACCAAGCCAATGACTTGAGTCAAGTATTTTTCTATTTCAATGCTGCTAAAGCGAATGTAAATGGCTACTCATTTTACATTGATGATATTACTATGGCAAATGGAAATTCATTTAGTTCACCAGATTCAGTATGTTTAACAACTGGTTCGGGTTGCACAGCAGAAATAATAAGCACCACGAACGGATCTGGCTGTGCAGATATTTTACTGTTGGCAGAAGGAACTTTAAACACCACGGAATTCCGCTGGTATGATGCTGAAATTAACGGCAACTTACTGGAAACAACCACTACAGGTGAATGGACGACTCCTGTTTTAACCCAGACTACCACTTACTATGTCAGCTCATACAACGACGAATGTGAATCAGACCGCGTAGCAGTTACCGCCACATACACCCCGACTGATGCAGAAATGATCTTTACGGAAGGAGCCGCTGCCTGCGAACCCGGAAATGTTACTTTATGGGCAGAAACAAGCAATGACGGAATATATACCATCAACTGGTATGATGAAGAAACCGGAGGAAACTTAGTTCACACAGGATATACCTATACCGTTAATTTAGCTCAATCAACTTCGTTTTATGTAGCGGCTGTTGATGGTGGCTGTGAGTCTGAACGCATCGAAATAGCAGCGGTCATCAACGCTAAAACCTGGAACGGATCACAAAATACAGACTGGAACACCGCTGCAAACTGGACACCAACCGGGGTTCCTACTGCTGCTCATTGTGTTGTAATTCCGGATGTTACCAATGCCCCGGTTATTTCCGGCGGAAATGAAGGTTTTGCAAAATCCCTTACTCTGCTCGAAAATGCTTCCTTATTGGTAGAAAGCAATGCAACCATAACCGTAGCCGAAAATGTCACATTGGCTATTGACGAGATAACCGGAGAAACAACGGCTGATTTTACTCTGGAAAACAACGGCTACCTGGTACAAACACAAAACACTTCGTCAAACAACAATAATGGTAAAATAACCGTAAACAAAAGCAGTACCCCGATGTTCCGTTTGGAAGCAACCGGATGGGCTTCCCCTGTTGAAGACCAAAAGCTTTATGATTTTGCCGTAGGAACTGTTTTTGGAAGGGTTTACTATTATGACGAAACGACAAATGCCTTCTCAACAAACGGAATCACATCAGAGTCCGTATTTGAGCCGGGGCAGGGATATTCTGTACGGGCTCCAAATACCTTTAACCCATATACCGAGTCGGCCACGCCTACTATTTTTGAAGGATTATTTTACGGAAAACCAAACAACGGAGATATCAGCATTAATGTTACAGCCAATAATTTAGGATATAACTATGTTGGAAACCCCTACCCGTCTCCGATTGATGCCGCTGAATTTTTATCCAGCAACAGCAATGTAGCATCACTATATTTCTGGACACATGAGGCTCCGCCGATCGGAGGTGTTTATATGGCGAATAATTATGCCTCATTTACCAGCATGGGAGGTACAATGGCTGCTGCAGGAGGTGAAGAACCTGATGGTATTATCCAGGTCGGACAGGGTTTTGTTATAAAAACATCACAACAATACTTACTGCAATTTACAAATGATTTACGTATCCCGAACAGTAACGGTCAGTTTTTCCGGAACAACACTGAAAAGCACCGTATGTGGCTTAATCTTTCTGACAACACAACCAATTATAATCAGATCTTAGTCGGCTATGTTGAAAATGCCTCCATGGGTGCCGATCATCAGATAGATGCAAAAATGTTTGGCTACTCCGGTAATGCCATCTACAGTTTGATTGAGAATGAAAAATATGTTATCCAGGGCCGAAGCCTTCCTTTTAACAACAACGACACTGTGCCCATCGGATTTAAAGCGACCAATGCCGGAAATTTTACAATCAGCATCAGTAAAAAAGACGGTTTGTTTGAAAACGAACAGTTTATCTATTTAAAAGATTTAGCTTTAAACATTACTCACAACCTCAGCGAATCAGCGTATAACTTTTTAACCGAGGCCGGTACTTTTGAAAACCGGTTTGAAATAATGTATCAAAACGAACCGCTGTCAGTCAGTCAACCCGGCACAAACAACAACGACTGGATTGTTTATAAATATCCGAATAGTCAAACCCTGACAATTGAATCAAAAGGCTTTGAAATTAATGAAGTGGAGATTTTTGACTTAACTGGCAGGTTATTACTCAATAAGAAAAATGTAAATGCGAGTTCATTCACTTGTCAGAATAATTTTGCCGATCAGGTTTTGCTGATAAAGCTTAACAAAACACTTATTAAAAAAATATTATAACTTTGTGATATGTGATATAATCCGGTGTGTAAAACACCGGATTATTTAACAACTGAATTTCCAAAAAAACAAAATACCATGAAAAACAAAACTATCCGTAACTGGATGTTAACATTATTTATTTTAAGCTACCCCATCAGTTTGTTTGCTGATGATGATATTGACCCACATCCCAGTGATGATGATCCGCTTCCGGGGGCTCCAATTGACACAGCATTGATTTATTTGATAATAATCGGATTACTTTTTGCTTTTTTTATTATACAACAAAGAAAGCAATTTAAAAAAAGTAACTGAAAAACAACAATTATTGCTTGCCTGACCTTTCAGCTGTTCCTTGCTCATTTACAGAATTACCCTTTTAAAAACCTGTTTACCTTATCGTTCTAAAGGACTGACGGAAATAATCGTCATAAACCGTAATACCAAAAAAAATTAAATCCGGTAGTTCGAAAAAAAATAAATAGTATTTTTGTTTTTACTAACCTTCCGCATTATGATAATGCTGGAATAACTTAAGCATAAAAAGATGAAAGCATATATTTTTCCGGGACAGGGAGCTCAGTTTACCGGTATGGGCAAAGATTTGTATGAAAACTCGGCCGAAGCCAGGGCATTATTCGAAAAAGCCAATGAAATATTGGGCTTCAGAATCACAGACATCATGTTTGAAGGTTCTGCAGAACAGCTGAAAGAAACCAAAGTAACACAGCCTGCGGTATTTTTGCATTCGGTCATTTTAGCCAAAACCTTACCGGATTTCAAACCCGATATGGTAGCGGGGCATTCATTGGGTGAATTCTCAGCGTTGGTTGCCAACGGAACTTTGTCATTTGAAGACGGTTTAAAACTGGTTGCCAAACGTGCATCAGCTATGCAAAAAGCCTGTGAAATAATCCCTTCTACAATGGCAGCTGTTCTAAATTTGGAAGACAAAGTTGTAGAAGACATTTGTGCTTCGATTGACGGCGTAGTAGTAGCCGCCAATTATAATTGCCCGGGACAGTTAGTCATTTCAGGCGAATATAAAGCAGTGGAACTGGCTTGTGAAAAAATGAAAGAAGCCGGAGCAAAACGGGCTTTAGTACTGCCGGTTGGCGGAGCTTTTCATTCACCAATGATGGAACCGGCCCGGGAAGAATTGGCTGCGGCAATTGAAGCGACGATATTTTCCACACCTGTTTGCCCGGTGTATCAAAATGTAACAGCAAGTGCAGTTTCGGATGCCGAAGAAATTAAAAAAAATTTAATTATTCAACTAACTGCCCCTGTAAAATGGACACAATCGGTTCAACAGATGATTGCCGACGGAGCCACCAGTTTTACTGAGGTTGGCCCCGGAAAAGTATTGGTTGGATTAGTGAATAAGATCAACAAAGAAGTGGAAACTATTTCAGCATAATTATGATTTGGCACTTAATTTGATAAAAAAACTATTAACTTTAAAAACATGAACAAAATGAAAAAAACACTTTTAGGATTAGCATTGATGGGAGCTTTATTCATTGTTTCCTGCAAAGAAAAAACAACAGAGGAAAAAGTAGAAGATGCCGTTGAATCTGTTGGCAATGACATTGAAAACACCACTGAAGAGGCTGGAGATGCCATTGAAAATGCTGCAGATAAAACCGGAGAGGCTCTTGAAAAAGCAGCTGATAAAACAGAAGCGGCAGTTGAAAAAGCGGCTGACAAAACAGAAGAAGCGTTACAAAAAGGGAAAGAAAAACTGAAAAACGCTACTGAATAGGTTTAAAAAAATATCCTCATCGTATAAGGTGAGGATTTTTTTAACACTACAGACCAACAAAAAGTAACTGTATAAAAACGCCGTTTTTCAGTTGGTCTTTTTCACAAAAAGTCAACTTCTGATTTTTTGTTCCCATTTCCAGGCACTTGCCAGACTTTCTTCTAAGGTTGATTGAGCTTTCCAGCCCAAAATATTGTTGGCTTTATCCGTATTGGCATAGGCCGAAGTAATATCGCCTTCCCGCCTGCCCACAATTTTATAAGGCAACTTTTTGCCGGAAACTTTTTCAAAAGCATTGATTACCTCTAAAACAGAGCTGCCTGTACCAGTACCCAGATTAAATGTTTCAACTTTTGCCGCATTTTCATTATTAATCAACCGTTGCAAAGCAACCACGTGAGCTTTTGCCAGATCAACCACGTGAATATAATCACGGATAGCCGTTCCGTCAGGCGTAGGATAATCATCTCCATAAACCGATAATTCGTTGCGTAACCCAATTCCGGTCTGGGTGATAAAAGGTACCAGATTTTGCGGAACACCAATAGGTAATTCACCGATTTCTGCTGTCGGGTGTGCTCCGATCGGATTAAAATACCGCAATAAAATTGATTTGATATTGGAGACTTTTGCCACATCAGTAATAATTTCTTCACCAATCTGTTTGGTATTTCCATAAGGCGACATGGCCGGTTGAACGGAAGCATCCTCTGTTATTGGCATCTTTTCAGCCTGACCATAGACTGTGCAGGACGAACTGAAAATAAAATTCGCTTCCGGTTTCTGTTGTAATTCCTGTAAAACATACACCAAGGTATTGATGTTATTCTCATAATACAGCAACGGATTTTCTACACTTTCGCCTACTGCTTTTGAAGCCGCAAAGTGTATTACCCCCGTAACATCGTGATACTTTTTAAAAAAATGCTGCACTGCTGTTTTATCCCGTAAATCCATTTGTTCAAAAAGCGGTTTCTTTCCGGTGATATTGGCAATCCGATCTAAAACCTCCGGGGAAGAATTGGAAAGATTATCAATAATAACAGGTTCAAAACCTACATTCTGCAACTCTACAACAGTGTGAGAACCAATGAATCCAAGGCCTCCGGTCACTAATACTTTCATTTTTTGCAATAAGTTAATGGTTAAAGGAATTTATTTATTAAAAAATTCTAAAACAGAATCGGTAATAAATTTAATTTGTTCCTCATCTAATTCAGTATGCATAGGTAATGAAATCACTTCTTTGACCAATTGATTCGTTACCGGAAAATCTTCTTCTTTATAACGGGTATCAGCATATGCTTTTTGTGAATGCAGCGGAATCGGATAATAAATCGCACACGGAATGCCTTTACCCTGCAAATGTTCCATTAACGCATCTCTGTCGGCATCAATAATCCGAAGGGTATATTGATGAAAAACGTGGTAATCACATTCATCCGGAATAGTTGGCGTGATAATATGCTTATGTCCTTCAAATGCTTTAGAATAACTTCGGGCTGCCTGCTGACGGGCGGTGTTATAGCTGTCTAAAAATGGTAATTTGGCATTCAGAACAGCTGCCTGAACACTGTCTAAACGCGAATTGACACCCACCACATCATGATGATAACGCACATACATTCCGTGGTTGACAATGCCACGAATAGTGTGTGCCAAGGCATCATCATTCGTAAAAATGGCTCCTCCATCACCGTAACAGCCTAAATTTTTAGACGGAAAAAAAGAAGTTGCTCCCACATGACCAATCGTTCCTACCTTCTTTTTGGTGCCATCCGGATAAGTATAATTTGCTCCGATGGCCTGAGCATTATCTTCGATAACATATAAATCATGCTCAGCAGCAATCTGCATAATAATCTCCATATCAGCAGCTCTTCCAAACAAATGTACCGGAACAATCGCTTTGGTTCTGGGTGTAATCGCTTTTCGGATAGCCTCTACCGAAATATTCATATCATCCATATCCACATCAACCAAAACCGGAGTCAGTTGTAATAAGGCAATCACTTCTACCGTAGCGGCAAATGTAAAATCAGCAGTAATTACTTCGTCTCCGGGTTTCAAATCCAATCCCATCATGGCAATCTGAAGAGCATCGGTTCCGTTGGCACACGGAATCACATGTTTTACGCCCAAATACGCTTCTAAATTTTTTTGAAACTCGTGAACCTTAGGCCCGTTAATATAGGTTGTGGTATCTAAAACTTCCTGAATGGAAGCATCAACCGTTGTTTTAATTTTATCATATTGACTTTTTAAGTCAACCATCTGAAGTTTACGCATTACTTTTTAGTTTAATTTAAAAGATAAGATGCAATTGTTTTAACCAACTTCATCTTAACAATACAACAAAAGTAATTATTTAGGAAGTTATAACAATGAAAATTCTTTAAAGTGATGTATTTTAGCCACACAATTTATACGGTATGCTTTTTTTATACAATTTATTAGTTCATTTTGTCAGGTTATCCTTGAAAATTGTTGCGGCTCTTAATCCGAAAATGAAACTTTTTGTAGAGGGAAGAAAGAACGTTTTTGAGCAGATAGAGCAGAAAATTTCTTCGGATGACAAAACCATTTGGTTTCACGCTGCTTCGTTAGGCGAATTTGAACAGGGGATGCCGGTAATGGAAAAAATCAGAACCTTATTCCCCAATCATAAAATCATTGTCACTTTCTTTTCTCCTTCCGGTTACGAAGTCAGAAAAAACAATACAATTGCCAACCTGACTGTTTATTTGCCTTTAGATACCAGACAAAATGCAGAACGCTTTTTAACCCTGGTTAACCCCGAAATGGTATTTTTTATCAAATACGAGTATTGGCCAAACTACCTTAACGAACTAAAAAAAAGACAACTGAAAACCTATTTAATTTCGGGGGTGTTACGGGAAAACCAAGTGTTTTTTAAATGGTATGGCGGGTTTTACAGAAATTGTTTAACTGCCTTTGACTTCTTTTTTGTGCAAAATGAATCTTCAAAAAAACTCTTGCAATCGTTGGGCTATCAAAATGTGAAAATTTCCGGCGACACTCGTTTTGATCGTGTAATTTCGATTTTAGAAAGAGATAATACATTGGATTTTATTAAAGAATTCAAAAACAACACAACCACTATTGTCATTGGAAGCTCCTGGCCAAAAGATGAAGAATTATTGGTTAATTTCATTAATAATTCAGCTGAAAATGTGAAATTTATTATTGCTCCGCACAATATTAAATCGGAACAAATTTCGGAATTGCAGAAATCAATTACAAAAAAATCAATTTTATTTTCGGATGCCGTAGAGACGTTGCATGCGACGTCTCTATATTTTCGTCAGGAGACGTTGCATGCAACGTCTCTACGGGAATACAACGTATTCATCATCAACACCATCGGCATTTTGACCAAAATATACAGCTATGCCGACATTGCCTACGTAGGAGGCGGTTTTGGAAATCCCGGTGTGCACAACATTTTAGAACCGGCAACCTTTGGCATACCAATTGTAATCGGACCGAATTTCAATCACTTTGCAGAGGCAATAGCTTTGATTAATATGGAAGGATGCATTTCCATTTCTTCACAGAATCAATTGAATGAAACATTTTCAACATTACTTTCTAACGAAGATATCCGACACGAAAAAGGCCATATTTGCAGCACTTTCGTCCAAATGAACAAAGGTGCAACGGACATTATTTTAAATCATTTGAAAAGTGATAACATTTAAACCATTAACCTTACCTGATATTGGCGAGATCCTGCTCCTGACGGAAGCGTTTTATGCCATTGACAATTATCCCTTTTGTCCCGAAACATCCGAAAAACTGTTTCATCAATTTATCAAAAATGAATACCTCGGAAAAGCATGGCTGATTTTAAATGAAAATGAAATCATCGGTTACGTCATTCTCACCATTGTTTTTAGCTTTGAATACCAAGGGAAAATTGCCTTTTTAGATGAATTATACATTAAAAATACTGCCCGAGGAAAGGGTTTTGGCACACAAACACTCCATTTCATTCGTCAGGAAGCTCATAAATTATCGTTAAAAATCATCTACTTGGAGGTTGAACCGCACAATCATCCTGCTCAAAAATTGTATATTGCAAACGATTTCGAAGAACACAAACGAAAATTATTCAAATACACTGTAAAATAAAAACTTACTAAACAACTTATTATGAAATTTCTACGCTTGCTCATTCTGTTTCTTTCTTTTTCTGCATTTGCCCAGCAAGGCGGCATGTGGATCCCTTCGCTTTTAGAAGGCATGAACGAAAAAGAAATGAAATCACTCGGCATGAAAATGTCGGCAAAAGATATTTACGATGTGAATAAATCGAGTATGAAAGATGCTGTTCCGCACTTTAACAACGGCTGTACTTCTGAAGTCATCTCGTCAAAAGGACTTTTATTAACCAACCATCATTGCGGTTACAGCCAGATTCAATCGCATTCTACTGTTGAAAATGATTATCTGGAAAATGGTTTTTGGGCCATGACCATGGCAGAAGAACTTCCGAATGAAGAGCTGGTTGTTACTTTCATCGTTAAAATTGAAGATATAACCTCTCGGGTTTTAGAAAGCACACAATCCATAACAAACGAAGCAGACAAACAGAAAAAAATTCAGGAAAACATCGCGGCTTTAACCAATTCTCTCCCTAAAGAGAGTTGGCAGGAAAACAGAATCAGAGCTTTTTATGACGGAAACCAATACATCTGGTTTGTGGTCGAAACATTCAAGGATGTTCGTTTGGTAGGAGCTCCGCCTTCTTCGATCGGAAAATTCGGTTCCGACACCGACAACTGGGTTTGGCCTCGTCATACAGGCGATTTTTCGCTTTTCAGAATTTATGCTGACAAGAACAACCGTCCGGCTGCATATTCAAAAGACAATGTGCCTTATACACCAAAACACTTTTTCCCCGTTTCGATTGACGGCGTAAAAGAAAATGATTTTACCATGGTTTTCGGTTATCCGGGAAGAACCCAGGAATATCTGCCTGCTATTGCTGTTGAACAAATTGTAAACGAACTAAACCCCGCTAAAATAGAAATCCGTGATGCGGCCCTGAAAGTGCAAGACGGCTTTATGCGAAAAGACAAAGCGATTAAAATTCAGTACGCTGCCAAATATGCCTCAGTGGCCAATTACTGGAAAAAATGGATTGGCGAGACCAAAGGGCTGAAAAAATCCAATGCGGTTGAAATCAAGAAAAATTTTGAAAAAGAATTCATGCACAAAGTAACCAAAGCCGGAAAACAAGCCGAGTACGGCAATTTGCTTGCTGAATTTGAAAAAAATTACAATGAAATTGCTCCGTATGCCTTAAGCCGCGACTATTTCATGGAAGTGGTCATGCGTAACACCGAATTATTGAGTTTTGGCTATCGCTTGGTTCAGCTGGAAAATCTCTACAACAGCCGGGGCGAAAAAGCGTTTATGGACAGAAAAGAAAACTTCATAACCGGCTTTGAAGATTTATACAAAGATTTTAATGCAACGGTGGACGAAAAAGTAATGGAGCAATTGATCGAATTGTATGCTGCTAAATCACCTAAACAATTTTTACCGGAAGGCTTGCTCAATCAAGATTTAAAAGCCAAAACAGCCGACATTTTTAAAACCTCAAAACTCACGAACTATAATGGTTTAAAAGAACTGCTTACCGGTGATGTCAAAACTGTTTTACAGGCATTGAACAACGACAGCGGGTTTGCATTTGTAAAAATGCTTACGGAGGCATACAACCAAAACGTAGCACCAAAGTATGACGAAATAAACCTTAAAAACACGGCTTTGCAACGTACCTATATGAAAGGCATTCTGGAGCTTAGCCCGAAAGAAGCCCGGATTTTCCCTGACGCCAACTCAACTTTGCGGGTCACATACGGCAAAGTGAAAGGTTATGCACCCAGCGATGCGGTTTACTACAGTCCGGTAACTTATCTGGAAGGAGTTATGGAAAAATATATTCCCGGCGACTACGAATTTGATGTTTCGCCAAAATTGATTGAATTATACAACAATAAAGATTTTGGTCCTTATGCCGAAAACGGGAAACTTCCGGTTAATTTCATCGGAACCAATCACACCACCGGTGGTAATTCAGGAAGTCCGGCTATAGACCGGAACGGAAACCTGATCGGCTTGAACTTTGACCGTGTCTGGGAAGGAACTATGAGCGATATTTATTATGATCCTGCTATTTGCAGAAACATCATGGTGGATATCCGTTATGTTTTGTTTGTCATTGACAAGTATGCCGGAGCTAAACATTTGATTCAGGAAATGAAAATAATCGGAAAAAAAGCAAAAAAATAAAAATTATTTCAATAAAATTATCCCAAACCCCCTTTTTAAGGGGGTTTTTAGACGAAAAATAACCCTTAAAACCGCATTCAAACGTTTGAAAAACAAATAGTTTATTTTTTTTTAAAAATTTTTCGTAAAATATTTTGTTGAACCAAAAAATTTATATCTTTGCTCCGAATTAATAATTAACCTTTTATAATTTAGTAAGATGAAAAAAGTAATTTTAAGTTTAGTATTTGTTGCTGCTTTAACAGTAGTATCTTGTAAAGAAAAAGAAGCTGAAGTAACTGAAGAAACTACAGAAGTAGTTGAAGAAGTTGCTCCAGAAGTTGTTGAAGAAGCTGCTCCAGCTGTTGACACTGCTGCTACTGAAGCTCCAGCTGAAACTCCAGCTCAGTAATTAGCAACAAGCTAACAGAAAAATTAATCCCGACTTGTTCGGGATTTTTTTTTTTGCTCTAAAACGAAAAATTACAGGATTCAGATCAGAAAAAATTAATCCTGAACCCTCAACATTCATTTCGGTTCTGAAGCAAAGCAGCATACAAAATCCACGAAGTAACTCAAAACCCACAAAACAGGGTTTACCGACGGAGTAACAAACAAAACAATGGTTTTGAAAAATAAAAAAGCTCCATTTGCAAAACAAATGAAGCTTTAGTACTCAAGACGGGACTTGAACCCGCACGAACATTACTGTTCACTGGATTTTAAGTCCAGCGTGTCTACCAATTCCACCACTCGAGCCTGTTACAAATAGTAAACTACTTGCACTATGGGATAGTAGAGCGAAAAACGGGATTCGAACCCGCGACCTCCACCTTGGCAAGGTGGCGCTCTACCAACTGAGCTATTTTCGCGTACAGATTTTATAAGAACTGCATCGCTTCTTTAGCAATGCGGATGCAAATGTACTACAAATATTTACTTTTACAAGTGTTTTTTACAAAAAAATTTACATCCAAAACTAATGTTTTGAAAGTTAAATCGATAGCCTGCTATTTTTTCGTCAGCATTCGTTTAATTTCATTCAATTTCATCAAAGCCTCAACGGGAGTCAGCGTATTGATATCCAAATTTAAAATTTCTTCTTTGATTTCTTCCAGTAACGGATCATCCAGATTAAAAAAGCTGAGCTGTAATTCGTCCTTTACTGCCTTGATTCCCGACAATTCCTCACTCGAATGATTTTTCTCCAACTTCCTTAATATCTTTTGTGCCTTTTGAATGACGGTTTGAGGCATCCCGGCCATTTTGGCCACATGGATACCGAAACTGTGTTCGGTGCCTCCTTTGACCAATTTCCGGATAAACAGAACGGTGTCTTTCAACTCTTTTACCGAAACATTAAAATTCTGTACCCGCTCAAACGTTACTTCCATTTCGTTCAACTCGTGGTAATGCGTGGCAAACAACGTTTTGGGCCGGTTAGGATGCTCATGCAGGTATTCGGCTATTGCCCAGGCAATCGAGATGCCGTCATATGTACTGGTTCCCCGCCCGATTTCATCTAACAAAACCAGACTCCGCTCAGAAATATTATTCAGAATCGATGCCGTTTCATTCATCTCCACCATAAACGTAGATTCACCCATCGAGATATTATCGCTGGCTCCTACTCTTGTAAAAATTTTATCAATTACTCCCATCCGAACAGCTTCTGCCGGAACAAAGCTTCCCATTTGAGCCAGCAGCACAATCAAAGCCGTTTGCCGCAAAATAGCCGATTTACCTGACATATTTGGACCGGTAATCATAATAATCTGCTGTGACTGACGGTCTAAAAAAACATCATTGGCAATATAGGGAACCCCAACCGGCAATTGCTTTTCAATAACAGGATGACGGCCGTTTGTAATTTCCAGATCAAATGTTTCCTCTAAAACCGGACGAACATACTTGTTTTCTATCGCTGATTGGGCAAATGAATTCAAACAATCCAACTGGGCAATTAAAGCCGCATTCAACTGAACGGGCTTGATATATGCCCCCAACCAAGCAACCAATTGTTCAAACAATTGTGATTCCAATTGTTGGATTTTATCTTCCGCTCCCAAAATTTTGGTCTCATACTCCTTTAGTTCTTCCGTAATATAACGCTCAGCATTCACTAACGTTTGTTTTCTGATCCACTCGGCCGGAACTTTTTCTTTGTGTGTATTTCGAACCTCAATATAGTATCCGAAAACATTGTTAAACGAAATTTTCAGGGATGAAATCCCTGTTTTTTGAGATTCCCGCAACTCAATTCCTTCCAGGTATTCCTTTCCGGAAGTAGAAATAGCCCTCAATTCATCCAGTTCCGCATGAATTCCTTTGGCAATCACATTACCCTTATTAATGGAAACCGGAGCATCCTGATTCAGGGTTGTCCTGATTTTTTCCCGCAACAAATCACAATCATGCAAACGGTCACCCATATTTTTCAAGGATTCATTGGAGCTGGTTAAAGCCAGCATTTTAATGGGAATAACTGCATCCAGCGAATGGCAGAGATTTACTACCTCACGAGGCGAAACCTTTCCTGTAGCCACCTTGGAAATCAGACGTTCTAAATCGGATATCTGCTTGATCTGCTGTTGTATTTGTTGTAAAACCTCTGAGTGCTCTTTAAAAAAAGCCACCACTTCATGTCGCGATTGAATTTTAGTGGCATCTTTCAGCGGCAATGCCAACCATCTTTTTAGCAACCGGGAACCCATGGGTGACAGTGTTTTATCAATCACATCCAGCAAGGTTACTGCATTAGGGTTGGTACTGTGATACAATTCTAAATTCCGGATCGTGAAACGGTCCATCCACACATAGGCATCTTCTGCAATGCGTTGAATGGAAGTAATATGCTGAATTCTATTGTGCTGTGTTTCTGACAGATAATACAAAACTGCACCCGAAGCCACAATACCTTCCTGTAATTCTTCGATACCAAATCCTTTAAGTGAGTTGGTTTGAAAATGTTTGGTCAGCACTTCGTTGCCGTAATCTTCGTTATAAACCCAATCCTCCAGAAAAAAAGTGTGGTAATCTTCGCCAAAAACCTCTCTAAAATGCTGCTTGTGGTTTTTGGTTACAAGAATCTCACTCGGATTAAAATTCTGCAACAGTTTGTCAATATATTCTTCATTGCCCTGAGCAGTTAAAAACTCTCCGGTGGAAACATCTAGAAATGAAACGCCGATTTGTTTTTTCCCGAAATAAACCGAAGCCAAAAAATTATTTACTTTTGATTGCAACACCTCATCATTCATGGAAACACCGGGAGTTACCAGTTCGGTTACACCCCGCTTTACGATGGTTTTTGTCATTTTCGGATCTTCCAGCTGATCGCAGATGGCCACCCGGAGCCCGGCTTTAACCAATTTGGGTAAATAGGTATTTAACGAATGATGCGGAAAGCCTGCCAAAGCAGTCTCGGTTTCGGAGCCGGCTCCTCTCTTGGTTAAAACAATACCCAGAATTTGGGAAGCCCGAACAGCATCTTCACCAAAAGTTTCATAAAAATCTCCCACCCGAAACAACAGACATGCATCCGGATACTTTGCTTTTATCTGGTTATATTGTTTCATCAAAGGGGTTTCCTTTGGCTCTTTGACAGAAGTGGTTTTGGCTGACAATTTTTTATGATTTTGGTTAGGTTTCAAAAATACGGAATAAAAATTTTAATGGCAATGGCAACACCAAAGATATCCCTTTATATTGTGCTTTCATCGCTAAATTAACTACAGAAATACAAATTCATTGCTTATTTTTGCTGTATGAGAAAATTAGCCAATTCTGAACTGGAACGCAAAAACATTGAAGAGTTTAAAAGAGCTCAAAAAACCCCTATTATCATTGTTCTGGACGACATCCGGAGTCTCCACAACATCGGTTCGGTCTTCAGAACTTCTGATGCTTTTTTGGTTGAAAAAATATATTTGTGTGGCATCACAGCCACTCCGCCCCATAAGGAAATTCACAAAACTGCTTTAGGGGCAACCGAAACGGTTGCCTGGGAATATCGTCAAGATGTTCTGGCTGTTATTGACCAACTCAAGGCAGAAAATATTTCCGTTTTTGCTGTTGAACAAGTGGAAAACTCAGTGATGCTGCACGATTTTGAAGTAGAAAACACCCAAAAATATGCTTTAATTTTTGGCAACGAAGTAAAAGGTGTTTCACAACAGGCTGTAGAGAAATGCCATGGTGTAATTGAAATTCCGCAGTTAGGTACCAAACACTCACTGAACATTTCGGTCAGTGCCGGCATTGTGGTTTGGGATATTTTTACAAAGCTTATCGCTTTGGAGGAAAATTAGAAATTGTTTTTCCGCTTTTTGGTCTCAATTTCTTACTTTTACAACATGAACGGATTTTTACCATTACGCTACTTTTTATTAGTTCTGTTTTTATTCTTTGACTGTTATCTGGCTGTGACAACCCCAAACCTGTCAACTGACCAAAAAGAAAAAAAGCCTGTGGTTTTAAATGACGCTCCTGTTTTAATTGCCACAGGAAATCAGCTGTATTGTCCGGGCACTCAAATGAATATTGTCACCAGCATGACCATTATTGATCCGGACGATACCGGAATAGATGCGATTTACATCCAGATTTCATCCGGTTATGTAAACGGTCAGGATTTATTAACCTTAACGGGTACACATCCGAATATTGTTTTTAGCTGGGATGCCCCTACAGGAAAGCTCACACTGTCCGGTGCATCAGGCCAGGCCACTTATGTGGATTTAATTACGGCTATTGAAGATGTTGTTTTTTCCAATTTTTCAGTCAATCCGTCCGGCACCAGAACCTTTTCCATAACGGTCGGACAAGCAAATTACTTACCGTCAAACGGTCATTACTACGAATACGTTCCGAGCTTAGGCATTACCTGGACCAATGCCCGAGCCGCAGCCTCCACAAGAACTTATTACGGTTTGCAAGGCTACCTGGCTACCATTACCGCTGCTGACGAAGCCCAGCTTTCAGGAGAACAGGCGGCCGGTGCAGGCTGGATTGGCGGAAGCGATGAAGAAACTGAAGGAGTCTGGAAATGGATGACCGGCCCGGAAGCCGGAACCGTATTCTGGAATGGCGGAACCAACGGTTTTACTCCCAATTATGCCAACTGGAATAATGGTGAACCCAACAACCTCAACAATGAAGATTATGCCCACATCACTGCTCCGGGTGTTGGCATTCCCGGATCCTGGAATGATTTATCCAACGCAGGAGACATCAGCGGTGATTATCAACCCAAAGGCTACATTGTGGAATATGGCGGAATGCCGGGCGATCCTGTGTTGCAAATTTCAACCAGTACAACCATCACCATCCCAACCATTACTTCGTCCGCAGCACAATCAAGTTGTGGCGACGGTTCGGTCACCTTAACCGCCAATGCTTCTGCCGGAACTGTTAAATGGTATGCAAATGCCACCGGAGGAACGCCCCTGGCTACCGGAAACAGTTTCACAACCCCCGTTTTAACACAAACTACCACCTATTATGTTGATGCTTACGACACCAGCTGCACAACCGGGACAAGAACAGCCGTAACGGCTACCATAAACCCAATTCCCACGGTCACAATTGCCTCCCCGACCCCGGTTTGCGGAGAAAATTCAGCTGTACTCAACGCAACACCGTCGGCAGGAACGATTAACTGGTTTAACGTTGCGACCGGAGGAACCAGTCTGGGAAGCGGAAACACCTTTACCACGCCGGTTCTTTCCGAAGATACTACTTTTTATGCAGAAGCCGTCAACAACGGCTGCTCATCCGGAAACAGAATTGCAGTCAATGTGGTGGTTTATGATCTGCCGGATGTAGAAGATGAAACGGTCATACTGTGCGAAGGTACTGTTATTACGTTGAATGCCGGTGTTTCAAATGCCACGTATCACTGGTCAACAGGCGAAAGCTCGCAAACTATCCAAGTGAATAACAACGCCCCTTATTCGGTGACAGTAACATCTCCGGCTCCTGAAAACTGTTCCAAAACAAAGCATTTCAACATTATTCAATATGATATTCCGGTGATTGAAGCCGTTGTTATCAAAAACTCTTCCGTTGAAATAATTGCTTCAGGAAACGGGGAATACAACTATTCCATTGATGGACTCAATTACCAGGATTCCAATCTGTTTACGGTTAGCGAAGGCGGACTATACACCGCTTATATACGGGAAAAAAACGTTTACTGTGGCTATTCAGACGAGCAAACTTTTGTTGTCATATTGGTTCCTTCATTCTTCTCTCCCAATGGTGATGGTCACAACGACGTTTTCTATTTAAAAGGAATGGAGTTTTACCCTAATTCTTCCATCAGTATTTTTAACCGCTACGGGAAATTAATCAAACAAGTTGTGTCGGGTAATCCGTTTTGGGACGGAACTTTCGGTGGCGAAAAACTTCCGGCCGATGATTATTGGTACGTGTTAAAAATTGACGATACCACACCAGAACGAAGGGGTCATTTTTCGCTTCTGCGTTAGGCTATTGTAATTTTGCCTGAATCTGGTCTAAAATAAAAATATAATCTTCCTGGTTATTGACAAAATCTTTATCCGAAACATCTATGATCAGCACGTTCAGATTGCCGGTCTGCGTTTTGATAAAATCCAAATACCCCTGGTTAATTTTTTCCAGGTATTCTGCCGGTATCTGCATTTCATAACTTCTGCCTCTTTTTTTGATGTTGGCTAAAAGCTTTTCGGTATTTTGATACAGATAAACGTACAGATCCGGCCTGGGCATCTCTTTGTGGATTATATCAAACATGGTTTTATACAACCGGAATTCATCGTCGGCCAGTGTTACTTTGGCAAAAATCAAAGATTTAAAAATATGATAATCCGCTACAACAAAGTCTTTGAACAGATCAAACTGAGCCAGATCATCGGATAATTGCTGGTATCTGTCGGCCAGAAAAGACATCTCCAACGGAAAGGCATACCGGTTTTGGTCTTCATAAAACTTGGGCAGAAAAGGGTTATCGGCAAACCGTTCCAGGACCAGTTTAGCGTTGAAATCTTCAGATATTTTGGTGGAGAGCGTAGTTTTTCCCGCCCCGATATTCCCTTCAATGGCAATATAATTATACTGTTGCAGGTTTATTTTTGTTACCGGAGCAACTAATTTATGCACTACTCTACACAGGCTTTTATCTTCTGCCAGCTGAACCAGTTCCGGTAAATATTTTTGCAAAATAGGGTGTCGCCAATCTAAGTTCAAATCCCGCATGGGTAAGAGCACAAACTTCCTGTTCTGCATGTGCGGGTGTGGAATCTTTAATTTAGCGGTATTTATAATATCTTCATTGTAGGCAATAACATCAATATCAATTATTCTGGACTCATATCCATCTTCATTGTTTCGGGTTCGTCCTAACCTGGTTTCGAGTTGCAAAACTTCGTCTAAAATCTGTTCTGCTTTCTTTGTTGTTTGCAAAACTAAAGCACAATTAAAGAACGATTCCCCCTGAAAACCCCATGAAGGGGTTTCATACAGTGCGGAAATATTAACCACGGTAGCAATGGTCCGGTGTATGGCATCAACAGCCAATTGGATGTTTTCCAGACGGTTACCTAAATTGCTTCCTAACGATAAAATAACTTGGCTTTGATTATTCATAGAAAAGCAAAATAAGTAAAACTATTTCAGAAATAAAGTATCTTTGTTAAGCTTTTGAT
>QFCS01002031.1_pt1 | contig 34039 bp, 30 predicted proteins | sample 3576561 | NCBI WGS metagenome assembly QFCS01 | reverse complement strand
TGGCCTCCTTCTCCATTTCGTCGAACATGGCATTGACCAACGCCGCATCGAAGCTGGCGAGGCGCACGAAGCGGCTACGCACGACCTCGAACGCGATCGGCGCCCGCAGGAAGCCGACCGCCGAGCCGACGCCGGCGCTCGCCGGGATCAGCACGTCGGCAATGCCGAGCTTCTCCGCCAGCCGCGCCGCATGCAGCGGCGCGCCGCCACCGAAGGCGATCAGGGTGCGGCCCTCCAGCTCGGCGCCGCGCTCGACCGCGTGCACGCGCGCGGCATTGGCCATGTTCTCCTCGACGACCTCGGAGACGCCGAAGGCTGCCAGCGTCGTATCGAGCTCCAGCGGCACGCCGACATGACTGTCGATGGCGCCGCGGCTCAGCGCGGCGTCCAGCGTGATCGTGCCGCCGGCAAAGCGGTCGGGATCGATCCGTCCCAGCACGACATTGGCGTCGGTGACGGCCGGCCGCGTGCCGCCCAGCCGGTAGCAGGCCGGTCCCGGATCGGAGCCCGCGCTCTCGGGACCCACGGTGATGCGCTTCATGGCGTCGACGCCAGCCAGCGACCCGCCGCCGGCACCGATCTCCACCATCTCGATCACCGGGATGCGCACCGGAAGGCCGCTGCCCTTCATGAAGCGATAGCGGCGGTCGACCTCGAAGCTGCGGGAGGCCATCGGCTTGCCGTCGTCGATGATGCAGATCTTGGCCGTCGTGCCGCCCATGTCGAAGGACAGGATGCGGTCGATGCCCAGGCTTTCGGCGATCCAGGTCGACAGGATGACGCCGCCCGCCGGTCCCGATTCGACCAGCCGGATGGGGAAGCGCGCCGCCGTCTCCAGCGTCGTCAGGCCGCCACCCGACGTCATCAGCAGCACCGGGCAGGCAAAGCCCGCCGCCGCGATGCGGCTGCGCAGGTTCTCCAGATAGCGCGCCATCAGCGGCTGCACATAGGCATTGGCGCAGGTCGTCGAGAAGCGCTCGTACTCGCGCACCTCCGGGCAGACCTCGCAGGACAGCGATATGCGCATGTCGGGCAGCGCCGCCGCGAGGATCTCGGCGGCACGCCGTTCGTGCGCGGGATTGGCGTAGCTGTGCAGGAAGCCGACGGCGACCGCCTCGACACCCTTGGCCTTCAGCGTGCCGGCGAGCGCCGCGACGGCCGCCTCGTCGAGCGCCAGCCGCACGCCGCCCTTGGCATCGAGACGTTCAGGTACGGTGAAGCGCAGCGTGCGCGGCACCAGCGGCTCGGGCTTCTCGATGAAGATGTCGTATTGCTCGAAGCGATTCTCCTGCGCCATCTCGATCGAGTCACGAAAGCCCTGCGTCGTGACGAGCGCGGTCTTGGCGCCCTTGCGCTCGATGATGGCATTGGTGGCCAGCGTCGTGCCGTGCACGATCAGGCCGACCGCCGCAGGCTGCAGTCCGGCGAGTTCGAGGGCCCGCAGCATGCCGTCGAGGACGCCGTCCTCCGGCGCCGCCTTGGTCGTCAGCACCTTGGCGGAGAAACGCCGGTCAGGCGTCTCCAGCACCACATCGGTGAAGGTGCCGCCGATATCGACCGCCAGGCGAACGGCGTCAGGCGTAGTGACAGGCGACATGATGTCCTTCTCCAACGAAACGCAACGCGGGCTCCTCGCTGCGGCAACGGTCGGTCGCCGCCGGGCAGCGCGAATGGAAACGGCAACCGGACGACGGATCGGTGGTGAGCTCGCCCTTGATGGGCGGCGCACCGCGCTTGTGCGTCGGGTCGGTCGAGGGCACGGCCGCGAACAGCGCCCTGGTGTAGGGGTGCCTCGGATCGCGCCACAAAGTGGCATGCGAGGCGCTTTCCACGATACGGCCAAGATACATCACCAGCACGCGATCGGCGAAGTAGCGCACCACCGACAGGTCATGGGAGATGAATAGATAGGAAAGGCCGAGATCGCGCTTGAGATCGACCAGCAGATTCAGGATCTGCGCCTGGATCGACACGTCGAGGGCCGATACCGGCTCGTCGCACACGATCAGAGCCGGCTGCAGCACCAGGGCCCGCGCGATGCCGATGCGCTGGCGCTGGCCGCCGGAGAATTCGTGCGGATAGCGATCGAGGGAATCGGCGGGCAGACCGACGCGGGTCACGATCTCCGCCATGCGCCGATCGCGCTCGGTTCGGTCGCCCTGGCGATGCACCTTCAGCGCCGTGTCGAGAACGGTGCGGATGGTCTGGCGCGGATTGAGCGATCCGAACGGATCCTGGAAGATCATCTGCATGCGGCGACGGTGGGTGGCCATCGCCGAATCGCCAAGCCGCGTGATGTCGGCGCCATCGAGCACGATCGCCCCCTCGGCGGAAGGCACCAGCCGCAGGATGGTCTTGCCGAGCGTGCTCTTGCCGCAGCCGGATTCGCCGACCAGGCCGACGGTCTCGCCGCGCTCGACATCGAAGGACACGCCGTCGACGGCACGCAGCACCTGCTTGCCGACGGCATAGCGGGTATGGAGGTCGCGGACGGAAAGCAGCGCCTCAGCCACGGCCTGTGATCTCCCGGGTCATGGAGCCTCCAGCGTCACGGGACAGGCGACGCGTCGCCCGGCATCGAACGCGATCAGGGACGGCGGTACGCTACGGCAAGCGGCCTCGACCATGGGGCAGCGCGGCGCGAAGGGACAACCGGCTTCGCCCGCCGCCGAGCCGACACTGCCGGGGATCTCGCTCAGCCGGCTCGCCGTGTAATGTTCATCACTATCGGCATCGACCCGCGCTCCAAGCAGTCCGCGCGAATAGGGATGCATCGGCCGGGAGAAGAATGGCTGGATCGCCGCCTGCTCGACGATGCGACCGGCATACATCACGCAGATTCGGTCGGCCCACTGCGCCACAACGCCGAGATCGTGGGTGATCAGCAGCACGGCCATCGACAATCGGTGGCGCAGCTCGTCCAGCAGATCGAGCACCTGCGCCTGCGTCGTCACGTCGAGCGCTGTCGTCGGCTCATCGGCGATCAGGAGCTTGGGGTTGCAGGCCACAGCCATGGCGATCATGACCCGTTGGCGCATGCCGCCGCTGAGATTGTGGGCATAGTCGTCGATGCGGCGATGGGCATCGGGAATGCGCACGAGGTCGAGCAGCTCGATGCCGCGCGCCCGCGCCGCCCGCCGGGACACCTTCTCGTGCCGGCGGATGACCTCGCCGATCTGCGTGCCGATCGAGAGAACCGGGTTGAGCGAGGTCATCGGCTCCTGCTGGATGAGCGACACCTGCTTGCCGCGAATCTGGCGCATCGCTGCCGGCGATGCCGCCATCAGGTCGGCGCCGTCGAACACGATTCGGCCGCCGATCACCCGCGCGTTCGGCGGCAGCAGGCGCATCACCGAGAAGGCCGTCACCGACTTGCCGCAGCCGGACTCGCCGACCAGCGCCAGGGTCTGGCCGGCTTCGATGGCGAAGCTCACGTCGCGCACCGCGACCTGCCCGGGAAACGCGACGGAGAGTGACTCGACCGAAAGCAGGCTCATGGAATGACCCTCGCGCGACCCGTCCTCATGGGCCCGTCCTCATGGGTCCGACCTCGGATTCAGGATCTCGTTCAGCCCGTCGCCCACCAGGTTGAGGGACAGCACCGCCGCCGCGATGGCCACACCCGGCAGCGCGGTCAGGAACCAGGCGGTGCGCAGCAGGTCACGACCGGCGCCGATCATGCCACCCCAGCTCACCAGGTTGGGATCGCGCATGTTGAGGAAGGACAGCCCGGCCTCGGTGAGGATGGCGTTGGCGATCATGACCGAGGCAGCGACGACGACCGGCGGCAGGGCGTTGGGCAGGATCTCCTGCGCGATGATACGCAGGTTGGAGTAGCCCAGGCTGCGCGCCGCCATGACGAAGTCGGATTCGCGCAGGGAACGGAACTGGGCGCGTACGAGGCGCGCGACGGTGGGCCACGAGGCCAGCCCGATGGCCAGAGCGATGGTCTGCAGGTTGGGTTCGCCGATCGCCACGATCACGACCACGAGCAGGAATGTCGGCGTGGTCTGGAACAGTTCGACCAGCCGCATCAGGAGCGTATCGACCCAGCCGCCGAAGAAGCCGGCGCTCGCACCAACGACCATGCCGATGGCCAGTCCGATCGCGGCGGCCGAGAGGCCGACCAGCAGCGAGGCGCGCGCCCCGTGCACCAGCTCGGCGAGCACGTCGCGGCCCAGCGAATCGGTGCCCAGGGGAAACTCCGGATCCTGCCCTGGCCACAGGACCGGCGGCCCGACCATGTCCAGCGGATCGCCCGGGAAAAGCACACCGGCAAACAGCGCCAGCAGGACGAAGAACGACAGGATGACGACGCCGGCGACGAAGGTCGGGTTGCGCAGGAAGGCCCGCAGGCGCCGGCCCTTGCGCGGCGCGGCGGCGCGGATGCCGAGATCGGTGAGCTTGCGCCCGTCCTCGGTGCTGGAAGCGCCGGCGAGCTTCTCGGCCTGCACGGTCATCAGGCGGCTCCGATGCGCGGATCGAGCCATGCATGCAGCAGGTCGATCACGACATTGGCGAGGATCACCAGGAAGGACGACAGCAGCAGCACGCCCAGCAGCACGGAGAAGTCGCGGGCCAGCACAGCCTCGAGCGCAAGCCGGCCCATGCCGGGCCAGCCGAACATCGTCTCGACGACGACGGCGCCGCCCAGCAGGTTGCCGAGGTGCATGCCGGCCACCGTCGTCACCGGGATCAGTGCGTTGCGCAGCGCATGGCGCAGCTGGATGAAGAAGGGATGCAGGCCTTTTGCCTGCGCCGTGCGCATGAAGTCCTGGCGCTGCACCTCGAGCATCGAGGCACGGACCAGCCGCGCATAGACGGCGACGAAGAAGGAGGCCAGCGCCAGCGCGGGAAGGATGAGATGCCGGACACGGTCGGCCACGAAGGCGAAGCCCGTCAGATCGGCGCCGATCGTCATGTTGCCGTCGCTCGGCAGCCAGCCCAGATGGACCGAGAACAGCACGATCGCCATCAGCCCGACCCAGAAGCCCGGCATCGAATAAAATAGCAGCACCACGACCGACAGCACGCGATCGGGCCACCGCCCGGCCCACGCCGCCATCACCGAGCCCACGATGATGCCCAGGATCAGTGCCAGCGACAACGCCGTCACCATGAGCAGCACCGTGGCTGGCAGGCGCGTCATGATCATGTCGAGGACCGGCATGTTGTAGCGTGGCGAGAAACCCAGGTTGAACTGGGCGAGGTTGCCCAGGAAGTTGAGGAGCTGGGTCAGCAGCGGCTGGTCGAGGCCGAAGCGTTCGCGCATCGCGGCCATGGTTTCGGCGGTGGCCACTCCCGATTCCGATGCGATCACGTCGGCCGCGTCTCCCGGCATCAGCTGCAGCAGGAAGAAGTCGAGCACGATGATGCCGAGCACCGTCGGCCCCGCATGGATCGAGGTGCGACGCAGCGTGTTCAGGATGCGGCGGCCCATACGCATGTCAGCGCGGCCCGTCCTGTCGCTCGGATTTCTCTCGGCCGTTAGGGGAGAGGGGTCCGAAGAAGCGAGGGCGATCCCTACGCATCCAGCCAGACCGCGGCGAGGTTCGCCTCGACGCCATCGGCGGTCAGCGAGTGATCGTGCACCCGGACATTGTGGATGGTGAGGTAGAGCGGCGAGTAGAGCGGAATGTCCGGCACTTCCTCGGCGATGATGCGCTGGAAGTCGATGAACATCTGCTTGCGCCTGGCCGGATCATTCTCGACCGCGGCGCCCTCGAGCAGTGCGTCGACCTTGGGATTGTCGTAGTGCGAGCCGTTCGAGAACGGCACGCCTTTCTTGAAATTCTTCGACCAGTAGAGGCGCTGCACGCCGACCGTCGGATCGAACAGATTCGAGTGGCCGTTGAAGGTGAAGTCGAACGCGCGGTCGGTATAGACGCGCTTCACGAAGGCCGACGGATCCGCGGCGCGCACCTCGACCGCGATGCCGATGCGATTCAGCGCGGCCCGCAGGAACTCGCCGGCGCGGCGGCTTTCGTCGCCGATCGGATTGTAGTCGAGCGGCACCTTGAAGCGCACCTTGTCGCTGCCGCGCGGGAAGCCCGCCTCGTCCAGCAGCGCCTCGGCCTTCTTGAGGTCGAACTTGTAGGGGCTGGGCGTCGGGTCGTGGAACTCCTTGAGGCCCGGCGCGATCGGCGAGTAGCACACGGTGCCGTAACCATAGGCCACTGTCTTGATCAGCAGCTCGCGGTTGATGGCATGCGCCACTGCCTGCCGCACCTTGAGGTGCTTGAAGAACTGGCTGTCGAGATTGAACTGCAGCGTGGACACATTGTACGAGTAGCTCGTACCCTTGGTCTCGAAGCGCAGTGTCGGCACCTTCTTGAGGCGCTCGAGATCGGACAGCGCCACCGGCGTGCGATAGCCGATGTCGGCCGAGCCGTTCTCGAAGGCGATCGATCGTGCGCCCGGATCGGGCAGGAACCTGAAGACGATTCGATCGACATAGGGCTTGGGCGCATCCCAGTAGTCCGGGTTGCGTTCGTAGATGATGTGGCTGCCGCGCACCCACTCCTTGAACTTGTAGGGGCCGGTGCCGATCGGCGCGTTGCCGTTCGGATTGGCACGCGGATCGGTCCCCTCGTAGACGTGACGCGGCATCATCGGTGCCTCGGCCGCGGTCAGCGCCTTGATCAGGTAGGGAGCAGGCTTGGACAGTACGAAGATGGCCGTCAGCGGATCCGGCGTCTTGACCTCGGCCACGTTGGCGAACGTATTGCGGCCGCGCGGATGGACGGTTTTCAGCAGTTCGATCGAATAGGCGACGTCAGCCGACGTGAACGGCTTGCCGTCGTGGAATTTCACGTTCGGCCGCAGCTTGAAGGTATAGGTCTTCCCGTCGGGGCTGATCGACCATTCGGTCGCGAGCTGCGGCCGTGGATTGATGTCGTAATCGTACTCCAGCAGGCCTTCCGTGACCTTGGCGCTGACCGTGAGCGCCGGGGTCGCGACCGTGGTCAGAGCGACCAGTGTCTGCGGTTCGCTGTTCTGCATGAAGGTAAGCGTGCCGCCCTTCTTCGGCGCCGGCGCCTGCGCCCAGGCGCGGCCGCCCGTCAGGGCCAGAGCGGACGCGCCGGCCAGAGCGGCGCGACGGGTCGTGCGGAACGTTGCAGTCATCTGGCGATCCCTGTCGGTGTGGCGTGAGCCAAGGCCCAGCGATAACCGTGCAGCAAAATGCACGCCAGCGCACATGCAGATCGTAAAAAACTCGAATTCGAGCGCTTCGTTCTCCTGCCGGGCGCAGGTGTGGAAGCGCCTTCTCCAGTCGGTTCAGGCAGCGTTCAACGACGGACCAGGTCCAGCGCGGCGGAGCCCCGGCCGCCGATGGCAGCGCGCCGGATCGCCGCGCCACCGAGAAGCGTATCCATCATCAGCTTGCGCGAATATTCGAGATGCCGTCGCGCCACGCGCTCGGCCGTCTCGCCGTCACCGCGTGCCAACGCGTCTATCAAGTCATCATGATCACGGCCCATGGGACGGACGCCATCGAACACGAAGGTAAGAAGATGCATCGTGCGCTGGCTGTCTTCGAGCAGAGCCGAGGCGATGCGCGTCAGCCGATCGTTTCCGGCGGCACGGGTGATCTCGATATGGAAAGCGATGTTGGCCTCGATCCAGCGACGCTCGCTGCGCCGGTCCCCCATCTTCCAGCGCGCGGCAATACGGGTCTGTATGTCCTTGAGACGCCGGATGTCGGTTCCGCCGGCAGCCATGCGGGCGGCTGCCATGCGGGCGGCGGCAGGCTCGATGATCAGGCGCACATCGAAAACCTCGTTCACCGATTCGATGGTGAGAGGCGCGACGGTATGACCCTGCCGCGGCCGCGCAATCACCAACCGCTCCCGCGACAGGGCCGCGAGTGCCCACCGAATGGGCGCCTTGCCTACGCCGTAGTGCCCGGCAAGCTGACTTTCGCTGCAGGACTCTCCGGGCACGAAGACGCAACTCAGGATGTCGCCCTTGATGCGGCCATATATTTCCTCGCCGAGCGACGGGCGCGGCGTCTTCCCCTTTGCCGCTGGCCTCAACGCCATTGTGCCTGCCCCCTGCCTTCCGCGACCCACGGTAGAACTTTTCTTCTCTGACATGTCACGACGAGGCGAATTTCGCAACGTCTGGCGGGTGATTTTCGCGTTTGAACGACTCTTCTTGACGCCTGACATGTCACAATGCTTTCGTTGTGAAGTGAACGCGGAGGCGACATGACTGATCGACAGGACGGGAGGACGCACCGCAGCGGATACGTTCGCCGCCTGCCTGCCGATTCCGCATTTTCATTCTCCGATTTGCACCAAGATTGGAAACGACTTCCCCACATGAGCCGCACGCTGGAGAATATAAGAAATTCTGACGTGTCGGACGTGGCAAGATGCGCCACGTTGGGGAGCTGAAAGGAAAAACCGCAATGACATTGCCGACGGCGACGCTCGATCACGTTGTCATCAATGCGCGCGATGACATGGACCATGCAGCAGATGTCTATCGTCGGCTGGGATTCACGCTGACCGAGCGGGGCTATCATTCGCTCGGCTCGATGAATCACCTCGCCATGTTCGGAACCGACTATCTCGAGCTGATCGCCATCCCCAAGGGCGCGACCGGAGGCCGGCTGGACCTGCTGAACTACTCCCTCGGCCTGAACGGCCTGGTGTTCGGGTCCGAAGATTCGGCCGTCACCTATGATGCGCTGGCGAAGGCCGGCGTGCCGGTCGACCCGCCGGTCGAGTTCACCCGTCCGGTGAAGGTCGGCGGCGCCGAGCACGACGCGCGCTTCCGCACCGTGCGCATGAAGGCCGGAATCGTGCCCTACGGACGCGTCTACTACTGCCACCATTTCACCCGTGACCTGGTATGGCGCGATGAATGGCGGCATCACGCCAACGGTGTCGTGGCGGTCGTGCGCGCCACCATCGTCGAACCCGATCCGGCGGCCGCCGCGAAGCTCTACGTCGACATGTTCGGGGCGGAAGCGGTGCGGGACATCAAGGGCGGCAGGCGCGTGGTGATCGGCAACTCCCACTTCGACATCCTCAGCGCGGAGGAGCTGACGGCGCAGTTCGGCGATGCGGCGCCCGATGCCGAAGGACGCAAGGCATACATGGCGGGACTGACCTTCCGGACGCTGTCGCTGCCCAAGGTGGCGCGTACTTTGCAGACCGGCCGCATCGAGGGTGTGATCGAGAGTCCCGGCCGGATCGTGGTTCCGGCGCGGCAGGCGTTGAACGCCGTGCTGGAGTTCGTCGAATAGTCTTGATGACGTAGCGGGCGTCGCAGGGTGCGACGAGGGGAAATCATGGAATACTACGACTGCTATGCGGCGAGCTATGCCCGCGCGCGAGCCAAGTTCCTTGATGCGGTGGCGGAGGCTGGCGGCGGCGTCCGTTCCTACGTGCATCCGCAGCAGACGACGCCGACCGGCGCGCCGCTGGCGATCGACGTCGCCTGCTTCGGGGACCGCAAGGCGCCGCGGCAGGGGCTGTTCATCAGCGGCACGCACGGCCAGGAGGGATATTCGGGCTCGGCGGTGCAGATCGGGTGGATGAAGCAGGGTGGCCCCGCCCGCCTGGCTCGGGGGCTGGGCGTGGTCCTGGTGCATGGACTCAATCCCTATGGCTTTGCGCATTTCACGCGGACCACCGAGAACAATGTCGACCTCAACCGCAACTTCATCGACCGGTCGGCCGGCGCGGCGCCAGCCAATCCCCATTATGAGACGCTCCATTCCGACCTGCTGATCCATCACTGGACGGACGCGGAGAATGCGCGTGTCGACGCCGCCATGGCGGCCTTCACCGAAAAGCATGGGCGCGACGCGTTGTTCGACACGCTGGCGCGCGGACAGTATGTGCACGCCAACGGGCTGATGTATGGCGGCAAGGACCGCGAATGGTCCAATCTCACCCTCGAGACGATCGTCGATGAGACGTTGTCCGATGCGGAGAAGGTGGCGTTCATCGACTGGCACACCGGCATCGGCGACTACGGCAAGCCTTTCTTCCTGTGCTTCAACGACACCGGCGGTGCGCTCTTCCGACGCGCCTGCGACTGGTGGGGCAAGGAAAACGTCGATGGCGTGCGGCCGCACGGCATGGAGCGGCCGAGCTATACCGGGCTCGTCTTCAACGGCGTGCAACGTTTCCTCGGCAACCGCGAGATGTGCGGCGCGGTGATCGAGTTCGGCACGCGCGGCGTGAACATGCGCCGTGTGCTGCGGCTCGACCAGTGGCTGCGCCGCCAGAACGGGCTGGACGCCGACACCCGCGCCGGCCTCCAGGCCGACATGATGGATGCCTTCTGCCCGTTCGACGGCCAATGGCGCAAGGACACGCTGGCGACCGGACTCGCGCTCACGGATCAGGCACTCGCAGGACTGGCAGCATGGTGACGATCGACCACGACAACCAGGGCGACGCGATCTCGCGCGACGTACCGGACGATCATCTCGCTCTGATCGATCTCGGAACCGGGGTGGAGCGCCGGTACAGCTATGGCGACCTGCGGCGTCTCACGGCCGCGATCGCGCGTGGGTTGCTCAAGCGCGGCCTGCAGCGCGGCGACCGTGTCGCCATCCTGTCGTCCAATCGCGCAGAATACCTGCTGTCGTTCCTTGGCACGATGCAGGCCGGGCTGGTCTCCGTGCCGGTGAACTACAAGCTCCCGGCCGAGACGGTGGGCTACATCGTCGGCGACTGCGATGCCAAGCTGGTGCTGGGCGACGACACCCGGCTCCCGCTGGCGCCGACCGGCGTGCCCAGCGTCTCGTTCGACTCGGATTTCGTCACCCTGCTCGACGCCACCCTGCTCGACGCCACCCTGCTCGACGAGGGGCCGTTCACACCGGTTGCGATGAAGCCCGAGGAGCCGGCGATGTTCCTCTATACGTCGGGCTCGACCGGCCGCCCCAAAGGCGTGGTGCTGTCTCACTATTCGCATCTATGGGCCATGGCGACACGTCAGCGCTGGCCAGGCCCGCCGGGCAAGCGGTCGCTGGTCGCGGCGCCGCTCTATCACATGAATGGCCTCGCCACCTGCCAGTCGACCTTCTCGCAGGGCGACACCATCGTGCTGATGCCGCAGTTCACGGCCAAGGGCTACATCGAGGCGGCAGGACGCTACAAGGTCAACTTCCTCACCTCCGTCCCGACCATGATCGCCATGATGCTGCGCGAGCGCGAGCTGCTGGCGAGCACGGATCTGTCGTCGGTCAGCGTCGTGCGCATGGGTTCCGCGCCGCTCACCCAGGCCCTGATCGACCAGGTGCGTGAGGTCTTCCCGAAGGCGCTGATCGCCAACGGCTACGGCACGACCGAGGCGGGGCCGGTGGTGTTCGGAGCGCACCCCCAGGGAATCAGGCAGCCGGAGCTGTCGGTCGGCTATCCGCATCCGGCGGTGGAGCTGCGCCTGGTGCGCGACGGCCGGGTGATCGAGGACGACGACCCGGAGGGCGGCGTGCTCGAGATGAAGTGCGGCGCGCTCATGACGCACTATCACAAGCTGCCCGAGACCACCGCGAAGGTGATGACGGCGGACGGCTACTACCGCACCGGCGACGTCTTCCGTCGCGACGGGAACGGGTTCTTCTTCTTCGTCGGCCGTGCCGACGACATGTTCGTGTGCGGCGGCGAGAACATCTATCCGGGCGAGGTCGAGAAGATGCTCGAACGGCACCCCGGCATCCATCAGGCAGCCGTGCTCCCCGTGCCGGACGAGCTCAAGGGCCACAAGCCGATCGCTTTCGTCGTGCGTGCCAATGGCGCCGCGCTCGACGAGCAGGCGGTCAAGGAATTCGCGCTGGCCAACGCGCCGGCCTACCAGCACCCGCGCCAGGTGATCTTCGTCGACGAGATGCCGCTTGCCGGCACCAACAAGATCGACAAGCGCGCGCTGGCGCAACAGATCCCAACCGGAGGAGCAAACCAGAAATGAGAGCCGCAGTCGTCCGTGAACATGGCGGACCCGATCGCCTGAACTTCGAGACCGGCTTCCCCGATCCCGTGCCGGGCGAAGGCGACGTGATCGTCGCCGTCAAGGCGTCGTCGCTGAACTACCACGATGTCTTCACGCGCCGCGGCATGCCCGGCATCAAGGTGCCGATGCCGGCCATCATGGGCCTCGACGTTGCCGGCGAGATCGCCGAGGTCGGCCCCGGCGTCACCGGCTGGAAAAGGGGAGATCGCGTCCTGGTCGACCCGATCAACCGCGTCGAGGGCGGCCTCATGGGCGAGACCGTTCATGGCGGCCTCGCCGAGCTCTGCAAGGCACGCGCCCATCAGCTCATCAGGATTCCCGAAGGCGTGAGCTATGCCGATGCCGCGGCATTGCCCGTCGCCTACGGCACGGCGCTCCGCATGATGACGACCAACGGCCATGTCGCGAAGGGCGAGAAGGTCCTGATCCTGGGCGCCTCGGGTGGCGTCGGCGTGTGCTGCCTGCAGCTCGCCAAGCTCGCCGGCGCCGAGGTGATCGCCTGCGCCGGCACCGATGCCAAGGCCAAGCGCCTGCAGGAACTCGGCGCCGACAAGACCATCAACTACGTCACGCACGACTTCCAGCAGGAAGTCTACAATCTCTACGGCAAGCCGACCCGGCGCGGCGGCGGCACCGATCGCGGCATCGATGTGGTGGTGAACTATACCGGCGGCGATACCTGGGTGAAGTCGCTGAAGGTCCTGAAGGTCGGGGGCCGCCTGCTGACCTGCGGCGCCACCGCGGGATTCGATCCGAAGGAGGACATCCGCTTCATCTGGACGTTCGAGCTCAAGGTCCTGGGCTCCAACGGCTGGATGCGTTCCGACATCGAGGAACTCCTGAAGCTGGTCCAGAGCGGCAAGCTCAAGGTCCTGATCGACAAGACCTTCAAGCTCGAGGAGGCACGCGAGGCGCTGCGCGTGATCGAGGACCGCGAGGTGTTCGGCAAGATCGTGGTGACGCCATGAGCGGAAAGGGCGAGAAGCTCGTTCCGCTCACCGCGGAAGAGCTTCAGGGCATGCTCGACGGCTCGCCCTTCATCGCCTTCCTCGGCCTGAAGGTCGTGGAGGCCGACCCGGCTGGGGAGCAGGTGACGATGACCTGCGCCATGAAGCCCGAATTCGAGCGCGGCGCCGGCTCCGGGCAGTGGCACGGCGGCCCGCTGGCAGCGATCATCGATACGGTCGGCGACTATGCGCTGGTCATGGCGCTGAGACGCGGCCTGCCGACGATCAATTTCCGAGTCGACTACCTGAGGCCCGCCATCAAGACCGGGCTCGTCGTCACCGCCAAAGTGCGACGCGCCGGCAAGAGCGTCGGCGTGGTCGATGTCGACGTGTTCAACGAACAGAAGGCGCTGCTCGCCGTGGGCCGCGCCACCTATTCGACGCTGCCGGCATAGAGCAGCGCGGAGGCGCGCGCGCCCAAGAACAAGAGACGAGGAATGAAGGGGAAATCCGGCACGGTGATTGCGTGAGGCTTCAAGCGGCTAGGAGATCGAGATGACGCGTAACATTCTGATCGGCCGGCGCCTGTTCGGCGCCGGCGTCGTGGCGACGGGTCTCGTCGGGAACACGACGATGGCTTTCGCCCAGACGCCGAAGAAGGGCGGCACGCTGGTGGCGACGTGGGGCGGCGGCGAGCCGCAGGCCTGCTACGTGCCGGCCGGCGGCGGATCGAGCCCGACCTTCTCCTCCTCCAAGCTGTTCGAACGGCTGGCGAGCCGCAACATGAACGGCGACTTTGAGGGCGAGCTCGCCGAATCCTGGAAGCCCGCCGCCGATTTCAAATCCTACGCGGTCAAGATTCGCAAGGGCGTGAAGTTCCACGACGGCAAGGACATGAGCGTCGACGACGTCGTCTATTCCATCAGCGAGATCTGGAAGAAGTACGCAGCGGCATCCGCGCTGACCGACTTCGCGGGCGTCGAGGCGCCTGACGCCGACACGGTGGTGATCAGGTTCACCAAGCCGGTTCCGGAGTTCTTCTTCTCCTCGCTGCTGTGCGGCACGGTGAACTATATCGTGCCCAAGCACATCTATGCCGGCAGCGACCCGGTGACGAATCCCGCCAACAACGCGCCGATCGCCACCGGCCCCTACAAGTTCAAGGAATGGGTGCGCGGCAGCCACATCGAGTATGTCCGCAACGACGCCTACTGGCGCAACGGCTTCCCCTATCTCGACCGGCTGATCATCCGGTACGTGCGCGATCCTGCCGGCCGCGCCGCCGCCATGGAGGCAGGAGACATCCACATCGGCGTCTTCAACCCCGTGGCGCCGCCGGACATCAAGCGTCTCACGGCGACCGGCAAGTTCGTCGCCACGCCCAAGGGCTACGAGGAGAGCGTCTGGGCGACGACGATGGAATGCAACGTGCGAAACCCGATCCTTGCCAAGCGCGAGGTCCGGCAGGCGCTGTTCCATGCCGTCGATCGCAACCTGATCGCCAAGACCGTGTACTACGGCTATGCACGGCCGGGCACCGGACCGATCTTCTCGCCCAACACGACCTTCTTCACCAAGGACACCTTCAGCACGGCGTTCGATCCGAAGAAGGCGGCGGCTCTGCTGGATGCGGCGGGCTATCCGAAGAAGGGCAAGGATCCGCGCTTCACCGTCAACCTGCTGGCCGCCGGCTGGTTCGCCGAGAACGGCAAGATCGGCGCCGTCGTCAAGCAGGGCCTCGAGGATGTCGGCGTCGGCGTCAACCTCACCGTTCCCGATCGCCCGACATCGCTGAAGCGCATCTACTCCGACTACGACTTCGATGTCGCCATCTCCAACCAGTCGAACCCGTCGGAGCCCGTGCCATCGACCACGCAGTACTTCACGTCGGACGGCATCAAGAAGGGCATCCCCTTCCGCAACGCCTCGGGCTTCCATACCGACGAGATGGACGCCCTGGTCGAGAAGATCAAGGTCGAGACCGACGCGCCCAAGCGCAAGGCGCTGGTCGTGGAGTTCCAGAAGATCGCGAGCAAGGAAGCGCCGATCCTGCCGCTCGTCGAACTGCAGTCGATCACGGTGGCCAGCACCAAGGTGCAGAACCACTCGAACGACCCGAACTACCTCGCCGCGAGCTGGCACGACATCTGGCTCTCCTGACGCAATCCGCCTGACGGGAAAGACATACGGGTAGCATTCGACGATGGCCTCGATCGCTTCGACCGGCGCGTCATCGCGCCAGCGTGCGGCGCTCAGACTGCTGGGGAGACGGCTGCTACAAGCCGTGCCGCTGCTGCTGGGCGTCGTGGTGATCAACTTCTGCCTGATACAGCTCGCGCCCGGCAGCTTCCTCGAGCTGATGACGGCGGAGAACCAGGTGAGCGATCCGGCGACCGTCGAGCTCCTGCGCAAGACCTACGGTCTGGAGGATCCGGTCTGGATGCAGCTCCTGAAATACATCTGGGCGCTGCTGCATTTCGACTTCGGCTTTTCCTACCGCCAGAACATGCCGGTGATCGAGGCCATCGGCGTCCACCTGCCGGCGACGCTGCTGCTCATGGTGGCGAGCATCACTCTGGCCATGACGATCGGCGTCGTGGCCGGTGTCGTCGCGTCGATGAAGGTCCGCACCTTCTGGGACAGCCTCGTCTCGGTCGCGGCGATGTTCTTCTACGCCGCGCCCTCCTTCTGGCTGGGCATCATGCTGATCGTCCTGTTCTCGGTGAAGCTCGGCTGGCTGCCGGTCGGCGGCATGGCCACGATCGGCGGCGACGGCGGCGTCCTCGACATCCTGCACCACCTCATCCTGCCGACCCTGGCGCTCGGCCTGTTCTATGCCGCGATCTACACGCGCGTGATGCGCTCCTCGATGCTCGAAGTGTCCCAGCTCGACTTCGTGCGCACCGCCCGCGCCAAGGGCCTGTCGCGCAACAAGGTCACGATCTCGCACGTCCTGCGCAACGCGTTGCTGCCGGTGGTGACCATCCTCGGCGTCCAGATGGGCACGGTGCTTGCCGGCAGCGTGGTCATCGAGAGCGTCTTCAGCTGGCCCGGCATCGGTTCGCTGCTGTTCGACAGCGTGAGCTCGCGCAACTACCCGGTCGTACTGGGCATCATGGTACTGGGCTCGCTGGTGGTGATCGTGGCCAACATCACCGTCGACCTCGTCTACATGTGGCTCGACCCCCGCATCGAGATCCGCTGATGGCCCGCCTCGAGTTCCTGAACCGCTTCGCCCGCAACCGCGGCGCCCTGGTCGGCGCCGGGCTCATCCTGCTGGTGGCGGCGGCAGCCCTGCTGGCACCGATCCTCTTTCCCACCGATCCGCTGCGCATCGTCGGCATGCCCGAGTTGTGGCCCGGCGAGGATCCCGATTTTCCGCTCGGCACCGATTCGCTCGGCCGCGACATCCTGGCGATGATCGTGCACGGCGCCCGCGCGACGCTGCTGATCGGCCTGTTCGCCTCGGCGGTAGCGACGTTGATCGGCGTCACCGTCGGCGCTGTCGCCGGCTACTTCGGCGGCTGGGTCGACGAGATCGCCATGCGGGCGTCGGAGCTCTTCCAGACCATCCCCAACCTGATCTTCGTGCTCACCATCGTGGTGATCCTGGGTTCGACGCTGACCAACATCGTGATCGCCATCGGCATCGTGAGCTGGACGTCGATCGCACGCATGACACGCGCGGAATTCCTGTCCCTGCGCGATCGCGAGTTCGTCCAGGCCTGCCGCGCCATGGGCATGGGAGATTTCCGCATCATCGCCGGCGAGATCCTGCCCAACGCCCTGCCGCCGGTGATCGTGCTCAGCTCGCTGGTCGTGGCCGGCGCGATCCTGTTCGAATCGGCGGTGTCGTTCCTGGGCCTCGGCGATCCCAACCTGGCGAGCTGGGGGCGTCTGGTCGGCGATGGCAGGCAGCTGATCCGCAGCTCCTGGTACATCTGCGCCATCCCCGGCGTCGCGATCATGGTCACCGTGCTGTGCCTCAACCTGATCGGCGACGGGTTGAACGACGCGCTCAATCCCAAGCTCAGGGATCGCTGATCATGTCCCTGCCGCTGGAGGTGAAGGACCTCCGTACCACCCTGTTCACGCGTCGCGGCGAGATGAAGGCGGTCGACGGCCTGTCGCTGGCGATCGGCGCCGGTGAAACGGTGGCGCTGGTCGGCGAATCGGGCTGCGGCAAGTCGCTGTCGGCGCTGTCCATCATGCGCCTGCTGCCCGATCCGCCGGCGCGCATCGTCGGCGGCGCGATCAAGCTCAACGGGCGGGACATCGTTCCGGTCAGCGAGGAGACCATGCTCGATATCCGGGGCAAGGAGATCGGCATGATCTTCCAGGACCCGATGAGCGCGCTCAATCCGGTGGCCACGGTCGAAAAGCAGATCGCGGAAGTCGTGACCACCCACACCGAGCTGGGCCGCGGCCAGGCCCGGGCGCGGGCGCACGAGCTGCTGGAGCTGGTCGGCATGCCCGATGCAGGTCGCCGGCTCGATGCCTTCCCGCATCAGCTTTCGGGCGGCATGTGCCAGCGCGTGGTCATCGCCATGGCCATCGCCTGCAGCCCCTCCGTCCTGATCGCCGACGAGCCGACCACGGCGCTCGACGTCACGGTGCAGGCGCAGGTTCTGGCGCTGCTCAAGCGTCTGCAGGCCGATTCCGGGATGGCGATGCTGTTCATCACCCACGATCTCGGCGTGGTCGCCGAGACCGCCGACCGCGTGGTGGTGATGTATGCCGGCCGCAAAGTCGAGGAAGCGCCGGTCGATGACCTGTTCGAAAGTCCCCTGCACCCCTACACGGTGGGCCTGATCGGGGCGACACCGATCCCGGGTGCCGAGCGTGCCGAGCGGCTGGCCGACATTCCGGGCATGGTGCCGCCGCTCAACGCGCTGCCCGAGGGCTGCGCCTTCGCCCCGCGCTGCAAGCGCGTCATGGAGCGTTGCCTGCACCAGCGACCGGCGCTCACCGAGCCCGCCCCCGGGCGGCTCGTCGCCTGCTTCGCGGCCGAGCGGGGCTGAGTCATGACTCTGCTCTCGCTGCGCGACGTGCATGTCCGCTTCAACACCGCCGCCGGCGTGGTCCGCGCCGTGAGCGGCATCAGCCTCGACCTCGCCGTGGGCGAAACGCTGGGCCTGGTCGGCGAATCCGGCTGCGGCAAGTCCACGCTGGGCAAGGCGATCATGCGGCTGGTGCCGGTCGCTTCGGGCGAGATCCGGGTCGAGGATGTCGACGTGGCACCGCTCGAGCGCCAGGCGCTCAACGACATGCGCCGTAAGGTGCAGATGATCTTCCAGGACCCCTACGGGTCGCTCAACCCGCGCTCCACGGTGGGCCGCTCGATCGCCCAGCCGATGGTCATCGCTGGCTGGAAACCCGACGCCATCGCCGAGCGGCTCGATACGCTGCTGGGCTGGGTCGGCCTGCCGGCCGACGCCAAGCAACGCTATCCGCACGAGTTCTCCGGCGGTCAGCGCCAGCGCATCGGCATCGCCCGCGCCCTCGCTCTGAACCCCAAGCTCATCATCTGCGACGAGCCGGTGTCAGCGCTCGACGTTTCGGTGCGCGCCCAAGTCATCAACCTGCTCGAGGACCTGAAGACGCGCTTCGGCGTTTCCTACCTGTTCATCAGCCACGACCTGTCGGTGGTCGAGCACATCGCCGATCGCGTCGCCGTCATGTATCTCGGCACCCTGGTCGAGCTCGGGGGCCGCGACCAGATCTGGCGCAGCGCACAGCACCCCTACACCAAGGCGCTGCTGGCGGCGGCGCCGATCGCCAACCCCAAGCTCGCCCGTAGCCGGCAGCGCACTGTCCTGCAGGGCGAACTGCCCAGCCCGCTCGACCCGCCCGCCGGCTGTCCCTTCCACTCGCGCTGCCCGATCGCGCAGGAGCGCTGCAAGGCGGAGCGGCCGGCTCTGCGACAGGTCGCCAACGGCGCTCTCGCAGCGTGCCATTTCATCTGACTGCGCTATGATCGTCGCATCATGACGATGCGACTTGCGGCCCCCATGGCGGTTCTCGTGACGGCCGCCGCCCTGCTCCCGGCCCTGCCGGCCACCGCCCAGACGATGGACTTCGCCTGCCCGGACCCGGGCACGACCTTCACCTATGACAGCGGCATCAAGGTGGTGGCGCGCGGCCGCGAGGGCATGGACTGCCTCATGGAGAACGCCGGCGGCAAGCCATTCAAGCTGCGCGCCCTGCTGTTCGACAATCCGGGACCGGACGGTCGCGACATGACGGCCTTCATCGATGCCTTGCGTCCCGAGCGGCTGTGGCCGCTCGACGTCGGCAAGAAGATCGAAGCCCGCTACAGTGCCGGCGGCCAGAGCTGGAACTACATCTTCACCGTGGTTCGCTACGAGAAGCGCACCGGCCCCGGCGGCGCGATGATCGACACCTTCCTGGTCGAGATGCAGGAACAGGGCCCGAGCGGCCAGCGTGCGGTATCCCGCTGGTGGATTTCGCCGGCCGACAAATTCGCCATCCGCTTCGACTTCAGCGACGGCAGCGGCCGTGCCAACCGCGCCGTCGTGACCAGCGTGACGCGCTGAAGCGTCAGGCCACCGAGCCGGGATCGGTGTTGGCGCCGCAGATCAGCGTCGCGACGCGCTCGCCCGGCGCCGGGCGGTAGGCACCCGACATCAGAGCGGCGAGGCCGGTGGCGCCGGCCGGCTCGGCGACGAGCCGCAATTCGTCCCACAGGGCGCGCTGGGCGGCGCGCACGGCGTCGTCGCTGACCAGTACCGACTCGCGAACGAGCTTGCGGGCGACCTCGAAATTGGGCGCGCCGATACGGCTGGCGCCCAGCGCGTCGGCGGCGATCCCGGAGACCTTCACGTCGACCGGCTGGCCGGCCTGGAGGGCGGCGTGCAGCGTCGGCGTGCCTTCCGTCTCGACGGCCACGACCTTGCGCGTCTCGCCGATCGCGATGGCACAGCCGGCGATCAGGCCGCCGCCTCCGACCGCGACCAGCAGCGTGTCGAAGCGCGCCTGCTCGGTGAACTCAAGCGCCACGCTGCCGGCGCCGGCGAAGACGACCGGATCGTCGTAGGCGGCGACCATCTGCGCGCCGGTCTCGGCGGCGCGAGCCTCCGAAGCGGCACGCGCCTCGGCGTAGACGGCGCCGACCTGATGGACGACGGCGCCATAGCTCCTGAGTCGCGCCACCTTCGCTGGTGCGGCGATCGTCGGAACGAAGATCTCGGCCTTGTGGCCGAGCGCGCGGGCAGCGTAGGCAGCGGCGGCACCGTGATTGCCGCCCGAGGCGGCGATGATGCCGGCCGGCGGCACGTCGGATGCCAGCAGCTTGTGGAAGGCGCCGCGCCCCTTGAACGAGCCGCTGACCTGCAGCGCCTCGAGCTTCAGAGCCAGCGGTATCGCGAGTCCCAGTGTGCCTGCGGCCAGCTCGACCGCGGGCGTACGCCGGACATGCGGACGGATGAGGCTCCAGGCGGCCTCGACATCCTGACGGCTGATCATGGGATCAGGCGCGCTGGCAGGCTGCGACGTGGCGCAGGTAGTGGTCGAAGTCCGGGGTCCTCGCCTGCGGATCCTTGGCCGCCTCGTCGTAGCGGCGCAGACGCAACGCTTCGCCATGATACGGATTGGCGCGGAAGGCCGCGATCTCATCGGCCGACATCAGCCCGCCCTGCAGTTCCAGGCTACGCACCGAATCGGGGGCCAGCTTGGCGAAATAATCGGATTCCACTGTGCAGAGGTAGCGCTTGGCCGCGACGTGCAGGCGCACCGGCTCGCTTACGGCCGGACCGAAGCGCTCGGCCAGCCACTGCGCACCGAGCTCTTCATGGATGTCGTCGACGCCGCGCGACGCGGGGTCCTCGCCGAGATCGTGGATCATGTGCCCGACATCGTGCAGCAGGCTGGCCAGCACGGTTGCCGGCTGTGCGGCGTCAGCCTCCGCCAGTGCCGCCGACTGCAGCGCGTGCTGCAGCTGGTTGATGTCGCTCAGACCGTAGCGCCGCGTCGCGCGGCCGGCATAGATCTCCAGGAGCTCCTGGCGCAGAGAATCGCTCATGTACCCTTCCTATCACGATCCTTGGCGTAGCCGGGAATCATTGCAAGCGCATGTCGCAACGGGTCGGGGCGCCAGGCGCGCGTGACGAAATCGCCATGCATGTCGAGCCCGCCGCAGGCTGCGAAGGCGAAAGTGCCGGCGCCGAGCGACGACGGCAGGCTGCGCGCGAAGGGGACTCGACGCTTGGCGAGCAGGCCCTGCAGGGTGGCGTTCTCGTTGCGCGTCGACTCGGTATAGGCGCTGAGCAGGAACGCCTGGCGGCGGCGCGCCGACGCCCAGCCGGCGAACTTGTCCTCGTCGCCATACAGCGCGTCCATCAGGATGACGCCCTTGACGCGATGGCTGGCGCCGCCGCGCTCGAGTGCGTAGGCGGCCGACAGGTAGCCGCCGCTATAGGCCACGACGACCACGGGCGCGAGATTGAAGGCGCGGCCGGCCTCGCGATCGCCGTAGAGCCGCATCAGCCGCTCTGCCGATTCGTCGATATAGGCAGCGAAATGGCCGGGCTTCCAGAAATTGCCGGCACTGGAATCGGCCGCATCGAGCGCGAGCTGCGGTGCCACCAGCGCGGCGTTCAGCCCCGATTCCGCGACCTGACGCGGCACCGCCTGACGCGCCATGACGTCACGCTCCAGCGTGGCACCCTGGCCGTGCAGATAGAGCACGATCAGCACCGGCTTCTTCGGGTCGAAACCTTCGGGCAGCCAGAGCAGCGAACGGCGATCGCTGTAGGTCTGGTCCTCCCAGTACACGGTGCCCCGCAGGCTGGTATGGCCGCGCCGCTTGCCGTCGCGCGCGTCGAGGAACGGCTTGCGACTGTCGGGCATGAAGCCACGGTAGGGGAATGGCGATGCGTTGAAGGCGACGAGCGCGCTCTTCGCGGCCTTGACGGTCGGAGCGGTCGGTGGCGGGCGCCGCGGCGGCGTTGCAGCAGCCGGCACGGCCTTCGGCTTCGTCGGCTGCTTGGCCGCGATCGGCCGCCGCTGTGGCCGGATCGGTTTCCGTGAGTGGGCGCGCGCGCCGGCAGGCATCAGGAGTAATCCCAGCAACAGCGCCCGCCGCTTCACGCGGCAATCGGCCGCCCCACCCCCGTTCCCAGGGGGCGCAGCGGCATCAGCACGGAGAAGAAGGCAGGCATCGCCACGAGATAGGCGAAGGCGCCGACCAGCACGACGGCAGGCAGGCCGAAGCTCGTGGCCACGATCGGCACCAGCGCCGCGCCGATCACCGAGAAGCAGCCGTTGATGCCCCAGGCCCACAGGAACATATGGTCCTTGCCCAGCCGGCCGAGCGTCGTCATCGCCGTCGGCATGGGGAAGCCCATCAGGAAGGCCGGCGGCAGCAGCAGCAGCAGGCAGAGCACGATGCGCAGGGCGTAAGGCAGCGTGCCGATCCAGTCGAGCGCATAGTCGATGGTGAAGGCATAGAGCGCCAGGATCAGGAAGATCGCCAGGAACACCTTCGGCATAACGCTGCGCGCGCGGTCGAGATAGCGCTCCGACACGAAGCTGCCGATGCCGGAGAAGACCAGCATGCCGGTGATCAGCACGGAGGCCGAGACCGTGGCGTTGCTGAGCGCCAGGATGAAGTGGGAGATCATGCCCACCTCGACGATGATGTAACCCAGCCCCAGGCAGAGAAAGTAGATCATGGTGCCGAACTTGCCGGGATAGCGGCTGAAGATCGTACGCCAGCCGAAGATCAGCGGGAACAGCACCAGCGTGAAGGCGAAGATCGAGGCGATGCCCAGCGTCGCCCACAGCAGCAGATAGCCCCACTCGTCCTGCACCAGCTCCAGCCGGTCGGTGAACTTCAGCAGATCCTTCACCTTGATGTAGGCGGCGAAGTAGGGCTGGTGGTTGGTGAGGATGCGGGTGTCGAACACATATTCGTCCGCCACCTTCTGCCAGCCGCCGTTGATCAGGTAGTGCCAGGCCAGCCGGCCGAGCACGGTCGCCGGTACGCGCGGAATCGGCGGCGCTTCATCGGTCGCCACCGTCGCTGCAGCCGCCCCCGTGGCAGCCATGCCCGGCGGCGGCTTATCGTTGGGTTCCGTCTCCGACGGCGCCGTCGGGTCGGCCGGCGCGCCGGAGAAGAAGAACTGGTCGTGATAGTCCTGCAGGATCTGCGGCAGGTCGGCGTCGTCCACCTTCAGGCCCGGAGAGTAGATCACGTCGAACGACATCGCCTTGCTGTGGGCGTTCAGCTCGTCGATCTCCGCGGGCGTGAAGCCGTTGCGCTTGAACAGGACGGTGGCGGTCGAGAGGTAGGACGACACGACGTAGAAGTCGCGGGCGACATCGGCACCCTCGACGTCGCGGGCCGCGGCGACCATCGTGGCATAGAGCTTCAGCACCGACTTGGGCGGCTCTTCCTTGTTCCACAGCGTCACCGACAGGATACCGCCAGGCTTGAGCGCGCGCATGTAGGCGCTCATCGCCTCGCGCGTGTAGGAGTACTTCTCGACGATCGAGAAGCCGCCGGGGCTCGACAGGCCGGCTGAATCGGCCAGCGACAGGTCGATGATGTCGTAGCGGTTCTTCGTATGTGCGAGATAGAGCCGGCCGTCGTAGTCGATGACCCGGACCTTCGGATTGTTGAGGATGTCGCCGGTGAAGTCGCGCAGATGCCTGTCCTCGCGGAACGCCGTGAGGATCGCGGGATTGCCTTCAGCCACCGTGACGCGGTTCGAGCCGGACTTGAGCGCCACCGCCGTCGAGATGCCGCCGCCGAACTGCACGACGAAGGTGTCGGGGTCCTTCTTCAGCAGGTACGGGTAGTACATCGGCAGGTACTTGAAGTACGCGGTCTCGTCGGCCGGCAGATCCTTGATGATGCCGGAGGGGCCTTCAGAATCGATGTAGAGGCCGAGATAGGCGTTGGACGGCATCTTCGGCAGGTTGAAGGCGGCGTTGTCGGACAGGCCGGGCGCGAAATGCAGGTACGAGCTCGAGTAGATCTCGAGATAGCCGAACGGCGAGGTGCGCTCGTAGGTGCGCTTGTTGTCCGGGAACTTGCGGGCGTAGGACACGCCCTTGTAGTCGGAGACCGCGAGCTTGGGTACGCCGAGCACGCCCGGCGCGGCGTAGTGCACCACCGCCGACAGAATGGCGGCCACGACGATCAGCGCCACGCCGCGGCGGTCGCCCATCGCCACGAACCACAGCACGCCGCCGGCCAGCCACAGCAGCAGCGGCGCCATCACGAGGTCGTCGGGCCGGAAGAAGTACATGGCGAGCAGCACGGAAAGCCCGCACAGGCCAGAGCCCACGAGATCGGCAAAGTAGACCCGATTGAAGGTCTTCTGCGCCTTGAGGAAGACAACGCCGAGATAGAGTGCGCCCGCCAGGAAGGGCAGGAAGTAGAGCACGAAGTTGGCGAGCAGCCGCCACTTCTGTACCGGATCCGAGACCAGGAAGATGGCGTTGAACGGCACCTGCTGGGCGGCAAGATTGCAGATCACCATCAGCGGGCCGAAAGCCAGCAGCGCGCCCTTGATGGCGCCCAGCCAGTGCCGCTCGAACCAGCCCTTTCCCACGCACATGACGGCGCTGGTCAGGCCGAAGCCGAACATGGCGAGGCTCACCACCAGGGAGCCGAAATGGGCCCAGCTCCCGACGGAGAACACACGCATGATGCCGATCTGCAGCGCGATGATGCTGCCGGCGACCAAGCCTATGGACAGATAGAAGGAAAGCGGCGGGCGATGGTCGAGATCGACCGTTACGGTCAAGGGGGACTCCGTTGTTGGGCCGTCGTTGCGGCCAAGACGGGCTGCGCGTGCATGGCGCGCAGCCCTTCAACGCACCCCGCTAGCGGTTGTGCGTGCCGACGATCTTGTCGCCATCGAGCTTGGTGAAGGGGACGAACGGCACGATCTTGCCGCCGTAGATGTCCTCGCGGGTCGTGGTGATCGAACCGTCGGCGCCCTGGAGCTTGGCGACCTTGAGCACACGCTGCGCCCCCGGCGGGCCGACCGGGATCACCATCAGGCCGCCCGGCTTGAGCTGCTGCAGCAGCGGCGGCGGCACGTGGTCGATGCCGCAGGTCACGATGATCTTGTCGAAGGGCCCGGCCTCTTCCCAGCCGTAGTAGCCGTCGGAGGCCTTGGTCTTGACGTGCTTGTATTCGGTATAGCCCTTGTCGATCAGCTTGTCGTAGAGCCCGCGGGTGCGGGCCGCCAGCGGCGCGATGATCTCGATCGTGTAGGCATTCTCGGTCAGGTTGGCGATGTAGGCCGACTGGACGCCTGATCCGGTACCGATCTCCAGCACCTTCTCGCCGCGCTTGACGTCGATCACGTTGGTCATGCGGGCCTGCAGATGCGGGCCGGACATGGTCACGCCATAGCCGATATCAAGGAAGGCGTGCTCGTAGGCGCGCTTGTGGATCGCCGGATTGATCGAGGCGAACTCCTCGCGCGGCGTCAGGAGGAAGGCGCGGATGGTGGCGGCGCCCCAGATGTCCTTGTTGCGCACCAGGGCCTGGAAGCGATCCCAGCGCTGGCCGAGGAACACCGGATCCTCCCCACGGGCCTTGCCCCAAGCGATGAAATTGTCGCGCGTGTCGGTCGGCGGATTGAGGTCCCAGCTATAGGGCTTGATGCTGGCGGCCGAAGCCGAAGTCGCATAGCCCGCGGCTGCCAGTGCCGCACTGCCGGAGACGAATGTGCGTCTCTTCAAGATACCCTCCTTGGTGCGGGCCCCGGCGAGAGGGGGACGAACTGCCGGATCGAGGCGACCGGCAAATTCGGGGGCGAACGCACGGCAAATTGATACGGGAAATGTGGCGGATTTGCCAGTGAGCCCGACCGGCGCTCGGGCAAATGTGATCTGGTGCCGCGGATAATTTCCTTACATTCGCATGCCGGGCCGCCGGGGAGGTTCCCCGTCCGCCGCCCAGGAACCACAACAGCGTGCGATATATGGCGGCGTCGACGCCGTAGGGGCAGGCATTGCCGACGTCAGAAGTCCGCCGCCAGCGACAGATAGAAGGTCCGGGGAGAGCCGCGATAGACGATGCCGCCGGTGAAGGCCGAGGCCCATGAACTCTCGTTGAACAGGTTCTCGATATTGGCGCGGATCGAGAGCGGCGTGCGGTCGACCTCGAAGCGGTAACGGGCGCCCACGCCGACCAGCGTATAGGCGGGAATGCTCTGGGTGTTGGCCTCGTTGATGTACTGGCTGCTGAAGTAGTTCACACGTGCCGCCAGCGTCAGGCCCTTGGCGAAGGGCGTGTCCCATTCGCCGCCGAGCTTCAGCGTGAAGTTCGGGCTGCCCGGCGCCATCTTCCCGTTGAAGGTGCCGCCGGCGGTCTGGGCCAGGCGCGGATCGAGCAGCATCATGCCGCCCAGGACGCGGAATCCGTCGAGCGGCTGGCCGAACATGTTGAACTCGAGGCCCTGGTTCACCTGCTGGCCATCGACCGAGAAGACGTTCGTCGAGGGATCGGTGATGCCCGCCGGCTGGGTGATCTGGAACAGGCCCAGCGTTGCCGACCACTGTCCGAGGTCGACCTTGGCGCCGGCCTCGATCTGCCAGGACCGTGTCGGCGCGAAGATCTGGCCGGCATTGACGGCGGTCGACGGCGCCGAGGGCCCCTGCTGCAGCGCCTCGATGTAGTTGCCGTACAGCGAGACGCCGCGCATCGGCTTCACGACGAGCCCGACCGAGGGCGTGACGGCGCTCGCGAAGTAGCTGCTCGTCTCGGCGCCGGTCACCGCATAGTTGGTGTTCTGGATGGATTGCTGGCGGGCGCCGAGCAGGAGCTGGACCCGCTCGTCGAAGGCCGACAGCGTATCCGACAGGGCGAAGGAGATCAGCGTGGTCGCCGCCGATTTCGCCGGATTGGGATTGGCCGGCGTGATGGCCGGGGAATTCAGGAAGATCGGGTTGTAGAGGTTGTTCGCCTGGCTGAAGGCGAGCGTGCCGAAGCCGCTGCCGACGACCTCCCAGTAGCCCGACGCCACCATGGCGAGCGAGTGATTGATCAGCCCGGTGGCCAGCTTGCCGCGCACGCCGGCCTCGCCGGTCTGCTTGGCGAAGGTCCGCGAATACTGCTGCCCGGACGCGGTGAAGCCGCCGAACTGGTTGAGGCCGGTGCCCAGCGTGCGCTGCCAGATCTCGCTGAAGAACGACTGGCCGTAGGCGGCGAAGGCCGTCCAGTCGGTGGCGAGATCGACCTCGCCGCGCCCCATGCCGTAGTAGAACTGGGTGTTCATCGTCTCCCAGGATTGCTGGACGGCAGAGAATGCGTTGGGGGCGGCCGGCACCGGCACGTCGGGCGTCATGATGAACAGCTGGTTGCCGGCGAGGCTGTCCTGCTTGGTGTAGCCGAAATGCGCGGCCAGGCGCACGTTTTCGCCCGCGTAGTCGAGCGAAAGGACGGCATTGCCGACCCGCTCCTTGTTGTTGGCGAGCGGCGTGTAGCCATCGCGATAGAGGCCGCTGAAGCGCGCCCCGAACTGCTTGTCGCCACCGAAGCGGCGACCGACGTCGGCCTGCGCCCCGAACTGCGCATTGGTGCCATAGGTCGCGACGAGCGAGGTGACGTCGGTGCTGGTGGCCCGCTTGGGCGCGAGGTTGATCGTGCCGCCGACCGCGCCGACGAAGCCGTTGAGGAAGGCGCTCGGGCCACGGAAGATCTCGACCCGTTCGAACGACTCCACGGGAACGCGATCCTCGGGGACGAGGCCGTAGAGGCCGTCGAAGGAGATGGCCCCACTGCCGAGGACGAAGCCGCGAACCCGGAAGGTGTCGTACATCGACAGGCCGTACTTGGTCGCCGACGGCTCATTGGTCACGACGTCGGCGAGCGTCCGCGCCTGCTGGTTCTGAATGAGGGTCGAAGTGTAGGCGGTGCCGCTGTAGGGCGTGTCCATGTAGTCGCGATTGCCGAGAAAACCCTCGCGGCCGCCGATGGCGACCTGACCGCCCGGCGCGGCCGGCGGCAGGTTGCCGATGGTCGCTGTTGGCGGCGGCAGATTGGCCTGCACCTGGACCGGGTCGAGCTGGAGGGTGCCGCCCTCGCTGCCCTGCAGGCGCTGCAGCAGCGCCGTGTTGCCGCCAGTCATACGGTAGGTGATGCCCGTGCCGGCCAGCAGGCGCGCGAGCGCCTGCTCCGGCGTCATCGTGCCGCTGACGCCCGGCGACGCCACGCCGCGCGACAGGTCGCCGTCGACCGAGACCTGCATGCCCGATTGCCGGCCGAACGACGCGAGCGCATCGCTCAAGGGCTGCGGCGGGATGTTGAACGTCACCTGTTGCTGCGCGATCTCCAAGGACGGCTGCTGGGCAACGGCATCCTCGGCATCAACCAACGAAGCCGCCGCCAACACTCCACAGAAAAAGCCGCGCATCGCTGCCGCGCCCATCGCCCCACTCCCCCAACTGTCGACGCAGGGACTGGATGTGACGTCATGAGAATGCGTCTCAGCATCGAGCCTCGATCAGGGAACGACGGCCGCCGGAGATTTTTCGTCCGCCCCGGCCGATCGGCCGTGGTTTTTTTTCAGCGGCCGAAAGCAACCAGCAGCCAGGGCGAGAACCGGCTCACCGATCCGCCGTGGGCTCCGACGATGGCACGCAGCGCCGTCTCGGGGTCGGCGAGGTTGTAGACACCCGTCACACGACGTCCGCGGAAGGCATCGCCGGCAACGACGATGGTGCCCGGGAAGTAGCGACGCAGATCGTCGACGACGTCGGCCAGCGGCCGGTCGCGGGCGACGAGCTGGCCGTGCAGCCACGGCGCCACCTCCTCGGGCGGCATGGCGCCGCGCTCGGCCTTGCCGTCGGCTGTCAGCTGGATCCAGTCGCCGGGCTCAAGCTGCACCGCGACGGCGGGTGCCGCGGCGGTTGACGACACGCCGGCAGTCGCCACCCGCACGATCCCAGTCCGCACCGCAACCTCGGCGCCGTCACGCGCAAGGCGTACGTTGAAGGACGTGCCGAGCACCGTCGTCTTCACGCCCTGTGCCAGGACGCTGAACGGCCGGCGCGGATCTGGCGTGACCTCGAAGAAGGCCTCGCCTTTCAACAGGCGCAGGTCTCGCGTGGCAATGCCGTGGCTGACCGCGATCGCGCTGTCGGGTCCCAGGAGGACGACGCTGCCGTCATCGAGGCGCACCGGGCGCACCTCCGCCGTCGACGTCACCTGATCGGCCTGGAAGCGCAGGACGATGGCAGGCGTGAAGGCGAGGAAAAGGCAGGCGGCCAGCGCCGCCAGCACGCCGAGGGCGGCGCGGCGACCGATCGGCAGCCGCGCACGGCGCATCGGCACGACGCGGCCGCCGCCCCAGTCCGCGCCGCAAGTCGGCGTCGCCTCCGCCATGAGACCATAGACATGCGCGGTGTCGGTCCACGCCGCCTCGTTGGCCGGATCGGCGGCGCGCCAGACATCGATCCGGGCTCGCAGCTCGGCATCGTCGGGATCGTCCTGGAGGGCGACCAGCCATCGCGCGGCCTCCCGCGTGGCTCGATCATCATCGCGGCGCGGCATGTCCATCCTGTCCGATTGACGACCAGGATCGGGAAAATTTCGGCCATACGCCAGGTCTCTACCCACGGGGCGATCCATCCAGCGGCCGATTGGGCGGCCCATTGAGCGGCCCATTGAGCGGCCTGACCCGTCGCCGGCAATGAGCGACGCCGTCGGCGACGATTTCATGCGCCACCGTGACGGAGACGCCCAGATGCGCCGCGATCTCGCGCAGCTTGAAGCCGCCGAAGCGATGCATCTCCAGCGCGATGCGCGTGCGCTCCGGCAGCTCGGCCATCGCCGCCTGCAGCAGACGCAGCTCCTCGCGCGCTTCGGCCGCGCGCTCCGGCGACGGATGGTCTGCCGAGACCGTCTCGCCATCGGCCGCTGCCGCAGGGTCGACGATCCTGGCTTCGCGTGTCAGGCGTCGGCGGCCGTCGATCGCGAGGTTGCGGACGACGCGATAGAGATAGCCGAGCGGCTCCTCGGGAACGCGTCGCTGCGACGCCGCGCCGAAGCGCAGCCACGCCTCCTGCACGACATCCTCGGCGCGGGCACGATCGCCGACGATGCCGCTGGCATAGTTCACCAGCTCGCCGCGATGGGCCACGTAGAGGGCCAATAGGCTTCGATCGTAGGCCACGCCTTGCCCGTCCGCCGGAACTCTCGGATACGAATGCGACTCGTTCGCAATCTATAGAGTGCTGCGGCCCGCTGGCAAGTGAAGCGGCACAGGCGAGATCATCGACCGTAGCGACATGTTCGTTCACAGGCGCCGCTTGTCACCCCGCTCACATCATAATATCAGAACTCGAATACTATCCCAGGCATCAGTCGGAGACTCGCCATGTCCTCAGTCCGCATCCCCTACGACACGTTCCAGAAGACGGCGCCCGGCGCGCAGGCGGCGCTGCTCGCCATGGGCAAGAGCACACTCGAATCGGGGCTCGACAAGGCGGTGGTCGAGCTGGTGAAGCTGCGCGTCTCGCAGATCAACAACTGCGCCTTCTGCCTGCAGATCCATCTCAACGTATCGCGCAGTCTCGGCGTGTCGCAGGAGAAGCTCGACCTGGTGGCAACCTGGCACGAGGCCGGCATCTTCACCGACCGGGAAGGTGCCGCGCTCGCCTGGGCCGAGACGCTGACCCGGCTCGCCGACCGCAGCGTACCCGACGAGGCCTACGCGGCGGTCCGCCGCCATTTCAGCGAGGACGAGGTGATCGCGCTCAGCGTGGCGATCGCCAACATCAACGCCTGGAACAGGCTGGGTGCGGCCTTCCGCTTCGCTCCGCCGATCCAGAAGCGGGCTGAGACCAAGGCCGCCTGATCGCGGCCGCCGGCACGCGTCAGGCTTCCAAGGACACGCCGTCACGCCGTGCCACCGTCCCCTCTGCCGCCGGCAAAACGAGCGTGAAGACCGCCCCGCCGGAGGGGCGGTTGTCGACAGCCACGCTGCCCCCGTGGGTTTCGGCAACACGGGCGACGATGGCGAGTCCCAATCCCCGACTTTCGGCGCTGGCGCGATCGCGCCGCCAGAAGCGGCGGAAGATCGACTGGCGCTCGGCCTCCGGCACGCCCGGCCCGTCATCGAGCACGCGCACCGTGCCGGGCGCGGTCACCTCGACCTCGACCAGGCCCCCGGTCGGCGCATGGCGCAGCGCGTTCTCGACCAGGTTGCGGACCGCCCGGAACAGCGCCTCGGGATGACCGCGGACCCAGACGGGTGACTCACTGCCCGTCAGGGCAATCGACTTGGACTGCACGACGACCAGCGGCGCCATGAACGCCACCACCTCCGCGCAGACCGCATGGAGGTCGGCGCGCGCATCGGCCGGCACGACGAAGCTCTCGAGCTCGGCGATGTCGAGCACCTGGTTGACGGTGCGTGTCATGTTCTCAAGATCGCGTCGCAGCTCGCCGCGCATCGGTCCCGCCTCCAGCGTGTCGACCCGGGCGCGCATGATGGCGAGCGGCGTGCGCAGCTCGTGCGCCATGTCGGCCGTGAAGTCGCGCTGTGCCTGGTACCCCGCCTCCAGCCGATCGAGAGCCCGGTTGACCGCATGAACCAGCGGCACGATCTCCGTGGGCATCGTCCGCTCCGGCAGCCGGATGTCGGTCCGCGTTGGACCGATCGCGGCGGCGGTGGTCGAGGCCTCGCGCGCCGGTGCGAGCGCCCGCCGGAAGATCGCGATGTCGATCAGCAGCAGCGCCAGCAGGATCGGAAAGATCACCCACGCCACGCGCGGCAGGAACGACGACACCATGTCGTCGATGATGACGTCGCGGTGGGAGAGGTCCTGGCCGATCTGGATCCAGTAGAGATGCTCGCCGACCGGCCGCGCGACGGTGATGCCGAACAGCACCGATCCGGTATTACGGCGACGCATCACCCAGTCGCCGCTTCTCGCCTCCTCCGGCGTGAACAGGGCGACCCCGTCGTTGCGCGAGGAAAACAGGACCTTGCCCGACGCGTCCAGCACGGCATAGGCATAGAGCCCATATCCGTCCGAGTAGAGCGGCCTCAGCTCCGCCGGAACGTCGAGCTGAACGCCGCCACCGGGCGCCGGACGCAGGAAGCTCGCGACAGTCGTCGCCTGGCTGAGCAGCGTATCGCGATGCAGGCTGTTGGCTGCCTGGTTGAGCAGCCAGTAGAGAGCCAGCGGGATCAGTATCGACGTGGCGCCGATCGCGACGAGATGGAACGCGACGACCCGCGAGATGATCGAGCGGAACCGGATCACCCGCCCTTGTCCTCGACCATCAGCCCTTGTCCTCGACCATCAGATAGCCGACGCCGCGCACGGTGTGGACCTTCATCCGGGCGCCGGCATCGGCCAGCAGCTTGCGCAGCCGATGGACATAGACCTCGATCGCGTTGGAGCCGACGTCGCCGGAGAGACCGAAGAGGTGGTCCTCGAACAGGCGCTTGGGCGCGACGTTCCCGCCCCGCCGCAGCAGGATCTCGAGCACCGCCGTCTCGCGAGCGGGAAAGCTTCGCACGACACCGTCGACGATCACCTGCCGGCTCTCGACGTCGAGCGCGACATTGCCGAAGCTCAGCCGCTTGCCGAGGAGATTGCCCGGGCGGCGCAGCAGCGCCTGCAGGCGAGCCACCAGCTCCTCCATCGCGAAGGGCTTGGCCATGTAGTCGTCGGCCCCCTCGCGCAGGCCGGTGACACGGTCGCTGACACCGTCGCGCGCGGTGAGCACCAGCACGGGAGTGGCGTCGCCGCGGCGACGCATGTCGCGCAACACCTTCATGCCGTCATCGTCCGGCAGCCCACGATCGAGAACGACGGCCGCATAGCGCATCGTGGCCAGGGCATGATCGGCATCGGAGGCATTGCCGACCGAATCTGCGTCGAAGCCGGATCGCGCCAGCCCCTTCTTCAACAATGACACCAGCTCGGCGCTGTCTTCGACCAGAAGCACCCTCATATGTCTTCGTGCCCTTCAAATCCGCACCCCACCATAGCATGCGGAACGCTTCTCATCGCATCACGCTCTGGCTACATCTGAACCGTGACCGACGATCTCATCGACCTCGGCGACCGCCGCCTGCGCGTGCGCCGCCTCGCGCCCCGCCACAGCGACGGGCTCGATCGCACCACCCTGGTGTTCCTGCACGAGGGGCTGGGCTGCATCGAGATGTGGCGCGGCTTCCCCCAGGCGCTGTGCGATGCCACGCGATGCCCCGGCATCGTCTACGATCGTACCGGTTACGGCGGCTCGAGCGCGTGGCCTGCAGACCCGGGCGTGCGGTACATGGAGATCGAGGCCGATGAGATCCTGCCCCGCCTGCTCGACCGGCTCTCCGCGGAGGACTGCGTTCTGGTCGGCCATAGCGACGGCGGCACGGTCGCGCTGAACTACGCGGCGCGGGATCCCGAGCCGCTGCGCGCGGTCGTGACTCTGGCGGCCCACGCCATCAACGAGCCGGTCTGCACCGCCAGCATCGAAAAGGCCCGCGCGGCATTCGAGACCGGCGACCTGCGCCAGCGGTTGCTCCGGTATCACGGTGACAACGTCGATGGCGCCTTCCGCCTGTGGTCGAATGCCTGGCTGTCGCCGGGCTTCGAGCCGATGGATGCCGACGGCAGGCTGCCCAGCATCGTGGTGCCGGTGCAGGCGATCCAGGGCGAGGACGACGAGTACGGCAGCGAGCTGCAGCTCGGCATCATCGCCGGCAAGGTCGGCGGCTATTGCGAGACGCGCCTCGTCCCCGACTGCGGCCACAGCCCGCACCTGCAGCAGCCGGCCTACGTTCTGTCGGAGATCGCGCGCTTCGTGGCACCGCTGGCGCTCGCCGGTTGAGACCGGTCGAAGCGGCGACGGCAGGCCTGCATCCTCAGACCGTGTGCAGTCCCCGCGGCATTGAACGCGCCAGGGGCGCGCCGGCCGACATGAACGTGAAGACGCCGAAACGGCGGCCGCGCGTCACCGGCACGGCCTCGTGCAGCAGGGAGGTCGAGAACGCCACGATCGCCCCGGCCGCCGGCCGGTAGAGATGGCGGCCGTATTCGGGGAACCGCAGCTCTCCACCGTCATATTCCTCGGCGCCGTTCAGGTTGATGCTGACGGCGAACTGCCGATGCGCCGT
>QFCS01000543.1_pt1 | contig 34043 bp, 32 predicted proteins | sample 3576561 | NCBI WGS metagenome assembly QFCS01 | reverse complement strand
TGGGCGGAAAGCGCGGTCGAGGCCCCGTAGAGGCCGCAGAAGAAGTTTCTTCAGACAAAGAAAAGCCCCAGTCGTTGACTGGGGCTGAATTGTGGGCCTTAAGCCCGGTCTTATCAACAGCTAGCCGGAACGGCTAGCCGGGTCCGGTGGCTTTTTTTTCGCCCTGCGGGGTGGGGCTGGGGCGGCCAGTGGTCTGCAGATCGTGCAAGCCACCGGTGTGTGTGCGGCCTGCGTCAGACAGCGGCCAGGCGCTTTTCGATCTGCGCCTTTGTCTCCTCGAGCTCACGGGGCAAGTGATAGGCCAGCTGTGTGAACAGCTCGGCGTGCAGATCCAGTTCCTTGACCCAGGCATCGCGGTCGATGTGGGTGACCGTGCGGTACTGGTCGGCGGAGAAGTCCAGACCGTCCCAGCGCAGGTCCTCGAAGCGCGGGCTCACGCCGAAGGCGTGTTCGGTGCCTTCGCCGGCCTGGCCTTCAAGGCGGTCGATCATCCACTTCAGCACGCGCATGTTCTCGCCGAAGCCCGGCCATACGAACTTGCCGGCTTCGTCCTTGCGGAACCAGTTCACGCAATAGATGGCGGGCAGCTGGGCGCCCTGGCTGGAGAGCTGCTTGCCAACGTTGAGCCAGTGCTGGAAATAGTCGCTCATGTTGTAGCCGGTGAACGGCAGCATGGCGAACGGATCGCGGCGAACCACACCTTGCGCGCCGAAGGCGGCGGCGGTGGTTTCCGAACCCATGGTGGCGGCCATGTAGACGCCTTCGGTCCAGTTGCGGGCCTCGGTCACCAGCGGCACGGTGGTGCTGCGGCGGCCACCGAAGATGAAGGCATCGATCGCCACACCCTTCGGGTCGTCCCACGCAGGGTCGAGTGCGGGGTTGTTGGTGGCGGCCACGGTGAAGCGGGCGTTCGGGTGCGCCGCCTTGGCGCCGGTTTCCCTGGCGATCTGCGGCGTCCAGTTCTTGCCTTGCCAGTCGATGGCATGTGCGGGGGCTTCGCCCATGCCTTCCCACCACACGTCGCCGTCATCGGTCAGCGCCACGTTGGTGAAGATGACGTTCTTGTCCAGGCTGGCCATGCAGTTCGGGTTGGTCAGCTGGTTGGTGCCGGGTGCCACGCCGAAGTAACCCGCCTCGGGGTTGATCGCGTACAGGCGGCCGTCCTTGCCGGGCTTGATCCAGGCGATATCGTCACCGATGGTGGTGACCTTCCAGCCTTCAAAGCCCTTGGGCGGGATCAGCATGGCGAAATTCGTCTTGCCGCAGGCGCTCGGGAAAGCGGCGGCCACGTGGTACTTCTTGCCTTGGGGGTTGGTCACGCCCAGGATCAGCATGTGCTCGGCGAGCCAGCCTTGCTGGCGGCCCATGGTCGACGCGATGCGCAGCGCGAAGCACTTCTTGCCCAGCAGCGCATTGCCACCGTAACCAGAGCCGTAGCTCCAGATCTCGCGCGTTTCGGGGTAGTGGACGATGTATTTGGTCGTCGGATTGCACGGCCAGCCGGTCTGGTCGGTCTCGCCGTTGGCCAGGGGAGCACCCACGGTGTGCACGCAGGGCACGAAGTCGCCATCGGTGCCGAGCACGTCGTACACGGCCTTGCCCATGCGCGTCATGAGCTTCATGTTCACCGCGACGTAGGCGCTGTCGGAGAGCTCGATGCCAATGTGGGCGATCGGACTGCCCAGCGGGCCCATGCTGAAGGGCACCACGTACATGGTGCGGCCACGCATGCAGCCGTCGAACAGCGGTTGGAGGGTGGCGCGCATCTCGGCGGGTGCCTTCCAGTTGTTCGTGGGGCCGGCGTCTTCCTGCTTTTCCGAGCAGATGAAGGTGCGGTCTTCCACACGGGCCACGTCGGACGGGTCGGACAGGGCCAGGAAGCTGTTCGGGCGCTTCACCGGGTCCAGGCGCTTCATCGTGCCGGCGTCCACCAGCTCCTGACACAGGCGCTCGTACTCTTCTTCGCTGCCGTCGCACCAATGGATGGCGTCAGGCTTGCACAACGCGGCCATGTCGGCCACCCAGGCGATCAGCCGGGCATGTTTCACATAAGAGGGGGTGTTGAGGGTCAGGCCCTGCATCACGGGTGAATTCATGGAGACGCTCCAGAAGTTTGTAAACCGGCATGCCTCAGAGACACCGACAGCCGCGGGCGCCATGCAGATGGATGACGGGGCGGCTGTGGAAGGAATCCCGGCGGCAGCAATAGGGCGGTCGGCGCGTGGGCTGCGGTGCGGGTGGCGGGGCAGCGGGAGAGACGAAGCGGGGGTGGGTGACCCGGGCTTGATCAGCGTGTCGGCCAATGGCTCGATTTTAAGAAAGCACCCGCCTGGTTACACCTGGGTTACATGCAAAACCCGCATAACGTGATGCATTTGACAGTTGGGCCCGCCACGGGTCGGTTCGGGCAAAAAGAAAGCCGAAGGCCCTTGACGGGCGTTCGGCTTGCCTGGGTGGCCGGGATGCTCAGGCCATGAACACGGCGATGAAGGCCAGCAGGAACATCAGCACGCCGCCGGCAACGGGGAGCACCACGGGCATGTAGGGAACGATGGCCTCCACCACGTCGTGGGTCTGTTCGCTGGAGGTGGTGTGATCGTGGCTGGACATGGGAGCTCCGTGGTGGATTCAAAACTCCGGGGATTCTAAGGTAAGCACGCAGATTCCGAAAACCGGGACTGCCCGGCGGCTACAGCAGCGCATAGGTGGTGCTGGCACGGCACACGCTCTTGCCATCGTTCATGCCGCGGATGTCGATCTCGCCGAACACCAGGCTCTTGCCGGCGCGCAACACCCGCGCGGTGATGCGTGCGTCCTGGCCGGAAAGGGGTTTGAGGAAGCTGGTGTTGAGCTGCACGGTGGTCATGGGGCGACGCGTGCCGAGCTGGGTGACGATGGCCAGCACCATGGCCGTGTCGGCCGCCGACATCATGGCCTGGCCGCACAGCATGCCACCCACTCGAGACAGCTGATCGTTCTGCGGCAGGCGCAGGGTCACCTCGCCGTCGGCGAACGACTCCACCTGCAAGCCCATGGCCTGGATCCAGGGCGCGAACCACTCGGCCAGCAGCTTCTGGAGCTGCTCAATGGTGACGGTGGCGGTGTTCTCAGCGTTCTGGGTCATGCGGTCGTTCCTCGCGGCGGAATCGGGACAGCCAGTGGTCCATCAGTTTGCCAGCGGCCTCGCGCCCGCCCAGGCCGAAGGACAGCGCGACCGCCACGGCCACTGCACCCAGTGTGAGTCCGAAGGCGAGATTGACGATGTCGTCGGCGATGCCCATGGCGCGCAGCCCCATGGCGATCACCAGGGCCAGGATGGCGTAGCGGCCGATGCGGGCCAGGCCTTTGGTGCCAGCACCACTGGCGCGGTCGATGGCGTCGTACGCAAGATTGGCCAGCCAGAAACCGATCACCAGGATGGCGGAACCCAGCAGGATGTCGCCACCGAAGCGGATGAAGCTGGCCACGATCTCGCTGACCTGCCCGAAGCCCAGTTGTGCCGCCGCTTCCACAGTGGCGAACAGCATGGCAAAGAACAGGGCGACACGGCCTACGGCCACCGAGGCGCTGGTGTGCTCGAACGCATGTGCCAGATTCACACGGGCGGGCAGGGTGTCGAAGCCCAGCGCTGCCAGCAGGCTCGCGAGCAGCTTGCTGGCGAACGAGGCCACCAGCCAGGTGACCACCAGGATCAGCGCGGCCGCGATCAGGTTGGGCACAGCCTGCAGCAGCGTATTGAGCATATCGGTGGCGGGCCGGGAAATCGCCTCGATCTTCAGCGCGTCCAGCGCGGCGATCAGCGAAGGCAGGAACACCGCCACGAAGACGAGCATGCCGGTCACGCGGGAGAGTTGAACGGTGTCGGCCAGCCCCGCGCGGTGTCCCAGGCGGTCCACGCCCGCCGTGCGGCTGAGATGGGTGGTGAGGTTGCGCAGCACCGTGGCAACGATCCAGCCCACGCCGCCGATCACCACCGCGGCCAGGGCGTTGGGCAGGATGTCCAGCGTCTTGGTGACCATCTCGCGCAGGGGGCCGAGCAATCCCTCCATCTGCAATGCGCCGAGGATGGCGGGAACGAACAGCAGGATCACCAGCCAGAACAGCGCGCCGGCCAGGCTGTCGCTGATGGGGGCCATGTCGGCATGTTCGGACAGCTTCTCGTCCAGTGTCGTGCGGTCCAGCAGCTTCTGCGAGAGCGCGCGCACCACGCCAGCCACCAGCCAGGCGACGAGCGCCAGCAGCAGCCCGCCCAGCAACCGGGGTGCGTATTCAAAGAGCTGCGTGGTGAAGACCGAGAAAGGACCCGAGACGATGGCCAGGTTCAAGGAATTGAACACCGCCACGAGGGTGAGCAGGATCACGATCCAGAACAGCGCGAGCGCGACCGCGCCTTCGAGGTCCACGCGCGTGTTCGTGAGCTTGCCGAAGCGGTGGTTGACGCCGATGAAGCCCAGGCTCTTGCGCGTGGCTGCCCGCACGAGCACCGCGATGAACCAGCCCAGGATGAAGATGGCCAGCGCGCCCAGCAGTTGCGGTATGTGCGTGCCCAGCGTGTTCTGCAGCGAGTTCCACAGCGTGTTGGTGTCCATGCGCTCCTCCTGTTGGTGTGGTCAGACCGGCGCATGATGCCGGAGCCTTTGCGGCAGCGTCAACCGCTGCATCGCCCAACTTACAGCAAGGTGGCTTCGAAGCCCGCATCGCGCAGGCGATCGATGACCTGCGCCACGTGCTCGCGGCCGCGCGTCTGCAGCACGAGTTCGATGGCCACGTTCTGCGCCGCGAGCAGCGTGAACGCGCGCTGGTGGTGCACTTCGTCGATGTTGGCGCCGGCCTCGGCCACGGTCGCTGTGATGCGTGCCAGGTTGCCGGGGACGTCGCGCGCGTTCACCTGGATGCGGGCCAGGCGGCCTGCACGCACCATGCCGCGCTCGATGATGGAGGCCAGCAGCATCGGGTCGATGTTGCCCCCACTCAGCACCAGGCCCACGCGTTTGCCGGCGAACCGCCCGGGATGCTTGAGCAGTGCCGCAAGGCCGGCCGCGCCCGCGCCCTCGACGAGGGTCTTCTCGATCTCCAGCAGCATCACGATGGCCTGCTCGATGTCGCCCTCGTCGACCAGCAGCAGGTCGTCCACCCGCTGGCGAATGATGGCCTCGGTGATCTCGCCCGGCGTGCCCACCGCAATGCCTTCGGCGATCGTGCTCGCGCCCTGCGGCAGCTGCGTGCCCCGGATGGCGTTCACCATGGCCGGGAAACGCTCGGCCTGAACACCGACGATCTCGATACCGGGTCGGATGGCCTTGGCCGCCGAGGCAATGCCGCCAATCAGGCCCCCGCCACCGATGGCGATCACCAGGGTGTCCAGATCGGGCTGCTCGCGCAGCATTTCCAGCGCCACCGTGCCCTGGCCCGCCACGATCGCCTCGTCGTCGTAGGGGTGCACGAACACCAGGCTTTGCTTCTGGGCCAGCTCGTGGGCGTGCGCCCGGGCGGCTTCCAGCGTGTCGCCATGCAGCACCACCTCGGCACCGAAGCCGCGTGTGCGCTCCACCTTCACGCCCGGCGTGAAGCGCGGCATGACGATCACCGCACGCAGGCCCAGGCGTTGTGCGTGGTAGGCCACACCCTGTGCGTGGTTGCCCGCGCTCATGGCAATCACGCCCCGCGCCCGTTCGTCGGCGCTGAGCTGCGCCAGCTTGTTGCACGCGCCACGCTCCTTGAAAGATGCCGTGTACTGCAGGTTCTCGAACTTCAGGAACACCTGACAGCCGGTGAGCTGCGAGATGGTCCGTGACTCGACGAAGGGCGTGTCCAGCACCTGCCCGGCCAGGCGACCAGCGGCGGTTTCAATGTCATGTAGTTGCAGCATGGCGCGATTGTGAACCTGCCGTGCCAGGCCCCCGGCATGGCAAAGCCCGACAAATTGCTCAAACACCCCTTGTCACTCTCTTCCATGATTGATCAAGCTGGGTTATGGTCCGCTCAAATGTCGGCTCCCCCGGAGGTGTCTGGATGACCAAACGCTCGCTGCAGTCCGCTGCATCGGCGGCCCGCACCCTATTGGATGCGCGCGAAGGCCGCGTCGCCCCCTCGGGCGAGGGGCGCGTCTTCGTGCCGCACGGCCTGCGCCAGGCGCCCGTGCTGGATCTCATGTGCTCGCATTTCGTGCTCACCCTGGCCGCGCGCCAGGGTCCGCGCTTCAATGTGCGGCGCGATCTGAACACCCTGCTTTCGCTGGCCGGCCGCCACCTCGTGTGGCCGCACACCGTGTTGCTGCGCCTGCGCGAGTTCCTCGAACGCCGCTGCAAGGACAACGAGCTGTGGAGTGGCCACGCCGGCCTGACCACGAACGCGTTCATGGAGCGCTATGGCGTGTGGCGCGGACCCTACGAAGAAGGCACACTTTTCTTCTACCTCGATGAATACGCCAAGGAGTCACCCAAGGACCTGCTATCGGTGCTCGCCGTCACCGGCGACTGGCTGAGCCATTCCCTGAAGAAACAGTCCACCCTGGTGGAGAAGAACATCGACGCGCTGGCCAGCCTGCTGCAGCTCAACCGCGCCGAACGGGCGCTGCTCCTTTACGGCACGCTCGCGCGCTACCAGCGCGACCTGCGTTCCATCCTGGTCGAGTTCAAGGTCAACAACGCGCCCGAAGCGTACGCCGCCATCGCCGACGTGGCGGGCGTGAAGGCCAGCGAAGTGGGCGAGGCACTGCGTGCCGGTTCGCGGCTGGAGCGCATCGGCATGGTCGAGAACCTGATCTCCGAGCACAACATCACCGACCTGGCCGACCTCATGAAGGTCAGCGAAAAGCTGCCACCTGTGCTGATGCGCGAGTACCGCACGCAGAGCGAGCTGATGGCGGTGTTCACACGGCCGGCTGCACGTTCGACGCTGACCGCGAAGGATTTCGACTACGTTGGCGAGGACGTGCGCCTGCTCTGCGGTCTGCTGCGCGAAGCGGTGGCCCGCAAGGAGCCCGGGGTGAACGTGCTGATGTACGGTCCACCCGGCACCGGCAAGACCGAGCTCGCGCGTGTGGTGGCGCAGGCCGCTGGCCTGGAACTGTTCGAAGTGGAATACGCCGACCGCGACGGCAACGCACTCTCGGGCCGCGACCGCTACCGTTCGCTGCAGATCGCCCAGGTCTTCCTCAAGGGCACGGCCCATTCCGCCCTGCTGTTCGACGAGGTGGAAGACGTGTTCCCGCCCATTTCCAGCGAAGCCGCGCAGCTGATGGCGCGTGCCGAGCACGTCGCGGCGCCACACACTGGCAGCGTGAGCGGCAAGGCGTGGGTCAACCAGATCCTGGAAACCAACGCCGTGCCCACGTTGTGGGTGACCAACCGCATCGAACAGATCGACCCGGCCTTCCGCCGCCGTTTCGCGTACCACCTCGAACTCAAGAGCCCGCCGCCCGGCGCGCGCGAACAACTGGTGCGCAAGACCCTGGAAGGGGCCCCGGTGTCGGACGGCCTGGTGGCGCGGCTGACCGAACGCAAAGGCCTCACGCCGGCCCAGATCCGCACCGCGCTGCGCTTCGCCCAGCTGGCCGCCCACCCAGCGCCCCGTCGTGGAACCCGGGGGCGCCCGAACGACAAGGCGCCCGTGCTGGACGAGTTGATCGAGCGGCAATTGAAGAACGCCGACCTTGCGCTGGGCCGCAAACCGGATCCGGCACAACGGCCGAGCGTCACGCAGTACAGCCTGGACATGCTCAACGTCGAGTCGCGTTACGAACTGCCGCGCGTGATTGCCGCGCTCAAGGCGCGCGGACATGGCTGCCTGTGCTTCCACGGTGCGCCCGGCACCGGCAAGACCGCGCTGGCCGAACACATGGCGCAACAGCTGGACCGTCCGCTGATGATCCGCCGTGCCAGCGATCTGGTGAGCAAGTTCGTGGGCGAGACCGAGCAGCAGATGGCCGCCATGTTCCGCGAGGCCGAGGCCGAGAAGGCGGTGCTGCTGCTGGACGAGGCGGACAGCTTCCTGCAGGACCGCCGTGGTGCGCAGCGCACCTACGAAGTGACCGAGGTCAACGAGATGCTGCAGGGCATGGAGCGCTTTGCGGGCATCTTCATCTGCACCACCAACCTGATGGACAGCATCGATCAGGCGGCACTGCGGCGTTTCACGTTCAAGATCCGCTTCAAGCCACTCACTGCCCTGCAGCGTGAAAGCATGTTCGTGACGGAGGCGCTGGCGGGCGATGCCTCGCGACTGGATGCGGCGCTGGCCTCGCGGCTGGCCAGGCTCGACCAGCTCTGCCCGGGGGACTTTGCGGCGGTGAAGCGGCAGGTGGACATCCTGGCCGAAGCGCTGGCGCCCGAGGAGTTCATGGCCCAACTCGAAGCGGAGCACCGCATCAAGCCCGAGGTGCGCGAGGCGCGAGGCATGGGCTTCGTCCACTGAACGTCGGATGCACAAAAGAGAAAAGCCACCCTGAGGTGGCTTTTCTCTTTTGTGCGGAGGCGGCGGGAAGTCAGTGCAGCAGCGCCATCGGGCCCGTGGGCAGCTCGTCGGCCGAGTATTCGGGGTGCCTGGAGACGAAGAAACGCAGTTTCTGGTCGAGACGGGCCACACGGCTGTTGGCCACGCTTTCGCAATGGTGCTTGGAGATCAGGCTGAACAGCTTGCTGCGCAGGAACCACAGGTCCTTGGGCGTCTGGCAGGACATCAGCGCTGCGTGCACGCGCTGGCGCACGGGGTCCTTGATGTCGGCCATGGCTTCGTGGAACTCGTCGACGAGAAAATCCAGCTCAAGCACCTGGGTGTCGTGGTACTGGGGCTGAACCGACCGGGATTTGCCAAACCATGGCAACCTGAAAAACATGACGCGCTCCGTTTCGTGGTCTCTGGGCCTGAAGACAGGGAAGTCTTCGGCTACATCAGTGACATCGACACGCGGCTCGAGACCTTGAGCGACAGAGGGTTGTGACAAGGGGCTCGCCGACAGGCGGTAGAGGCCTTCAAACCTAGGTTAGCAAAGGGGCGAGCCCCTCTGCGCCGGGTTCACACGAAAGCACTCACCACCCGGACCACCTCCGCCCCATAGGCTTCGCGTTTTTTCTGGCCGATGCCCGCGATGCCGTCCAGATCGGCCAGGCGTTCGGGCTTGCGGCTGGCGATGGCGCGCAAGGTGGCGTCGTGGAAGATGACGAAGGCCGGCAGGTTGTGTTCGCGCGCGACACCGGCGCGCCAGGCCTTGAGCGCCTCCAGGCACTCGCGCTCGGACAGGCTCAGCGGCACACCGTCGTCCTTGGCCGTGGCGCGCGCTGCGCGCTGCCGCCCACTGCGTGCCGAGCCGCCGGCCTTATCGGCCAGTGCCCTGAGCTGCACGAGGCTCTGTCCCTTGAGAATGTCGCGCGCCGCGCCGGCCAGGTGCAGGGTGTTGTAGGGCGCGTCGTGCACCTCCACCGCCTCGCGTGCGATCAGCTGGCGCAATAGCGCGCGCCACTGCGTCTCCGACAGGTCGGCGCCGATGCCGAAGGTCGAGAGCTTCTCGTGGCCGTACTGTTTCACCTTGTCCGTCGCCTTGCCGCGCAGGATGTCCATGATGTGCCCGGCGCCGAAAGCCGTACCGCTGGCCTGCTGCACGCGGTAGATGCACGAGAGCAGCTTGCGCGCCGCCTCGGTGGCGTCGTGCATCTCCGGGGGCGTGAGGCAGTTGTCGCAGTTGCCGCAAGGTTGGCTGTTTTCGCCGAAATACTTCAGAAGCCGCACGCGGCGGCAATCGCTCGCCTCGGCCAGCGTGAGCAGGGCATCGAGCTTGCCGCGCAGCACCTGCTTGAACTCGTCCGCTGCCGGGCTTTCGTCAATCATGCGGCGCTGGTTCACTACGTCCTGCAGGCCATAGGCCATCCACGCCGTGGCCGGCTCGCCGTCGCGCCCCGCGCGGCCAGTTTCCTGGTAGTAGCCCTCGATGTTCTTGGGCATGTCGAGGTGGGCGACGAAGCGCACGTCGGGCTTGTCGATGCCCATGCCGAACGCGATCGTGGCCACCATGATCAGGCCTTCTTCGCGCAGAAAGCGGTCCTGGTGGTGCTGACGCACGGCGGCGTCCAGGCCAGCGTGGTACGGCAGTGCGTTGAAGCCCGCTTCGCACAGCAGGGTGGCGACTTCCTCCACCCGTCGGCGCGACTGGCAGTACACGATGCCCGCGTCATGGCCATCGGCGCCCATGTGTTCGTCGCGGATGAAACGCTGCAGCTGTGTGGAGGCGTCCTTTTTCTCCACCAGCTGGTAGCGGATGTTGGGCCGGTCGAAGCTGCTGATGAAGGTGCGCGCGTCCTGCAGCCGCAGGCGTTCGACGATGTCGGCGCGCGTGAGGTCGTCGGCGGTGGCCGTCAGCGCCACGCGCGGCACACCGGCGTAGCGCTCGTGCAGCACCGCCAGGGCGCGGTACTCCGGCCGGAAGTCGTGGCCCCACTGGCTCACGCAATGGGCCTCGTCGATGGCGAACAGCGACAGCCTGCCGCGCTCCTGCAGGGAGTCGAGCAACGCCAGGAAGCGCGGCGTCGTGAGGCGCTCGGGCGCTGCGTATAGCAGGGTGAGCTCGCCGCGCAGCATCTGCTTCTCCACCTGCTGCGCGTCCTCCAGAGAGAGGCTGGAGTTGAGGAAGGCGGCCGCCACACCCGCTTCGAGGAGTGCGCCCACCTGGTCGTGCATGAGTGCGATCAGCGGAGAGACCACCACCGTGAGGCCCCGGCCCGCACGCTCTCGCACGATGGCCGGCACCTGGTAGCAGAGCGACTTGCCGCCGCCCGTGGGCATGAGCACCAGCGCATCACCGCCACCGCCCACGTGCGAGACGATGTCGGCCTGCGGGCCCCGGAAGTCGTCGTAGCCGAACACCTCGTGCAGCACGCCGAGGCTGGTCTCCAGGATCTCGCTGCCCGGAGCGATGTCGATGATCTCGGTCAAGGGAACACCCCGGGCGCCCCGTGCATTACATCTGTTCCCACGGCAGCCCATCGTGGCGCCAGCCATTGATGCTGGAGCGCTTGAAGTCTTCGTTGAGTTCGCCCTCGAAGCCGTGCACCACATGCGACACGTCGCTGAATCCCGCAGACTCCAGCGCCTTCCCCGCATCCAGCGTGCGCTTGCCACTGCGGCAGATCAGCAGGATGGGGCGGTCCTTGTCGCCCGCTTCCTGCTCCACTGCCGCCGCGAAACGCAATGGGTCGGGCGTGAGATCGGGGTACTCGTACCAGGGAATGTTCTCCACACCGGGCGGGCGGCCCACGTAGAGCGACTCGATCTCCATGCGCACGTCGACAAACAGCGGGGGCTCTTCGCCGCGGGCCACGCGCTGCTCGCGTTCGGCCTGCAGCCAGGCCCAGGCCTGCTGGGGCGTGAGGTTCTTCATGCCCGGTATTGTCGGGGAATATTGTCGGGGTCATCGCAGGGCCGCCCGGCCGCTGCCCGGCTGCCACCGGGACGGCTTCATACAATCCAGGGCATGAACACCCCTGCCTACACCCGCGCCCAGGCGCTGCCCGAGATCCTGAAGCACCGCATCGCCATCCTCGATGGCGCGATGGGCACCATGATCCAGCGCTTCAAGCTGGGCGAGGCCGAGTACCGTGGCGAGCGCTTCAAGGACTTCCACAAGGACGTGAAGGGCAACAACGAGTTGCTCAGCCTGACGCGGCCGGACGTCATCCGCGATATCCATGAGGGCTACCTTGCCGCTGGTGCCGACCTGATCGAGACCAACACCTTCGGCGCCACCACCATCGCGCAGGACGACTACGAGATGGGCCACCTGGCGCGCGAGATGAACCTCGCCTCGGCCCGCCTCGCCCGCGAGGCCTGCGACAAGTTCAGCACCCCCGACAAGCCGCGCTACGTGGCCGGCGCGCTCGGCCCGACGCCCAAGACGGCCAGCATCAGCCCCGACGTGAACGACGCCGGTGCGCGCAACGTCACGTTCGAGGAGCTTCGCGCGGGCTACCTGGAGCAGATCGAGGCGCTGGTCGAAGGTGGTGCGGACGTGCTGCTGGTCGAAACCATCTTCGACACGCTCAATGCCAAGGCCGCGCTGTTCGCGGTGGACGAATTCTTCGAGAAGTCGGGCCAGCGCCTGCCGCTGATCATCAGCGGCACCGTGACCGACGCTTCCGGCCGCATTCTCAGCGGCCAGACCGTGACCGCTTTCTGGGCCAGTGTGCGACACCTGCAACCGCTGGCGGTGGGCCTGAACTGCGCGCTGGGTGCGGCGCTGATGCGGCCCTACATCCAGGAACTCGCCAAGGCCGCGGGCGACACCTTCATCAGCTGCTACCCCAACGCCGGCCTGCCCAACCCGATGAGCGACACCGGCTTCGACGAAACGCCGGAAGACACCAGCCGCCTGCTGCGCGAGTTCGCGGCCGAAGGCCTGGTCAACATCGTGGGCGGCTGCTGCGGTACGACGCCGCAGCACATCGAAGCCATCCGCCTGAGCGTGGAGCCGCTGGCCCCGCGTGGCGTGCGGCGCGACTTCTTCTACAAGGAAGCGGCCTGAAGTCCCACGGCGGCATGGGGTTTCTGGGCCTCGCGCACAATCGCCGTTCCCTTCAAGGGGAGTAGTCAGCCTGCCACCCGGCGTCCAGCCGGGCCTCGGTGGGCGGGATTTTCGTCATTACGCGGCCTGCGGGCCGCCGGAAATCCAGAGCCGCGCCGCGCGCGGTGGTGACAAGACCTTGGGGTGTTCGTTCAACACCAACCTGAGGTTTTTCAATGGAAAGCATTGCCCCGCTGTGGCTGTGGGTCGTCTTCGTCGTGTTCGTCGTGGCGGCTCTGTTCGTGGATTTCGTGGTTCTCAAGAAGCAGGGTTCGCACGCCGTCGGCGTGAGGGAAGCGCTGAACTGGTCAGTCGTCTGGGTGGCGCTGAGCCTGCTGTTCAACGGCCTGTTCTGGTGGGCCGTGAAGGACAGCACCGGCTCCAGCGAGATCGCCACCGAGAAGTCGCTCGAATTCCTCACCGGCTACCTGATCGAGAAGAGCCTGGCGGTCGACAACATCTTCGTCTTCCTGCTGATCTTCAGCTACTTCGCCGTGCCCCCGGCGTTCCAGAAGCGCGTGCTCATGATCGGCATCCTGGGGGCGATCGTGCTGCGCACGGTGATGATCCTGGTGGGCGGCTGGCTGCTGGCGCAGTTCCACTGGATTCTTTACGTGTTCGGTGCCTTCCTGGTGCTCACGGGTGTGAAGATGTGGTGGGCCGCCGGCCAGGAGCCCAGCCTGGACGAGAACCCCGCGCTGCGCCTGCTGCGCCGCATCCTGCCCGTCAGCAAGGGTTTCGACGGTGAGAAGTTCTTCACCGTGGAGAACGGCAAGCGCATCGCCACCCCGCTGTTCATGGTGATCTGCCTGGTCGGCTTCACGGACGTGATCTTCGCGGTCGACTCCATCCCGGCCATCTTCGCGATCACTCGCGATCCATTCATCGTGCTGACCAGCAACGTGTTCGCCATCCTGGGCCTGCGCGCCATGTTCTTCCTGCTGCAGGCCGCCGCGAGCCGCTTTCACCTGCTCAACTACGGGCTGGCGGTGATCCTGGTCTTCATTGGCACCAAGATGCTGCTGATCGACATCTACAAGATCCCGGTCGCCGTGTCCCTGGGCGTCGTGATGGGCATCCTGGCCATCACCATGCTCTGGAGCGCCCGGACCGCCCGCGCCTGATGGCTACTCCGGATCGGGTACCAGCCGGTCGATTTCCTGCTGCATGGAAAACACCAGCTGGCTGTAGAGCTGCAGCTTGCCGTCGGCCTCGCGCAGGCGGCGGCTCAGGCGCAGTGCCACGCCACTGAGCAGCTTGGCCGCGGTGGCCGGCTCCTCGGTCACCAGGGCTTCAAGCGACTCGCGGGTGAGCACTGCGCAGCGCACCGCGGTGCTGGCCGTGCAGGTGGCCGAGCGGGCCGCGCCGTCCATCAGTGACATCTCGCCCATGAGGTGGCCCGGGCCGAGCACGTTGACGGTCTGGGCATCGACACGGCTCACGTTGAGCGTCTCGACCGTCACCTCACCTTCCACCACCAGCGCCATGAAACCGTCATCGCCGCTGCCGCCGCTGTCGCCCTGCCGGATGATGGCTTCGCCCTCGGCGCATCGCCGCAGCTGCATGTAGCCCACCACGGTGAGGGCTTCCTGCTCGCTGAGATTGAGCAAGGCGGTGGACGAGCGCAGCAGCTCGGCGGCGCGCTGAGCCGTGCCCGAGGCGAGCACGCGGGCGCGGCGGTCGTTGGCGGGGCGCGCGCCAAAAAGGGTGTTGAACAAGGCCATGGTGGATACCGGGGGGCGGATGGGCAAACCCGGCGATTGTCGCGCCGATTCACGCGCTTGGGGCCGGAATGCACCGCTTTGGCACATCGATTGCTTGAAGCAAGTCATGCACCTGGATGCCGCCCACCTCGTCAGCCGCCCGGAAGTCCCCGCCACCACCGGTGCCTGGCGCGACCCGCTCGCGCTGCTGCTGGCCTCCACCGGCGAAGGCGTGTTCGGGGTTGATCTGGACGGGCTGTGCGTGTTCATCAACCACGCCGGCGCGCGCATGATCGGTTTCGAGCCCGCCGAGCTGCTGGGCCGCAACATGCACGACCTGACCCACCACTCGCACGCCGATGGCGCGCACTACCCGGTGGAGGACTGCCCGATCTTCAACGCCTTCCGCCAGGGCCTGCCCTGCCGCATCGACAGCGAGGTGTTCTGGCGCCGCGACGGCTCGTGCTTCCCGGTCGAGTACTCCAGCCACCCCATCGTGGACGGTGGCGAGGTGCGCGGCGCGGTGGTCACTTTCGTCGACATCACCGAGCGCAAGCGCGCCGCCGATGCCCTGCAACGCGCCAAGGACGAACTCGAAGCGCGCGTGGGTGAGCGCACGCTCGCACTGGCCACCGCATTGAAGCAAGTGCGCGAACTGGCCGCTCGTTCGGAAACCGTGCGCGAGGACGAGCGCACCCGCATCGCGCGCGAGGTGCACGACGAACTGGGCAGCCTGCTGGTCGCCCTGAAGATGGACGTGAACTGGATGGACAAGCGCCTGTCCGAACAGGAGCAGCGCAGTGCCGATGCCGCGCACGACATGCGCGAGCGCATGCGCTGCAAGTGCCAGAACATGAGCCGCCTGATCGAGACGGCGGTAGACAACGTTGGCCGCATCATCACCGACCTGCGCCCCAGCATCCTGGACCACCAAGGGCTGTGGGCTGCACTGGAATGGCAGGCGCAGGAGTTCGTGCAGTCCGCCGAGATGGCGCTGGACTGGCGCATGGCCGTGGCCGACGCGCCCGAACCGCCCGAGCCCCTGGCCATGGCGGTGTTCCGCATCTTCCAGGAGATGCTCAGCAACGTCGGGCGCCACGCGCACGCCGACCGCCTGGGTGTCCACATCGTCGTGCGGGGGACTGCGCTGAGCCTGTGCGTGCAAGACAATGGCGTGGGTGCGCCGCCCCACGCGTTTGAAGCCGCGAACGCCTACGGCGTGATGGGCATGCGCGAACGGGCACGCCATTTCGGCGGCGAGATACAGATCGACAGCGCACCGGGTGAGGGCACGCGCATGTACCTCACGGTGACGCTGCCGGCGGAGACGACATGACCACGCAATTCGACCTGCTCACCGAAACCATCCGCGTGCTGATCGGCGACGACCACCGCATCGTGCGCGAGGGTCTCAAGCAGATCCTCGCCGACGCGCCCGATGTGCAGGTGGTGGCCGAGGCGCAGACCGGCCCCGAGGTGCTGGCCGAGGTGGCCGCGCTGGGCGGCAGCCTGGGGCTCGATCTGGTGCTGCTCGATATCGCCATGCCCGAACTGGACGGGCTCGACGTGCTGCAGGCCATCAAGCGGGACCACCCCCGCCTGCCGGTGCTCATGCTCAGCACCTACCCCGAGAAGCAGTACGCGGTGCGCTGCATCCGTCTGGGCGCGTGCGGCTACCAGAACAAGAGCGCCGACCCCGACGACATGATTGCCGCCGTGCGCAAGGCCGCGGGTGGCGCGGTGTTCGTGAGCCAGGCCACGGCCGAGGCGCTGGCCGCCGCCGTGGGCAGCGCGAGCGCGCAGACCGGGCCCGAGGCGCTCTCGCACCGCGAGTACCAGGTCTACCGCCTGCTCACGCAGGGGCGCACCGTGAGCGAAATTGGTGCGCAACTCGGCCTGGCGCCCAACACGGTGAGCACTTACCGTGCACGCGTGCTGGAGAAGACCGGTGCGAAGAACGATGTGGAGCTCGCGCTGTACGCCGAACGCCACGCGCGCGCGCCCAAAGGCACCTGAAACCGCTGTTCTTGTAGGGCTGGCCCTACACGGCGTCGGTTCGCACGGCGCGACTTGCGCATGAGAGCGCCGGATGGCGCTGTGGATCGCGCTTCTGGCCCGGTGCTTGCAAAGCGTTCCTCGTCTTCAACACACGAGGTGCGCCATGTCCGAATTCTTCGACCCCTACAACGCCGACCGTCCGCTGATGATGAAGTGCAGCTGCGGGCGTGACCACACGGTGGCGGACCACCACGCCGAGGCCAACGCCGACAGCGCCGCCGCCGAACTGCGCCGCCGCAGCGAGACTGCCGAGTTCGAGGCCTACAGCAACGAGTTCATCGAAGCCACGCTGGTCAAGGCGCTGTTCCCGCAGGACGAGATGCGTCGCCGCTTCCTGCGTGCGGTGGGCAAGGGCACGGCCATGGCCGCCATTTCGAGTGTGCTGCCCGTGGCCAGCCTGCAGGCCATGGCCCAGGAAGCCGGCGCGAAGAAAGGCATGCTGGAGAAGACCAACCTCAAGATCGGGTTCATTCCCATCACCTGCGCCACGCCGCTGATCATGGCGCACCCACTCGGCTTCTACAGCAAGCAGGGCCTCAACGTGGAGGTGACCAAGACCGCCGGCTGGGCGCTCATCCGCGACAAGATGATCAACAAGGAGTACGACGCCACGCACTTCCTCTCGCCGATGCCACTGGCCATCTCGCTCGGGCTGGGCAGCAACGCCACGCCGATGAATGTGGCCACGGTGCAGAACGTGAACGGCCAGGCCATCACGCTGTCGCTCAAGCACAAGGACAACCGCGATCCGAAGAACTGGAAGGGCTTCAAGTTCGGCATTCCGTTCGACTATTCGATGCACAACTTCCTGTTGCGCTACTACCTGGCCGAGGCCGGCCTGAACCCCGACACCGATGTGCAGCTGCGCGTGATCCCGCCGGCCGAGATGGTGGCCAACCTGCGTGCGGGCAATATCGACGGCTTTCTCGGCCCCGATCCCTTCAACCAGCGCGCGGTGTTCGACGAGGTCGGCTTCATTCATGTGCTCACCAAGGACCTCTGGAACGGTCACCCTTGCTGCGCCTTCGGTACCAGCACCGAGTTCATCCAGAAGAACCCCAACACCTTCGCGGCGCTGTACCGCGCGGTGCTCACCTCGGCCGCCATGGCGCGCGACCCGAAGAACCGCGAACTCATCGCCAAGGTGATTGCACCCAGCCAGTACCTCAACCAGCCCGAGGCCGTGCTCACCCAGGTGCTCACCGGCCGCTTCGCCGATGGCCTGGGCAAGATCCAGACAGTGCCCGACCGCGCCGACTTCGACCCGATGCCGTGGCAGAGCATGGCGGTGTGGATGCTCACGCAGATGCAGCGGTGGGGCTACGTCAAGGGCGACGTGAACTACCAGCAGATCGCCGAGCGCGTGTTCCTCATCACCGACGCGCGCAAGTACATGAAGGAACTCGGCCAGCCCTTCGCCGCCGGCCCGGGCTACACCAGGCACACCATCATGGGCAAAGTGTTCGATCCAGCCAAGCCCGCCGAGTACCTCAAGAGCTTCGCGATCCAGAAGGCGGCTTGAATATGAAAAATGTCAGCCTCAACCTGCGCGCCGCGCTGGTCTCGCTGCTGCTGTTCGCGGTGTTCGTGGGCATCTGGCAGCTCTCGACCAGCGGTCCCAGCATCGGCGGCTCTTCGACCGGCATGACGGCCGAGGAGATCGAGTACGCGAAGATGATGGGCAAGGACCCCGGGGCGGCCAAGAGCAGTGGCTTTCCGCCGCCGATCGAGGTGGCCAAGGCGAGCTGGGCGCAGATCTCCGATCCGTTCTACGACAAGGGTCCGAACGACAAGGGTATCGGCATCCAGCTCATGCATTCGCTCGCCCGTGTCGGCCTGGGCTTCCTGCTGGCGATGGCGGTGGCCATTCCGCTGGGTTTCCTCATCGGCATGTCGCCGCTCATGCAGAAGGCGTTCGACCCTTTCGTGCAGGTGCTCAAGCCCATCAGTCCATTGGCCTGGATGCCCCTGGCGCTGTACACGCTCAAGGACAGCAACATCAGTGGCATCTTCGTGATCTTCATCTGCTCGGTGTGGCCGATGCTGATCAACACCGCGTTCGGTGTGGCCTCGGTCAAGCGCGAATGGATCAACGTGGCCAGCACGCTGGAGGTGAACCCGTTGCGCAAAGCCTTCCGCGTGATCCTGCCGGCCGCCGCGCCCACCATCCTCACCGGCATGCGCATCAGCATGGGCATCGCGTGGCTGGTGATCGTGGCCGCCGAGATGCTGGTGGGTGGCACGGGCATCGGTTACTTCGTGTGGAACGAGTGGAACAACCTCTCGCTCACCAACGTGATCTTTGCCGTGCTGCTCATCGGGGTGGTCGGCATGTTGCTCGACCTGATGTTCGCCCGGCTCCAGAAGGTGGTGACCTATGTGGAGTGAATCCGCCGACCGCACCCGCCCGGGCCTCGCAACGAAACCTTCCAAGAAAGCCCCCAAGATGACCGGTTTCCTGCAGGTTGAAAAACTGGGCAAGGCCTACCAGGCCGACAAGCCCGTGTTCGCCGACGTGTCGTTCGCCATCGACAAGGGCGAGTTCGTCTGCATCATCGGCCACAGCGGCTGCGGCAAGACCACCATCCTCAACGTGCTCGCCGGGCTCGACACCGCGAGTGCGGGCCACGCCTTCATGGACGGCCGCGAGATCGCCGGCCCCAGCCTGGAACGCGGCGTGGTGTTCCAGGGCCATGCGCTCATGCCCTGGCTCACCGTGCGCCAGAACATCGAGTTCGCGGTGAAGTCGCGCTGGCCCGACATGCCGCGTGCCGACCTCAACGCGCACGTGGAGAAATTCGTGGCCATGGTCGGCCTCTCGCCCGCCATCGACAAGAAGCCCAGTCAGCTCTCCGGGGGCATGAAGCAGCGCGTCGGCATCGCGCGCGCTTTCTCCATCCAGCCCAAGATGCTGCTGCTCGACGAGCCCTTCGGCGCGCTGGACGCGCTCACGCGCGGCACCATCCAGGACGAACTCATGGGCATCGTGCGCGAGACGCAGCAGACCGTCTTCATGATCACGCACGACGTGGACGAGGCCATCCTGCTGGCCGACCGCATCCTCCTCATGAGCAACGGCGCAGATACCGCTGGCGGCTACGTGCCCGGCGGCATGGCCGAGGTGGTGGTCAACACCCTGCCGCGCAGCCGCACGCGCGCGCAGCTGCACCACCTCGACGGCTACTACGACCTGCGCAACCACATCGTGGACTTTCTGGTCACCCGCGCAAAGGCGCACTGATTTCCTTCCCCTCCGTTTTTCTCCTTCATCACAAGCAAAGAGGCAACACATGAGCCGACTCGACGTCACCGAAAAAATCGTCAACACCAAAGTCACCAAGGGCCTGAGCTGGGCCGACGTGGCCAAGAAGGTGGGCCAGTCCAAGGAATGGACCACCGCGCTGTGCCTGGGCCAGATGACCGCCACGCCGGCGCAGGCCAAGGTGCTGGGCAAGATCTTCGGCCTCACCGTCGACGAACAGAAATGGTTGCAGGTCGTGCCCTACAAGGGTTCGCTGCCCACCTCGGTGCCGACCGACCCGCTGATCTACCGCTTCTACGAACTCGTGAGCGTGTACGGCACCACCTTCAAGGCACTCATCCACGAAGAGTTCGGCGACGGCATCATGAGCGCGATCGATTTCAAGATGGACATGCAGCGCCAGGCCGACCCGAACGGCGACCGGGTGCAGATCGTCATGTCTGGCAAATTTCTTCCATACAAGCAGTACTGATGGAGCCACGTCCGCCGCTGCCGCCGTTCACGCGCGAGTCGGCCATCGAGAAGGTGCGCATGGCCGAGGACGCGTGGAACTCGCGCGACCCGGACCGGGTCGTCAAGGTCTACACCGAGGACACGCGCTGGCGCAACCGCGCGGAGTTTCCGGTGGGCCGCGACGCGGTGCATGCTTTTCTCGTGCGCAAATGGGCCCGGGAGCTGGACTACCGGCTCATCAAGGAGCTCTGGGCCTTCGACGCGAACCGCATCGCCGTGCGTTTCGTGTACGAATGGCGCGACGACTCGGGCCACTGGTTCCGCTCGCACGGCAACGAGAACTGGCAGTTCAACGCCGAGGGTTACATGGAACAGCGGCACGCCAGCATCAACGACCGGCCGATCCACGAGAGCGAGCGGCTGTTCCACTGGCCCCTGGGCCGGCGGCCCGACGATCATCCCGGGCTGAGCGCGCTGGGGCTGTAGCGGCCTCCGCGCGGCATGCCTTGTGCTTGCTTCGGGGGCATGAGCGCATCGCCCCTGTCCCGGCTGTCCCACACCTGGCTCGACGATGGCCACGCCCTGCTGGCGGGGTCGCTGTTCGTCGCGCTCGGCATGACCATGTTCGCCCACGCCGGGTTGCTCACCGGCGGCGTGGCAGGCATGGCGTTCCTGGTGAGTTACGCCACGGACTGGAGCCTGGCGTTGTGCTTCTTCGTCTTCAGCCTGCCGTTCTTCGCGCTGTCGTGGCGCCGGCTGGGGGCCGAGTTCACCGTCAAGAGCCTGTGCGCCGTGGCGCTGGTGTCGATGTTCACCGCATGGGCGCCGCGCGTGGTCCGCTTCGAACTGCTGAACCCCTGGGTGGCGTCGGTGCTCGGGGGCTTTCTGATCGGTTTCGGCCTGCTGGCCCTGTTGCGCCACCAGGCCAGCGTGGGCGGCGTGAACATCGTGGCGCAGTGGCTGCAGCAGAGCCGGGGCATCCGGGCGGGCCACGTGCAGATGGGCGTGGACGTGCTGGTGGTGCTGGCGGCCCTGGTGGTGGTGCCGCCGCAGCGCGTGTTGCAGTCGGTGGTGGGCGCCGTGGCCATCGGCGCCATCCTCACGCTCAACCACCGGCCGGGGCGTTACCTCGGCGTGTAGCGCGGCATCAGGGCAACGGAATCCACTCGCTGTCGTCGCCCGGTGGCAGCGGAATGCGGCCGGCGGTCCAGTCGGCCTTGGCCTGTTCGATGCGTTCCTTGCGCGAGGACACGAAGTTCCAGAAGATGTGGCGCTCACCCAGCGGTTCACCGCCGAAGATCATCAGCGTGGCCCGGGTGTGCGCCGTGATCACGGCATCCGCGTCGTCGCCGAAGACGAGCATCTGGCCGGGCACGTAGGTATGGCCGTCGTGTTCGATTTCGCCGCGTGCCACGTACACCGCCTGCTCGCGGTGGCCACCCGGCAGCGCCTTGCGAGCGCCGGGTTGCCATTCGGTGTGCAGATAGAACAGGGGCGAATGCGTGCGCACCGGGCTCTTGAGGCCATAGGCTTCGCCCGCGATGAGGCGCATCCACACGCCGCCTTCGTCGTGCACCGGCAGGTCGCTCGCCGGGTAGTGCGTGAAGGCGGGGTCGGTTTCCTCGTCCTTCTCGGGCAGGGCCACCCACAGCTGCATGAGTTCGAGCCCCCCGCCGGCGAACGAGTCCGGGTGCTTGAAGCGCTCGGAATGCGAGATGCCGCGCCCGGCCGTCATCCAGTTCACGTCGCCGGGGTTGATGAGCTGGTGCACGCCCAGGCTGTCGCGGTGCGACACCTGGCCGCTGAGCAGGTAGCTCACCGTCGAGAGGCCGATGTGCGGGTGGGGCCGCACATCGGCGGCGCGCGTGTCCTCGGCGGCCAGCGTCACCGGGCCGGCGTGGTCCACGAAGATCCACGGGCCGACCATCCGGCGCTTGGCGTAGGGCAGCACGCGCCGCACCTTCAGGCCATGGCCCAGGTCGGCTTCGCGGGCGGTGATCACCATCTCGAGCATCTCGTCTCCTTTCGTGGGGTTACGCGGTCGCCGCTATCCGGCCCATCTTGCCGCTCTGGAAATCGGCGAAGGCCTGGTGGATCTCGGCCTCGCTGTTCATGACGAAGGGACCATAGCCCACGATGGGCTCGTCGATCGGTTCGCCAGCCAGCCAGAGCACGGTCGCGTCTTCCAGCACCTCGAACGTCACGTCCTGCCCGTCGCGGGAGTGCACGGCCATCTGGGCGGCGGTCACTTCCTTGCCGTCGGCCAGGCGAAGGCGGCCGCGCAGCACGAAGGGCGCGGTGGTGTGGCCCTCGGCGGCCGGCAGCGTCACAGCATGACCGGCCTTCAGGCGCAGGTCCCACACCTGCATGGGCGTGAAGGTGCGGGCCGGGCCTTTCACGCCCAGCAACTCGCCCGCGATCACACGCGCCGTGCCGGCGCCATCCGGCAGGTCCACCTGCGGAATCTGCTCGCGTGTGATGCCCTGGTAGCCGGGTGCGGCCATCTTGTCGCGCGCAGGCAGGTTCACCCACAGCTGCACCATCTCGAACGGACCGCCGGTTTTTGCAAAGCGCTCGCTGTGGTACTCCTCGTGCACGATGCCCGAGGCCGCCGTCATCCATTGCACCTCACCGGTGCCGATGGTGCCGCCACCGCCGCTGGAATCGCTGTGCGACACCTCACCCTCGTAGACGATGGTCACGGTCTCGAAGCCCCGGTGCGGGTGCTGGCCCACGCCACGGCGTTGCGTGGTGGGTTCGAATTTCGTCGGGCCGCCGTAGTCGAGCAGCAGAAAGGGCGAGAAGCGCTCAGCCGCGCCGTTGTACGAAAAGATGCTGCGCACCGGAAAGCCGTCACCGACCCAATGGCCGCCGGCGCTGCGCTGGATGAAAGAAACGGTTTTCATGGGGTGTTCTCCTGTTGAAAGAGCACTGTAACGGGCAAGCGTTCCGCTGATAAGTCGGTAAGATCAAAAATCATTTTTCAATGGAATGAACAATCAGCACCCCGATCTCAACGACACGCTGGTGTTCGTGCGCGTGGCACAGGCGGGCGGTTTCAGTGCCGCCGCCAGGGCCATGGGCATGCCGACCTCGACCCTGAGCGTGCGCGTGGCGCGGTTGGAGCAGCGCCTGGGTGTGACGCTGCTCCAGCGCACGACGCGCCGCCTGCGGCTGACCGAGGCCGGTCAGGCTTACCTGCACCAGGCCGCGCGCGGGCTCGACGAAATCCTGCAGGCCGAGGCGCAGCTCGATGCGGGGCGGCACGAGGCCCAGGGCCTGCTGCGCATCACGCTGCCGATCGACATGGGCGACGACCAGTTGCTCGGCATCCTCACAGCCTACCGGGCGCGGCATCCCGGCGTGGCGGTGGAACTGGTGTTTTCGGATGCGCGGCTCGATCTCGTGGAGCAGGGCCTGGACGTGGCCTTGCGCGCCGGTGAGCTGGCCGATTCCAGCCTGATCGCGCGCCAGATCGGCCAGGCGCGCTGGGCACCTTTCGCACACCGCGATTACCTGAAGAGCGCGCCGGCACTGCGCCAGCCCAGGGACCTCGTGCAGCACGCCGCGCTGTGCTTCAGCCCGCTCGGGCGCGACAGCTGGACGCTCATGCGCGGCAAGGCGCGCGTCAACGTGCCGCTGCGCAGTGCCTTTGCGGCCAACGACATGCGGCTCATCCGGCGCCTTGCGCTCGATGCGCAAGGCGTCGCCCTGCTGCCCGACTACGTGTGCCGGCGCGAGGTCGACCAGGGGGCGCTGGTGCCGCTGTTGCCGGGCTGGCATGCGCGCACCGACCCGATCCACCTCGTCTACCCCGGCCAGCGCTTCGTGCCCGCCAAGCTGCGGCACTTCATCGATGAAGTCGCGCCAGCGCTGTCATCGCTTTTCGAGCGGTGAGCGCAACCCATCAAGGGGCACCGAGGGTCCGGCTTTGCCGGCCCAAGATGCCGTCCCCCTTGAAGCGCCGAAGGCGCGCCACAGAGGGGGAAGCCGCGCAGCGGCGCAGGGGGCGTTAAGCTTCCTCATGCGCATTGAAGACATCCGCCAGCGCCTGCGCGCGCTCGGTGCCAAACCCCGCCACGAGCAGCGCGTGCTGCGCCTGTGGTCCCAGGCCCTGCCGCAGGACGCGGGCCGGCGAGAGATCGCGCATTTCCTGCCCGCGCCGCTGGTGGCGGCCTTGCCGGTTCTGGGCGCGGAGCTCGCCGCGCTGGCGGTGCTGCGCTCGGAGCACGTGGGGGAAGACGGTTCGGCGCGCCTGCTGGTGGCGCTGGGCGATGGCCAGACGGTGGAGAGTGTGCTGCTGCCGCGCGACGGCCTGTGCGTGTCCACCCAGGTGGGTTGCGCGGTGGGCTGCGTGTTCTGCATGACAGGCCTGGGCGGCCTGGTGCGGCAGGTGGGCAGTGCCGAGATCGTGGCGCAGGTGGCGCTGGCGCGCACGCGGCGCGTGGTGAAGAAGGTGGTGTTCATGGGCATGGGCGAGCCCGCGCACAACCTGGACAATGTGCTCGAGGCGATCGACCTGCTGTGCACGGTGGGCAACATCGGCCACAAGAACCTGGTGTTCTCCACCGTGGGCGATCCCCGCGTGTTCGATGCCTTGCCGCAGGGCCGCGTCAAACCCGCGCTGGCGCTCTCGCTGCACACCACCAGGGCCGAGCTGCGTGAGCGCCTGCTGCCCCGCGCGCCGCGCATGTCGCCGGAAGAACTGGTGGAGGCGGGCGAACGCTATGCGCGCGCCACGGGCTACCCCATCCAGTACCAGTGGACGCTTCTCGAAGGCATCAACGATGGCGACGACGAGATCGAGGGCATCGTGCGCCTGCTGCACGGCCGTTACGCCATCCTCAACATGATTCCGTACAACACGGTGGACGAGCTGCCGTTCCGCCGCCCGGCCTGGGAACAGGCGGCCGACATCGCGCGCCGCCTGCACCGGCGCGGCATTCTCACCAAGCTGCGCCAGTCTGCCGGGCAGGACGTGGACGGCGGTTGTGGCCAGTTGCGCGCGCGGGCGGCGAAGCCGGTGCGCCGCACGGTGCCCGTGCGGGTGCAGGGCGTCAGCGCCTGACCGGGCCCGCGGCCTGGCTGCTGCCGGAGCCACTCACCACATAGCGGTGCCGGCCGTCACCGTGGGTCGGGTGCGTGAACACCACCTGCGCGCCGTGGCCGTTGCGGGTCGAGGCGAAGCGCCGGAGCTGGCGGCGCCAGGCCGGGCCGATCGTCAAGTCTTCGAGGAGGTCGCGGTAGGGCGGGCGCGTCTCGTCGTCGAACAGCATGGCATTGGGCAGGCGGGCCATGCATTCGAGCGCTTCCAGGCGGTCGTCGGTGATGGCGATGACGCTTTCGTGCGCGGTCTTGCGCAGGTGCTCCTCGCCCTCGCCCGCATGCGCGCGCGCAAAGCCCAGCACCTCGGCGTGGCGCTCGGCGGGAATGAGCAGGGGCGCGAGCCGGGCCAGGTCGGACCGGTCGAAATCGCGACCACCCGGGTGATCGGGTGCCGGGGTGCCGCACAAGGCGCAGAGCAGGCGGGTGCGGGTGCCCGCGTCGGAGGCCACCAGCACGAACTGGTCGGTGAAGCGGGGGTCGGCCCGTCCGGCGGCGCGTGCGTCCAGGTGGTTCAACAATTGCCAGATGAGCAGCGCGAGCAGGGCATGCAGCTGGGTCTCCGCGTCGGCCAATGCCAGCCGGTGCGCCAGCCGGTGCGCCGGCCGGTTGGGCTCGGGTGCCGCCATGTCCAGGGCTTCGTGGGCGGTGATGGCCGGCAGGAGCACCTGGCGCTGGCCTCCCAGAAAGCCGCCGCTGTCGGCACGGTCCCGGGGTTCGAACCACCAGCGCAGCAATGCCTGCGTGGTCGGCGTGACGTGTTGCACGGTAAGTTCATCCATGTGTTCTTCCCTGACTGGTTGGTTGCCACTTGAGAAGTTTAATCAATATGTGAATGAGAAACACAACAGAAAGTTGATTCGATGCGAGACCGAAAACTAGCGTTCGGTCCATGGAACACAAGCTCGAATTTGCCCAGCGGTTGCGCGAAGCCATGCTCGCGGCCGGACTGGAGCCCCGGCCCGGCGTGCTGCTGAATCTCTTCAACACGCACTACTGGGGTCGGTCGGTGTCGTTCCAGGCGGTTTCGCGCTGGTTGCGGGGCGAGGCGATCCCCGCGCAGGACAAGCTCTTGGTGCTGGCCCAGATCCTCAAGGTCGAGCCCGAGGTGCTGCGCTTCGGGCGCGCGGTGCGCCATCAGGTGCAGGAGAGCCGCAAACGGTGGGACGACGGCGTGAGCTACGAGGAGCGGGAGGTGTTCGACGCCTTCCTGCGCCTGCCGGTCCCTCAGCGCAAGGTGGTGCGCGAGATCATCTTCGCCTTCGCGCAGGCGCACGCCAGTCGGGGCGGGAAGTCGTGAGCTCCCCCCTGCGCCGCTGACGCGGCTTCCCCCCTCTGTGGCGCGCCTTCGGCGCTTCGAGGGGGGACGGCATCTCGGGCCGGCGGAGCCGGACCCTTGATGCCTCTGGTGGGCGCTGCCTATCTCGTCTCGATGACGGCGGAATGAATGCCTCGGCTGCCCGCTCAGTGCAGCGTGAGCGGACGTGAGGTCGTCTTCACGCGCACCACCGCCGTGCGCGGTTCGTACGGCGCGGGGGGTGCGCCGCAGATCACCGCCGCGATGGCGCGGGCCTGGCGCGCGATCGGCTCGATGAAGCGGCTGGGCTGTCCGTCGACCGCGATGCAGTCGCCCATGGCGTGGATGTGTTCGTCGCTGGTGCGCAGTGTGGCGGGGTCCACGGCAATGCCGTTGTGCCAGGCCAGCCCGGCGCTTTGCGCCAGGCGCGGCGGTGTCTGCAGGCCGGCGGCGGCGATCACCTGATCGGCCGCGAAGCGCTGGCCGCAGGCGGTGGTGAGGCGGTAGCGGCCAGCCACCTGCTCCAGTTGCGCCACCTGTACGCCGCCGACGAAGCGGATGGCGAGGTCCTTCCAGGCATCGAGCAGCGGGGCGCCCGCCTGTTCGGCGGGCCAGCGCGCAAGGGGGGCGGTCTGCACGTCAAGCAGGGTGATGCGGTGCCCCCCCAGCGCCAGGTCGTTCGCGAGTTCGCTGCCGATCAGGCCGGCACCGACGATGAGCACGTCCTTCGGTCCGTCCACGTCCACGCGGCCCAGGGCGGCGCGCAGTTTCTCGTAGGCGGCGAGGTGGTTGATGCGCCAGCACAGCGCGGCGGGCAGGGTCGGCGGCAGCGCGGCCTGTGCGCCGTGCGCGAGCACCAGCCGGTCGTACTTCAGTGGGCCGCGCGTGGTGCGCAGCGTGCGCGTGTCGGGGCAGATGCGAACGGCCTGTGTGTTCGCGAACAGGCGAACCTTCAGGCGCGCCGCCGCCGCCTGGCCCGTCTCCTTCGCGATGGCCTCGGGTGCGAGCCCGCGCGCCATCGCCACGGACAGCAGGGGCTTGTCGTAGACGTCGCCCGCGCAATTGCTCACCAGGGTGATGGGCAGCGTGGCGTCGAGCGCGCGCAGCGCCTCGGCCATTTGCCAGCCGGCGCGGCCGGCACCCACGATCACCACGCCCGCCGCGCCGCGCATGGTCACGGGGGCGGTCGTGGTGAGGCTGGCGCGCAGCGCGTCCAGCGTGGGCGCGGTGTAAGGCGTGAAGTCGGCCTTGGTCACGCCGCACAGCGGGCAGGCCCAGTCGTCGGGAATGTCGGCGTAGCGCGTGCCGGGCGGGAGCCCGCCGTCCGGGTCGCCCAGGGCCTCGTCGTAGATGTAGCCGCAGGCGTCGCAGATGTACTGCTGGTACGCCGGGTCACTCGCCAGGGTCTGCACCGCCGAGGCCACGCGGGTCAGGGCGGTGTTCATGACGGCATCACCTCGGCAGAGAGCCGCGCGATCTCCTTGCGCAGGTGCTTGATGGCCGGCGTGACTATGGCCACGAAGTGCGATTCGCGCACGCGGCGCTGCACGTCCGAGCTCATCAGGTAGCCGCGAGCACCCTGGTGCAGCAGGGCCGACTGCGCCGCGCGCAGGCTCAGCTCGGCGCCGTGGGCACGCGCGTCGAGCACGTCGATGAAGAACTCCGCCGAGTCGTTGAAGGGCGTCTCGGCCAGGGTCATCACGCGCGCAGTGAGCGCATCCAGCTCGGCCTGCAGGGCATCGGGCCGGTCTTCGAGAAACTGGTTCACATGGCCCAGCTGGGCTTCCACCGCCCACATGCTGTCGATCGCGCCCTGCACCACGCCCACGGCCATGCCGCACTGAAGCATGACGAAGGCGGAGCGGATGCGCGCGATGAAGGGCCTGGCCGGATCGGCCATGGTGTCGTTCGCACCGACGAACACGTCCTTCAGGCGCAGCGCGTAGGTGCCGGTGCCCTCCATGGCCGAAAAGCTCGGGCACTCGCGCAACTCCATGCCGGGCGCGTCGCAGCGCAGCAGGAACATCAGCTCGCGGCCCAGGGGTTCGTCTTGCGCGTCCACCACCGCCGCCAGCGCGCCGCAGGCATGGCCCGGGCCGAGGTTGCTCACCCAGGGCAGCGCACCGTTGACGAGGTAACCGCCGTCCACCGGCGTGGCCTTGAGCAGCAGGCTTTCGATCTGCGCGTAGCTCTTCATCGGGTTGGACATGGCGGTGCCGCCCAGCGCCGCGCCACTCGCCAGCGCGCGCAAGGCTTCGCCCTGCAGCGCCGGGTTGCCGCTGGACTGCATGTACAGGCCGCAGACCAGCTGGCACCAGACCATGAAGCCGGTGGCGCCGCAGACGCGCGAGACCTCGGCCATGGCGCGGATCGCCAGGCCGTAGTCGGCGCGACCCACCGGCGCGTCCAGGTGCGCGCTGAAGGCGCCGAGCGCGCCCAGCTGTTGCAGCACCTCGCGCGGGTAGTGGCCTTCGCGGTCGATGGCCTCGACCACGCTGGCCAGGGGACCTTGCGCCACGGCGCGCACCGCGGCGATCAGCTCGTCGGCCGATGTGTCGTGGGTCAGCTCGCGGGGCAGGTCGTTCGGGTTCATGCGTCCACCAGACCGATGGTGAAGGGGATGGGGTTGCGCATGGTGTTCGCCACGGGCGAATAGAAGTTGGCGTGCTGCACGATCTCGTCCAGCACCTCGCGTGACGCGTCGCCTTCCACCAGCACCTTCACGCGGATGGCCTGGAAGCCCATCTCGGGTGGCGTCTTCTCCAGGGCGCCACCGGCACCCCACGCGGCGGGGTTGCCGATGTCGCCTTCCATGAAGACCTCCAGCTTGCTGAGCTTCACGCCCTTCCAGGTCGCCACCGCCGTGATGCCCACGGCCAGGCAGCCGCCCAGGCCGGAGAGCACGATCTCGCCCGGCGCGGGTGCGGTGTCCTCGCCGAAGAGGTGCAGCGGCTCGTCGACCACCACCGGCTTGTGCTGGCCCACGTACGACAGCGAGCGGTACTGGCCCTCCATCACGGTGTGCACCTTGTTCGTGCCGCGGCTGGCCGGGTTGGCCTTGCCCTTGGCGGCGAAGGCGGCGAGGCCGGTGCCGTCGATCGGGCGCAGGTAGGCCTTCACGGTGGTCACGGGGGCGGCGGGGTCGAGGGTGTCGGTGGCGGACATGGGGTCTCCAGGTGTTGAAAAGAGGAAGGGATCAGGCCGCGAGGGCCAGGCTGGGTTTCTTGCCCGACTTCGCCAGCGGCAGGCCGGTCTCGATCGGCAGGCTCTCGTCGCGCGACCATTCGTTCCAGGAACCGAAGTACATGCGCACGTCGCTGAAGCCAGCCTGCTTGAGCGCGAGGAAGGTGTTGGAGGCGCGCGCGCCCTTGAAGCAGTACAGGTAGATCGTGTCGTCGGGCGCGATGCCGGCGGTGGCGCATTCGGCCTTCACCTCGTCGGGCGTCTTGAACACGGGGCCCTGGGCCGAGGGCTTCATGAAGCGGTACCACTCCACCCACTTCGCGCCGGGCAGGCGGCCCTTGCGCGGGGCGAAGTCCTTGCCGTAGGGTGAGGAGCTGTCGCCGATCCATTCGTCCACGTCGCGCACGTCGAGCAGCACGGTGTCGGTGCCCAGCGCGGCCTGCACGTCGGCCTGGGTGAGCATGACGTCGGCGCCGGTGAGCGTGGGGAAGGTGGCGGGCGTGGGCGTGGCCGCTTCGGTGGAGACCGGCAGGCCGGCCGCCTTCCAGGCGCTGTAGCCGCCGTTGAGCACCTTGATCTTCGGGTAGCCGAGCCAGGTGAGCAGGTAGTAGCCGCGGCAGGACTGGCCATAGCCGCTGTTGAGCGCGTCCTCGTAGAACACGGCGGTCTCGGCACCCGAGAGGCCGACCACGCCGAGCGCGCTGGCGAAGGTGGCCTTCAGCGCCTCCAGCCCTTCGGGCGTGGAGGTGGCCAGGTAGGTGAAGATCTCGCGCACGTTCACGGCGCCGGGAATGTGGCCGGCCGCGAAGGTCTCGGCGTCGCGGGTGTCGATGACCACCACGGGTTCGGACGACTGCAGGGCCTGCAACTGGGCGGGTGCGATCAGGATGGCGTCGATGCTCATGGAAACCTCACGAAAGGACAGGGCCGGCGGGATTGCCTGGACTGTCTTTCGCAACGGTCGTGCCAGAAGTGCGAAATGCACCTGAAATGGCTTCAGGCTGTTGATTTGAAAGGCATATCTGCTACTGAAACAGAAGCAGTCACGATGCCGGCGTCAGGCCAGCCTGTTCAATGTGTCGACACAATGTCGACACTGTGTGGGGCGGCGAGCGATCCGGGCCACGGTTCAGCAGGCTCCGGCATCCAGCGCCGGCGGGCGCATCAGGTCCTCGTCGATGCCCATGACCGCGCTGGCCCGTTCGATGGCCCGCCACAGCAGCGGAGGCATTTGCAGGATCTCTTCGGGGGAGTCGGCCCGCGCGATCCAGTGGCTGATCTGCCGGTGTTCGTCGGGGCTGAGCAGGGCCAGGTGCAGCATCTCGTCGATCGTTTTCATGGTGGGCGGCTTCTTCGTGGGAATGGGGTGTTCTGCCCGGGCACATGGGGGCGGTCAGGCGTGGCGCAAGGTGCGAGCCCATGCCGGTGATCTTTCGACCGATCACCGCAACCCGGCCTTGCGCAACCGGTAGGCGAACTGGCGCAGTGTGAGGCCCAGGCTCTGCGCCGCGCGCGACTGGTTGCCCTGGTGACGCGCCAGTGCCTCCCGCAGGGCGTTGGCACTGTGGGACTGCGCGCTCTGGTAGTCGCGCACCACGGGCGCGTCGCCAGGGGCGGGCGGGGGCGGTGTTCCCGCGCCTTCGGGCATGAATGGCTCCAGCGTCTTGGCCGTCACCAGGGTGTGGTCGGCCAACAGCACCAGGCGTTCGATCAGGTTGCCCAGCTCGCGGATGTTGCCGGGCCAGTCGTGCGCCTGCAGCCGCGCCAGCGCGTCGGGCGCGAGGTTCACGTTGCGCTGGTGGGTCTGGTTGGCACGGTTCACGAAATGCAGCGCGAGCGCCCGCACGTCATCGCCGCGTTCGCGCAGGCTCGGCAGGCGGATCGGGATCACGTTCAGGCGGTAGTACAGGTCCTGCCGGAAACGGCCGGCCTGCACCTCCTGGGCCAGGTCGCGGTTGGTGGCGGCCACCAGCCGCACGTTGACCTTCAGCTCTTTCGTGCCGCCCAGGCGCACCAGCGTGCCCTCCTGCAGCGTGCGCAGCAGCTTGGACTGCATGGCCAGTGGCAATTCACCGATCTCGTCGAGAAAGATGGTGCCGCCATTGGCCTGCTCGAACCAGCCGGCGCGCGCGGTGTTCGCGCCGGTGAAGGCGCCTTTCTCGTAACCGAACAGCTCGGACTCGAACAGCGTGTCCGGAATCGCCGAGCAGTTCACCTTGATGAAGGGCTGGTCGTGCCGGCCACTGGCCAGGTGCACCGCGCGCGCGAACAGCTCCTTGCCCGTGCCCGATTCGCCCAGCAGCAGCACCGTGGCCTGGGACTGCGACACGCGTTCGAGCTCCCCCAGTGCCTGCAGCAGCGCGGGCGACTGTCCGATCAGCCCGTAGCGCGCGCTCGCACTCTCCAGTGCCCGCGCCAGCGCGGCGTTGCGTGCCACGAGCTGGCGCGTCTGGTCGGCCACCAGCTGTTCCAGCTGGAGCAGCTGGCCGGCCAGCGTGGCCAGGATGCGCAGCACCGCCAGGTCGTCGCTGAGGTGGCGCTGCCGGCTGCGGATGCGGTGGCACCCGAGCACGCCGATGGTCGCGCCGTTGACCTCGATCGGCAGCGCGATGAAGGCCACGGTCTGCGGGGGGAGGCGGTTCCGGGGCACGGTGCGGAACAGGAACAGCGGTTCGGCGTCCACGTCCTGCACGATGGCGGGCAGTCCGGTGGCCAGCACGCGCCCGGTGATGCCCTCGCCCCACTGGAAAACACCGCGCTGCACCTCTTCGGCCGTGAGGCCATAGGCGTGCCGGACCGCCGCGGTGCGCGGGACACCCTGCCGTGCTTCACCGGCCAGCACCATCCGCCCCCGGTTCAGGCCGAGCAGCTCGCTCATCAGGTGCAGCATCTCGCGCAGCACGAAGGCCGGCGCCAGGCTGCGGCCCACCATTTTCATCACCTCGCGCATGAGCAGCAGCTCCTGGGCATGCCAGTCGGTGCCGGGGCTGTCGGGCTCGGTGCGGTGGGGGGCCATGCGGCCGGGGCAAGCAAGCATCGCACCAGCGGGACGCGGAATCCGTGGCGAGCTAAAATCCCCGCTTCTCAAGGAGCGTTGCAGCGCCGGCGGGCCACCAGTCCCCCACCGTGCGTCAGGCTTGAGTGGGCGCGAACAGGCCCAAACGGCGCTCACCGGTCTGTTTTCCGCAAACTGCCTTGGTGAGTCCCATGTCTTCCGAATCCGCTTCCCCGTCGTCCCCCGTGCCGCCCATGCTGCTCTCCGGTCTGGAGCCGCTGCGCATTGGCGAGGGCAGCCTGTTCGTGAACGTGGGCGAGCGCACCAACGTCACCGGCTCCAAGGCCTTTGCCCGCATGGTCCTCGAGGGGCGGTTCGAGGACGCCCTGGCCGTGGCGCGCCAGCAGGTGGAGAACGGTGCCCAGATCATCGACGTCAACATGGACGAGGCCATGCTCGACAGCCAGGCCGCGATGGTGCGCTTCCTCAACCTCATCGCCGGCGAGCCCGACATCGCGCGCGTGCCGGTGATGGTGGACTCCTCCAAGTGGGACGTGATCGAGGCCGGGCTGCGCTGCATCCAGGGCAAGGGCGTCGTCAACTCCATTTCCATGAAGGAAGGGCTGGACGAGTTCAAGCGCCAGGCCGGACTGGTCAAGCGCTACGGCGCGGCCGCGGTGGTGATGGCCTTCGACGAGAAAGGCCAGGCCGACACCTACGAACGCAAGATCGAGATCTGCGAACGCGCCTACCGCGTGCTGGTGGACGAGGTCGGCTTTCCGCCCGAGGACATCATCTTCGACCCGAACATCTTCGCCATTGCCACCGGCATCGAGGAACACAACAACTACGCGGTCGACTTCATCGAGGCCACGCGCTGGATCAAGCAGAACCTGCCCGGCGCCAAGGTCAGCGGCGGCGTGTCCAATGTGTCGTTCAGCTTCCGCGGCAACGACCCGGTGCGCGAGGCCATCCACACCGTGTTCCTGTACCACGCCATCCAGGCGGGCATGGACATGGGCATCGTCAACGCCGGCATGGTGGGTGTGTACGACGAACTTGAGCCGACGCTGCGCGAGCGTGTGGAGGATGTGGTGCTCAACCGCCGACCCGATGCCGGCGAGCGCCTGGTCGAGGTGGCCGAGAACGCCAAGGGCGCGGCGAGGGACGACAGCAAGAAGAACGAATGGCGCGCGCTGCCGATCCGCGAGCGCCTCTCGCACGCGCTGGTGCGCGGCATCAACGATTTCATCACCGAAGACACCGAGACCATGTGGCGCGAGATCGAGGCCGGCGGCGGCCGCCCGCTCAACGTGATCGAAGGCCCGCTGATGGACGGCATGAACGTGGTCGGCGACCTGTTCGGCCAGGGCAAGATGTTCCTGCCGCAGGTGGTCAAGAGCGCGCGCGTGATGAAGCAGGCCGTGGCGCACCTGCTG